>JACZCZ010048434.1_pt1 | contig 13010 bp, 8 predicted proteins | sample 8641811 | NCBI WGS metagenome assembly JACZCZ01 (sample SAMN15324610, study PRJNA640507) | soil metagenome | isolation source: intercropping peanut in the first line | place: China: Luxin town, Laibin City, Guangxi Province | collected 2019-07-25 | depth 10cm m | reverse complement strand
GCCTTGGTCATGCCGTAGGTGGTCTGCGGCACCTGCTTGGTGTCGTCGCCGACATGCTTGGGCATGGCCTTGCCGCCGAACACGGCGATGGAGCTAGCAAAGACGATGCGCGGCTTGCTGCCCAGCGCACGCGCCGATTCCAGGATATGCAAATTGCCGTCCAGGTTCACCCGCATGGCGAGGTCGAAATCCAGCTCGCCGCCGCCGCTGACCACGGACGCCAGGTGGAAGACTGACAGATCGGGCCGGTCGAACAGCTTCTTGACCGTGTCGCGGTCGGAAATCTCGCCGGCGACGAAGGTCGTGCGGCTGTCCAGGCCGGAGAAGGGCTTGTCCGGCGTCGCCACGTCGAAGCAGGTGATGGCATCGATCTTTTCGCTCTTGCCCGAAGGGCCGGTGAGGGCGCCCAGCTGGGTCAGGCGGCGCGCCAGTTGCAGCCCGATAAAGCCGGCGCCGCCGGTAATTACCACCTTCATTCTTAGGCCTCGCTTTGGTCGCCAGTTTGATTGTCAGAGTAGGGGTCCACGGCAAATCCGCAACCGATTCCGCGACCCTAACCGCGTGCCGGATTCCCCAACCCGGTGACAGTGCGCGCGCTGCGGCAAAACACGTCAAGATCGAATTCCCGTCGCGCTTTTTCCAGGCTCAGCCGGCCCAGCTCCGCGCGCAGGGCCGGGTCGGCGGCGAGGCGGCGCAGGCAGTCGGCCGCGTGATCCAGATCCGGCTCCGCCCAACTCGCATCGGGGGCGGTCCAGAAGTAATCCCCGGCCTTGACCGGCACTTTCTTGAATCGAACCAGCATGGCGTGGCTGTCATCGATCAATTGCAGCACGCCGGACCAGCCGGTGGCGACGACAGGAACGCCGAGCCACATCGCTTCGGCCGGGAACAGGCCCAGTCCCTCGGCCCGATGCAGCGAGAGCAAGGTGTCGCACTGGCTGATCAGGGCGGACAAATCCGCCGAGGGCAGGAACCGGTCCAGCAGCGTGACATTGGCCATGCCGGCGACCAGAGCGCGCAATTTCGCGGCTTCTTTTGGCGCGCCGCTGACGCCGGTGACTTTCATGACCAGGTGGGCCTGCGCAGGATCGGGGAACGCACGGCGAAAGGCTTCGATGGCCCCTTCGGGGTTCTTGCGCGCCCAGCCGGATTGCAGGTCGAAGGCCGTCAGCACGGCAAAACGATCGGCCGGAATGCCGAAATCGGCGCGAGTCAGATGCGAGGGCGCCGGCGGCGCAATCGGCAGAGATACCAGGCGCACGATCTTGTTTGGCAGTTCTCGCGAGAAGACTTCGTGCAGGAACCTGGACGAAACCCAGATCTCGTGCATGCAAGCGGCCCAGCGCCGCCAGTCGGCGGGCAAGCGGTCAAGCTCCCACCACCAATAGCCGACCAGGCGCTTGCCGGCGCAGATGTCAGGCCCGAAATGGCGGAACAGCTTGTAGAGCTCCGGCGGGTTGACGCAGAAGACCAGGGTACCGCGCGGCGGAAGCTGGTCTGTGTCGACGGGCATCTCGGTCTTCTCGTGCGGCACCAGGTCGCTGCAATCGAACAGGCGGACATCGACGTCCGCGGCCCGCAATGCGCCGGCCAGCATCCGCGCGCTCTGGGCGATGCCGAGATGCGTCCGGAAGAAGGCTGCAAAAGTGACCGGTTCGGATGCCGTGCCGCCTGGCGCGACCTCGCGAATTCTTCGACGCAGAAGATGGGCAAGGTAACGTTTGCCGAGCGCGGGGGAAAACCGGCCGAGAAGGCGCCAGAGCCGGCGGCGAAATCCCTTTTTCGGCTTGAACTTCCGCGGCGTCACCAACGGAATTAGCCGCGCTTCTTGTCGATGGCGGACGCTTCGAGCGTCGTTGCGGGGCCAGGGATCGGAGCCCGGCCGTAGCGGTCTTCAAACCGCACGATATCATCTTCGCCAAGATAGGAGCCGGTCTGAACCTCGATCACCACAAGCGGAGTCGCGCCCGGATTCTCCAGCCGATGTTTGGTATTCGCCGGAATATAGGTCGATTGGTCGCGCTGGAGCGAAAGCACCTGGTCGCCCCGGGTAACCCGCGCCTCGCCCTCCACCACGACCCAATGTTCGCTGCGCCGGTGATGAAGCTGCAGCGAGATGCTTGCGCCCGGCTTTATCTCCAGTCTCTTGATCTTGTGGTTCGGCGTTTCCTGCAGCACCGTGAACGATCCCCAAGGCCGATGGATCGTCCGATGATATTGCTGCGATGCATGGCCGGCGGCACGGAGGCGGTCGGTGATGCGGCGGACATCCTGCGCCCGGCTGCGATCAGCGACGAGGAGGGCATCCTCGGTGTCGACGATCAAGAGGTCTTGAACGCCGATGGCGGCGATCATGCGATCCTGGCCTTGGACGAAGGTGTTCGTGCTGTCGAGCAGCATGGTTTGGCCGACCAGACGATTGCCGTCTGCATCCGGTGCCACCAGGGCGCTGACGGCGTGCCAGGAGCCAATGTCGCTCCATTCAAATGTGGCGGGCACCATGGCAACGCGGCTGGAGCGCTCGATGACGGCATAGTCGACCGAGATGTCCGGAAGCGCGCCGAAGCTCTCCGGTTCCAGTTCCAAGCTGCGTGAGTTCGGATCCATCCGTGCGCGACGTTCGCTCGCTTTATGCCATGCGGATTCAGCAAGCTTCGCCAACTCGGGTTGGTGGAGTGCGAGTTCCGACAAATAGAGACCGGCCTTCATGCAAAAGATGCCGGAATTCCAATAATGCGCCCCGTCGGCGACAAACGTCGCGGCCAGCCCCGCATCGGGCTTCTCCTTGAACCGCTTGACCTTCATGCCGCCATCGAGCGGCATCGCCCCATCCACTTCGATGTAGCCGTAGCCGGTCTCGGGATAGGTCGGTCGAATGCCGAAAGTGGCGATGTAGCCCTGGTCCGCCAGCTTGACGGCCAGGTCGACGTCACGCTGGAATGCCGTTTGCGGCACGATCAGATGATCGGCGGCGATGGCAAGCATGATGGCATCGTCGCCCCAGCGTTCATGCACGAACCAGGCCGCCATGGCGATTGCCGGGGCCGTGTTGCGTCCGGCCGGCTCCAGAATGGAATAAAGCGACCTGCCGGAGTCTATGGCGACGAATTCATCCTGACATTGAAAGGCATAGTCGCGATTTGTCACCAGCAAGACGCCGGGCGTATCGGCGAGACCGCACACTCTTTCATATGCGCTGGACAGCAGCGACCGGCCATTTGGCAGGCGAAGAAATGGCTTAGGGTGCAAAGCCCGAGAGACCGGCCAAAGTCGGCTGCCGGAACCGCCAGACAGGATGACAGGTATGATGGTCACGCGCGCCACATATTCCAATAATTGATTATGCGGCTTGATACTCTAACCGGGGAGGGGGGGTCAATTAGGGTGCCACTGCACCGCGCAGGATGACCGCCAGCCCGCTTGTGTCCCAGCCTGACGTTATGTTAATGCCACTACCGGCGCTGGATGGGAAATGCCGCCAGAAAGTGCGGGAAATGCCGCGATCGTCGTTTCATAGGGATGCGTGAATTGACCAAGACCGCGTTGATAACCGGCATTAACGGACAAGACGGGGCCTATCTGGCGCGGTTGCTGTTGTCGAAGGGCTACCGCGTGGTTGGCGGCATGCGGCGCTCCTCGACCCCGAACGTGCAGCGCCTCGAAGAGCTGGGCATCGCCAACGACGTGACATTCGTCGATCTCGACCTGTTCGAGCTGACCAATCTCATTCGCTGTGTCGAAACCCAGAAGCCGGATGAGATCTATAATCTGGCGGCCCAGAGCTTTGTCGCCCTGTCGTTCGAGCAGCCGCTCTACACGGCGGAGATCGATGCGCTCGGCACGCTGAGGTTCCTGGAGGCGATCCGCCACATCAACCCGAAGATTCGCTTCTATCAGGCGTCCACCTCGGAGATGTTCGGCAAAGTGCAGGCCATCCCGCAGGACGAGACGACGCCCTTCTATCCGCGCAGCCCCTATGGCGTCGCCAAGTTGTTCGGCCACTGGTCGACAGTCAATTATCGGGAGAGCTATGGCCTGCATGCCAGCTCGGGCATTCTGTTCAATCACGAATCGCCGCTGCGCGGGCGCGAGTTCGTCACCCGCAAGATCACGCTGGGCATGGCGACGATCCGGCACGGCCAGGCCGAGGTGCTGGAACTCGGCAACCTCGACGCCAAGCGCGACTGGGGCTTCGCCGGCGACTATGTCGAGGGCATGTGGCGCATGGTGCAGCAGGAGCGGCCCGGTGACTATGTGCTGGCGACCGGCGAGACCCACACAGTGCGGAACTTCGCTGAGAAGGTCGCCCAATGGTTCGGTTTCGACCTCGCCTGGTCCGGCCAGGCGGAGCGGGAGATCGGCACCGACCGCAAGTCCGGCAAGGTGATCATCCGCATCAACCCGAACTTCTATCGCCCGGCGGAAGTGGACCTGCTGCTCGGCTCGCCGCGCCTCGCCGAAGAGAAGCTTGGCTGGAAGCGCAAGGTGGGGTTCGAGGCGCTGACCGAGATGATGTGCGCGGCGGATGACCGAAGGGTCCTGGATGGTCGGGTTCAGTTCTGAACGCGGTTTTGATCAGAGGCGATTGTCAGAATGACGATCACGACGACCCAGGCGCCTCTCATTCTTCCTGGCGGCAGGTCAACCTCGGTTGACTGCGGCAGCGCCGATCTCAGCATCACCGGCGCGCTGGTTGCGACGCAGGGCGACTGGGAGCCGCATATCCGCAATTTCTTCGCCGCCAACGTCCGGCCCGACTGGGTGTGCCTGGATATCGGGGCGAATATCGGCGCCCACACCTTGGCCTTGGCGAGCCTCGCGACCGCGGGCCGGGTCGTCGCCTTCGAGGCCGACAGCCAGAATTTCCGCTGGCTGACCGACAATCTGCTGCATCTGGAGGCACCCAAGGCCGCCACGACCGGCGTGAATTGCGCGCTGTGGGACGCCAACGGCTTCGTCAACCTGTCGACGATTGATGAGCTGGCGGGCTGTTGCTTCATCGCAGAGACCGAGAGCGCCGCGGAGAACGAGCGCCTCATCCGCGCCGTGGTCAACCCGGTGGCGATCGAGCAACTGGAGCTGCATGTGCACGTGTCCGCGACCCGGGCCGTGCGCCTGGACGACTGGGTCGCGGAGAGCGGCCTGACGCGGGTCGACCTCATAAAGATGGACGTCGAGGGGGCGGAAACGCGCGTTCTGCGCGGCGCCGGCCGGATGTTGCAGCAATTCGCGCCGCTTCTGGTGACGGAGTACAATCCCGCCTGCAGCACCGCCTATTTCGGGAATCGCGCCAGCGACTATTTTGACGAGCTGCGCCGGCGGTTCCAGGTCATCTGGATTCGCGAAGCAGACGGATCCATCTCCCCTCCGCTGGAGCATTGGGACGCCCTCAATGCGCGCCTGGCAAACGGACGGGGATGGGAAGACCTGCTCTGCGTGCCAAAGGAACATCCGAGCCTGACGCGCGATGGGCGCTGGGTCTGATGCTGGCCAAGGAAAACCCCAGCGCGGAAGCGGTTGCCGGCAGGTTCGACGAGCCGGCATCGGCCACACCTGTCGTTTCCTATGCGCAGAATGCGGAGGATGTCCGGCTGCTGCGCGTCTTCGATCGCGTGGCGCAGGGATTCTACGTGGATATCGGCGCCGCCCACCCGGAGATCGGGTCGGTCACGAAGCTGTTCTACGAGCGCGGCTGGTCGGGGATCAATGTGGAGCCGGGGCCGGCCTTTACCGAACTGGATCGCCAGCGCGGCCGCGACATCAACCTCAACGTCGCGATCGGCGAGCGGGACGAGATCATCGATTTCTTTGTCACCTACCCCGATACGGGAATGTCGACAGCCAACCTGGCGTCGCATCGCCATATCGCATCGGCGATTTCCGGGACGCGCAATCTGCGCGTGCGCGCCCGGCCGCTGAACGACATCCTGGGCGAACTGGCGCCAGGGCGCGAAATCCACTTCCTGAAGGTCGACATCGAAGGCGGCGAGCTGGCGGCCCTGCGGTCAGTGAATCTCGAAGTTCATAGACCGATCGTCATCGTCGTCGAGGCCGTGGCGAGCTGGTCCCGCGACCCCACTCATCTGGCGTGGGAGGGACTCCTCATCGCGGCCGGATATAATTTCGCCACGTTCGACGGCCTTAACCGCTTCTATGTCAGGTCGGAGGATGCGCAGCTTGGCGAGATCCTGGCCTATCCGATCGGTCCGCTCGACAAATACACCGTCCATTCGCCATCGGCGGAGGCCGCAATCCTGCATGCGCAAGCATGCGAGGCGCGCCTTCAGGCCGTGCTGTCCGGCCTGCAGCAATCGGAACAGCACGCGGAGGTCCTGGAGACGCAGGTCCGGAGGACGGAACGAAACGCCGATGAGCTGCAAGGGCAACTCAAGGCGGTTCGCGCGGAGCTGGAAAAGATCAGGTCCAACGCCGGATGGCGGGTCATCGAATCCCTGCAGCCTTTCAGCCCGCGCGCGTTCCGCAGGCTGCGCAAGATCGCCCGGCGCTATCGCCGGCAACTGGAAATTCCCAAGCCTTGGGGCATCGACATCAAGCCGCCCTCGAAGCTTCGCGTCCTCAAGAAGCAGGTCAAGACCTGGCTGCCCTTCCTGAAGAAGCCGCGAACCAAGCCGCTCAGCCGGCGAAAGCGGGCCTTGGCCAAGCTTCTCGTGATCGCCGATGCGCTGGCGGATCCGCGACGGATCCTGGAGTCGTCCCATCGCGTGAAGCTCGACCTCGCCATCGAGGCCACGGACCGTCACAGCGAAGCAAGCCTGCGCGAGCGGCGCTATGCGCAGGGCATGCGCGCGGCCCTGCTGGAGGCCGAGCTGGTGTCCTGCCTGGCGGCGCTGGCTGATCAGGACCCAGGTTCCGGCGGCGCGAAGGCGCGAGACACCGTCATCGTGGATGCTAGGTGCCTGCAGGATCACAACTATCTCAATCGCGGCGTAGGGTTCCACGCCACCTTTGCGCTGCGGGGGCGGTTTGCCGGCAAGAAGGCCGGCGATCGCGTCGTCCTGCTGCTCGACCCGGCTTTGGCCGACGTTTCACCGGGGGTTCGCCGCTGCTGCGACGACATCGTCTATGCGTCGGCCGCCTTGGACCGGGGCAGCGTGGCCAGGTTCGTGTCGCTTTCGCCGATGACGGCGAGCATCGCGCCGGTGATGCTGTTCCTGCTGGATCGGAATATCCTGAAGACCGCCATCGTCTACGATTTCATCCCGAAACATTTCCCGGGATTCTATCTGGCGCAGCCGTCGTTGCTGATCGAATACCGCGCCCGGCTGTGCGCGCTGCAGCGCTACGACACCTTCCTGCCGATCTCCGCGGCGACGGCGCTGGAGCTGAGGCAGATGTTTCCGGACATTCCGGCGCCCTGCGTCCAGGTGACCGGCGTTGCGAATCCCCTGAATGAAGCAGGCCCGGGGTCGGAGTTCGAGGAGCCGATCGGCGTGCACGGCGACTACATCCTGGCGCCTACCGGTGGGGATCCGCGCAAGAACCTGCTTGCCGTCATTGCAGCAGAAGGCATGCGCCGCTGTCGCGGCCAGCGCCCGAAGCACATCGTTGTTGTCGGTCGCATCACGCAGCCACACCGAAAGACCGCGATTAGGCTAGCCGAGGCGGCAGGCCTGGCAAAGGAAGATCTGGTCTTCCTGCAGGGCGTGCCCGGCGCGCGGCTCCTGGACCTCTACCGGAGGGCCGCAGTCTGCGTGGTGCCGTCCCACGCGGAAGGTTTCTCTATGCCCGTCGTCGAGGCCGTAATGTGCGGCACGCCCGTCGTCGCGTCGGATATCCCTGCGCACCGCGAGCTGCTGGGGGCGAACTGGTGGCTGGTGAAGCCCCGCAATGTGTCGGCTCTGGCGCACGCGATCGAACGGGCGATCTGGTCGCGTGCGCAGACCTGCCGGGCGCAGCACGATCACATGGGCGATATTGCCGAGCCGGACGCCGTCTACAGCCGGATCGCGGCGGGGTTGAACCTGCTTTCCGGGAAGGTCGAGGCGCCAAGGCCGCCGGCTCAACCCGAGGCGGCGCAGTGGCGGCCGCGGATCGCGGTCGCCACGCCCTGGCCGCCGCAGAGGTCCGGGATCGCCGACCATTCGCGCCAGATGTTGAAGGCTCTGGCCGACAAGGCGGATGTGACGGCGCTGATAAACTGCGACGATGGCGTTGCGGATTCGTCGATCAAGGTGCGGCGAATATCCGCCGCCGCCTATCTGGACCCGGCATACGATCATGTCATCAGTGTGCTCGGCAATTCCCACTTTCATTTGCCGGCCGTGGAATATGTCACGGCCCTTGGCGGCCCGATCATCGCGCACGACACCAGGATGGTGGAATTCTACCTGTACATGAACGATGCGACCTGGCTGGCGCAATTGATGTCGACGCCGGATCGCGCCGTTGCAGCGGCCGATCTGCCGGCCTATCTAGCGGACATGAACACATTGCCCAACCTTGCCTACCGGATCTTCGCGCGGGTGGCGGCGCCGATGCTGGTCCATTCACGGCAGGTTGCCGCCCGCATCGAGCGTGAAACCGGTGCGCCGATGACAGCCCTGCCTTTCGTGCCGTACAACATCCCGTGCGAGGGCGATGTCGGCGTGGCGCGGCGCGAGGCGATTCGGCGCCGCAATGGCCTGGGCGATGACATCATACATATCGGCACGTTCGGCCACGTCGACATCCGGACCAAGGGCGCCGACGTGCTGGTCGAAGCCATGTCCTGGCTCGTCCAATGGGGCCGCAAGGTAAGACTGCATTTCGCCGGCTATCCGGCGGAAGGGCTGCGCGAGGCGCTGCAGCAACTGGCCGAAACGAACGGAACCGCGGACGTCCTCGTGTTCCACGATCAACTGGATGCCGACGGGTACAAGGACATGCTGCTGGCGGTCGATGTGGCGGTCCAGCTGCGGACCAGCTCGCTGGCCAATTTGAGCGGCGCGCTGATGGATTGCATCGCCTATGGCGTTGCGACCGTGGTGACGCGCTCGATGAAGGACGAGATCTCGGCGCCCGACTATGTGTTCGCTTTGCCCGACAGGTTCAGCCCCCTGCGGATTGCCGAACTGGTACTCGAGGCCGATGGCTGGCGCCGCGACAATGCCGATCGCGTCGATGGCTTGCGCCGCCGGTTCCTCGGCGAGAAATCGATGGAAAGCTATGCGGCCTCTTTGCTGCAGGTGCTCGGGCGCTGGTCGGTGAACTGACATGGCCAGGATTCTCATCGACCTGACGCAGTTCAGCAGCTATCCCGCCCATACCGGTGTTCAGCGGGTCCTGTGCGAGATGCTCGCGCACTGGCCGGCGGCGGCAGTGTCCGCCGAGATCGGCGTCCAGAGTGGGGGGGAGTACCGGATTCTGCCGCTGCAGCAGACCAGGGGATTTCTCCAGCGCCTGTTCAAGGAGATTCCGGCGGATGGCGACCGGCAGGGCCTGAAGGCGGCCGTGGATTCGTTCGTCGCCGGCCAGACCGTGCGGCAGCTCGCCATCGCGGACTTGCAAGCGTCGTACGAGGGATACTTCCTGCCCGAGCCGACCTTCCAGCCGGACATACTTGCGGTGCTCTCCCGGTGGCAGGATGCCCGCAATCAGGATGCCTTTGTCCTGCTGTACGATGTCCTGCCGCAGACCAATCCGGAGGTCTATGGCGCGCCGCATCAGCTTTTTACCAGCCGGTATTTCCGCATGGTGGCGCGTTCGCGGAACGTCGCCTGCATCAGCGTCGCCACGCAGCAGCAGTTGGAGCGCCGGCTGCGCCGGTCGCCGGCGCCGAACAGCATCGCCCTGAATTTGGGCGGCGACTCTTTGGCCCCATATCCGCCGCGGCAGGAGGCGATGATTCCGACCTTCGTCATGGTCGGAACCGTCGAGCCGCGCAAGAAGCACGATGTCGTCCTGCAGGCCTTCGATCGGCTGTGGAATGCCGGCCGGGATTATCGTCTGGTCGTGTTCGGCGGCGCCGGCTGGTGCGAACTGGAATTCCTGCGTCCGATGCGGGCGCGCGCCGGCGGCGACGACCGGTTTGCCTGGCGCGAGGCGGCGAGCGACAGGGATATCGCGCAGGAGATGCGCAAGGCGGCCGCGGCGATCTATGTCAGCGAGCTGGAGGGCTACGGCTTGCCGGCGGTCGAGGCCCTGGCGGCGGGCTGCCCGTTGATCGCCGCCGCCACCCTGCCGGCACTTGCCGGTCTGGACTCAAAGGGCCAGATTCGGCTGCCGAAGGTGGATGTGGACACCGTCGCGGCCGCCGTGGAGGACGCAGCCGATGTCGCGTCTCGCGTACGGCTGTCGCGGGAAGCCGGTGGCCTGCAGCTTCCAACCTGGGGGCGGTTCGCCCGCGAACTGACGGATTGGATTGACGCCACGTTGCGTGCGGACCACGCGCCGCGACAGAAATCAGGGGCACTTCGTGACTAGGAGCAAGCGAATTGAAAGGTGCCGCGTCTGCGGCTCCCGCGAGTTGGTCAAGACCCTCGATCTTGGGGAGCAGTCGCTGACCGGGGTGTTTCCCAAGTCCGCGAGCGATCCGGTCGGGTCCGGACCGCTGGAGCTGGTCTGGTGCCGCGATTGCACGCTGCTGCAGATGGCGTCGTCCTATGACCCGGGCGAGATGTACGGCGCGAATTACGGCTATCGGTCCGGGCTGAACAAGTCGATGGTCGAGCACCTGCGCCGCAAGACGCGCGCGCTGGAGACCCTGGCCAATCTACAGCCGGGCGATACAGTGCTGGATATCGGCAGCAATGACGGAACGCTTCTGGCGTCGTACCAGACCGGCAAGGTCAACTTGATCGGCATCGATCCGACGGCGGAGAAATTCCGCAGCTTCTATCCGAAGGACGCCACGATCGTGCCGGAGTTCTTCAGCGCGGCGACGTTCCTGCGCGCGTCCGCGGCAAAGGCGCGGATCGTCACCTCCATATCGATGTTCTACGACCTGGAGGATCCGTCGGCGTTCGTGGCGCAGGTGGCCGAGAGCTTGGCGCCGGACGGCGTCTGGCATTTCGAGCAATCTTACATGCCGTCGATGCTGCGGACGACGTCGTACGACACGGTCTGCCACGAGCACCTTGAGTATTACTCGCTCGGCGTGGTGAAGCGGATGCTGGATCGCGCCGGCCTCGAGATCGTCGATGTCGGGTTCAATCACACCAATGGCGGCAGCTCCGTTGTCCCGGCCTGCAAGCCGGGCGCCAAGCACCGCCGCCGGCCGGAGCTCGTGCAATGGCTGCTGGGCCAGGAGGAGCGCATCGGCCTCCATACGCCGCGGCCGCACCGGGAGTTCGAGGCAAGGGTATTTCAGCACCGCGAGGATTTTCGCGAGTTGCTGCGGACCCTGCGCCGCGGCGGCGCCACGATCATGGGGTTGGGGGCTTCGACCAAGGGCAATGTCCTGCTCCAGTTCTGCGGCATCGGTCCGGACGAGATCCAGGCGCTCGGCGAGGTCAATCCGGACAAGTTCGGATGCGTCACGCCGGGCTCGAACATCCCGATCGTGCCGGAAGCGGAGGTGCGCGCGGCGCGGCCCGACTACGTGGTTGTTCTGCCGTGGCATTTTCGCGACGGCTTCATCGCACGCGAGGCCGACTATCTCAACAATGGCGGCCGGTTAATCTTCCCTTTGCCCGAGATCGAGATTTTCGGCTATTAGTCCGTCGGGGCCTGTCCGCAGGACCGGCCCGTCAGCGAGAGAACAATGGAAACGAAGGAACAGCAGGTGGGGACCAACGCCAATCTGAAATCAAGAATCGCGGCGCTGCCCTGGCACCACCAGATCGATTTCGGCAACGGCGTCCTGACGCACGGCAACACCAAGATCGACGTGCTGCGCGCCCAGGCCGACATCTATTTCAAGTCGCCGGTGCACGGCAAGTCCGTGCTCGACATCGGCTGCTGGGACGGATTCAACAGCTTCGAGGCGCACAGGCGCGGCGCGGCGCGGGTCCTTGCCACGGATCACTTTGCCTGGTCTCCCGCCTGCTGGGGCAAGCGGGAAGCTTTTGAACTGGCGCGCGCCCACGTGGCGCCCGCCGTGGAAGTCATGGATATCGATCTTCCGGATCTTTCTGTGCAGTCGGTCGGCAAATTCGACGTGGTTCTCTTTTGCGGTGTGTTCTATCATCTGCGGCATCCGCTGTTCACCCTGGAACGGCTCTCGCACCTGGTGAACGAGACCCTGATTGTCGAAACCCACATGGACGCACTGGATGAAATCCGGCCAGCCATGATCTTCTATCCGAACGCCGAACTGGCCAATGATCCGACGAACTGGTGGGGTCCGAACCCCGCTCTCGTGGAGGCCATGCTGAAGGACGTCGGCTTTCCGTGCGTGGAGTACGTGCAGCATCCGATGTATGCATCGCGCGGCATCTTCCACGCGCATCGCCGCTAGGAAATCGCCGGCCGTCAGCGGCGCATCATCCAACCCGCTCCATCAACGCCATCGCCGCCGCCGGATTGCGCTCCTTGAAGCCGCTGATCACGTAGAGGAACACCTCGCGCCCCGTCTTGTCCAACGTGGCCTTGTCCGGCTTTGGCTTGGCCACCGTCTCGAGATCCTCCGGCGTGCCGCCCGCCGCCCAGGCCTTGGCGCGCGCCGCCCAGGCGTCCAGCGCCTTGGGGGCATAGCCGAGCTTCTGGCTCTCGCTGGTGCCCATGATGCGGGCATAGATGAAGGGCGCCGTCGGATCGGCGATCTGCGGATAGTCGGAATCGGCGGCAACGATGATCGCGACGCCATGGGCGCGGGCCAGGGCGATGAAATCCGGGTGCTTGAAGCTGTCGTGGCGCACCTCGACCGCGTGGCGAATGTCGAGGCCGTCGACCGTCCTGGGCAGCAGCTTCAGGAAGCCTTCGAAATCCGCCGCATCGAACTTCTTCGTCCCCGCGAACTGCCAGTTGATCGGCCCCAGCTTGCGTTTGAGGTTGGTGACGCCGCTCTGGAAGAAGCGCTCGATGGAGCTGCCGGCCTCCGCCAGCACGCGGCGGTTGGTGGCGAAGCGCGG
>JACZCZ010183245.1_pt1 | contig 13027 bp, 11 predicted proteins | sample 8641811 | NCBI WGS metagenome assembly JACZCZ01 (sample SAMN15324610, study PRJNA640507) | soil metagenome | isolation source: intercropping peanut in the first line | place: China: Luxin town, Laibin City, Guangxi Province | collected 2019-07-25 | depth 10cm m | reverse complement strand
GCGAAGGCTACCGGGAGCGCTTCACCGCCGCCGACGACACCGTGCACGCGATGCTGGAGGAAGCCCTGGCCCTGATGGGGCAGAAGGAGGCCCGCCGCGAAGCCCTGCGCAATGCCTTCCAGGCGAGCGGCAAGACCGTGGCCGAATTCGCGGAGGTGTACGGGCTGGATGCGAAGGAGACCGCGAAGCTGCTGGGCCAGTAGCTTGATGGACGCGCCCTAGGCGCGTTGCGCTTCCTGCCCCTGCGGCTGCTCGCGGCTGCCGATCCCGAGCGCCTTGCCCACGGCCCAGCTGTTGAGCCGGTGACGCAGGGTCGTGCGCGCCACCGTCAGCGATTCGATGTCCAGGGGCGCGTGCGTCAAGGGACGGTACCCGTCCGCGGTGACCAGCACGGTGTCGCTGTGCCGGTAGCCACCGACGCCGCGCTCGTACAGCGCCGGCTCGATGGAGATGACCATGTTCTGCTGCAGCACGTGCGTGCTGCCTTCGGCGATCCACGGCGGCTCGTGGTTGCCCAGGCCGAAGCCGTGGCCGCAGCGATGCAGCCGGGTCTGGAAATCGGAAAAGCCGGCATCCCCCAGGAACCGGTTCACCGCCGCGTCGATCTCGGCGCACGCCTGCCCCGGCCGCACCATGTCGAACGCGACCTGCCGGGCCTGCTGCATGGTGCGGAACATCTCCCGCTCGCGCGCGGTGGGCGGCTGCGTGAAGAAGGTCCTTTCGCTCTCCGCGGCGTAGCCGTTGACCCGCGTGAGGACCATGGCCACGTGGGGGCCGCCGCGCAGGCGGTCCGTGACCCTGGGAACGGAGTGCGGCTCCGCGCTGACCGGCGCCGGCCACGCGCCCGCGATCACCTTGGTGGCCAGCGCGTCCCAATCGGGCAGTTCCCGGATGATCTTGCGCTGCAGGGACTGGCTGGGCATGTAGGTCTCCGCGGCGCTCGCACCGTTCCACGCCTTGCGCAGGATCTCGTTGACGCCCCAGTCCGCGTAGCGCGCGGCGCGCTCGATCTGGGCGACCTCCCAGTCGGACTTGACCAGGCGCAGGTCCCCGACCGGGTCCGCCGGCGTGCCGCCCGCATCCAGCAGCACCTTCGCCACCGTCCAGGGCGTTGCGTCGTCGAAAGCGAAGCGGGACGCAGCCAGATCCGTCTGGAGCAAGCGCTCCGCCCAGCCCTGCCCCGCGGGCGCGGGGAATTCACGGTACGCCAGGACGCCCTCCGCTTCGATGCCCCAGGCCTTGCCCAGGTGGTCCTGCTCGAGCGCGGGCACCACCATGCGCCTGGCGCCGTCCCGGCCCACGATCAGGAAGAACGGCCGCTCCAGCGGCTCGAAGGTCGCGCCCGTGAGGTAGAAGATGTTGTCGGTGGTGGTGGCGACGAAGGCGTCGTAGCCGGCCTCGCCGATCGCGCGGACGAGGCGCTCGTGCCGGCGCTCGAATTCCTTGGTCTGCGGGGGAGCAAAACTGCGTTTCATCGCGCTTTCCTTCCAGGGGCCGAGGCGGCATTTTCCGCTTGCGCGGCTGCCTGGCCATCGTCCTGATGGGAGAAGCTGGCAAAAGTGCCGACGTGGGCTCCCGCTCCTACAGCAACGAAGCCTCGGCCGGCACCTGGTCCCACCGCTCGTGTCGTCCGTCCTCGTGCGCCAGCGGCGCAGCCAGCAGTTCGTCCAGCAAGGCGTCGTCGAGGCAGGCGACGTTCACCGCATAAAAGCGGCCGCCCAACTCCGCGAGTTCGCCCTCGCCAAACGGCTTGATGCCGCAGTGCCGGCAGAAGCGGTGCCGGATCGATCCCGAACCAAACCGGTACTCCGCCAGCGACGCTTCACCCGCCAGCAGCTGGAAGTCGGCTGCGGGAACCAACGCTTTCCAGAACCGTCCCTTCCAGCAGATCGAGCAGTTGCAGCGGCTCGTGCCGTGGGCCAGATCGACTTCGCAGCGGAACTGCACGGCACCGCAATGGCAGCTGCCTTGGTAGGCCCGCTTCATGGGCGCACCTCCGCCCGAGGGACCGCCGCCAGATGGTCCGCCAGGCGGCTCAAGCATTCCGCCCAGCCGACCGCGTGGCCGTCGCGCTCCGACCGCGGCAGCCCCGACTGGCGGAAGCGGATCCGCGTGACCGCCGGCCCCTCCTGCAGGAAGTCCACCTCCACCAGGGTCTGGGGGAAATCTTCTCCGGCCCGTTCCCAGGCAAAGGTGAACACCAGGCGTTCCGGTGGCGTGATCTCGCGATACTGCCCCCGCTGCCAGTAGTCCTCTCCGCTCGGCTTCCGGATGCAGATGCGCCAGCTTCCGCCGGGGCGGAAGTCCATCTCGCAAGAGGGCATGCTGAAGTCGCGTCCCTGCTCGTCGCGCGGACCCCACCAGCGGGCGAGGTGCCTGGGCGAGGTCCAGACCTCGAAGGCGAGCGCACGCGGCACGTTCACGACGCGCTCGAGCACCAGTTGCTCATCGCTTGCCTGGGCATCACGCCTGGCGTCCATGGGGTTTCTCCTTTGCAGTCACATCCAGCTCGTCGAGGTAGTCGGCCATGCGGTCGAAGCTGCCCTCCCAAAACGGGCGGTAGTGCTCCAGCCATCCCGCGGCCTGCGCCAGCGGCGCGGCCTGCAGCCGACGCGGGCGCCAGTGGGAGAGGCGGCTCTGCTCGACCAGTCCCGCCCGCTCCAGCACCTTCAGGTGCTTGGAGATCGAGGGCAGCCGCATGTCGAACGGGGCCGCCAGTTCGTTGACGGTGGCCTCCCCCTGCGCCAGCAAGGTCAGCAGGGCCCGGCGGGTGGGGTCCGCGAGGGCGGCGAAGGTCAGGCTCAGAGGATCGGCAAGCATCGCGCAGCAGTTTCCCGATAGGCTAATTAGCCGTTAGGCTAACTACGGCCGGAACCTTTGTCAATCCCGGGATGAGGGTGTGCGCTGGGCTCCGCAACAGATCTGCTTCTGGCCGATGAGTGCCTGTCGTTGCCGCTGTGGCGACTTTCCCCTGGGCCGCGGCTGCTTCTGGCCGTAAGCGGACGGATGCCGGCCGGCACTCATCGGGCAGCGGCCCCGGGGCGCTATCAGCCTCCTCCTACGCAGCCCGCCGTGTGGCGCTTGGCCCCCGGAAACCTGCACTTCGCGGCGACGAACTGTCATTCCGTCGCAGCGGGCGCGACGGCGGAGGTCGCAGACAGCACAGTGGAGGCAACGCTTTTGCAGGTGAATCCATGACGACTCCCCTCCTGATGCTCCTCGTCCTGACGCTCCCCTGGTTGATCCGCCGCTTCCTGCAGGGAGAGCGTGACCCGCGCGCGCTTTCCGCCGCAGCCGCTGCGGGCGCGGGGCTGCTTTTCCTGTTTACAGCGAGTGGCCATTTCCTCCAGACCGCGAACATGACGCAGATGCTGCCGCCGTGGGTGCCCGCGCGCGAGGCGCTGGTGTACCTCACCGGCATCGCGGAGTTCGCCATCGCGGCCGCGCTGTTCACCCGCCGCTGGCGGCTGGCCGGCGCCTGCGGCGCGGCGGCCGTCCTGGTGGCGTTCTTCCCCGCTAACGTGTACGCGGCCCTGCAACACGCGCCCATGGGCGGCCACGCCTGGGGTCCGACGTACCTGCTGGTCCGCGCGCCGCTGCAGTTGTTCATCCTTTGGTGGCTTTGGCGCTTCCTGCTGCGGGAGCGAGTGGGTTTGATGCAGGGCGTGCGGTGAACGAAAGACCAATCCGAGGGGAGCGATGGAGGTATTGCCTCCGATTGGTCAGGGCGGCTTCTGGCCGATTGTGGATGTTCAGACTTCCGCGACGAGCGACCGGTATGCAGCGGTTGCTGACGGTGGGGCGTGACGAGCATGCTCACGCTGACACCCACCAAGCAGCCGTTGGGTAGTCGACCTGCGCTGGCGTACAGCGGCCGCAGCTTGCCCGCCAAGCGACCACCGGTGTGCCTGCGCGACTAATTCCCCACTTGTACCTCCCGCCTCAGCCGGATAAGGCAGCACTAATCATCGATGTCGTCGAAGATGCTGCGTGTGCCGTGCTTCTCTTCCTGAACACCCACGCTTCCTAGGGCGCGGGGACTGATCTTCGGCTCTGGCGGCTCCGTCTTGGAAATCCAGTCGTTCGCAGCCTTCTTCTCCCGCGTGATGATCTTTAACGCATCCTCGTCGCTACCAAACTGATCCTCCAGCGTGTTCAACGATTCGATGATGCCATCCAAATGTTCTTCCGGTGACTCTGACGAGTTATGGCTGTCTTGGGCTTCCTGCCGTACCTCGGAAAACCTCGGCAGTAGAACTTCGCGCACTTGCAGCCTCAAATTCTCAAATTCGTCGCCAACAAACATGCTCCGGATTTCGTTGTTCTTGAGCGCATATAGATCCTCACCCTCGATGGCATAGGCAGAAACCTTACCAACGAATTTCTTCCGAAACTCTTCTGGCAGCAAGCCATAGTCGTGAAGTCGCACTGCAAGATCGACCTCCGGTACAACATTGAGACGAAGTCCTGGGTCTGCAACTCGCTCAAGAAGCGATGGTTCTTGCGTTAGGTAAAGGGCGAGGAAGTCCTTCGAGCAGCGCGTTGAGAGGAAGCGTGTTAGGACGCGCCAAGCCGTCCAGGAAGCGTACCAGCCGACCTTATTGCTCGCACTCTTCTTATACTGGCGCAAGCGATCCGAAATCATTGAGAAGTGCGACGGCGGCACAATGACCGCTTTCTCAATGCCGACGTTTCCGCAGGTGATCTGCGATGTCAAACTCTCAACCGAGCTACCGGTCAAAAAGATCTCAAGCAGGTCAGGGCTAAACGCCAGTGTCGCCGCGTACGCATCACCTACGGTAGGATGCTTAAAGCGCCACACCGGCTGATCATTCACATGCACGATCGTCACAAGACTACCGCTCAATGCGTTGAGTGCTTTGATGCAATCTCCAAGCGCGCTCCCCAGTCGCTCCAGCGCTTGAGGTTCAGAACCAAGAAGCGTGACCGGAATTTCCAGATGGTCCTTCCGCATGTAGATTAGACCGAGCGCCGCCTTGCTATGAGCATCCAACCCCTGGATCACCTCAAGCAAAAGTTGCTCACGCTTCTCGACAAACTCCTTCAGGAAGTACTCGGACGGGAAGAGTTCCTGCGTGAACAGTGGATCTGCTAGGCGCCGTGCAGTCTCAGGGATGAACCGCGTGTGCCCAGCCACCTGCTCCAAATGCGGCTTGAGACTGGCAAGGAACTGCTTCGGCTGTTTCCCAAGCTTCAGGTGGTTGTACAGGATCTGCTGGCGTTCATGCCCAGACAAGGCATGAACGTCGATTACCACTTTGCTTTCCCTGAGCAGCGGAAATGCACTTTCTTTGAGATCGTGCCGAGCCCGGTTGTAGATGTAGTCGCGAGATGTCATCACTACCTTCGCGCCCTTCTTCAGCATTGACTTTACGTGCAAAACGTTGTGATTCCAGCCGTGCACGAGCGGCGACTCATATTGCGTCACGCCGAAAGCATCATCAATCCAGAAGAACTGCGATGGCTCGTTCACATTCCAGCGGTTGACCACTTCTGCGGGATCAGAAAGCTTTAGGACCGCAGACTTCCACCTGTCGGCCGACGCCATCGCTAGCATTGAGGCAATAGTGGTCTTCCCGGCGGCCGGCTCGCCAATGAGCAGCACAAAGCCATGTTGATCCAGCGCGTCTACCGCGTTGCGGTAAGCGCTCGTCATAACGACTTTCGCTAGGTCTTCGCGTAATGAGTCCAAGACTGCACGCGCCTGCTCGTACGCCCGGTCGTCGAGAATCTGACCGAGATCGCCAAGGCCGTAAACACGCGGCACGAGCATTCGCAGTCTGGTGTTGTCCCGAATCTGATCGGTGATCCAGGTGCTGCCGAAGATCAAGACTCTATTCGCGCCGGCCGAGGTCAGCTCGGCCGCGATCTTTGCCTCTTGTTTCCCTGACACGCCAGCGTTGGTCATCAGCACGTAGACATCGCATAAGCCCTTCTCGGTCAGCCTACGGACCTTGGGCAGTTCATCCGCAATGTCTTCCTTTGTGAGAAGCACGTTGGGCTTGCTCGTGAACTTGCACTGAATAACGAAGACCCCACTCAGCGTTTCGCCTTTGGCAGGCGTCCACGTGCCGGAGAAGGCGCCGTCACGGCCCCCATCGTTGGAGTCGAGGAACGACTGGACCGACTGTCCGAGCACTTCACGCGCTATCGTGAGACATAGCTGCTGAAAGCTATTCCATCCAAGGCGGTGAAGGTCGTACATACTGGGGAGCGATGGTTCTCATCCGGCCGTGATGCGTCAGAGCATGGCGCCGATCTTCCGAAGCCAGCCTTTTACCTCGCCGGCAGGATCGCGCTGCTGGAGCCGAGCCGCGGTCATGCGAGGAAACGCTTGGCTCGCCAGCCGCTTTTTCGCCGTGGCGTCGCTGATCGGGTTGCCGACGGGGTTCGCCACAAACAGTGCTGAGGAGAGCAGCGCGGGAACGGCCTTCCCGGCCGCATCGCGCTGGTCGGGCACCACGAGGGTAACGCCGAACGCTTCGTGAATCGCGTCGGCATGCAGATAGTTCTCGATTTCGTATTTCGAGGTCTGTGATGCCCAAGAGCCGTCTGTCCGCTGGTTGACTGCGGCGACCGATGCGCCATAGGTCGCTACATCGCTGTCGTAGATATGAACCTCGGGGCGGCCCAGCGCCTTTAGGTAGTGCTCGGCGACCCAGTGCTGCAGAGTCGAGCCGCCGAGTACGATGAACGCCACTCTTCCGTCGTTCCCCAAGTCGGGAATGGTCGCGTCGTCAAGATGTAGTGCGCGGCTCAGGCACTTGAAGGCGGTCACATCTGTTGGCCCTTCGACGCATAGCAAGACCTTGATCTTGCTGTCGGCAACAACGCCCAAAGCCTGGGCCACCTGCCCGAACACATCGATACCGGCCTCAATGGTCGGGTTGCCGTTGGCGTCGCGCGTGACGAACCGGATGCTGTCAGTAGGCAATTCGGCGGCAAACCCAGGGCTGTGCGTCGTTAGCAGCACCTGATAACCTTTTTCTCCGGCGAGTGCCTTGAAAGACTCGATCAGAATCTTCTGGTTGTTCGGATGCTGCGCGGTCTCGGGCTCTTCGATGGCGTAGATGATGCTGCGTGTATTGACGCCGCTCGCCAGGCGCCGTTCTGCGGCCGCTTTGAAGAAACTCACAAGCACTAGTCGGCGAACGCCGCTGCCGCGCTTATTTAGAGGGATGCCGTCATCGGTCTCCATGTTGACCGAGAACAGTCCGGTCCACTTGGCCGTGGTCGGCGGCGTGAACTGCGGGGTCAGTTCTTTGGCAAGGTTTGCGTCGATGGCCTTTAGCGCCTCGTGCGTGCTGCGCGCGATTTCTTCGGCCTTTTCCCTAACCCTCTTCTGGATCAGGTCGATTTCGTCCTGCACCTCTGCGATCGCGGCGGCGACGGCCGCTTTCATCGGCGTCTGGACCTCACCGTCGGAATCACGGCTGCTCCGATCGCTTTGGAACAGCGCAAACAGCGGCAAATGGGATTCGAGCTGCTCCCAGATCCGTTTGCTGTCTTCCTTCGGTTTCGTAAGCGCAAGCGTGACTTCTGCCAGCTTGAGATCGGCTTCGGCGTCCCACAACGCCTTGCGCATGCCGGGATTACCCTTGAGCTGGACGGCGAGGCCTTTGGCCTTGACCAAAGCCTGCAGTTCCTTTTCTTTGAGATCGAGCAGCCCGACGACACCATCGGCGGTCGGGTGCTGCGCAATTAGAAAGACTTCGACACTGGGCGTCTTGCTCTTGCAGTCGTAGACCTTCCGAATTTTGAGTGTGCCGGCCGCCGTCAACAGGTGTTCGTCGGCTAGATTGGTTTCCGCTCCGGCATCCAGCGTCAGCGATGCCGGTAAGTCCGAGAACTCGCAGGTGATGGAAAGCTTCGAATCGCCGCTATAGACGTTCGCGTCCCCTGTTTCGAGCTTCACGACTTCGTTGTTGAAGAAGATCTCCAAGGCTTCGAGTACGGACGACTTCCCGATGTCGTTCTTACCGACAAATGTCGTGAGGTCATCGATCCGAACCGTCGCTTCCTCGCGGTAGCAACGGAAGTTCTTGATCGCAACGGATTCCAGTCTCATGAATCTCCCCCCGATCGGCCGATGTAGGCGATCCTTCCTCTTGAGCCAATGGTAGGCATCCCGGTCGCGCACCGCAAGCAGACCTGTGGCTCGCGGAGTCGGTCGAGCGAGCAGTGCTTCGCGTGACCATGCCTCTGGAAGCTGTTGATGGCGGTCCGGCCCGCCGCTCGCGAAGCTCGATCACTCGCGTCCGGCCAGTTTCGAGGTACAACTGCCGCTGGCCAGAATGGGGGCCGAACGGCAGCTTATAAGCCGCTGCTGTCCTTCAACCGGAAAACGTGACAGGGCGGCTCCCAGTCTGAAACGGCCATCTAGGTACGGTCCGCCGTGTTGTAAAGGCTTCATGACTTCTTCCGACCAGAAGCAGCCGTGACCATGCTGACATAGACAGGCCTACTCTTGACTCCCTCTACGCGCACAAAACGGGGGGACCATGTGAGACGCATTTCTCCGCCGCGGGCCACGCTCAGTCTCCCGGCGGCTTCGGCATTCCTGCCGTTGACGCGACCGATTAGTCGCCGTAAGGTCGGATGCGGTCGTCTGCCCGCACCGTCAGCGCTTCGTGTGTGAAGGAGAATCCTATGCTTGCTCTTCCCTTCTACGTCGTTTTCGCGGGCCTGACACTGTGGGGCTTCTTCCGCCCAGATTTGGCTGTTTACTTCTTCTTCGGGATCGCTCTCTTGGGAACGGCCTGGCTGCTGGTGATGAACAGGAGCCTAGCCTCATCGCGACTTCGGAATCTGGATGTCGACGCAATGGAGGTTGCCGAGCGCGAGGTGCTCTTTAAGTACCCGATGTACTTTTACTACCCGTTCCAGGCCCGCCAGTATTCGAGCTTGTGCAGCCTGCTTCAGGCGCTCTCGGTCGTGTGGCTCGGGATCCTTGCATGGAACAAGCTGTGGGTGCTGTGCGTCGCCCCTTTGATCCTCATGGTCCTTGTCACTCATGCCGCTCCGCGCTTGAATCCAAGGGGTCTCTTTCAGTACCACGCCGCCCGGGGCGCACTTCCTTTACAGCTTGAGGACGAATTCGAAGTCCTGAAGATCGTAGAAGACAAGGTTCTCGCCGCTCGCGGCTGGGTTCGCAACGCAGATGGGCAGTTGGAGCGCATTGTCGAAACGAGGGGACAGAGCCTTCTGTAGATATTTCGACGCGCTCTCTTCGCAGGAGCAGACGCTCTCGCACGCAAGGCGACCGCTACCGGCCATTCGAAGATCTGGCCGTCCACGCCGGTCAACGTCAGGTTTTCGCGACCGCCGTCATCGGACGGCCAAACCTGACTGTCCGCCCCCAGTCTGAAGCGGAGATCGTCGGCGACGACACCTCGTTGCCAAGTGATTCGCCTGCGTCAGGGGCAGCCAAGTGCGGCCACGGAGTGCTGAATTTGCTTGGCCTGGTAATTGGCTGTCCCGGAAGACTGCAGCGCACATCGAAGAACTTGGCAGACAAGTGCGTCGGGTAGTTTGCCGCTGCAATACAGCTCTCCTGCCCTCACATCGGCGCTAACGTCAAGCACGTCTTCGTCATCCAACAGCAGCAAGTCCACCCACGTATCGAGAGGAAGGCTGGCTAGAACGCCCTTGCCCAAGTAGAACGACGGATAGAAACCGGCGGGGGGACCAGAACAACAGCGAGGGTGTTGTGGCCGACCTGTGGCTTGCTTCGTGAGCTTTCGCCAAGTCACCGAGTACTTGGTGACGGCGAGGACAACAAGGTGAGCGCGTTGTTCATCTGCAGGCTTGCCGCGGAAGAACTTGTCGTGGGTCCAGACCTCACCGACGATGGGCGGCATACCCCAAAGGACCGCGCGGCCGGCGCCGGCCCGCTAGTCTGGCTTGTTCTTCTTCGTGCAATTCCAAGATCTGGGCTGTGCGGGGGTCGTCGGAGCGAAGTGTCAGCTCCATAGGGATGATGCTGCCCTTCCCACGCCCGTGAAACCAAGTCGCCTGCCAAGCGCCGTTATCAGCGGAAACGTCGACCTCACGATAGTGGGCGAACGCGAACCGGTGCGCCAAATTCGCCATGACTTCAAGCTGGAAAGGGGTAAACGCATCGTCGTCGAACTTCTCTGCCCGCGCGGTCCAGCGAACTTGTCCGAAGTCAACGGACTGATCGGGATGGTCGATCAATGCTGAACCGAGCTCTGATGTCCGCCAAGCGCCATGGGGCAGCACATCAAACAGGTCAACCGGTGCGGGGCCGAAATCGTACGCTGCGTACGGCTCCCCGGTAGCTACTATTCCGGTCGCTTGGAAATGGTGTACGTCAAGGAGGTAAAGCAGGCGAAAAAGCTTCGCAGATCCGCAATGGCTTGTGCGCGACGCAAAGTACACGACTGCATTCAGAAGCCGCGCGCGCTGTCGAGGGTGCGAGGTGGAACCCATTGCTCAGCCATTTTCCGCACGAATGCGGCCTTTCTTCAAGACATTTCCGCATGTTCGCTGTGACTTTGTGTGAGGAAGGTCAATCGCGTGCACGTAAGACAAGGCCGTCGATCGGAACTGTCACAGCCGAGACCAAGCTGGCCACATGCAAAAAAGAGCTGTGGAGAATCACAGTCCGAAAGGGGTCCGGTGTCCGCCGGAAGACCTCGAACTGCTGTCTGAAGGTGTAAGAGAGTCTAGGAGAGCGCCCGCACGAAGCGGTTGTACGGGAAGTCCGCTTCCGGCCCGTATAACAGGCACTGCCCAGTGTCGGGGACTGCCGTCATTCGCGCGGGCGAACTTGACGCCCCCCCCGAGTCTGAAGCGGTCATTACCGACGCTGCATCTGCCCCTTAAAGGCTCTACCGGTGCAGTAGCCGCTTGTTGGCTACTCCCGACCCTAAGCATCCGTTCCCCGCGACAAGACATGGATCGTCCACCTTCCGCTCCGTCATCGACCTGAGCCGACAGAGCCCCCTAAGCCGCCCGCACCGCCATCCGCGTCGGGGCGAACATGCTGCGGCCCAGCCACTGCCACAGCAGCCGTCCGCCCCGGCCTGCGCCCTGTACGGCCAGGCCACCTGCGTAGATCTCCCGTTCGGGATCGCTGTCGCCTGTCCAGATCTCGGTCAGCGCGCGGACGGTGGAATCCACGATCACGGCCACTTCGTGCCCGGGATCGTCGCGGCACAGGTCAGCCATGCGGTCCTCGACCACCAGCCACCACAGGCGCTCCGCCGCAGGCGCGTCGCGGAAGCGGAAATGCACCACCGTCCGTTGTCCGGCCGGGAACGCGTCGCGATGCGCGCGAAGCGCCGGATGTCCCACATCAGGAAGCCGGCGTCGAGCTGGTCGCGCCGCAGGCGGCTGCCGATCCAGCGGGCGCCCCAGTGGCCGATGCCGACCACGATCGGGCGCAGTTCCTCGCCGGCCGGCGTGAGGTGGTACTCCCAGACCTTTCCGGCCCGGCGCCGTTCGACCACGCCGATGGCCTCCAGCCTGCGCAGCCGCTGCGTCAGGAGCGTCGCCGACATCCGCGGCCCGCCGCGATGGATGTCGTTGAAGCGGCAGCTGCCGCAGAGCAGCTCGCGCACGACCAGGGGCGTCCAGAGTTCGCCCAGCACCTCGGCACCCCGGGCCACGGTGCAGAACTGCATGTAGTCGATCATGTCCGCAGTCTAGGCCTGCGCCGGCGCGCCGTGAACTCCAGAATCTGGACTTGAGGGGCGCGGGCGCGCGGGCTACCTTGGCGCCAGCCGACGCATGTTGCGCCGGCACACGCTCCAAGGACAGTCGCCATGGCCGAAACCCTCACCGCCCCTGCCACGCCCACGTTCGACGCCGAGAAGTTCCGCGCGACCACGCGCAGCCAATGGGAGGCGGCGGCCGAAGCGCGGGATCGCGGGTCCCCCCTGCTGGCGCGCTGGCTGGGCCCGTCAACAGAGGCCATGATGGATGCGGCCGGCGTCGTGCCGGGCGCGCGCGTGCTCGACGTTGCCGCGGGCGCCGGCGAACAGACGCTGGTGGCCGCGCGCCGCGTCGGCCCCACGGGCCATGTGCTCGCCACGGACATCTCTCCGACCATCCTCCGCTACGCCCAGGCCGCCGCGGACCGGGCCGGCCTGGCGAACGTCGCCACGCGCGAGCTCGACGGCGAGCGCCATGACCTGCTGCCTGCCGCCTCCTTCGATGCCGCGATCTCGCGCGTCGGCCTGATCTACTTCCCCGACCAGCAGCGCGCGCTGGCCGGCATCCGGCACGCCCTGCGGCCGGGCGGCCGCTTCGCCACGGTCGTCTACTCCACGCCGGACAGCAATCCCTTCTTCGCCCTGCCGGTGGGCATCATCCGCCGCCGCGCGCGGCTGCCGCCCCCGCTGCCGGGCCAGCCCGGCCCCTTCTCGCTGGGTGGCGAAGGGGTCCTGGCGCGCACCCTGGAGCAGGCGGGCTTCCGCGACGTGCAGGTGCGCAGGATCGCATCGCCGCTGCGCCTGCCGACGGCGGCGGAGTGCGTGCGTTTCGAACGCGAGTCGTTCGGCGCGCTGCTGCAGATGATGTCGGGCCTGGACGCGGACGAGCGCGCCGCGACGTGGGACGAGATCGAAAGCGCCCTGGCGCGCTTCGAGACGAGCGAGGCGGGGTTCGTTGGCCCCTGCGAGATGCTCGTCGGGAGCGGGACGCGCTGAGCGCGCACGTGCCAGGCGACGGGGCGCAGGGCGGAAGGGAGCGCCTTCTCCGTCGTCCCTCGTCCGCGTGCCCGCCAGGCGCTCGCTACTTGCGCTGGCGCGCGCGCCCGCCCTTTGCAGCGGCACCGCCCGGGTCCGCCGACTTGCGGCCGCGCCGCTGCACCCCGGCCGGCTCGTCCGCCTCCGCGAGCCACTGCAGGGTTTCGACGTGCAGCACGAACTGGCGCAGGTAGCGCGGCGACGCGGCGCGCATCAGCTCCAGGGACTGCAGCACCAGCGCATGCGAATTGAGCGGCCCGGCCTGGGCCGGCCGTTGCGCCAGGGCCAGGTCG
>JACZCZ010001709.1_pt1 | contig 13043 bp, 11 predicted proteins | sample 8641811 | NCBI WGS metagenome assembly JACZCZ01 (sample SAMN15324610, study PRJNA640507) | soil metagenome | isolation source: intercropping peanut in the first line | place: China: Luxin town, Laibin City, Guangxi Province | collected 2019-07-25 | depth 10cm m | reverse complement strand
GTGTCGATCCAGATGTACTTCTTGTCCTTGGTCGGGATCTCGTTCGGATCGCCATCCCATTCGAGCCAGCGCTTGTCGAAACGGCGCAACTCTTGGACGAACGGGGTCTTGAAATGCAAGCCCGGGGTCGTGATCGGCTTGCCAACGATGCGACCGAACTCGGTGACGACGATCTGTTCGTACTCTTGAACGGTGTAGATCGCTTGGCTGCCGATGATGCCGACCGCGAGCAGCAGAAAGAAGCCAATGGTGCCGAAGCGAATCATGGGGTTCCTCCCAGGCGTCCGTCCAAGGACATGAGCGGCATCAGGTTGCGCAGGTCGCGATCGATCACCACGCGTCGTCGCGCGGCGGGAAGTACCTTCGTCATGGTCTCCAGGTACATTCGTGTACGCGTGACCTTGGGCGCCTTCGCATACTCCGCTTGGAGCGCGGTGAAGGCCTGCACGTCGCCTTCGGCTTGGTTCACGCGCTCGGTGGCATAGCCCTCGGCCGACTGCAGGGCTTGTTCCGCCTTGCCGCGTGCTTCCGGAATCACCGTGTTGTACTGCGCCCACGCCTGGTTCACGACGCGCTCGCGTTCCTGGATCGCTTCGTTCACTTCATTAAACGAGTCGCGCACTTGCTCCGGCGGGTTCACGTCCTGCAGCACCAGTTGCAACACTTCGATGCCGATACCGTAGCGATCGCAAAGTTGCTGAAGCGCGTCTTTGGCACCGGCTTGGACGGCTTCGCGGCCGATCGTCAGCACCTCCGTGACGCTGTGATCGCCGACCACCTGCCGCATGGCAGCTTCGGTCATGTCGCGCAAGGTTCGTGAGGCGTCGCGGACGCTGAACGCGTACAGCTTCGGATCGCGCACCTTGTACTGAACGATCCACTCGACGTTCGCGACGTTGAGATCGCCGGTCAGCATGCGTGATTCCAACGCGGATTGGTCTTCGGTTTCGTATTCGCTGCGTGTGTCGACCTGCGTCGTGCGAAAGCCGAATTCTTCCTTGAGCTGACGTTGCACCGGGATACGAATCACGGTGTCGATGCCGAACGGAGCCTTCAAGTGCAAGCCCGGCGGCGCGGTGTCGATATAGCGGCCGAAGCGCGTGACCAAGCCGATCTCTTCGGGCTCGATTTGATAGTAGCTACTGGAGATCGCCCAGATGACCAGCACCAAGATCAGAAGTCGCAGCACATTCTTTCGAATGGTTTCCAAGATGCGACCGCCGAAGTCGACGATCTCGTCGTCATCGTTGCCATTGGGTTTGCGTGGGCCCGCCATGCGCTCTCCTGCTTGTGGCTAGTAACAGAGACGGACCTTGACACCGCGTCCGTGCAAATAGCGTTTCAATGCTTCGACAGTGTAGTCGCCGTAGTGAACCATCGAGGCCACCAGCGCCGCGTCCGCTTTGCCCTCGGTCAGCACCTCGTAGAGGTGCTCGGGCTTGCCTGCGCCGCCAGAGGCGATCACCGGAATCGACACTGCCTCAGCGACCTGCTTCGTCAGCGTGATCTCGTAGCCTTCACGCGTGCCGTCCGCGTCGATCGAGTTGACCACGAGCTCGCCCGCGCCGAGCGCTGCGCCTTGCTTGGCCCACGCAATTGCGTCGATGCCCATGTATGTGCGGCCACCATTGATCACGATCTCGTAGCCGGAGGGGATGGTTGCGCTCGGTGCGACGCGCAGCACGTCCATCGAGAGCACCACGCTTTGCGACCCGATGGCTTCTGCGCAGCGGCCGATCAAGTCCGGATCCTTCACAGCAGCGCTGTTGACGTTGATCTTCTCAGCCCCTGCCAGCCGTAGTTTGGTGGCGTCTTCCACCGAACGCACTCCACCGCCGACGGAGAACGGAATGAACACCTGCGATGCGACGTGCTCAACTACGTCGATCATGATGTCGCGCCGATCGCTGGATGCCGTGATGTCGTAGAAGACCAGCTCGTCGAGCCCGCCGTCGTAGTACTCACGTGCTTTCTCGACCGGATCACCGATGTCCTTGGTGTCGACGAATTTCACGCTCTTGGCGAGCTTGCCGTCGCGTACATCCAAGCATGCGATGACACGCTTGCTCAGCATGGCGTTCCCTCCCAATGGGAGAAGCGCTGCAGCAGCGCGAGCCCGATAGGCCCGCTCTTCTCAGGGTGGAACTGCGTCGCGAACAGATTGTCGCGACCGATCGCGCAGCAGAAGTCTCCACCGTAGTCGCTCACTGCGTACACGTGCGCGCGTGACGTCGGATCGAGGTAGTACGAGTGAACGAAGTACACCTCGTCCTCCGCACGCAGGCCGGCGAGCAACGGATGTGGTTGCGTCACGCGCACTTGGTTCCACCCGATGTGCGGAATCTTCAGCGTGGGATCGGCCAGCTGGAACCGACGCGTGACACCGGGGATCAAACCGAGCGCAGGTACGTCGCCCTCCTCGGAACGGTCGAGCATGATCTGCGCACCGACGCAGATGCCGAGGATCGGCGTGCCTTTCCGCGCAGCCACCTTCAGCGCTTCGTCGAGACCTGTGCGATGCAGCGTGTCCATCGCGCTCTTTGCCGCGCCGACGCCCGGAAAGATGATCTTCGAAGCCTGCACGACAACGTCTGGGTCTTGCGTGAGCTGAGAATCCAAACCGACCTTGTCGCAGGCGCGCTTGACGCTGCGCAGGTTGCCGGCGTTGTAGTCGACGATGGTAAGCATGACGCGGTGTTCACCGTGTCAGCGGTGTCCCCTGACGACGGCGCGGCAGGCTTAGCACTGTTCCTGAACGGGTGCGACGCAGGTGCTACTGGATTTCCTGCGGCAGAGGCTTGGCCCCGTTCGGTGCGCTGGCGTCGAGGAGGTGGAATTGGTCGTAGTAGCGGCGGGTGCGATCGCTGATCAGACCGAGGCGCTTCAGATTGGGGAGCACCGTGTGGTTGAACATGTGGTAGCGCGCGTCCCAGAACTGCGGCGAGCTGAACACCATGCCGGCCACGTTGTCGGGATCGAAGCGGTACTTCGTCGCCAGGTAATCGATGGTGCCGGTCATCAGACCGTTGGCGACCACCTCCAGCACCTTCCACGTCCACACCTCAAGGCGCTCCCGATCCTCGGCTGACATGCGCTGTAGCTCTTCGCGCATCGACAACACACCGAACGCGGCATGCCGCGCTTCATCGCGGGACACGTAGCGCATCACATCTTTGATCAACGGGTTGAATGTATGCGTGCCGATGTCAGTGAGCACCGCCATCGCGACGCCTTCGAACAGCATCTGCATGCCGACGATCTTGAAGTGCCAGCTCTTGGCTTCGACCATTTCGTCGAGCAGGAACTTGATGTTGGGATCGATTGGATGAACAGCGTCGAACTTGCGTGACAAGAGCTTTGCGAACGCTTCCACGTGACGACACTCGTCGGCGACCTGTTGTCCCGCGAAGAGCTTTGCGTCCAAGTCACTTACGCCATTGGCGATCTGTGCGGTCAAAAGTAACGCCGCTTGTTCGCCGTGAAGCAACTGCGAGATGCCATGCTCGAGCTCATCGCGCACGCCGGCGATTACGGTCGCTTCGTCTGCGCCCATCATCTGCATCAGTGGACCCATGATCGTGTGCTCGATCGGGAACACCAGTCGGTCGCGAGGCACGTCGCGCGTCCAGTCGATCTCTTGCTCCACGTTCCATTGTGCGGTCTTACCCCGCTCGTACAGCGCGCGCAGCGTCTCTACTTCCTTGACGTAGTCCCACGTCCAATTGACGCGCAAGTCGGAGGACACGTTGAGGCGCTCACGCAGTGTCTTGATCTCGTCCTCGTTGAAGCGAACACGGTCGTAGTCAGCGATCGGACGGCGGTGATCTTCGAGAAAGCGATCGGTCATGCCCTTTCGTTAACACGCGTCACGGTGGGCTCGCCAGCGGTGCGATATGTGAACCTGGTAATGTCACGCCATGAGCATCGTGATCGTGCGCCACGGTCAGACCCCCCTCAATGTCGCCCGCGTGCTGCAAACCGAGGACACACCGCTCAGCGAAGCCGGGCTCTACCAAGCCGAGCGACTCGCGCCTCGCTTGACCGAGCTGGGTGTTCGGCGCGTGCTGTGCAGCGACTATCTGCGTGCGCAGCAAACGATCGCGCCATTTGCGCGCCAGAGCGGGGTCACGGCCGAGTTGCAGCCGTTGTTGCGTGAACGTCATTTCGGCGAGCTGCGCGGCCGGCCTTACGGCGAGTTGCCGAACGTATTCGCGCGCGAGTACCAGCCGCCGGGCGGCGAGAGCTGGGGTGCGTTCGAGCAGCGCGTGGCTGAAGCTTGGGCGATGATCGTGCGCGAGGCCGCGAGCACCGAGGGCGCGCTGGCCGTGATGACGCATGGCCTCGTGTGTCATGTGCTGTTGCGCAACCACGTCTTGCTCCCAGCGGAGCTCGCGTCACCGGAGTCGTTCAAGAACGCGTCGGTCACCGTCGCTGATCGCGAGGCGCCGCACGTCGCCCGTCTGGTCAACTGCATCGCGCATTTGCCGACGTAGAGGATGCGCCGGTATCCGTGCCGCCCCCGGGTTTACGCGTCTCGGCTCAGCGCGCGACTTTTGTCTCTTGCTCGATCGGGGCGAGCGCGCGGATGTGGCTCTCGATCGGTGGCGGCAGGCTCGATGCGCGCGGCACTCTGACCATCGACAAGGCAACCTCGACGGTGGGTGCGATCGTCGCGCCGCGGTCACCCGCCATGTGCATCATCCACAACGCAAGGCCGCGCGTCGCCGGCTGATTGGCCACAATCACGACGTTGCGTGCACGCGTTAGCGCAAACTGATGGATGCGCACGAGCACGTCGCGGCAGTCATGACAGAAATCGGTGACTGCCGACAAATCGATGATCACGTCGAGGCTTTGTGGCTTGGCGCCGTTGAGCTGCACGCGCAGATCGGTCTCGAACGCGAGCACCGCCGCTTCGCTTAAGCGACCCCGACACGTGATGCGGGTCAGCCCGTTTCCGTCGCGCACCAAACTGAATGCGGAGTTGTGTTGGGACAAGCGAAGCGGAGCCTACGATCGCGAAATCGCCGCTCGCAACGGGGGTAAGCGCGTTCGTCGAAGATCGGTGCGCGTTGTCGCACTCAGGATCACGTGCGCTCTGTCACGACGAATCTTTCGGAGTCAGCGAGTAACCCCGGGAGCCCACCGGTGTGGATGAACAACGCGGTCGCCGGCTTCCGTTCGAGCTTGGACAACGCATAGAACGCCTTGCCGCTGTACACCGGATCGAGCACCAAACCGCTGGCGCGCGCGACGTCGCGAATCATGGCGAGCTGATCTGACCCTGCCACTCCGTACGCGGGGCCCTTGAAACGGTCCTCGACGATCACCTCGACGGGTTTGCCGACGGTGGGGTCCAGCGCTTGTGCCTCCGCGACGAGGCGCGCGATCACCTTCTCGAAGTAAGGCCGGTCATCGCACACGGCCATCGCGTACGCGCGCTCGGCCACGTTCCAGCGCGCGATGCCGAGCCCAACACCGGCCGCGGTTCCCCCGGAGCCACACGCGTGCACCACCGCATCAAAGTGGCGGGGAAGCGCAGGATCGACGTCGAGCTGCTGCCGCACTTCGCGCATGGCGTCGACGTAGCCGAGGCATCCGAGGCCGCTCGAGCCACCCTCGGGAATGACGCACGCGCGCTCGCCGTGGTCGCGCAGATGCACGGCGTGCTGCCCCATCAGCGTGTTGCGGTTGGCGTACTCCGCTGGCGTGATGAAGCGCACGTCTGCGTCCGCCAGCGTGTCCAGGAACCAGTTACCGTAGGGCGCCTGGCGTGGCGTCTCGGCTGTTCGCAGCAGGACGTGCGGTCGCAGTCCCAAGCGTCGCGCCAGCAAGACCGTCGCGCGCGCGTGGTTCGATTGCAGACCGCCGCACGTGATGACGCTCGTGGCGCCCTGATTCAGCGCGTCGGAGAGCAGATACTCGAGCTTGCGAATCTTGTTGCCGGCCTCGGCACCGGCGGTCATGTCGTCGCGCTTCACCCACACCTGACAACCCGCGAGCGCGTCCAGGGCGGGCAAACGATGAATCGGCGTCGGCAGGTGAGCGAGCGACAGCTTGGTCGGGGGCATGGGCCTCGGCTTACCCAACCTGAAGCGATCCCGCTACGGCTGCTGCTCCCACATCTCCATCGCCACCTCTTCGGGCAGCCATGTGGCATCGAACAGGGTGCGGCAAACCTCGTTGCCGTCGTGATCGAAGCGCGAATGGACGGCTTCGCCGCGCAAGATTCCGCGGTCCTCCACCCGGTACTTGGTCCCGCCCCCGAGGCCACTGTTGTTACGCAGCACCCAACCGCTCATGTCGCCCGTGTCGCCGGGGTTGGTGACGTTGACCGTGTACGTGACCTGAACCTCACAGCCAAAGCGGTCGACGCGCATGTTGTGTGAAGCGGTGCCCATGTTGGTCGTGAGGTTGTCTTCGGTGAGGTCGAAGTAGTCGCGCTCCGGCATATCGCAGGCCGCGGGGTTCGGCAGGTCCGGCATCGTCGCGAGCTTTTCCAGCTCGACGTAGTAGTAGCCCTCGACAGCCGCACAGTTCGTGAGCGGTTCCTCGCCGCAACCCGCGAGCAGCGCGCCAATCAATCCCCCCACGACTTGGGACGTACGCTTTTTGCACATGGGCGGTGGTTCTAACTCACCTACAGGGCCTTTACGAGCCCCCACTCGCCCGAGGTGTGATCCTTGAAGCTCCGCTCGAACATTGCAATAAAGGAGGAATCCTTGGGTCGCCCTGTCTCTGCTGCACCCAGCGAGGTTTGCCACGGCCGGCATGAAGCAAGAACGCGCATCAGAGCTAGGTCCGCCTTCAGCGGTCCTCACTGCACCATCGCGTCTTGGCGGCTACTCGCTCGGTCGTCGCATCGGCATGGGGGGAATGGCAGAGGTCTATGAGGCAACTCGTCAGGGCCCGCACGGTTTCCTCAAGCGCTTCGCGGTCAAGCGCATCTTGCCAGAGGCTGCGAGTGATCCCGAGTTCGTCACGATGTTCATTCAGGAGGCGAAGCTCGCCGCGTGCTTGAGTCATCCGAACATCGTGCAGGTCGTCGACTTCGGTGAGGACAAGGGCGAGCTCTACTTGGCGATGGAGCTGGTCGATGGCACCAGCGTGAGCAAGCTGTTGCGCGCCGTCGCGGCGCGCGGCGAAGCGGTGCCGCTGGAAGCAGCGCTACACATCGCGTCGCAGTCGGCGCGCGCGTTGGCGCATGCACACCAGGCCTGTGATCACGAAGGCAATCGGCTCGGCATCGTTCATCGCGACGTGAGCCCAGGCAACTTGCTGATCACACGCGGAGGTCACGTCAAGCTCGCGGACTTCGGCATCGCGCGCGCGGTGAGCCAAGAGCAGCACACCGATGCAGGTCATCTGCGCGGCAAGCTTGGCTACATGTCACCGGAACAAGTGGTGGCGGCGCCTCTGGACGCGTACAGCGACGTGTTCACGCTCACGACGATCCTCGCCGAGATGCTGCTCGGGGAGACACTTTTTGCTCGCGGTCCAGAGCTGGACATCCTGGTGCGCATTCGTGATGTGGATCTCGGCGTGTTGGAGCGAACGTCGCGCCATATTCCGAGCGATGTGCGGAAGTTGATTCAGCTCGGCTTGTCGGCGCAGCCCGACAAGCGTCCGTCGGCGCGTGGGTTCGCAAATGTCGTCGATGAGATCGTGCGACGTCGCTCCTTCTCGATGCACGGTCCTGAGCTCGTGGCCCGTTTGCTGTTCCAGCACGAGCTGATCCACCAGGCGCGCGAGGAAGAGCTAGCTGATGAGGCGGGTGCGCGCCCGACGTCCTTGTTTGCGCTCGATACGGAAGAGCAACCCAACACCACGTTGCCGAATGCTCGTCCGGTCGCGACCGATCTCTCCGGTGTGCGCAACCATCTGTATCAGGTGCAGACCGAGTCCGGACGCAAGGTAGGCCCCGTGCCGTTCCCTGAGCTTGTGCGTCTGACGACGAGCGGCGTGGTGGATGCGGATGCCCTGGTGATGCGCAATCGCGATCCGTTCGTGCGCGCGGAAGAGCTGGCCGAGCTTGAACGCTTTTTCGCGACGCCTGCACTGCAGTGGCGCAAGGACGAGATCGTGAAGCCGAAGCTGCGCGGTGAGCTGCGCGCCGCGATCTTGTTGCCGTTGATTCATAGCCTCGCTGCGAGTCGCGAGACGGGCATGCTGTACCTCGACGACGGTAAGCAGCGGAAGAAGGTCTACTTCGTCGACGGACGCCCGGACTTTGTGGCGTCCACGCGTCGCGATGAGCTGCTGGGCGACTACTTGGTCGAGACTGGAAAGTGCTTGCCGATGGAGCTCGACATGGCGCTCGCGGTGTTGCCGCAACACGGCGGCCGACTCGGTGACGCGCTGGTTGCGCTCGGCGTCTTGCGCCCGGTCGAGCTGTACCAAGCGGTCGCTGGCCAGGTGCGTGCGCGCTATTTGGAAGCGTTCCGCTGGCGCAATGGTCATTGGCTTTACGTGCGCGGCGCGCAGAGCCAAGAGCAGACGTATCCAATCGAGCAGAACGCACAGGTGCTGATGCGCGACGCTGCGACCGAGCTCCATCCGTCGGAGCTCGAGTCCGCGCTGACGCCGCTCTGGGAGAAGGTCATCGCGCCCGCGCACAACGCGCCGGCCCCATTGAGCGCGTATCAAGTGCCTGACACGTGGCGTTGGGTGCTGCACCAGGTGAAGGGCACCGCAACGGTGGGTCACATCTTCTCCGCCAGCCAAAAGGGCGGCGTCGATCCGGTGGATGCGCTGCGCGCCCTGTTCCTCGGCATCTCCTGCCAAATCGTCCGCCCCGCTTAAGCGAAACGCGGATCACACGCGCCAGCTCCGCGACCGCGTGCAGTAGTGCGCACGGTCAGAGCACATCGACGGTGCGTTGGCGGAGCCAGTGGTCTGCCATCACCAACAGGGCCATGGCCTCGACCATCGGTACCGCGCGCGGCAGCACGCACGGATCGTGGCGGCCTTGGGCTTCCAGCGTCACCGGGTTGAGCTTGTTGTCGACGGTCTGCTGCGCCTGCGAGATGGTCGCCGTCGGCTTGAAGGCAACGCGGAAGATGATCGGTTCGCCGTTCGTGATGCCGCCCTGGACGCCGCCCGAGCGATTGGTCGTGGTGTGCGGACGTCCGTCGCCTGGCACGAACGGATCGTTGTGTTGGCTGCCGGTGAGCAACGTCCCCGCGAAACCGCTGCCGATCTCGAACCCCTTCGATGCCGGCAACGACAGCATGGCTTTCGCCAGGTCGGCTTCGATCCGATCGAACACCGGTACACCGAGACCCGGCGGTGCATTGCGAATTACGCATTCGACCACACCGCCGAGCGAATCCTGCGCGCGCCTCGCGGCATCGATCGCGTCGATCATGCGTTGGGCAGCTGCGGGATCTGGACAGCGCGCCGGATTCGCTTCGACCGCCGACAGCGTGACCGCGGCGTGATCGATCTCGGTCTGCACGTCCTTGACCGACTTCACCCACGCCAACACTTCGATGCCTGCGACTTGCTGCAGCAGCTTGCGTGCGATCGCACCCGCCGCCACGCGACCAATCGTCTCGCGTGCGCTTGCACGGCCTCCGCCTTGCCAATTGCGAATGCCGTACTTGGCGTCGACCGTGTAGTCCGCGTGCGACGGTCGGTAGATGTCTTTCATGTGCTCGTAGGCTGTCGGTCGCGCATCCTCGTTGCGGACCACGATTCCGATCGGTGAGCCAAGCGTCTTGCCCTCGAACACGCCCGACAGGATCTCCGCCCGATCGGCTTCTTGGCGCGGTGTCGTCAGTTTGCTTTGCCCTGGACGACGTCGATCCAGATCGCGCTGGATCTCCTCCACCGTGATCGGCAAGCGTGGCGGGCAGCCATCGACAACGACACCGACGCCCCCACCGTGGGACTCGCCAAAGGTGGCGATGCGAAACGTGTGACCGAACGAGCTACCCAAGCAGTCTTCTCCCAGCCAAAGGCGGCGCCAGTATGCGCGACCGATCCCGGCTGGGCCAGCGCCTCCACACACCTACATCCGGCGTTTGACGCCGCGCATGCCGGCCGTGTTACGACCGCGCGTCGCGTCGCGAGAGGACGCGCTCGGGGGCAACACACATGGAGGAGAACACGATGAGATCATGGGTACAGCTTTCTCTTTTCGTCGCGATGACCGCGCTGTTTGCAGTGGGTTGCGGCGATGACGACGCACAGGCGATACGTCTCGGTGACGAAGGCGAGTCCTGCGTGCGTACGGGCGACTGCAAGAGCGGCCTGTCCTGCGTCAACAACTTCTGCGCCCAGCAAGGCTCGTCCGGTACCGGCGGCGACGCGGACGGCGGCGCAGGCACGGGTGGCTCGACGGGCCCCGCGCTCGGTGGCGAGGGCGAAAGCTGCCAAGCCCGCCGCGATTGCCAAGAAGGCCTCCAGTGCATCGAACAACGCTGCGCCTCGGGTGGCTCTGCGGGCTCCGGTGGTGCGCCCGCGCCGCGTCTGGGCGCGCGTGGCGAGAGCTGCGAGGTGCCGAGCGACTGTGCAGAGGGACTAACCTGCATTCGGCGCGCGAACGTCAGCGGCGGGGTGTGCGATCTCGAAGACTTCGGCCTGGAACCGACGGGCAACGTGTGCACCGGCGAATGCCTGCAGGCGACGGACTGCTGTCAACTGCCTCTGGGCCTGGGTTACCCGTCGTGCGAAGCCCTGGAAGAGACTGGGCTCGCCGGCAACGTTGCCGCGAACTGCCCGGTCACGGGTCCCGCGGCAGGTTACGAAACCGCGTGCTTCTACTACCGGACCTACTGCCAGTGCGCGGGCAACACCTGGGCCTGTACGAACAACCGCTGCAGCTACAACGTCGACTGCTCCGTGAGCGCGGCGACGTGGGATGGTTGTCCGAACCTGAGCCGCGCGGGCTTCGCGCTGGTTAGCACTTGCAGCACGGACGACCGCTGCGAGAGCGCACCGGCATGCAATGACGATGTCGATTGCGCGGCGCCAGCCGACCGTCCGTTCGTGTCCTGCGACGGTCAGGCGTGCACCTGCTACCAGAGCACCTGCTACCTCAAGTGCAACGAGGACCTCGACTGTCAGTTCGGCTTCACGTGTGACGAAGCGGACGAGGTCTGCAAGCCCGTGCCGGGATGCACGACCAATGAGCAATGTGCTGCCTCTACGGGCGATGCCATCGCGGAGTGTCGCGAGGGCGCATGTGTCATCCCATGCTCGATCGATCAGGACTGTGCGGACTCTGGCGTGCGTGGCGGCGGGACGATCTTCAATGCGATGGTGTGCAACGCTGACAACATCTGCGAGACGCTCGGCTGCTCAACCGACGACGACTGCATGTCGAACGGCGTGCGCATGTTCTGTGTCGAGCCGATCGCGGGCGCGGCCGGTGGTGCGCGCTCTGCCATCACCGACTGATCGCGGACAACGCGCTCCCCTGAGGTGAGCGAAGACGAGGCCCGTGGGTGCAAGCCTGCGGGCCTTTTCTTTTTCCCGTGAGTCTTGACGGCGTCACCGGCGGTCCACATCTCGTCTGCTAGGCTCGCCGTGATGACTGACAATCCGCTGATCCACCTTACCGATCCGATTGCCTTCGACCGTGTGCGTGCCGAGCATGTGCAGCCAGCAGTCACTGAGCTGATCACTCGCGCGAAGGAAGCGATTGCGCAGATCGAGCAGGCGCAAGGGCCGCGCACGTACGACAACACGTTGGATGCGTTGGAGCGCGCGACCGAAGGCTTGGAGCGCGCGATGGGCGTGGTGGGTCACTTGGAATCCGTGGCGACCACACCGGCGCTGCGAGAGGCCTACAACGCCGTGCAGCCCGAGGTCAGCGTGTTCTATTCGGGCATCCCGTTGTCGGCGCCGTTGTATGCCGCGATCAAAGCGTTGGCCGAATCCACCGAGGCCGGCACGCTGGAACCGACACGCAAGCGCTTCCTCGACAAGACCTTGGATTCGTTTCGCCGCGAAGGCGCGGAGCTCGATGATGCAGGCAAGCAGCGCCTCACCGCGATCAACGTCGAGCTGTCACAGCTGACCACCAAGTATGGGCAGAACGTGCTCGATGCGACCAATGCGTTCGAGCTCGTCGTGACCGATCGTGCGCGTCTGGCCGGGCTGCCTTCGCGTGCGATCGACGCTGCGGCGGAGAGCGCCAAGGCCAAGGGCGTCGAGGGCTACCGCTTCACGCTGCAGGCACCGAGCTACATGCCGCTCGTGACGTACGCAGACGATCGTGACCTACGTCGCCAGCTGTACGAGGCATATTTCACCCGCGCATCGAGCGGCACATTCGACAACCGTGAGCACGTGAAGCGGATCCTCGCGTTGCGTCACGAAAAAGCCGCGTTGCTCGGGTTCAAAGATTTCGCGGATCTCACGCTGGCCGATCGCATGGCTAAGCGCGGCGCCACCGCCAAGTCGTTCATCGATGACCTGCATGCGAAGTCGCGCGCCGCGTTCGCGAAGGAGAACGACGAGCTGCGGGCGTTCGCACGCTCGATCGGCGGTCCTTCCGATCTGGCCCCCTGGGATGTCGCGTACTACGCCGAGAAGCAGCGAGTTGCCCTGTACGACTTCGATGAAGAGCTACTGCGCCCTTACTTCCCGCTCGACAACGTGCTGAGCGGCCTGTTCCAGCTCGTACATCGCATCTACGGCATCCGTGTCGATCTCGTGAGCGATGTTCCCGTGTGGCACGACAGTGTGCGCGTGTATCGCGTGACCGACAGCGATGGCAGCGAGCTCGGCTTGTTCTATGCCGACCTGTTTCCGAGGGAAGAGAAGCGTGATGGCGCTTGGATGAATCACTTCATCACCGCCGCGCGCACCCAAGACGGCTGGACTCGGCACGTGGGCGGTATCTTCGGCAACCTCACGCCACCGGTGGGCGACGTGCCATCACTGCTTGGTCATCGCGAGGTGGAGACGATCTTCCACGAGCTGGGTCATTTGCTGCATCACCTGCTCAGCCGGGTCGAGGTACGCAGCTTGGCCGGCACGAACGTGGCGTGGGACTTCGTCGAGCTGCCGTCGCAGATCATGGAGAACTTCTG
>JACZCZ010316577.1_pt1 | contig 13063 bp, 8 predicted proteins | sample 8641811 | NCBI WGS metagenome assembly JACZCZ01 (sample SAMN15324610, study PRJNA640507) | soil metagenome | isolation source: intercropping peanut in the first line | place: China: Luxin town, Laibin City, Guangxi Province | collected 2019-07-25 | depth 10cm m | reverse complement strand
CCACGTTCGAACTCAGCAAACCATGGCGGGTCGCCAGGTATTTGAGTCCATGACCGATCGCGCGCAGGCCACGATCATGTCCCAGCAGGCTGGAGGGCTCCCGGGTCTGGGCGTAGACCGAGGCGCTCAAATGATCCTGGAAGTTCTCGCCGACCTGTGGTGAATCCACGCGTACATCGATGCCCATGGCCTGCAAGTGCTCGCGCGGACCGATGCCGGAGAGCATCAGCAGTTTCGGCGAGGCAATGGCACCGGCGCTGACAATCACCTCACTGCGGGCGCGGAAGCCGAGCGCGCGACCCGCGTCGTCTTGCGCCTGAACACCGACCACGCGTGGTCCATCGAATTGCAAGCAAGTGGCGTGTACGCCCGTCATGACCTTGAGGTTGGGGTTCTTGCGCATCGGGCGCAGGTAGGAAACCGCGGAACTGGCCCGGCGTCCGTCGGCGGTCGTGGTCTGGTAGAACCCGGCGCCCTCCTGCTTCACCCCATTGAAATCGTCGGGGGCCGGCACGCCGGCTTCGACCGCCGCCTCGACAAAGGCGGTGCTGAGAAAATGCCTGTGCCGAGGGTCGTTCACCTTGAGCGGCCCCTGCTGGCCATGGAACTGGCCACCGAGCCGCGCATTCGACTCGCAACGACGGAATACGGGCAGCACGTCATCCCAGCCCCACCCCGGGCAGCCGGCGTATTTCCAGTCTTCGTAATCCTCCGCCTGGCCACGGATGTAGATCATCGCGTTGACCGAACTGCCACCCCCCAGCGTCCGGCCTTGAGGGATGAACACCTCGCGGTTATTGACGAATGGCTCGGGCTCGGTGCGGTACATCCAGGTGCGCCGGGTGCCATGCACCCGGATGAACGTACCGGGAATATGCACATAAGGATGATTGTCAGCGGGCCCGGCTTCCAGCAGCAGCACCTGCTTGCCGGCCTGGGCCAGCCGTGCGCTGAGCGCACAGCCAGCCGATCCGGCTCCGATCACGATGTAATCGAAAGTTTCCATTCTTGTTGTTCTCTTGGGTGGAAAGATCAGCCGACCTGACTGACGAACTTGGTGGTGAAGTACGCGTCCAGGCCTTCACTGCCCCCTTCGCTGCCGTAGCCACTGTCTTTCACGCCACCGAACGGTGTCTCCGGGGCGGCCAGGCCAAAATGGTTGATCGACACCATGCCCGACTGCAGCTCGTCGGCCAGGAGCGTGGCACGCTGCACCGAACGGGTGAAGGCGAAAGCCGCCAGGCCGAACGGCAATCCATTGGCCTTGCCGATGACCTCTTCGAGGCTCTCGAAGGCAACGATCGAGGCAATCGGAGCAAAGGGTTCCTCGCTCATGATCCGTGCGTTGTCCGGTACTTCGGTGAGCACGGTCGCCGGGTAGTAGAAACCGCCACCCTCGATGCCCTGCCCGCCCAGGCGCAATTGCGCCCCCACGGCCAAGGCGTCATCCACGTACTCCTGGGCTGCCGCGACCCGGCGCGGGTTGGCCAGCGGCCCCAACAGGGTGCTGGTGTCCTGGCCATCGCCCAGCTTCAGGCTGGCGCTGACCCGACAAAATGTTTCGATAAAGCGTTCGTACACGCTGGCCTGCACATAAAACCGGGTCGGAGAAGCGCAGATCTGCCCGCCGTTGCGGAACTTGAGATTGGCGCCGAGCGTGGCGACCGCCTCCACGTCGACATCGTCGCAGACGATGAATGGCGCGTGTCCGCCGAGCTCCAGGGTGCAGCGCTTGAGGTACTGCCCGGCCAACGCACCCAGCGCACGGCCAACCGGAACCGAGCCGGTGAACGAGACCTTGCGGATCACGTCGGAACGGATCAGGTGATCGGAGACTTCGGCCGGCACGCCAAACACCAGGTTGAGCACCCCAGGCGGTACACCCGCGTCCTGGAAGGCGCGACACAGTTCAATGCAGGAAGACGGGGTCTCTTCCGGCCCCTTGGCAATGATCGAGCAACCGGCGGCCAGTGCCCCGGCGATCTTGCGCACCAATTGACTGACCGGAAAGTTCCACGGGCTGAACGCCGCCACCGGGCCGATCGGTTCACGCAACACCATCTGCCGTACGCCCGTGGCACGCGGCGGTATCACCCGACCGTACGCACGACGCCCTTCTTCGGCGTACCAGTCAATATGGTCGCCGGCGCCGAAGGCCTCCATGCGGGCTTCAGCCAGTGGCTTGCCCTGTTCCAGCGTGATCAGGGCGGCGATTTCGCCGGAACGCTCGCGCACCAGGTCAGCTGCGCGGCGCAGCACCTTCGAGCGTTCGTACGCCGATGTCTTGCGCCACACCTCGAAACCACGCGCAGCAGCTGCCAGTGCCCGATCCAGGTCGGCGGAACCGGCCAGGCTCAAGTGGGCGACGACCTCGCCGCTGGCCGGGTTGAAGACTTCGGCATGGCGCGGGTGATTGCCGGCGGACCACTGCCCGTCGATCAAAAGGGATTCTATGACTCGCATCAATGGCACTTCCTATATATTGTTTCTTTTGTAGAAACACTGTTTTCTTGTACGACACAATCCTAGGTGCGTTCCCGAACCGTTGTCAAGGCTGAAAAAAGCCACTTGACCCCACAGTGAAAGCCGGCGTAGGTTTATCTTACAGCGAAACACTATTCCTACAAAAGAAACGGAGTACACCTGATGATTCCTGCAAAAGCCCTGCTGCACAACTGGAATGCGCTGCCCCGCGAAACCGTGCGCAAAGGCGTCGAACGCGTGGCATTCCGGGGTGACGACACCCTGTGCGTGATGAACTGGCTGAGCCCCGGGATGGATGTGTTCCCCCACAGCCATACCTTCGAGCAACTGGTGATCATCGTGCAGGGCCGCGTGCGCTTTCACCTCGACGACGAAGTGGTCGAAGGCGGACCAGGGAGCATGATCCGCATCCCGCCGCATGTTGTGCATTACGCAGAGCCGCTGGGTGACGAGGTGGTGATGAACCTCGATGTGTTCGCGCCGATCCGCGACGACTACCGCCACCTGATCGAGTATCAGGCCGCCGAGTTCGATACCGGCAAGGGTGAGCCGACATGAGCTTCGCCCTGCGCCTGCGCCAGGGCGAGCCGCTGCTCAGCGCCTTCATAAAGACACCCAGCCATGCCGTGATCGAGATTGCCGGCGATGCCGGACTGGACGCGGTGGTACTGGACGCCGAGCACGCGCCCTTCGATGCCGCCGCGCTGGACATCGCCCTGCTGGCCTGTCGCGCCGCCCGCACCGGCGGGCTGGTCCGCGTTCCGGACAAACGCCCGGCCACCCTGCAGCAAGCCCTGGACCTGGGGGCCGACGGGCTGGTGTTGCCTCACATCATCAACGCCGAGCAGGCCCGCTCGGTGCTTCAGGCGTTGCATTACCGGGACGGTAGCCGCGGCTTCTCCAATTCCCCCAGGGCGGGTGGCTACGGACGCGCCAGCCTGGCCGAACACCTGAGCGCAGAGGACGGCAGGCATGCGGTGATCGCCCAGATCGAAGACCGCGAGGCACTCGAACATCTGGACGAGCTGGCCCGCCTGGAGCGCATCGACTGCCTGCTGGTCGGCCGCGCTGACCTGAGCGTGTCCCTGGGTGCCGAGCGGCTCGACGATCCCCGGGTCGAGGACGCCGTGAGCCGGGTCCTCGACGCTGCCCAGGCAGTCGGCAAACCCACCGGCATGTTCGTTTCCTCCAACGAAGACCTGCAACGCTTCGCTTCCCGCGGCGTGAGCTTCTTCATCCTCGGCTCCGACCAGGCACTGCTGCGTGCCGGCTGGAGCCAGCAAGTTCGCCACTTTCACGGGTCGGCACGCTGACCTGCATCACAACAAGAGAGACCTTCCATGAATGCCATCATCGATACCAGCAAAGAACGCCAGGCCCATATCGACAGCTTGCTCCAGGGCGCCATCGACCTGCACTGCCATAGCGGCCCGTCGGTCATGCCGCGCTACTGCGACCATGTCGAAGCCATGCGCGAAGCGTCCGAAGCCGGACTCAAGGCCGTGCTGCTCAAGGACCACTATTACAGCTGCACGCCTGTCACCCATCTGCTGAACAAACACTTCAGTGAACTGAAGGTGCACATGCTCTCCGGTGTCCCGCTGAACAACGCGGTCGGGGGACTGAACGTGCATGCCGTGGAACATGGGCTGAAGCTCGGCGCCCAGCTGGTGTGGATGCCGACCTTCTCTTCGGCCAACCATATTGCCCATCATCACCAGGACGTGAAGTTCGTCGATAAATTCCCCCAGACCACCCAGCGCATGCTGCAGCCGATTCCGCTGACCGTGCTCGACGACGATGGTCGGCTCAAGGACGAGGTCAAGGCCATCCTCGACCTGATTGCCGCCCAGGACGTGGTGCTCTCCGCCGGCCACCTGAACATTCGCGAGATCTGGCCACTGTTCGAAGAAGCCCGTCAGCGCGGTGTCAAACGCCTGCTGGTCAACCACCCCACCTACGTGGTCGATGCGACGCTGGACGACATGCGCCAATTGGCCAGGGACGGCGTGTACATGGAGCACTCGATGTGCATGTGGGTACCGGGCTCGAAATTCAAATTCTACGACGACACCTTCCTGCGTGAAGTGATCGAAGCCGGCACAGTGGACCTCACCATTCTCGGCTCCGACCTCGGCCAGCAGGGCAACCCCGGCATCGCCGACGGATTCCGCAACGTGATCGGCCAACTGCTGGACCTGGCGTTCAGCGATGAGGACATTCGCAAGATGACCTCCGGCAACGCCGCCCGCCTGATGAACCTGTGAGGGCAAGGGCATGACACGACTGACGACGACGATCGGCCGGCTGACCCTGAAAAATCCGGTGATCTGTGGGGCTGGCGAGCAGACGATGACCGCTGACGCCATCCGCGCCGCCCTGGCCAGCGGAGCCGGGGCCGTGGTGGCCAAGTCCACCAACGAGTCCACGGCGGCAAAAGAGCAACTGGACAAGACCGACTATGTGTTGCTCGACGCCCAGTGGAACCGCCTGCCCTGGGACTTCAAGCCACCCGCGCAGGCCAGCCTGTTTGGCCGCTCCGGCCTGGTTCAACGTGACTTCGACGACTGGCTAGAAGACCTGCAGGTGCTGGACCGTGAAGCCCGTATGCAGGATGCCTACGTGATCCCCAGCCTGATCCTCAGCGACCTGGAGCAGTGCGCGGGCTTTGCCCGGCGCATCGAGCAAGCCGGCTTGCGGGTGCTGGAGCTCAACATCGGTGCCCCCCATGGCGAAGAAGCGGCCAAGGGTGCGATCGTGCTGGAGCGCGGTGCGGAACGAATCGAAGCCATCGTCCGCCGCCTGCGCGAAGCGACCTCCCTGCCCCTGTGGATCAAGCTCACGGGTCAGAGCGAGGACGTGGTCGGACTGGCTCAGGCGGCCCGGCGCGGCGGCGCCGACAGCGTGGTCATGATGGGGCGTTTCATGGGTTTCCTGCCGGACCTGGAAACCGGCCTGCCGCTGCTGGGCACCAGCGCCGCCATCGGCGGTTCATGGGCCCTGCCGCTGACCGCACGCTGGCTGATGCAGACACGCCGGGCGATGGGCGACGACTACCCGCTGATCGCCACCAATGGCGCACGCAGCGGACTGGATGTCGCCCGCTTCCTGCTGGCCGGCGCCTGCGCCACCGAGATGACGTCGGCGGTCTTCACCGGGGGCTATCAGGTGCTGAGCGACGCCATCGAGGAACTGGATGCCTATGTGGCGAAGCGCGGATCGACCGTGACCGAGTTGCTGGGCAGCGCGGCCGATCAGGTTCAAACCTATCAGCAACAACCCAGCCGACCCGGCTGGTGGGAGGGTTTCGCCCCAAAGTGCCCAGGGTTTCCCGGTTGAAACGAGTGTGCCGGGAAATCACTGACAGCTGGCGGCTGATGTCGCCCTGACAGGAGGCGTTTGATAGAAGAGCGGTTTGGACGGGCCTCGATTCTTTTGGATTACCCGACGCCTCTCCTCACCTGCATTGATTCGCCTTCGAATCAACGCAGGTGAGGAACGCGGCATCAAATTTTGAATTGCCCCAACAAACTTTGCAGACGATTACCGATCACATTCAGCTCATCAACTGTCTTGAGAAATGAACAATCCACCCCCGGTCCCCCCCTTGCTGTCGATGACTCCATTGAACAGCGCCCAATCAGGTGTTTTTTCCCTGGGCTGAACTAACGCTGGATCCGAAACTGCTTCGGTGACAGTCCCGTGCCGCGCTTGAAAAAACGCGAGAAGTAAGCCGGTTCGGAAAAGCCCAGGCTGTCGGACACCTGGTTGATGGTCATGGTGGTGTAGACCAGGTCGCGCTTGGCCTCCAGTAACAGTCGCTGGTTGATCATCTGCAAGGCGGATTGCCCCGAAAGACGTCGGCAAAGCGCGTTGAGATGAGCCGCACTGATCCCTAGGGTGGCCGCGTAATGCTCGATCGGCAGGTGCTCGCGAAACTGCGTTTCCAATGTCCGGGTAAAGCGCTGCAGGTACTCACGACCCCGGTCAAGCTGCCTGGGATCTGGTGACGATCGCTCCAGATTGCGACGGCTGAGCCAGACCGTCAGCACCGTGATCAACGACTGCAGCATCGGATCACGGCCGGACTGGCTTTGAACGTATTCCTCGGTGATGGCAGCGTACAGGGTGTCCAGGTACTGCTGTCCGGCACCGACGGTGTAACAGGCCGCCCTGCTCAGCACCGGGGTATTGAGCGAGGCCCCCAGTTGTTCGGCCAAGGGCTGGGCCAGGCTGAGGACGTGGCCCTGAATATCTTCGGAGAATTTGAAGGTGTGCACGCTCAACGCGGGAACGACCTGCAGCGAGGGTGAATCCACGTAGATGACCACGTCTTCGACCTTCAGTGTCGCTTGGCCTGCCTGCACGTATAGCAGCTGCACCAAGTCGCTGTGACGATGGGGTTTGATCTCCCAGCCGTGCAGTTTGCTGCGTTCGGGAATCGACTCGCAATGAATCAGGTCGGGCGTCGGCCAAGCGCCGGTTTCGCCGTAAAGCTTGAACACCGGAACCGCTGCGGCCACTGATTTCGACATCCGACACTCCTTGACGATCATCCACGAAAAGTCCACGGAATGCGTTTGATATTGCCTTCTTATCCTGACTTTATCCATCAAAAATACAGGAGACAACAATAACAATGCGCTGAAGTGCGTGCGCCTTCAGCGCGACAGAGAGGTTGCTGGCATGAAAACCAAAGTCGCCATTATCGGGGCCGGTCCATCCGGTCTTTTGCTCGGTCAGTTGCTGCATCGCGCAGGTATCGACAACGTTATCGTCGAACGCAAGAACCCTGACTACATTCTCTCCAGAATTCGTGCCGGCGTGCTCGAGCAAGGCATGGTCGATCTGTTGCGGGAAGCGGGCGTCAGTGAACGCATGGACGCCAATGGGCTGGTGCACGATGGCTTCGAACTGGCGTTCGACGGACGCTGTGAACGCATCGACCTCAAAACCCTGACCGGTGGTAAAACGGTCATGGTCTACGGCCAGACCGAGGTCACCCGTGACTTGATGGATGCCCGGGCCCGCGCAGGGGCGACGACCCTCTACGATGCCGACAATGTGCAGCCCCATGGCATGAAGAGCGAAAGTCCTTATGTGACCTTCGAGCGCAACGGTGAAACCGTTCGCCTGGACTGCGACTACATTGCCGGCTGCGATGGCTTCCACGGCGTATCACGGCAGTCGATACCGCCAGAGACATTGAAGTTTTTCGAGCGGGTCTACCCGTTTGGCTGGCTCGGCGTCCTGGCAGACACCCCGCCGGTGAATCATGAACTGGTGTACGCCAACCATGAGCGCGGCTTTGCCCTGTGCAGCATGCGCTCCCCGACACGCACGCGTTATTACGTTCAGGTGGGTGCGCAGGAAAAAGTCGAGGACTGGTCGGACGAACGCTTCTGGGACGAACTCAAACGCCGCTTGCCGCCGCCTCTCGCCGGACAGTTGGTGACGGGACCCTCCATTGAAAAGAGCATCGCCCCACTCCGCAGTTTCGTGGTTGAACCCATGCAGTACGGCCGGCTCTTCCTGCTGGGGGATGCTGCCCACATCGTCCCGCCCACCGGTGCAAAAGGACTGAACCTGGCAGCGAGCGATGTCAGCACTTTGTATCGAATCCTGCTCAAGGTCTACGGTGAAGGTCGCACCGATCTGCTGGAACGATACTCGCAAATCTGTCTGCGCCGCGTCTGGAAAGCCGAACGTTTTTCCTGGTGGATGACCTCTATCCTCCACCGGTTTCCAGACACTGATGACTTCAGTCAGCGCATCCAGAAAACCGAACTTGATTACTACATGAGCTCGACAGCTGGCCGCCAGACCATTGCGGAGAACTACGTCGGCCTGCCTTACGAAGCGATCGAATAATCTGCACGCATCGTTCGATAACGCATCATGCCCGGGGCATTTCAGCGGCTTCTGTGAAATGCCCCGACCATGCTCACCGGCACGGGCTGCCTCGATGGCGGCGTCCGGCAAGTGCGTGTCGGAAAGGTTGACTTGCGTCCGGAACGAGGCGATGTAACCGCGGCCGCCACCGTCCACTCCCACGGGTTGCCCCTCGTCCTCAGGCACCTTCAGCAGGGAGTCCAGTTCCCGAAGGTTTGTGTTTTTCCTGACGTGGTTGCCCTTGGCAGTCACCACCAGGCGCAGGGGGATTCGCCCTCCGGCTCAGTGTTGCAGTCAAGCTTCAGCGCGAAATCGGGACGCAGCCTGATTGCCGAATCAAAGGTTGAGACTAAACTGACCCGGACTCCAGCCAGGAGGCCCCGGGATGAGCAGGATTCTGATCGCCGACGAACAACCACTGATTCGTCACGCCATACGCCAGTTGCTCGAAGTACAAGGGCACTCGGTTGTCGCCGAACTGGATGATGGCGCAGATGCCTTACGGCAAGCTCTGCGGATCGAACCGTCTCTGTTGATTCTCGATCTGGCGCTGCCGCGTCTTGGTGGCCTGGAGATCATTCAGCGATTGCGTCAACAAGGCTGCAAGGTGCCAATCCTGGTGCTGACGGCGCAAAGCAACGAACACTTCGCCGGTCTGACCCTGCAGGCGGGCGGCACTGGCTTCATCAGTAAACAGGATGATCTCAATGAACTGGTCGAGGCTGTGCGCACGCTGTTGCATGGTCACAGCTATTTCCCCAGTCAATGGGTGGGCAGCGTCGCGCCACACATCGGCCTCAAAGCCGAAGAGGAGCAATTGCGCAGCCTGTCCGCCCGCGAATTGACCGTGCTGCGTTACCTGGCCAATGGTCGCAGCAACAAGGAAATTGCCGATGAGTTGGCCCTCAGTGATCGCACCGTCAGTACCTATAAAACACGCCTTCAGCAAAAGCTGAATGTCGACTCCCTGGCTCAACTGCTGGAGATCGCATGGCGACAGGGCCTGTTGGGGGGTATCGCAACGCAGTCAGAAACCGGCGCGCCGGATAATGCGCAATTTCATCACATGTTTGATGCCATGCCCTTCCCTGTTGCCCTACGCGATACTGAAGGCTGTCTGCTGGCCTGCAATGGCCGGTTCCTGGAGTTCCACGACATCAGCCCGGAACAGGCCACTGGGATGCGCATTATCGACAGCGATATGCTGCCGCCGGACCAAGCTCTCAAACTCCACACCCGTTACTTGCAGAACATAGCGCTGGAGCAACCTTACTGTTCTGATGAAATCCTGGACTACCAAGGCCGACGTATTGCCATTCGAACCTGGCAGGTACCGTTTCGCGACGCTCAGGGAAAACTCATCGGCATGCTCTGCTCGACGGTAGATCTCTCCGAGCAGGACCAGCAGATCACCGCCCTGACCCAGGCCCAGGAGTCAGGCAAGGCAATCAGCCGCACCCGCACTCAGTTCCTGCACGATACTGGTGAGCACCTGCTGACCTTGATCCGATCGATTCAGAAGTCCGTACGTCCGCTGGTCGTTCAATGGCCTGATAACGAAAACGTGATCAAGGCCCGGGCCCAACTGCAGACGCTGCACGAACAATTTGAGGTGTTGCTGGATCTGGTGCGCATCGAACGGGGAACCCTCGTGCTGATGCCCCGCGCCGCTGAGCTGGGTCGACAGACCGATCTTGAAATCGCCGACTTCAACAACCGTTATCCGGGGTCAGTTCTGTTGACCCCGGCTCCATCGCCCGCCAGGTGTTGGGTTGACGCGCCCCGTTACCGGCAATTACTGCGGGCGCTGCTGGAATATTGCATCGACCTGGGACTACCGGACCTCAAGGTAGTGTGTCAGATGACTGCATCCGCCCAGGCCGAACTACTCTGGGAGTTGAGCGTGGAACCAGGTCCAACGTCGCGAGCCGAGGGACTCGCCGACGGTCTGGAGCTGGATGAGATCAACCCGCGACGCGCGCTGTGCTCCCACCTTGCGGCGCTCATGGGCGGTGCGCTGGAACTCGAACAGCCAGCGGCTGAGCGCCCGCTCGCCCTCCTCTCCCTGCGGTTCACCCAGTCGGGTTGACGCGCAAGATGTTCCTGTAGGGATTGCACTACAGAAGACACAGGAAGTTACGACAGACCCTAATACCCCTGAGGCGAAAACTCTGAGCAACTCAATTCATCAGAGATTTCGCCATGACTACTTACACAAATACCACGCATGGTGCCCTTACCCACCTGCGTCGCAACAAGCTGGCTACTGCACTGAGCATGATACTGGCCGGCCTTTTCAACATCAGTGTCACCGATGCGCAAACCGCAGATTGGGCGACGATCCCCGGCACCCCTGACACTCCACCCTTCGACCTTGCAATCGCCATGAAGGCACTGCGCAATGCGCCCCAGGTTTTCCTGCTCGGTGCCACCGTGACCACGGCCGGCGGTGTTGGCATCGCCACTGACGGTGACCACAGCGACGAGTCGGTCACGTTACGTGCCGCGAACGCCACCGGCGTGCAAGCGCTGTCAGGCATCGCAATCAACTTCGATCGCGGCAAGGTGGACAGTGGCTCCACCAGCACGGTCTCGGCCAACGGTCAGCGTGGTTTGCACGCCGTCGACGGTGGCCGTATCGAAGCGCGGAATGCCAACGTGATTCTGATTCCGAAGAACACGGCGAATGTACCGCTCAATGTCAGCAACATGACCGGCGTCATTGCAGAGAATGGCGGCCAAATTGACTTGACCAACGCTACCATCAGCATGGGTGGCGCCTCAGGCAGCAACAACACCGGCCTGATCGCCCGCGGCGCCGGTAGTCGGATCGACTTCAAGGGCGGCGACGTCAGCACGGTTGCCAAGGGCTCCCGTGGCGCGGTGGCCCTGGAAGGCGGCCAGGTGCACCTGAGCAATGGCACGACCATTCAGACCTCCGGTGCCGCCACTTCGGACACCGCCAGTCACGGCCTGGTAGCCGATGGCGCAGGCAGCAGGCTTTCGGCCGATTCCGTCTCGGTCGGCACCACTGCTTCCGCGGCCAATGGTGTGCGGGCCACCCAGGGCGGCCAGGTGCAACTGAACAATGCTCAAGTCGCTACCACCGGGTCAGGCAGCCACGGGCTGCTGGCATTGGATGACGACAGCCGCATCGATGGCAACGGCGTCAAAGTGGATGTGACCGCAACCAACACCAGCGTGGTACGTGCTGAGTCAGGTGCGGCCGTCGCCTTGAAAAACAGCGAGCTGACCTATAGCAATCCCAACAACGTGAAGAGCCTCGGCATGGGTGTTGTGCACGCCGAGTCCGGTGGTTCGGTGTCGGTGGGCGGTGCCCACAGCACACTGGATGTCACCGGTGCCGGCATGTACGGCCTGCTCGCCAAAGGTGCCGGTTCGAACATCGACCTGGAAAACACAGATATCGTCATGCACGGCCTGACCGGCGGTACGGTCAATGGGCTGTCCCACGGTGTCGTGGTCAATGGTGGCGCTGCAGTCAGCTTGTCCGACAGCCGCCTGACCATCAAGGAAGATGTCTGGAATGGCAGCAAGGGCGTGAACGTTTACGATGCCGGGTCCAGATTCACCCTAGACCAGTCGAAAATTGTTTCCGAGAAAGCCGGCGCGCACGGCATCCTGGCTCAATCCCAGGCTGAAGTGAACGTCACCGATAGCTCGATCACCGCACTCAAGGACAACACCCAAGGCGTGCGCATCAACGGCGGCGTTCAGGATGCCGGCCTGCCGGCAAGCACTTTGAACGCCCGCAACATGCAAATAGAAACCTTTGGTAAAGGCGAGTCGGAAGGTCTTGTGCTCAGTACGGGCGCGCATGCCCGGCTGGAAGGCGGCTCGGTGACCACCCATGGCGACGCGGATCTGCTCGCGGGTACCCGCGCCATCGGGATTGCCTTGAAACCCAGCGGGGACGCCAGCAAACCCACTACGTTGTGGGCCGACGGTACCGCCGTCCACACTTTTGGTCGCATGGCCCATGGTGTCGGCGTGGATGACGGCAGTGTGGCCTATCTGAACAATCTGTCGGTCACGACTGAAGGCCAATCGGCCCACGGTTTGTATTCGCTGGTCGAATGGCCAGGGGACCATATTGTCGCGGGTTTGTTTGCCGACAATGTGAATGTCCGCACCTTCGGCGCCAGCGCGGCCGGTGCCATGGTCAAGCAGGACAGCGTGGCGCTCGGCGAACGCAAGGCAACCCTGACTCTCGACAACTCTTCGGTTTCCACCAGCGGCAGCAATGCCCCAGGCCTGAACGCAGTCAACGGTGGAGTACTGGCTGCTACCAACAGTGTGATCAACACCACTGGCGCCGGCGCTCATGGTGCGTACAGTCTGAGTAACGGGGAGTTTACCGCTGGCGTGCCCAGTGTCATCAGTCTGGAAAATGTCAGCACTTCAACCTCAGGTGTAAAAGCCCATGCGGCGATGGCGGAAAACGATGCGCGCATCGAGGCTGATCGGGTCACGCTGAACGCTTCCGGGACCGATTCGGCAGCCCTGGCCCTGCGTGGCAGCAACGTCCACACCCCGCATGCCAGGATCAACAACGGCATCCTGCGCAATGTCGATGGTGGCACCATCAACACCCGTGGTCCTGCGACGCTGCAACTCTCCGGTTCAAGCGTGGGTGGCAGTGGCTTGTGGCTTGACGCCGGTGCTT
>JACZCZ010107889.1_pt1 | contig 13076 bp, 15 predicted proteins | sample 8641811 | NCBI WGS metagenome assembly JACZCZ01 (sample SAMN15324610, study PRJNA640507) | soil metagenome | isolation source: intercropping peanut in the first line | place: China: Luxin town, Laibin City, Guangxi Province | collected 2019-07-25 | depth 10cm m | reverse complement strand
TGTGGGAAGAGATCACGCGCGATCGCTACGGCGTGAAGAACCCCAAGCACCGCCTGTTCCGCTACGGCGTGCAGGTGAACTCGCTGGGCCTGACCGAGGCGCAGCCCGAGAACAATGCCTGGCGCATCCTGCTGGAGACGCTCGGCGTGACCTTGAGCCGCAACGCCCGCTGTCGCGCGTTGCAATTGCCGGCGTGGAACGAAGCGTTGTCGTTGCCGCGTCCGTGGGATCAGCAATGGGCGCTGCGCTTGCAGCAGGTGCTTGCGTACGAGACCGACCTGCTGGAGTACCCGGATTTGTTCGACGGCAGCCCGGTGATCCAGTCGAAGGTCAACGACCTGAAGCAGAATGCGATGGCGGAAGTGAACCGCATCATGGAGATGGGCGGCGTCAAGCAAGCGATCGAGACCGGCTACATGAAGTCGGCGCTGGTGCGGTCGATGTCGAACCGCATGCGCTCGATCAACCTCGGTGAGCAGGTGGTGGTCGGCGTCAACAAGTGGACCGAGGGTTTGCCTTCGCCACTGCTCGGCGGCAGCGACGGCGGTCTGTTCAAGATCGACGACGCCGACATCCGCGACACGCTCGCGAACCTGGAAGCGACGCGCAAGAAGCGCAATCCAGAGCGGGCGAAGGCGGCGATCAAGGCGCTGCAAGACGCGGCGCGCAGCGGCAAGAGCATGATGGAACCGTCGATCGAATGTGCGCTCGCGCGCGTGACGACCGGCGAGTGGGCCAAGGCGCTGCGTGACGTGTTCGGCGAGTACCGTCCGGCCACCGGCATCGACGGCCAGAAGCTCGGACTGGAGAACGATCGCGTCGATGGCATCCGACGTCGCGTGGAAGGCTTGATCGGCAAGATCGGTCATCGTCCGCGCATCGTCGTGGGCAAGCCGGGTCTCGACGGTCACAGCAACGGCGCTGAGGTGATCGCGGTGTCTGCAAGGCACGTGGGCTTCGACGTGATCTACTCGGGCATTCGCCTGAGCCCGGAAGAGATCGTGCAGTCGGCGGTGGAAGAAGGCGCGGATTTGATCGGGGCGTCGGTGTTGAGCGGGTCGCACATGGAGCTGGCCGAGCAGATCATGCAGGGCCTGCGCGATGCCAAAGCCGACAAGCGCGTCGCGGTGGTGTTTGGCGGCATCATTCCGCAGAGCGACTTCGCTGAGCTGAAGGCGAAGGGCATCAAGAAGGTGTTCACACCATCGGACTACAGCCTGATCGACATCATGGAGTCGATCATCGGCATCATCGAAGAGAACGCTGCGTGAGCGCTAACGCAGCGCTGACGTCCGAGGATCGCGCGCTGCTCGATCAGGCGCTGTCGCTGGACAAGGCGGCGGTATCGGCGCTGGTGTCGCTGTTCGAAGACGTGCGCGCCTCGGTCTTGCCACGTCGCGCCGCGTTGCTGTCGGCGTTGCGTGCGGATCCACGACGGAAGCACGCGGCGTTGATCGGCCTGACGGGCACACCGGGCTCGGGCAAGTCGTCATTGGTTGCACGTTGCGCGCCGATGTTGCTCGACCTACGCAGTGACCTATCGATCGCGGTGGTCGCAGTCGATCCGTCGAGTCACTTGTCGGGCGGCTCGTTGCTTGGCGATCGTACGCGCATGCGTCCGAGCCCGCACGAGAAGCGCTTGTTCTTCCGTAGCCAAGCTTCAGAAACCCAAGCCGGTGGTCTCGGCCCGAGCACGTTTCAAGTCTGTCGTTTGTTGTCGTGCTTGTTCGACGCCGTGATCATCGAGACGGTCGGCGTGGGTCAAGGCGAAGCGGACATTCGTCACCTGGCCGATCGCGTGTTCCTGGTGCTGCAACCATTGGGCGGTGACGAAGTGCAGTTCCTCAAGGCAGGCATCATGGAAGTGCCGCACGCCTTCATCATCAACAAGTGCGACGAGCCCAGCGCCGCGCGCAGCTACCACACCCTGGTCGGCAGCCTCGGCCTCGCCCGCCCCGGCGAAAAAGAACGCGTCCCGGTCTACCAAACCAGCGCCAAGAGCGGCATCGGCCTCGACGCACTGTGCACCGTGTTCTTAGACGTGATCGCAACCCACAGCGGCAAAGACCTCAAAGACCGCGAGCCAAGATTCTTCACCAAATGGGTCCAAGAAGAATGGGGCAAGACAGGTTTGCGCTTCGTGGAATCCAAAGGCGGCCCCGAAAAGTACTTGGAAACGGCGGGTGGATTTGAGGCTGCGCAGGCAGGGTTTGGGGCCGCGGTGCTCGGTGACGGTGCGTAGCCGCGCGATCGCGTGGCGTTCGTTGGTCGAGCGCATGACGATCGTTCGACCGCTTGGGCTGGGCGTGTTGCTGACGGCGACCGCGTGTCATCCGCTGCACGGCTGGAAGCGCGGCAAGGAATGCTCCGAAGACGAGTACCTGCACCGCGACATCGAGCGGTATCGCAGCGAACATACCGGTTACCTTGGTAGCGACGACGTGGAAGACGTGGTTCGCAGCGACGCGGACAACTTGGCAACCTGCTATCGCTGGACGACGCGCGAAGGAGCGTACGGACGCGAAGCGACACTGCACTTCGTGGTCAACAAGAACGGCCACGTGGAGTCATTTCACCTCGACCACGACACGAGCGGCGCGGACCAGCTGGTGTGCTGTATGCGCGCGGTGGCCAACGCCTGGGAGTTTCCCAAGCCAAAGGGCGGCAGCGTGGCGATTGCTTATCCGTATGTCTTCAACGGCGGTCACCGCAGCATTCCGGACGCGTATTGTGACCTGCAAGCAGCCTTGGACGCTTCGCCTGCACGAACCGCAAGCGACAACAACGCGGACACGCGTGAAGGGACATCGCTGATGAACGATCCACCCGGTGGCTCACTTTCCAAGCAAGCGATCAGGGATGTTATCCGTCGGCATCTCGGTGAGGTGCGAGCGTGCTTCGAACGACGCATCACGTCGGATCGAGACCGTGGTCGGGTTGTGCTGAAATTCCTGATCGATCCGACGGGGCGAGTTCCCCGAATGGTTCTGCTCGAAAACGGAACTGGAATGTCGTCGCTCCCTTGTTGCATCCGCGATGCAATGTCGACTTGGCGATTTCCGGAACCCGATGGCGGAGGCATCGCGGTGGTGACGTATCCGTTCGTGTTTGACCAAAGGTAGCGCTGATCTACTCCACACCTGCAATCGTGAATTTGTGGGTGCCGTTGAGGGTGATGACGAGGTCGAGCTTGCCGCCTAGTGCTTCGGCGTAACGTCGCAGTGTGGCAACGGTGCAATCGTCGAAGTTGGCCTTGGTCTCAAGGCGCGAAATGTCGGCCTGATTGATTCCTGACGCGTTTGAAATGTCCGCTTGAGTCAGGCCCATTCCAGATCGCGCCCCCCGCAACGTCATACGAACGCCACGCTTTGCGGCGAGCCCACGCCCCAAGAAGCGCATGGGCTTGCCATCGATCATCACCATCTGATGTTTCGCTTCGCGACTCATGGTTCACCATCCGTGTAGAGGATTCGTTCTCGTCGGCTCGCGATGCGTGCACTGATGATGCGGTAGCGCTGTCCACGCTCCACATGCACGACGCACAACAAGCGTCCACCGCCCTCACCGATCACAAACATCCTGCCGGCGTTGCTGCCGTCGTCGGCGAAATAAGCAAACGGATCCAGGAAGACCAGCTGAGCGTGGTCGAAGCTGACGCCATGTTTCTCAAGGTTGGCTTCGGCCTTGTCCGAGTCCCACTCGAAGTCACCGTCGATGACCGTCGGCACCGCATGTCTCGCAGTATGTGCTCTGAACCATATGGGTCAAGTCCCATATCGGTTCGACCACGCAGCGGCGTTATCGGGCGAAGCCGTGTGCGGTTGCTTCAACCAGTCGAGATCGCGGGACGTTCCCTGATGAGCGTGAGTGCTCTACGGTGCGCGGCATGACCGGTCTTGTTTTCGAGGTTCGTGGCGTGCGCTTGGTGTCGCGTGCGGTGTTGTTGTTTGCGGTGCTCGGGCTGAGCGCGTGTGGGAACAAGGAAGAGACGGACGCGACTAAGAAGGTCGAAGCGACGAAGGACGAGGGCGCAGCGACGCAGGTGAAGTACGCGCCGTATCGGGTGGACAGTTTTTGTCCGGAGATCTGTCAGCGGACGCGGGAGCTGCGGTGTCGGGCGGCGGCTCGTTGCGATGCGATGTGTCGTGCAGCGTTCGCCGACATGGCATGTCCGACCACGCTGCGAACCGCGATGGACTGTGCCCTTGCCCAACCGCTCACCAGCTGGACCTGCAGCCAAGACGGCATCGGCGCCGTGATCGATGGACCCTGCGATGCCCCGCAGGCCGCCTACGACGCGTGCCTCACGGCATTGCCGAAGTAACCGGCCGCAATTGCTCAGGGCCCACATGTAGGTAACTGCGGGTCGGGGGATTGAAACACTGGTGTTTCCTGATAAGGAAGGCACCCCATTGGTTCTCGAGGCCACGGGCTTGCGAGCCGACCCAAACGGGCGCGCTACGCAAGGTGGCTTCAACGTCGGCGCGTTCCTGACGTTCGCGCGGACGACAGCGCAAGTGATTGAGAACACGGAGGAAACCCGTGACGGAAGTGCTCTTGGTGAGTGTGTATCTGTTCGCCCTGGCCGGCTTCGTGGGCCTGGACGTGATTAGCAAGGCGCCACCCGCGATTTACGGCGTGATGGTGGCCTTGCTCGGCGTGCTCACCGCCTTCGCGGGGATCGGTGCCATCGGCGCGCTGCCGGATGGCGCTCCGGAGATCAGCAACCAGCTTGGGATGGCGGGTGCTGCGCTTGGGGGGGTCGCGTTCGGCGCCGGTATCACCGCGCTCGGCAAGCTCCTCGGCGCATTTCAGAAAGGCGGCCACTGATGTCGGTCCTGCTCAACGGCGCGGCGTCATCCGCTTCTCTTTCCAGCGCTTCCCACGCCGACGTGCTTTCGGGAACCGTCGCGCCGCTGATCTACGCGGCTGCCGCCACCTGCGTGCTGCTCGGCATCGGCTTCACCAACCGCGTCAGCTCGGGTGGCCAGGGTCGCACGTTGATCGGCGCAGGCTTCTTGATCGCCGTCGTGGCGCGCGTGATGGAAGTCGACCTCGACAGCGCGACGCTCGGTCTCGCGCTGCTCGTCGGCGGCACCGTCGTCGGCGTGTTGCTTGGCTCGCAGGTGAAGGCCAGCGCTGCACCGGCAACGTTCGCGTGGATCTCGGCGGCCGGTGGTGCCAGCGCAACTGCCAGCGCGCTCGCGATCTTGCTCGGTGAAAGCGACAGCGCAGTGACGGTGATCAGCGCTTACATCGCGGCCGGGTTTGGCGCGCTGTCGATCGTGCAAGGCCTGCTGCTCTCGGTGTCGGGCGACGACAGCGCACAAGCGTCGGCACGGGCTGCTGTCGCGGTGGTGTTGGCGGGTCTCGCGACTGCAGCGCTCGGTTTCGCGCTCTCGAACGTGATCCTGCTGGTGCTCGGCGGTACTGCCGGCTGCTCCGCGATCGGCCTCGGTCGCGTGATGGGCCGCGCGTCCGGCCGCAGCTTCATGGATCTGGCATTCGGCGACGCCGCGATGGTGCGAGACGGCTACAGCAATGTGCGCACCTGCGGCGCTGAAGAAGCCGCGATGGTGATCGAGACCGCGCAGAACGTGCTGATTGTGCCCGGCTTCGGCATGGCAGTCGCGCAAGCGCAGCACGCGCTCAAGCAGCTGGTCGACACGCTGGAAAAGCATGGTGCGAAGGTGCGCTACGCGGTGCATCCGTCGGCGGGCTGCGTGCCCGGTCACATGAACGGCATCCTCGACGAGGCCAACGTGCCGCACACCGCGTTGGCCGAGCTCGACGAAGCCAATGAGCTCGCTGCGAAGGCCGACGTGGTCTTGTGCGTCGGCGCCAACGACGTGATCAACCCGAGCACCAACGACAACGCGAGCCCGCTTTACGGCATGCCGACGATCGATGTCAGCAAAGCGCGCGCGGTGTTCGTGGTGAAGCGCTCGCTCAAGGTCGGCGCGTCCGGTGCGAAGAACCCGTTGTTCGAGGCACCACGCACGACGATGGTGTTCGGCGACGCCAAGAAAATTACCCAGCAACTCGTCACCGTCCTGTCGGGCGGTCACTGATCGGCCAGATCAGGATGCGTGGGCGCATCCTGCGAGGAAACTCAAGATGGAATCGCAACTGCATGTTCTCGGTGTCGTCGTCTTCGTGCTGGCGGGCTTCGTCGGGCACTACGTGATTCACAGCGTGCCCACCCTGCTCCACACGCCGCTGATGTCCGCGACCAACGCAATCAGCGCGATCGCGGTCGTGGCCGCAGTCGTGGTCGCGGGCGGCGAGCCCAATCCAGTCACCACCACGCTCGGCGTGATCGCCGTCGCCGCTGCCACCACCAACGTGGTCGGCGGCTTCTTGATCACCAACCGCATGCTGAAGATGTTCAAAGGCGGCGCCAAAAACAGCGACACCGACAAGAAGAAGGCTGGCTGAGCCATGTTGCTTTCCACCTCTGAAACTTTCATCGCGCTCGGCAACATGGACCCGACCATGCTCACGGTGGAGCTCGCGTACCTGTTCGCGGCGCTCTCGTTCATCATCGGCTTGAAGCTGTTGTCGTCGCCCGAGACTGCACGCCAAGGCATGTTCCTCGCCGAGATCGGCATGACGCTCGCCGTGGTCGGCACGCTCTTTCACCACGACGTGATCACCTACGAGTGGATCGCGGTCGGCTTGGCGATCGGCACCGCCGCCGGGGCCGTGATCGCGATCTGGACGCCGATGACCGCGATGCCGGAGCGAACGGCGCTGTCCCACGCGTTCGGTGCGCTCGCCGTCGCCTTGGTCGGTGTCGCCGCGTACTACAGCCATGACGGCATCCTGCCGGTGGTGAAGATGACTGCGGTCGGCTTCGAAGTGATGCTCGGCGCGATCACCTTCAGCGGCTCGCTGGTCGCGTGGGGCAAGCTGCGCGGCACGTTGCCCGGCGCACCGATCACCTACCCGATGCAGAACGTCGCCAACATGGCGATCTTGGTCGGTCTCGTCGGCAGCGTGCTCACCCTGGTGATCGTGCCCGGCGCGCCGATGTGGATCTTCTACGCGATGGGCCTGTTCTCGTTCGTGTTCGGCGTGCTCTTGGTGTTGCCGATTGGCGCCGCAGACATGCCGGTCGTGATGGCCTTGCTCAACTCCTACGCCGGTCTGGCGGGCTCGGCGACCGGCTTCGCGATCAACAACAAGATCCTGATCATCGCCGGCGCGCTCGACGGCGCATCGGGATTCATCCTGTCGATCTTGATGTGCAAGGCGATGAACCGTTCGATCACCAACGTGTTGTTCGGTGCGTTCGGCAAGGCGCCCGATGCGGCGGCCGCGGGTGATCAAGTCACCGGCACCACCCAGAGCATGACCGCAGCCGAAGCCGGCGAGGTGATCAACGGCGCGGAGCGCGTGGTGATCGTTCCAGGCTACGGCATGGCGGTGTCGCAGGCGCAGCTCGTGGTCAAAGAGTTCTACGACGCGCTGACCGAGCGCGGCATCGACGTGAAGTTCGCGGTGCACCCGGTCGCCGGTCGCATGCCCGGTCACATGAACGTCCTGCTCGCCGAGGCCGGCGTGCCCTATGACCGCCTCTACGACATGGATCAGATCAACCCGGACTTCCGCCAGACGGACGTCGCAATCGTGATCGGTGCCAACGACGTGGTGAACCCCGCCGCGCGCACCAACAAGTCGAGCCCGATCTACGGCATGCCGATCCTCAATGCGGACGAAGCGCGTCACGTCTTCGTGCTCAAGCGCTCGATGGCGGCAGGCTTCGCGGGCATCGAGAACGAGCTGTTCTATCGTCCGAACTGCACGATGGTGTTCGGCGACGCCAAGAAGACCGTGATCGGTTTCGTCGAAGCCGCCCGCAAGACCGCCGAAGCCGCGTAAGGTTCGCGCATGAGCTTTGGAAAGAATCCGTACGTGGCGAAGGCGCAGCTGGCCGAGCAGAAGGCGGAATCAGCGACCGATCGATCGGCGCGCGCGATGGCATACCGCGATGCGGCGCACCAATGGGATCGGGCGGCAGCACGCGAGAAGCCCGGCAAGTTTCGATCGCAGTACGAAGAGAACGCCACACGCAACCGTGAGCTCGCTGACGGCGAAGACGCACCGCGCGATCCAGACACAACCAAGGCCGCACCGAAGCTGCGCCTGGTCAACTGATCGACGCTCGTGGTGATCGTGGAGCGTTAGCGCGCATCAGCTAGCGCGCGATGGCGACGATCGCGGGCGCAGTCGGCGCCGGGCGGCACACGTCGGGCACGAACTTGTTGCCTTGGCCGAAGGCATCGCTCGCATCGACGTACTGATTGCCGCGCTGCACGAACACCTTGCGTTGCGCCGCGTACGCGCAGCCGATCAACATGTCGGGCTCCCACGCTCCATCCTCGTCGCGGTAGCTACGCTCATCAATAGCGAAGCGCACGAACTCTTGACCGCGCACGTCATGGTGTGCCGCCAACACACGGACGCGGCGCGCCACAGCCACCGGCGCCGCACGCGAGAAACGGCTGCGCTTGGCCTCGGACTTCGCCATCGGCTTCAGCAGTAGCTCCTGCACCAACGCGGTGACCTGTGCGTTGGCCGGTGGATCAGCCGAGGCCGCGTTCGCGCAGAGCAGCCAGAGGAGAACCGAGAGCGTGCGTTTCATGACGAGATCCTTTCGAATGACGTGAGAGACGAGGACCGGTCAGCACCTCCACGACGAAGGCGCCGCCGACCACAGGAATCCAGAGCGCGGCGATGTACGCCCACTCGCTGTAGAGACCGACTTCTTCAACCGCGACCAACAGAAAGCGCGAGAACACTGCGACCGCGAGCTGCGCGATCACGTGCGTGCTGCAGCGGCGATGAGACTTCATGTCGCCGGCACGCGCGGTGATCACGCTGCGGATCATCGCAACGAGCGTGATGGCACCAGTCAGCCAAAAGCCGAGCGTGCTCGGCAGGCCGCCTTGGGCGAAGCAAGCCAAGTAGAACCCCGACGGCACCACCGCGAACACGATCAACGTCGCGGTGATGCGACCAAGCCACCGATGAAGCTTTGGCAAGCGGGTGCGCACACGCGTTGAGAGCAGCACCAAGCACGCCGGCAGCGAAAACAGCGCGGTTGGAACGTGGACGTACAGCGCGCCGAGCCACCACGTCGGCTGCGCGAGCGGAAGCTTCTCCAAATAGAACGGGTGCGAGTCGCCGAGCTCCAGGTACGAGCCGCTGGCCGACACCATCAGCCACAGACCCACACCCATCAATCCGTAGAACACGGCGCGTCCCAGCGCTCTGCTCCAGTGCCCCTTGCTGATCGCGATCCGCATTCCCTATCGAGACGCGCGACGCACAAAGAAGTTCCGCGCGTTCTGTAAAAGAACTGCAAAGGCCGGCGCAGCCTCAGGGCGTCGCGGACATCTGATCGAGGGCTCACCAGGACTGCAGTGGCGCGGACGGCGACGATTGTGGCCCGCGCGGTCCCTTCCTGCGCTGGGCCCAATGTCGCAGGGTGGTTCTGGACCCACACCACGGAATGCATCCGCGGGTCTCACCGACGAGCGTCCACGTGACAGCGATCCTGACTTACTCCGAGCGCGCGATGATCGAACACCTTGCTCGCGGCCGATCCGAGGCCGGTGTGGAGGAGCGCGTGCTGGCGGCAGGCGTCGAGCATTCGGTACGTCTGGCATTGCGCGCGTTGGCTGCGGGCATTCGCTTGCGAGGCGCGAAGGATCGGGTCGTCGTTCAGCTCAGCCTGCGGACACCACAGGGCGACGTGCTCCACGCGCTGAAGCTCGACGCTCAGGATTCGCGTCACGTCCCCGGCATGGCGCTGAATGCCGATGCGACGCTGATGATGCGTTTGGCCACGCTGCTGCGGATCGTGACAGGCGATGTGGACGGTTTGAACGCGCTCGATGAGCGCCGGGTCCGTGTGCATGGCGACGAGCTGCTGGCCCAGCACATCCTCGGTGGCTTCAAGCCACAGGCAGATGTTTCGCACGTCACGACGATTGCGGGTCGAAAGGCGAGCAGGTATCACGCGCGACCATGAGTCGGCGTGCGATGCATCCCTTGGTGTTCCGGCTGTTCGTCTTCTACTGCATCGTGACGTCGTCGGTGCGCGTCTTCTTTCGGCGCTTGTTCCGCGGGCCGGCGGATCCGACCTGGTCCTTGCCATTCGAAGTCGGCGTCGACGTGGAGCGCCGCTTCATGAAGAACGGGTTCGACGAAGCGCAGCACGGCTTGGCGATCAGCGATGCACCGGTACCGCGCGATCCGCGGGTGGCGTCACGCGTGGCGTTGCATCGCGGCGAGCTGGCGGGCTTGGAGACAGAGATCCACACGCCGCGCGGGTGGCGCGAGGGCGATGCCACCCTGCTCTACTGGCACGGCGGCGGATACATCTCGTGCTCGCCGCGTACGCACCGCGACCTGGTCTCACGCATCGCGCACCAAACCCACGCGCGTTGCATCGTGCCCAATTACCGCAAGGCACCCGCGCATCCCTTTCCCACTGCGCTCGACTCTGCCGTGGCTTGCGTCGAGGCCCTCCTGGCTTCGGGGGTTGCGCCCGATGCGCTGTTCATCGGTGGCGACTCGGCCGGCGGCGGGCTCAGCTTGGCGTTGACGTTGCGCTTGCGTGAAGCGGGCGTGACTCAACCTCGCGCGCTGGTGTTGCTGTCGCCGTGGGTCGATCTCACCGGCGGCGGTGCCTCTGTTCAGAGCGCAACGCTCGACATTTTGAATGCCGAGATGATTGCCCGGGGCGCCGCGCTGTACGCTGGAGCTGCGGCGCTCGATCACCCCCACGTCTCGCCCTTGCACGCTGACCTGGGCGGCTTGCCGCCGCTCTTGGTGCAAACCGGAGAGCGCGAAGTGTTCTACTCAGAGAACATCACCTTCGTGGAGCGCGCGCGTGCCGCCGGCGTGAACGTCACGCATGAGGTGAGCCCGGGCATGGTCCACGTGTTCCAGACATTGGCGTTTCTCAACGCACATGCGCACTCCGCGATCCGATCGATCGGAACATTCGTGCGCAGCCATCGCTAGCGATCGCCTCACTCCAGCGGAGGCGGCATCGGCGGTGCGTCGTCCGGCGTCACGCACGACGAGAGATCGAACAGCATGAACTCAAGCGCCTTCTCCTGCGGCGAGAGATCGGCATCTGCGCAGCTGCTCGGCACGGGCATGTCTTCATCGTCACCGGACGCTGCGCCGACGTGAAGATCGCTGTAGACGACGCGACCGCAGTGCACGCCGTCCGGTGTATTGGTGGCATCGGTCGGTGTGTTGAACGAGAAGTACTGCGTGGCACCGGCCACTTCCGAGCTGGCGTCCGTCACGATCCACGCCTGCGAAACGTTGTGCTCGGGCCCGACGTTGGCGTTGTGGCGCGCGTCTTCGATCGGTAGCTGGTTGTTGGTGAGCGCGTTGACGTTGTTTAGCCAATCACGCAGCGCGACGCCCTTCGGGAACGGCATTCCGTTGGGCAGCATGGTGATGATGTCGCCGTTGACGTCGCCATCGATGCTGTTGCCGCCCGGATTCCATGTCGCCAGGTTCTCCGCGCCGTAGGGCCCGGTGTTGAACCACGCGTAGTGGTAGTGCGAAGCGAACACGCGACCACCCATGCTGGCGTAGTCGTGCAGCGCTTGCTGGTTCATGTTGTTGGTTTCTTCGCCCTCGCACGACAGCAGCACGATGTCGTACTTCACCAGCTCATCCAGGGTGTTCCACAGCGCGCTCGACGCGAGCGGCGCAGGTGGGTCGGTGTTGGTAGCGTCGTCATCACCACCTTGGAAGATGTGGATGCGGCCCTCACCGCCAGCACCGGGTGTGTACTCACTGGCGTCGACGCCGATGCGGCGCAGCAAGCACTCCAGGGTGTCGGCGCCGCCAGTCGCGATCGCGATGTTGGGGATGTCGCCTTCACTGCGGTTCTTCGGCAACGTCAGCGTGTGATCGGGCACCGCGGTGTCTTGGCAGGCAACGACGCTCGGCACGACGAACTGCCTGCGCCATTTGCCCACTTGAATCACCAGCGGGATGTTCTCGCCGACCGGTGCGTTCTGGATCGTGAAGCGACCGGTCGCATCGGTCAGGCCCACGGCGATCGGATGGCCCGTGTACAGGCTCTCGCATGAGTCGCACGTTGCGCCTTGCGGCAATGCTTGCACCGCTTCGTTCGGAACGTACGCGGCCACGTTGTAGAGCGGGTTCTTTCCAGCTGGGTCGTAGACCGTGCCGCTGATCGTGGTGGAGCCGACCGTGCACGGCATCTGCTGACATTGCAGGCCGGTGCAGAAGCCACCCGTTCCACCTGTGCCGCCGACCGCTGCGAAGCCGCCACTGCCGCCGATCGCTGCGAAGCCACCGCTGCCGCTGACCGCCGCCGTTCCGCCACTGCCACCGACCGCCGCGGTTCCGCCACTGCCGCTCGCTCCAGCCGAACCGCCGCTGCCCCCTTCATGTTTGGGCGACGCCGCACAGCCGACGCACAGCGCGACCACAAGCAGCCCTACTCCGACATGGATTCGCATCATTCGACCCCTTGCAGTGGCGCGGCGTGATCGGCGCCCGCGCCAGATGACAGACAAAAACGTGTTAGTCCTCGCGGCGCTCGGTGGGCAAGGCGGTGCCCGGACGTTCATGGCGGCAGCCGCCCCACCCCTTCACACCTATCGTCACTTTTTCTCCCCAGACGACCCATGCCGCATCGCACAACCCGGCTGTTGATGGTGCTTGGCGCGCTTTCGAGCGCGTCGGTTCCCGCCACGACGTGGGCCCAGGCGATCACGGTCGACCCTGACGACGATGCCTGCCTGAACACCGATGCGCTGCAGGCCCGCGTGGCCCACTGGCTCGAGGGCAAGACGATCGATACCAGCGCGCAGATCACGGTGTACGCCGCCGACGTTCCACCGTGGTTTTCTTTGGCGCGCAGCGATGGCTCGACCGCAGAACGCCGCTTCGAGGAACTGCCGCAGACCTGCCCCGATCGTTTGGATGCGATCAGCCTGGCGCTTGCGACCGCGCTGGAGCAACCCCTCGCGACACCAGCCTTGATGGACTCGCCGCCGACACCGTTC
>JACZCZ010150600.1_pt1 | contig 13088 bp, 18 predicted proteins | sample 8641811 | NCBI WGS metagenome assembly JACZCZ01 (sample SAMN15324610, study PRJNA640507) | soil metagenome | isolation source: intercropping peanut in the first line | place: China: Luxin town, Laibin City, Guangxi Province | collected 2019-07-25 | depth 10cm m | reverse complement strand
GCCAGCACGGCGCTGCGCGCCACCAAAGGCTTCACGGAATTCTGGCCGAGCGTGATCACGGTGGTTGGCTACATCATTTCGTTCTACGCGCTCAGCGTCACTTTGGGCGAGATCAAGCTTGGCATCACCTATGCGATGTGGTCGGGTATCGGCATGGTGCTAGTCACCGCCGCGGGCTGGGTGTTCTACAAGCAGAAGCTGGATTGGCCCGCGCTGGCAGGTATTGGTCTCATCATCCTGGGCGTGATCGTGATCCAGTTGTTCTCGAAAGAGGGACTGGCGAATTAGCTTGGCCAAGCTGCAGACGCTGGGCGGGATCACAAAGCTGCTTGGCGCCAAACCCGGCGCCAGCTCCAGCTACCCGTTCGGCCCTGGGGCGCTCGTGTTCAAGGTAGGCGGCAAGATGTTTGCCTTGCTAGGCGACGACGAGAACCCGTTGACGATGAATCTCAAGTGCGATCCTGACGAAGCCTTGGCGCTACGCGCCGCATATAAATCGATCCTGCCCGGATATCACATGAGCAAACGCCACTGGAACACGCTCACCCTGGATGGCAGCCTGCCCGACGAACTCGTGCGCGAATTAGTCGAGCATTCCTACGAGCTCGTGGTCACTAGTTTGACGAAAGTGGAGCGAGAGAAACTAAAGAAAGCGAAGCCAGCTAAGTAACTGCCAAGCTTGGCGCAGGGGAAGATACACGGTGAATTCCGTTTCCGGTTGCACCAACACGCTGTAAGGCTTTTGCTGCTCTTCCAAGCTTGCTATTCCCAGACGGTCTAGGACATCAAAGCGCGCGCTCTTGAGGTGAGCCGGCTGCATATTCAGACGATCGTGCCAGACCGAATAGCTGCCCAGCCGCCCATCGCGGCGGTAGTAATAGCCCTTGAGTGGATGCGTGAGATACGCTAGCGCGCTCTCGTCATCCGGGAAGCCGTGGTGCGCGGATCTCAGGCCCGGCTCAGTCACTAGCTCTAGCTCGGCATCTGCCCAACTCGAGCGGGTCGTCATCTTATAGCGCTTGTAGTATCCCCCGTGGAGCTCGCAATCAAATTGCATCTGCCCGTAGTGCCAAGGCAGCTTCCAGATGTATCTTGGGATCAGCACGGTTATCGAATGCAGCAGACTGCCGATGAACCAGACGCAGTGATCGCCGGTCTTGGTGTCGGTGACGTAGATGCGATAGTTGGTCTGGTTGAAACGAAAGCGCGGCGACGGATACGCGGCCAGCCCGAAGTTGACTTCGGTGAATGGCACGATTGAGATCAGAGCGCGCTCCTGACCATTCACTTCGACCATCAGCAATTCGAAGCGCGGATCGATCAGAGACCGCAATCGGACAGGATCGACCGCGTAGGTGACGATGGCGAAGTGGTGCAATAAGCTGACGACATCGATGCCGCGCGGCGTCGGCCGCGGGATCAGACAATCCTTGAAGCTGAGCGGGCGCGGAGCCACTTAGTCCAGCTCCTGCAGGTCTCCGTTATCAGTGAGCTGTTGAACTTTCAACTCAGCTTTTTCCAGCAATGCGGCGCAGTGCTTAGCAAGCGCCTGCCCGCGCTCGAATAAGCCGAGCGCCTGGTCCAGATCTTTGATCTCGCCCTCAAGCGCATCAACGATCCCTTCGAGTTCCTCGAAGGCTTGCTCGTAACTCAGTTTCTCGATCTCTTTTTCTTTCGCCATATTCCTCGTCCCTAAACCATAAACGCAGTTATCCGCGTTTATCCGTTTTTATCAGTGTTCACCTTCACTCCGAATTCGCCATCGGCCACGCGCACGTTGAGCGCATCGCCCGCCGACACCGCGTCGGCGCTGCGCACGACGCTTCCGTCGCCCTTGAGCACCACGGCATAGCCGCGCTCAAGCACGCGGGCGGGGTCTAGTGCGGTGAGCCGCGCCTGCAGCCCGCCAAGCTCGCTGCGCAGCAGCGTGGCTTGCTGGCGTAGAGCGCGTTGGCTGCGCTCGATGTAGTCGTCCAGCCGCTGGCGTTCGCGGTAAACGGTCGAGATCGGCGAGTGACGGTCCAGCCGTTGCGCGGCCGCCTGCAGGCTCCAGCGCTGCTCGCGCAAGATGCCACCAAAGGCGCGGCCTAGCTGGCGTTCGCGCGCCCGCAGGCTTAGCGACAGGTCGGCCTTGTTTGGCGTGGCCAGCTCTGCGGCAGCCGTAGGAGTGGGGGCGCGCAGGTCAGCTGCGAAATCGGCGATGGTGAAGCCCGTCTCGTGGCCGACGCCGCTGATGATCGGCGCGTGCGACTCTACGATCGCGCGGGCAAGCTTCTCGCTGTTGAAGGCCTTGAGATCTTCCAGCGATCCGCCGCCGCGGGCGAGCAGGATCACATCCGGCTCGACGTAATGGTTGATGCGCTTGATAGCGGCCTGCAGTTGATAGTCGGCTCCGTCGCCCTGCACAATGGCTGGGCACACGAAGACGTCCGCCAGCGGGTAGCGCCGCGTGAGCGTGTTCAGAATGTCGCGTAGAGCGGCGCCACTCGGCGAGGTGATGATGCCGATGCGTTGCGGCCGCGCTGGGATGGGGCGCTTGCGCTCTGGCGCGAACAGCCCCTCCGCTTCGAGCTTCTCTTTGAGGCGGATGAATTCCTGATAGAGCGCACCCTCGCCGGCGGGGCGGATCTCGTCGACGTACATCTGGTAGCGCCCGCCGGCCTCGTAAACGCTCAGGCCGCCGTGGATCTCGACGGACTCACCGTCCTTGGGGATACGGATCTGCAGCTCGGCGGTACTGCGCCACATCACGCAGGGCAACTGGGCGGTCTTGTCTTTGAGCGTGAAGTACCAATGGCCGGAGCGCGGCTGCGAGAAATTCGAGATCTCGCCTTCTACCCAGATGTTGCGCAGCGAAGGTTGTGCTTCGATAAGTTGGCGCAGATAGCCGGAAAGCTGCGAGACACTCCACAGAGCGCGGGCATTCTCAAAAAAGGACATCTGTTCCATGATGGGCAGGATACTCGCCGCGTGCGCGCCTGTCAATCGCGCTAGAATTCGCCCCGTGCAACGCCTTTTTTCTCCCTGGCGCAAACCCTATCTCACGCGAGACAAAGCAGCCGAAAAAGCCAACGGCTGTGTTTTTTGCGTCGCGGCGAGCGCACAAGATGGCCCGGAGAATCTCGTTCTTCACCGCGGTCAACGAGCTTTTGTCATCCTCAATCGCTATCCCTATACCAGCGGCCACCTGATGGTGCTGCTATTCGAGCATGTTGCTAACATGGGCGACACAGATCCAGAGACCCGCGCCGAGATGATGGAGTTAGTCAATACTTCGATCGATGTGCTTATGCGCGTCTATAAACCTGAGGGCTTCAACCTCGGCGCCAACCTAGGCACGGCTGCTGGGGCGGGCATTGCCGAGCATTTGCATCTGCATGTGATGCCGCGCTGGATTGGCGATACCAACTTCATCTCCACTGTTGGCCAGACCCGTGTTCTCCCCGAGACGCTGGAAGAGACTTGGCAGCGCGTGAAGGCGGCTTGGTAGCCCTCTTATAATAGAAGTAGATTTCCACAAGGAAGGTCAATGACCGACAAAAAACCGCACGACCCCGTCATCCTCAGTGCAGCTCGCACGCCGATCGGAAAATTCCTTAGCTCGCTCAGCAGCCTCAGCGCCACGCAGCTGGGCGCCGTGGCTGTGCGCGCCGCGGTTGAGCGTGCTGGGTTGAACGGCTCAGCCAAAATCGATGAAGTCATCATGGGCAACGTCGTCTCTGCGGGCGTTGGCCAGGCGCCGGCGCGCCAGGCGGGCATCTTCGCCGGCTTGGATGACAGCGTGGGCGCGACCACCATCAACAAGGTGTGCGGTTCCGGCTTGAAAGCCGTGATGATGGCTTCGCAGGCGATCAAGGCCGGCGACGGCAACCTGTATGTCGCCGGTGGCATGGAGAGCATGAGCAAGGCTCCCTATCTCGTGCGCGGCCGCGGCGGCTTGCGCTATGGCAACACAGAGCTTGTCGACGCTCTGCAGCACGATGGCCTCTGGGATCCGTTCGAAGATTGGATCATGGGCGACGCGGCCGAGTTCATCGGTGAAGAATACGAAGTCACCCGCTACGCCATGGATGAATTTTCCGTGCGCAGCCACACGAATGCTCTAGCGGCAATTGACGCGGGCAAGTTCAAAGCGGAGATTGTGCCGGTCGAAGTCAAAGACAAAAAGGGCAAGGTCACCCTCGTAGATACGGACGAAGGCCCGCGCCGCGATATTTCCCTTGAAGCGCTGGCCAAGCTACCCGGCGCCTTCAAGCCCGAAGGCCGTGTGACCGCAGGCAATGCGCCTGGCCTCAACGATGGCGCGGCGGCGACGGTCGTCGCCAGCCGCGAGCAGGCCGAGAAGCTTGGCAAGAAGCCACTGGCCCGCGTCGTTGGCTACGCACAGGCCGCCGTGGACCCCAAGCACATCTTTATTGCGCCGGCACGCGCCATTCCGGTGCTGCTCGACAAGATCGGCTGGACATTGAAAGATGTCGATCTTATCGAGCTCAACGAAGCCTTCGCCGCCCAAGTGCTCGCCGATGGTTACGCTCTTGCCGATAAGGGCTGGGATTGGGACAAGGTCAATGTGAATGGCGGTGCCATCGCGCTCGGCCACCCGCTGGGTGCCAGCGGCGCCCGCGCGCTCACCACGCTGATCTACGCGCTCAAGGACCGCGGCCTCAAGCGCGGCATCGTCTCGCTGTGCCTGGGTGGAGCCGAGGCGGTTGCCATGGCCGTGGAGATCGAGGACTAATGGACAAGGCTGAACGCAACGAGCTGATCGAGAAGTACCGTACTTCGTTTGATGAATTCGAAGCTGTGCTCAAGACCATTCCGAAAGAGGCTTGGCTGTTCAAGCCCGAGCCGAAAGAATGGAGCGTGCATCAGGTCATCATCCACATCGCCGACAGCGAGACCAATAGCTATCTGCGCGCTCGCCGTTTAGTTGCCGAACCCGGTGGGATGCTGATGGCTTACGACCAAGACGTGTGGGCTGATAACCTCGACTACCATTCGCAAAGCACCGAAGACGCGCTCGAGGTCACCCGCTACGTGCGCAAGATGACCTACGACTTCATCAAAGATCTCCCCGACGAAGTGTGGGAGAACACCGCTACCCACCCGGAATATCCGGAACCCTACACCTTCGAGAAGTGGCTGCGCATTTATTCCAAGCATCCTGGCGAACATGCCAAGCAGATCGCCGAGAACTATCGCCTATATAAGGAAAAGTCCAAGTAATGGCAATCAAACATATTTTCGTCATCGGCGCGGGCACCATGGGCAATGGCATCGCCCAAACCGCGGCCGTCTCCGGTTATCAAGTCACCATGATGGACGTGGCCGAGGACTTCGTGAAGCGCGGCCAGGGCACTATCGCCAAGTCGGTTGAGAAGCTGGCCGAGAAGGGCAAGATCACTGCTGAGCAGAAAGCCGGCGCGCTGGCGATCAAAGGCACCACTGACCTGAAGGATGTGGCTGGCGCTGACCTTGTGATCGAGGCCGCTACCGAGAACCCCGAGCTGAAGTTCAAGCTCTTCAAAGATCTCGACGCGATCGCTAAGCCGGAGACCGTGCTGGCTTCGAACACCTCTTCGATCAGTCTGACCAAGCTGGCTGCGGCAACCAAGCGCGCCGACAAAGTGGTGGGCATGCACTTCTTCAATCCCGTGCCGCACATGTCGCTGATCGAGATCGGGCGCGGGCTAGGCACCAGCGACGCCAGCGTGGCCACTGCGCTCGAAGTCGGCAAGCAGATGGGCAAGACGCCGGTGGTCGTGAACGACTCGCCGGGTTTTGTCTCCAACCGGGTGCTGTGCCCGATGATCAACGAAGCTATCTACGCGCTCGATGGAGGCGTCTCCGACGCCGAAGGCATCGACACGGTGATGAAGCTGGGTATGGCGCACCCCATGGGTCCGCTCACCCTGGCCGACCTGATCGGCCTCGATGTGGTGCTGTATGTGATGGAAGTTCTACAGCGCGACTTGGGCGACGACAAGTATCGCCCCGCGCCGCTGCTGCGCCGCATGGTCGACGCCGGCTACCTTGGCCGCAAGAGCGGCAAGGGCTTCTACGAGTACAAGTAACCATGGACTCTGTTTTCGGAACTATCGCGCTCGTGCTGCTCGCCGCCTTGGGCGCGTTCCAAGTGCTGCTTATCTTCGGTCAGCCGCTGGGCCGCTTCGCCTGGGGTGGCCAGCACAATGTGCTGCCCACCAACCTGCGCATTAGTAGCATTCTCTCGATCCCGTTATACGCGCTGTTTGCAGCGGTGATCGCAGACCGCGCTGGTCTCGCATCCTTTGGCTTTCCCGACTATGCCATCTGGGCGTTGGCCGCGTACTTCACTCTCGGCATATTGATGAACGGAATCTCGCGCAGCAAAGATGAACGCAATGTCATGACGCCCGTTGCCTTGGCCCTGGCAATTTGCTGCTACGCGCTTGCGCTATAGACTATGCCCGAATACGAAGTCGTCATCGGTCTTGAGACCCACATCCAGCTAAATACCCAGAGCAAGATCTTTTGCTCGTGCAAAGCCGATTCCTGGGAGGACGCGCCGAACACGAATATCTGCCCGGTGTGCAGCGGCTTACCCGGTACATTACCGGTTTTGAACGCGGCCGCGGTCGAGAAGGCCGCTCTGCTGGCCGCTGCCATGGGCGCTGAGTTGCAGCCAGTCTCCTACTTCGATCGCAAGAACTATTTCTATCCCGACTTGCCCAAGGGTTACCAGATCTCGCAATACCACCAGCCGCTCGCTAGCGGCGGCGGTATGGATCTGCCAACTGCTGCCGGCGGGCGCCGCGTCAATATTCATAAGCTGCATCTAGAGGAAGATGCGGGCAAGACCGTGAACCGGCCCGATGGCTCGCGCCTCATTGATTTCAATCGCTGCGGCGTGCCGTTGGTCGAAATGGTCACAGGCCCGGATCTGCGCTCGGCCGAAGAGGCGGCCCAATATCTCATCCGCCTGCGCCAGCTGCTGCGTTGGCTCGGCGTCTCGGAAGCCGACATGGAGAAAGGCCACCTGCGCGCGGATGCCAACGTTTCGATCCGCGAGCAGGGCAGCACGGTGCTCAACACCAAGACCGAGATCAAGAATGTCAACTCCATCGACTCGCTGCGCACGGCCATCGAGACCGAGATCGAACGCCAGGTCCGCGCCGTCGACTCTGGCGAAAAGATCCAGCCCTGGACCTTAGGCTGGGACGAGAACACTGGCACGCTGAGCAAAATGCGCTCCAAAGAGACTGAAGCCGACTACCGTTACTTCCGCGAGCCCGATTTGCTGCCGTTGGTGCTCGACGATGCTTGGCGCGCCGAGCTTCTCGTCAGCCTGCCGGAGCTGCCGCTCGCTCGCCGCGAGCGCTTTGTCTCGCAATATGGCCTCCCCGAATACGACGCGGATATTCTGAGCGGCGAGCGCGAGCTGAGCGACTATTACGAAGCCGCCGTGGCCGCTTATGAGGGAGACCCCAAGCGCGTCTCGAACTGGCTAATGAACGATGTGCTCGCCATGCTCAATGAGAGCGGCCAGACCGCTGGCCAGCTCAAGCTCACCCCTGCCTATCTAGCTGAGGTCCTGAAGCTGATGGACACTGGCAAGGTCAATACGCCGACTGGCAAATCTCTGTTGCAGAAAGTGCAAGCCAGCGGCAAGGCACCGGTTGCTATCGTTGAAGCTGAGGGCTTGGGGCAGGTCAGCGACGTGAGCGCACTGCGCAAGATCGCCGAGGAGATCGTGGCTGCAAACCCCGACAATGTTGCCAACTATCGCGCCGGCAAGCAGGCGCTCATCGGCTGGTTCGTTGGCCAGTTGATGGCGCGCACCAAGGGGCAGGCCGACCCCAAGACCGCCCAAAAGATCCTTGCCGAACTGCTCAATCAGTAAGAACGCGCCACCTCACTCGTTCTAAATAGTGATGGCTACTGCAAAGCCGCTCATCCTCTACGATGGGTTTTGCGCGCTGTGTGACCGCAGCGTTTCGTTCATGCAGGCGCGCCAGCGGCCCGGCACCCTCGAATATGCGGCGCAGCATTCCGCCCGCGGGCAGCGGGTGCTTGGCGCATTGGGCTTGGCTGAGCTAGCCTCCGACATGGTCATCCTTGTCGAAGGTGAGCGGGTCTCGGTACGCTCTGCAGCAGCGCTACGCGCCTTTCGATATCTGCGGTTCCCATGGCCGCTGCTCTCGATCTTTCTTGTCGTTCCTGCTTTCCTGAGAGACCCCGTTTACAATCTGGTCGCCCACAACCGCTATCGCTGGTTTGGGCGACTGCCGCGTGAATAAACTCCGCTCATCACCTCTCACAACTAAGCTGTACTTGCTGGCGCTTATCGTGCGCCTCGTGCCCGTCCTCTTGGCGATCAATTTGCCCATCGGACTCGACGACATGTTCCAGTACGACATGCTCGGTCGCAGCCTCGCTGCTGGTAATGGCTACCGCTGGTACGCCAAGGCCGACGTCGAGCGCATCCATCAGTTTATCGATCTCGATTTCATCACTGACGACCAAGACCCCCGCGGCGTCGAGACCTCGTTTCGCGCTCCCGCGTATCCTGCATTTCTGGCTGGCATCTACAGCGTCACCGGCAGCGGCGATGTGCGCCTGTTCGCGGCGCGGCTGGCGCAAGCCGCGCTTGGCGCCACGCTTGCGCCGATGACAGTGCTACTGGCGCGACGTCTCTTCCCCAAGCGCGAGGACATCGCCCGCTTCGCGGGCATTGTGCTGGCTCTGTATCCGTTGTTGGTCTTGTACCCGCTGGCGTTGGCGACGGAGAACCTGTTCATCCCGCTCGTGCTGGCGGGCACACTGCTATTGCTGCGCGCAGCGGAGACCGGTCGTTGGCGCGAGTTCTTGCTGGCTGGCGCGGTCTTTGGCCTCGCTACGCTGACGCGCTCCGTGATCTTTGGCTTCGTGCCGCTAGCCGCCGTATGGATCTGGCTGATGGCGAAGAACTGGCGCGGTGCGTTGCTCTTCGCCATCGCAGCTGTTGCCCTCGTATTGCCATGGACCATTCGCAACAGCCTGCTGCATGGCAAGCCAACCTTCGTCGAAAATTCATTCGGCTACAACTTCCATATGGGCTTCCATCCTCAGGGCACAGGCACATTCCAATTTGGCATCTCGCTTGAGCTGGTGCCGTATCTTGATGACAGCGTGCGCAATGATCTTGGCATGCAGGCCGGCTGGGAATTCATCCGCCAAGATCCGGCTCGAGCAGTCGAGCTGACCTTCAACAAGCTTGGTTATTTCTTCAGCCTTGAGCGCCGCGCCCTCACCTATTTCTACGCGAGCAATTTCTTTGGCTACATCCCACCCGCGATCCTGTTCCCCCTCTTCTTGCTCTTCGTGTTGCCGTTCCCGATCCTGGCGACGCTGGCGGCTGCCGCTTTGCCGTTCCTGCGGCTTAGCAAAGAACGCCTCCTCGTCTATTTGCTAGGCCTCGCTTATCTGACCCCGCATCTCATTCTGATCGCGGAGGAGCGCTTCCACGCCGCGCTATTGCCTTTCATCGCCGTCTTCGCTGGCTACGCATGGCACAGCCGCCGTGAACTGCAAGGGCGACCTGCACGCGTGACGCGCGTGAAGCTGGCGCTTGCAGTCGTACTCATCGGCTTGCTCTGGCTCAACTGGGGTGGGGAGCTCTTGCGCGATGCCGACAAACTGGCGATACTGTTCGGGCCGCAAGGCAACACGGCAGGGTTTTCTTACTGATGCGCAAGCTGTTCGACTTTGACCTCAAGTTCGACCGCGAGATCGTGGCCATCACGATCCTGAGCACATTGCTCATCATGGTCGATTACTACAATCGCCTCACGCCGCTCAAGGCCATCGATCGCGTCGCCCTCTATCTGCTCATCCCGCTCGGCGTCATCCTGCTCGCTTTCCGCAAATCTCCGCGGGCGTACGGCTTCCAATGGGGCGACTGGCGCGCTGGACTTGCCCTTACGGCCATCGTGATCGGCATCGCCATCCCGATCTTGTGGTTCGTCGCCCGCAGCGACCCGGCAATGGTCGACTACTACGCCGGCGAATGGGGCGGGGCGGCGCCGTTGCTCACCTTCCTCGACCTGATCGGTTGGGAGTTCTTCTTCCGTGGCTTCCTGCTATTTGGCTATGCTCGGGTTTTTGGCTCCCATGCTCTATGGCTGCACGCCGTACCCTTCGCCTTAGCCCACCTAAGCAAACCGGCCGTCGAGACCTACTCAACCATCTTTGGGGGCTTTCTGTTCGGGCTGGTTGCTTGGCGTACAAAGTCCTTTGTCTACCCGTTGCTTATCCACTGGTTTATTTCCACCTTCACCATCTTCGCGGCCGCCTCAGCCTCTTTTTGACCTCGGAATCCGCTTGAATAACCAAGGATTCCGGACGTTGCATTACTCGGCGTAGCCGAGTAGCAACTCCCAGCGACGCTTAACGTCGCAATTGACAGTTGGGGGATTCATCTCTTATAATGTTGCCCGCTCTGCCCTGGCAAGCGTGCCCGGGCATTTTTTCTGGATTTCACCGGTATGTACCGGTTTTTTGGAGAGTTACTCAATGCGTTACGCGATCATTCAAAGTGGCGGCAAGCAATACAAGGCCGTCGAAGGCGAGACCCTCGAAGTCGATCGTCTCGATGTTGAGGCTGGTAAGAAGCTGGACCTCGGCGAAGTCTTAATGGCAGTCGACGGTGACACCGTCCTCGTGGGCAAGCCCATGGTCGCGGATGCGACTGTGGCTGCCACGGTCGTCTCTGAAGAGAAGGCTGAGAAGATCTCGGTCTTCAAGTACAAACCCAAGATTCGTTACCGCGTCAAGACTGGCCACCGCCAGAAGCACACCCGCTTGATGATCGACAGCATCGACGTGAAGGGTTGGGCTAAGAGCGAGCGCCCGGCCAAGCAGGAACCTCCTGCCGCTGAGCCCAAGCCCGCCAAAGCGAAAGCCAAAGCTGCTAAGCCGAAGGCCGCAGCCAAGAAGGCTCCTGCCAAGAAGACCGCCGCTAAGAAGTCCACGGCGAAGAAGAAATAATTCGAAGGTAGATCGAGGAAGCAATGGCTCATAAAAAAGGCGGCGGCTCCAGCCGCAACGGACGAGACTCTCACTCCCAGCGCTTGGGCGTTAAGGTGTACGCGGGCGAGCAAGTGCGCTCCGGCGGCATCTTGGTGCGCCAGCGCGGCACCAAAATTCGCCCCGGCCGCAATGTGGGTGTGGGCCGTGATCACACCATCTTCGCCACTGCCGATGGCACTGTGGTCTACGAGACCATCGCCGACGGACAGAAGCGCGTGAGCGTCGACGCCCAAGCTTAATAATTGAAGACGCGTAGTTTGCGTCGAAAGGAAACCATGCGAGAAGGAATTCACCCCAAATATTTCCCCGAGGCCAAAGTTGTTTGTGCCTGCGGTAACACCTGGACCACTGGTTCCACGAAAGCGGAACTGCGCGTCGACATTTGCTCCAACTGCCACCCGTTCTACACTGGCGTGCAGCGCATCGTTGACACGGAAGGTCAGGTCGATCGCTTCTACAAGCGCCTTGAGATCCGCACTCAGTTTAAAGAGCAGGAAGACGCCAAGGCTGCTTCCCGCGTTTCTCCGGAACGCCCGCTGTCTGAGGTTGGTCTCAACAAGCGCGCTGCCGATGCGTTCAAGAAGGCTGGCATCGAGACCGCTGGCCAGTTCATTGAGAAGCTCGCGGCTGGCGATGACGCCATGCTCGAGATCGAAGGTGTGGGCCGCAAGGCTCTCGCCGATGCCAAGAAGGGCTTGCGCCGCCTCGGGTACGACCTGCCGGAAGTTGAGCCTGCCAAGGCCGCTCCGGAAACTGAAGCTTCCGAGAGCTAAATTTTCCACGATCACTCAAAAGCGCACGGGCAACCGTGCGCTTTTTGTTTGAAAACCCGGCGTGAGTAAAGTACACTTCAATCACTTACCTCAACCCATGAGGCTATGAATGACACCCCACATCGGCTCCCTCGAAGTGATCACCGGTTCCATGTTCTGCGGCAAGACAGATGAATTGATCCGCCGCCTGCGCCGTGCCAAGATCGCCCAGCAAAAAGTCCAAGTCTTCAAACCCAAGATCGACAATCGCTACTCTGAAGGCAAAGTCACCTCGCACGCGGGCGGAGAATTCGAGGCCGTGGCCGTGGATACCGCTGCGGACATTCGCGCCCTCATTGAAGATGACACCACCGTGGTCGCCATCGACGAAGCGCAATTTCTCGACAACGACATCGTTGCCATCGCCAAGCTGCTTGCTGACAACGGCGTGCGCGTCATCGTAGCCGGGCTCGACACGGACTTCCGTGGCGAACCCTTTGGGCCGATGCCGGCGCTGACCGCGCAAGCTGAGTATGTCGACAAGCTGCACGCCATCTGCATGACCTGCGGCGAAGATGCTTCTCGCACGCAGCGCCTGGTCAACGGCAAGCCCGCTAATTACAACGACCCCATCGTGATCGTCGGCGCGTCCGAGATGTACGAAGCGCGCTGTCGCCTTCACCACCAGGTGCCGACCTAGACCCATGCAGCTGCCTCCGCCTTACAAGGATCTGCTCGCCGAGATCCTCATCCCCGAAGACCAGCTGCAAAAACGCATCGCCGAACTGGGTGGGGAGATCAGCCGCGATTACGCCGGCAAGGACCTGCTACTTATCTGCATCCTGCGCGGCGGCGTGATGTTCCTTACCGACCTTATGCGCCACATCGAAAGCCCGCACGCGGTTGACTTTATGGCCGTATCGTCCTATGGCTCCGGGGTGCGGGCGTCCAGCGGGCAGGTGCGCATCACCATGGACCTGACCATCGACATCTCCGGTCGCAACGTGTTGCTCGTCGAAGACATCGTTGATAGCGGTAATACCATCGCATCAGTCTTGGCGCTCCTGGAAGCAAGGCAGCCTGCTGACCTCAAGGTGTGCAGTTTGCTGGATAAGCCTGATGCACGCCAATCGCACGTGCCGATTCACTACACTGGCTTTAGCATCCCCTCCAAGTTTGTCTTTGGCTACGGGCTGGACTTGGACGAGTACTACCGCAATTTGCCATTCATTGGCGTGGTCGACCTCAAGAAGTATTCCCCTCCGAAATAGACTTAAATCAGCTGTT
>JACZCZ010021319.1_pt1 | contig 13117 bp, 11 predicted proteins | sample 8641811 | NCBI WGS metagenome assembly JACZCZ01 (sample SAMN15324610, study PRJNA640507) | soil metagenome | isolation source: intercropping peanut in the first line | place: China: Luxin town, Laibin City, Guangxi Province | collected 2019-07-25 | depth 10cm m | reverse complement strand
CACACCCGGGCTGCACTCGGGCGGCAAACGCGCGATGAACCGGCACATGAACCGTGCCGCGGTGATGTCGTTGAACGATGCAGATGTGAACCTGTTCGTCATCGAGGCGCTGCGCTGGATCGATGAGGATCAGCGGATACTCGAACAGCTCGTGCAGCGCGGACGGCCGATCATTCTTGCCGTGAACAAGGTCGACAGGGTGACGCCCCGCGAGCGACTGCTGCCTTACATGGAGGAGCTGAGCCGCAAGGCGCACTTCGCTGAAGTCGTTCCTCTGTCGGGGTTGAAGAAGAGCAACATCGCGGTCGTTCCCGAACTGATCGCAAAGCATCTGCCGCTGTCGCCGCCGCATTTCCCGCTGGACCAGGTGACCGACCGCAGCCCGCAGTTCCAGGCATCGGAGATCATTCGCGAGAAGCTGACGCTCCGGCTGCACCAGGAGCTGCCCTACGGCCTGACCGTGGAGATCGAGCGCTTTGTCGAAGAGGAGGGCCGGTTGGTGATCAATGCGGTCATCTGGGTGGAGCGCACCGGTCAGAAAGCCATCGTCATCGGGCAGGGCGGCGAACAGCTGAAAGAAGTAGGGCGCTCGGCCCGCCTGGAGATGGCCGGACTGTTTGGCCGCCCGGTGCATCTCGAGCTGTGGGTAAAGGTCAAAGAGAACTGGTCCGACAGCGAGCAGGCGCTGCGGCAACTGGGGTACGAATCATGAGGGTGACGGGTGACGAGTGACGGGTGACGAGCAGGCGATCGATCTCGCCCGTCACCGGTCACCCGTCACACGTCACCGTTCCCCATGTCCGCGCAGATCCTTCTTCAGCCTTCCTACGTCCTCCACCATCGCCCGTACCGCGATACGAGCCGTATTCTCGAGCTGTTCACGCGCGACCACGGCAGGGTGACTGTATTCGCCCGAGGAGCGCGAGGCGGCGGACGCAAGGGTGCATCACCCATGTCGATGCTGCAGCCTTTCAATCGCCTGCTCGTGTCGTGGAGCGCGGGCGCAGAAGCCGGCACTCTGACGGCGGTCGAGTTCGACGGCGGGTATTCCATTCTTCCTCCCGACCGGCTCGTGAGCGGCTCCTATCTCAGCGAGTTGCTGCTCAAGCTCTTTGCGCGCCACGATCCTCATCCGGATGTGTTCGAGCTCTATGCGCAAAGCATCGATGCCCTCAAGGCCGCGCCTGATCCCTTGCCGGTGTTGAGGTTGTTCGAGAAGCGGCTGCTGGAGGCCATCGGCTACGGACTGGCGCTCACGCACGATGTAGCCACGGGCGCTCCTATCGATCCTGCGCTCGAGTACCACTACCGGATCGAGCAAGGTGCGGTGGCGGCCCAGGGAGTTGCGGAGGGCGCTACCCTTTACTCAGGAACCGCGCTGTTGGCGCTCGCGTCGGAGTCGCTCGATGACGCCGCTACCTGTCAGGCGGTGCGGAGCCTTTTGCGCGCGGCCCTGGATCGCGTGCTGGACGGTCGCGAACTCAAGAGCCGGCAAGTCATGCTGGCGCTGCGCAACCGGGACCGCACGCGCTGACCGGAATGCACATTCGGGGCCGAGCCGATATGCTCTCGCCCGTCACCCGTCACCCGTCACCCGTCACCCGTCATGCTTCAACTCGGTGTCAACGTCGATCATGTGGCCACGCTGCGTCAGGCGCGCCGCACCACCTATCCCGATCCGCTTTTTGCGGCCCTGGTCGCCGAGCAGAGCGGGGCGGACAGCATCACGATTCATCTGCGTGAAGATCGCCGGCACATCCAGGATCGGGATGTGCACCTGTGTCAGCAGGCATTGCAGACTCGCGTCAATTTCGAGATGGCTGCGACGGAGGAGATGGTTCGCATCGCATGCGAAGTGAAGCCGGCCGATTGTTGCCTCGTGCCCGAGAAACGCACCGAAGTCACGACCGAGGGCGGCCTCGACGTGATCGGTCAGGAAGCCGCGCTGAAGCCCATCGTTGCCAGGCTGAAGGCAGTGGGCATTCGCGTGTCGCTGTTCATTGACCCGGAAGTGGCACAACTCGATGCAGCTGTGCGAGTGGGCGCGCCTGTCGTCGAATTGCACACAGGCGCCTACGCGGATGCCATTGGCGAAGCCCGGGCTCGCGAGCTGACCCGCATCCAGCATGCGGCGAGACACGGCGCCAGGGCTGGGCTGACAGTCCACGCCGGCCACGGCCTGAACTATCACAACGTGCAGCCCATCGCTGCGATTCCCGAGATCGTGGAATTGAACATCGGACACGCGATCGTCGCGCGGGCCGTGATCGATGGCATGCGCGTCGCGGTGTCCGAGATGAAGCGCCTGATGCTGCAGGCGCGCGGCGAATGATTTACGGCATCGGCACCGATGTCGTTCAGGTCGAGCGCATCGCGCGCATCTTCGAGCGCCATGGCGAGCGATTCGTCGAGCATCTCCTGATGCCGCAGGAAGAAGCGGCATTCCGCGATCACAAGCGACCGGTCAGGTTTCTGGCGATGCGCTTCGCGGCGAAGGAAGCGGTCGTGAAAGCCATGGGGACGGGATTCGCCCACGGTATGTGGCTGCGCGACTGCGGCGTCGCCGCCAACGATTTCGGCAAGCCCGAGATCATCTGGTCGGATCGCGGCCGCGAGCGCTGCGACCAGCTGGGCATTGGCGAAGGCCATGTAACGCTGACCGACGAAGCCGGCCTCGTGGTCGCCGTCGCCGTGCTGATGAAGGACGCGAACGGCGGACGGCAGACGGCCGACAGTGCAAAATAGCCGCCAGCTCCTCTGTGTTCTGACCATCCGCCATCCGCTATCCGCCAGTCATCTCTTCTATGCCTGTTTTCGCCTTCGATATCGAAACCATCCCTGACGTCGAGCTGGGCCGCCGGGTCTATGACCTCGACGGGCTGAGCGACAAGGAAGTCGGCTACGTCATGCAGGCCAAACGCCGCGAGGCGACCGGCAGCGAGTTCCTCTCCTACGAACAGCAGCGCGTGATCACGATCTCGGTGGCGTTGCGCACCGGGGATACGTTCAAGGTGTGGTCGCTCGGCGATCCCGGCGCGCCGGAAGCCGAGATCATCCAGAGGTTCTTCGACGGCATCGAGAAGTACACGCCCGATCTGGTTTCATGGAATGGCGGCGGCTTCGATCTGCCGGTGCTGCACTATCGCGCGATGCGCCACGGTATTCAGGCGCCGCGGTATTGGGAGACGGGCAACGAGGACCAGGCCTTCCGGTTCAACAACTATCTGAATCGCTATCACACGCGCCATCTCGACCTGATGGATGTGCTGTCGAGCTTCCAGTCGCGGGCGCGGGTCAGCCTGCAGGCGGCGGCGATGCTGCTCGGCTTGCCCGGGAAGCTCGGGATGAGCGGCGACAAGGTGTGGGATGCCTATCTCGCGGGCCAGATCGATGTGATCCGCAACTACTGCGAAACCGACGTACTCAACACGTTCCTCGTGTATCTGCGCTTCGAGCTGATGCGGGGCATGTTGTCGCGCGACGAGTATCACCACGAATGCGAGCGCGTGCGCGCCGCGTTGCGTGCACAGGCAAAGCCGCATTTCGAGGAATTCCTCGCGGCGTGGCAAGAGGTCCAGGTTTGAGCAGACGATCACGCGGAGCACGACTGCCGGCGGCTCCGGAGATTTCGGTCATCGAGGATCTGTCGCACGAAGGTCGCGGCGTCACGCACATGAACGGCAAGGTCGTCTTCGTCGAAGATGCCTTGCCGGGCGAGCGGGTCGAGTGGGTCATGACGAAGCGGGGTCCGAACTTCGACGAAGCCCGACTCGAGAAAGTGCTGGAAGCATCCCCGGACCGGGTCGAACCGCGCTGCCAGCACTTCGGCGTGTGCGGCGGCTGTGCGCTTCAGCACCTGTCGGCGGCCAAGCAGATCGAGTTCAAGCAGAGCCAGCTCATCGATGGTCTCACGCGAATCGGCAAGGTGACGGCGGGAACGATCCTGCCGCCGCTGCAAGCCGACAGCTGGAACTATCGGAGGCGGGCGCGCCTGGCGGCTCGCTGGGTCCCGAAGAAGGATCGCGTCGTCGTCGGGTTCAAGGAACGCTCCACGAGCTATATCGCCGATCTGCAGCGTTGCGAGATCCTCCGCGCACCGGTCGACGCAGTGATTCCCGCACTGTCCCAGCTGCTGACGTCTCTGAGCATTCGCAATCGCCTGCCGCAGATCGAAGTCGCTGTCGCTGACAACGCGATCGCGCTCGTGATCCGGGTGCTCGAACCGCTCACCGAAACGGACCTCGAGCATCTGCGCAAGTTCGAGCGCGACAACGCAGTGGTTCTGTACTTGCAGCCGGGCGGCTACGAAACCGTCGCGCCATTGAGCCGCAACGCTCCCGCGTTGAGCTATCGATTGCCGCAGTTCGACGTCACCGTCCAGTTTCAGCCCACGGATTTCGTGCAGGTGAACGGCGCTTTGAACGAGGCGATGATCGATCGGGTCATGAAGCTGCTCGAACCTGCGCCGACGGAATCCGTCCTCGATCTGTTCTGCGGACTCGGCAACTTCTCGCTGCCACTGGCGCGCCTCGCGAAAGTAGTGGTGGGCGTGGAGGGCGAGGCAGGCCTCGTTGCGCGCGCCCGCGAGAACGCACAAAGAAACGGTCTCGCGAATGCCGAGTTCTTCACCGGCAATCTCGCGGCGCCCGATCTGAACCAGGAGCGCTGGGCCAAACGCCGCTACGACAAAGTGCTGCTCGATCCACCTCGAGCCGGTGCAGAGGAAGTCCTGCCGGTCGTTGCGGCATCGGGTGCAAAGCGCCTGGTCTACGTTTCGTGCCACCCGGGAACACTCGCACGCGACGCCGGCATCCTCGTCCGAGAACACGGCTACAAACTCGCCGCCGCGGGCGTCATGGATATGTTTCCCCACACCGCCCACGTCGAATCCGTCGCCGTCTTCGATCGGTGAATGGCTAACCGCTCCTCCCTATGGCTCTCGAAATCGAACGCAAATTCCTCGTCCGCTCCGATGAGTGGCGGGCGCAAGTGCAGAGCCGCGAGCTGCTGAAGCAGGGCTACCTCACGGCGGGTGCGGCATGTTCGATTCGCGCCCGGGTCGCGGGCGAACGAGCGTGGCTGAACATCAAAGCAAAGCGCTCAGGCATGACTCGCCTGGAATTCGAGTACCCCATCCCGCGGGCCGATGCCGATGAAATCCTGGGCGAACTGTGCAATGGTCCATTGCTGGAGAAGTATCGGCATCGCATTCCCGCCGGCGAGCTCGTCTGGGAGATCGATGAATTCCTCGGCGCCAACGCGGGATTGATCGTCGCGGAGATCGAGTTGCCCAGCGAACAGGCGCAGTTCGCACGACCGGCCTGGCTGGGTGAGGAGGTGACCGACGACGTGCGGTACTACAATTTCAATCTGGTGCAGAAGCCGTATCGGGAGTGGGCGAATGGGAAGGGCTAACTGGCCAGCTGGCCAACTGGCTAACTGGCCAGGACGAGGCAGGGGGCATCGGGTTTTCCGTTCTGGCCAGCATGCCAGCTGGCCAGCTAGCCGGTTGGCCTCATCATGACTCTCGGCCCTCTCATGATCGACGTCGCCGGGCTCGAGCTCACAGCCGAGGACCGGGAGCTGCTGGCGCATCCCCTGGTGGGCGGGTGCATTCTCTTTACCCGCAATTTCGCCAGCATCGAGCAGCTGGAAGCGCTCGTGACCAGCATCCGGGCGGTCCGGAGGCCGACATTGCTCGTGGCGGTCGACCACGAAGGCGGGCGGGTCCAGCGCTTCAGGAAAGACTTCACTGTCCTGCCGCCCATGAGGACGATTGGCCGACAGTACGACATCGATCCGGCCGCAGGACGTCAGCTTGCCCGGCAATGCGGATGGCTCCTGGCCGCCGAGTGCCTGGCCATAGGGATCGATATGAGCTTCGCCCCGGTGGTCGACCTCGACTACGGGATGAGCTCGGTCATCGGGGACCGGGCCTTCCACCGCAGCCCCAGGGTCGTTGCCGAGCTGGCCATAGCCTTCGCGAACGGCATGAAGGACGCCGGTATGTCCGCGACGGCCAAGCATTTTCCGGGGCATGGGGCCGTTGTCCCCGACTCCCACGTTGCGATGCCGGTCGATCGTCGGCCCCTGGCTGACATGGACGACGACATCTACCCGTACGAGCGAATGATCGACAACGGGCTGGCCTCGATCATGGCCGCGCATGTGGTCTTTGCTGAAGTCGACCCGCTTCCTGCAGGGTTTTCCCGTCGCTGGCTTCAGGATGAGCTCCGCGGGAGGCTCCGGTTCGGCGGGGCGATCTTCTCCGATGACCTATCAATGGCGGGTGCCGGCGTCGTGGGCGACATGCCGGAGCGCGTTCGAGCGGCGCTGGCGGCCGGCTGCGACATCGTTCCCATCTGCAACAATCGCCAAGGTGTGCTCCAAGTCATCGATTCTTTGCGGGGAAGCGGAGATCCTCTGAGCCATGTTCGATTGGCACGCCTGCACGGCAGGCAGGGAACAGACCGGATCGCCTTGCGCGGGACGGCCGACTGGCAAACCTGCGAACAGGCGATCAAAGGCACGATGGAGCGGCCGGATCTGAGGCTGGACGCGTAGGGTCAGGCGACTAAGGGTCAAGGGCGATCCGTTTTCGGTTGTTGACGATGAGCACGGTAGATCCAAATCTGTTCAAGACCATGGTGGAGACGGCTCCCGAGGCAGTCGCCCTTTGCGAAGCCACGTCCGGCCACTGGCACGTGACCTATGTGAACCCCGCGATGGAGCATCTGACCGGCTACAAGGCCGACGCCATGCTCGGTCGCAATCTGCGATTCCTGCAGGCGGAGGACCACGACCAGGAAGGCCTGGACCGAATCCGCGAAGCCCTGCGCGACGGCAACAGCTGCCGCGCGACGTTGCGCAACTATCGCAGTGACGGTACCCAGTTCTGGAACGAAGTCGTCCTCGCGCCGTTACGCAATCCGGAAGGGCAGATCACTCACTACGCCAGCTTCCACCGCGAAGCAGGCGTGACCCGCCCGGAGGTCCGCACCGAAGCGCGCGATCCCTCGATGAATACGCAGACCATGCTCGCGTATCTGCGGGACGACAAGCTGACCGGCCTTCTGCGCCGGCCGTACTTCGAAGAACTGATCAAGCGCGACTGGGGCCTGGCGCAGCGTGAGTCGCGCCGCCTGAGCTTCCTCGTCTTCGATCTCGACAACTATTCCCACTATCGCGATGTGTTCGGACGGCAGGGATCGGATCAGTCGTTCCGTCGTGTCGCCCGCGTCGTTGGCGGCTGCTTCCGGCGTGCCAGCGATCTCTGCGGCCGCTTCGATGAAGACCAGATTGCGGCGCTCACCACGGGACTCGATCTTTCGCAGGCATCGAAGCTCGCGGAAGCCGTGCTCGCGCGCGTGCGCGATCTCGCGATCCACCATCCGCGTTCCAGCGTTTCGCGCTACGTGACTGCAAGTGCCGGTGTCGTCTCTCTCGTGCCCCCGCATGATGCTCCGCCGACCAAGATCTATCAGGCAGCCATCAAGGCGCTGAAGGATGCGAAGGATCTGGGGCGGAATCGGGTGGTCAGCAGGGAGTGTGAGTAAGACACCCTCCCTGTAGCTCCCGCGCAGGCGGGAGTCCATCTTGCGTCCGAATGGATTCCCGCGCCTGCGCGGTAACGACGAGGTGACGACTGTTGAAGCCGTCGTCACATACGTGACTGTCTTCTAGGTCGCCGGCGTCACCAGCGCGATCACACCGAACTTCGGATGATCGATGTAGTGTCGTTCATTACTTCGCATCCGGCGTGTCTGACGCAGCACATATCGTTCGCCGTTTCCTTCCAGCACCAGATCCAGCGTGAGATGCAGATAGCGTCCACGTGAGAGCGCCACACGCCCGGTCAATCCTGATCCCGGCGTTGCCTGCGAATCGATGGACATGTAGTGAGCTTCCGTGCGCGGAAAGCCCGGCTGCGTCCAGCCGAAATGCGCGAGCGGCTGATAGCCGCGGCTGCGACGCAGGGAATCAGCGATTGCGGAGAGCTTGATCCTCGCCGCCGGGAGCGCAGGGAAAGTTTCCGTCGCCGTCGCAACCGGCGGCGGTGGTGCAACTTCGATGGCTGCACCCGGTGTGCTTTCTTCATCGCCGAGCGGCGAGTTCTGCGTCAGCCCCGATTCCTGTCCCCAGTCTTCGGCCGAGGCGCCGCCTGCCAGGTTGCGGAAGATGACGAGTTCGACATCGTAGGACTGTAGTCCGGACTGCTGCGCGCCCGCCGACCCCACCATCAATGCCAGGGCGGCCAGCGCCGCTGTCTTCACGATGCCGAGCTTGTTCATGTTTCGAGTGTATCAAGAGTCCCGGAAGGTCGGCCCCGTCATTTCCGCTTCGGCGGCGCGGCCGGCGGCGGCTGCTTGCCGAGCGCGTCGATCAGTTGCTGAGCGGTTTCGAACCGGCGTTCGTCCGTCTCCAGCTTGAGCGTGAATCGCAGTTTCACTCCGCCCTCGAGTCGATGCGTGCGTGCGTTCTGTTGCACGTATCGGATCAGGACGCCCGGATCGACCCGGGTGTCGGACTCGAACGTGACCGATCCGCCGCCCGGGCCGATATCCATCTTGCGCAGTCCCAGTTCCTTCGCCGCGAGCTTCAGCTCGGCGATGCGGAAGAGATTCTTCGCCTGCGGCGGCAGCAGGCCGAAGCGATCGATCATCTCCACCTGCATTTCGCGCAGCTCGTCGGTGGTCGGTGCGGCAGCGATGCGCTTGTAGAGCACGAGCCGCAGATGAACGTCCGGCAAGTAGTCATCGGGCAGCAGCGCCGGCAGGTGCAGGTCGACTTCGGGTCCCTGATGCATGGCGCCTTCGAGATCCGGAACCTTGCCGGACTTCAGTGCATTCACGGCGCGCTCGAGCATCTCCATGTAGAGGGCGTAGCCGATCTCCTGGATCTGGCCCGTCTGCTCCTCGCCGAGCAGTTCGCCGGCGCCGCGGATCTCGAGATCGTGAGTCGCCAGCGTGAAGCCTGCGCCCAGGTCTTCGAGCGATTCGATGGCTTCGAGCCGCTTGACCGCATCTCCCGTCATCACATTGCGCGGCGGCGTCATCAGGTAGGCATACGCCTGGTGATGAGAGCGGCCGACGCGGCCGCGCAGCTGGTGGAGCTGGGCGAGGCCGAGCTTGTCGGCGCGATCGATGATGATCGTATTGGCTGACGGCACGTCGATGCCGCTTTCGACGATTGTCGTGCAGACGAGCAGGTTCGTGCGCTGATGATAGAAGTCGAGCATGACCTGCTCGAGCTCCCGTTCACGCATCTGTCCGTGGCCGATGGCGATCCGCGCCTCGGGCACGATCTCCGCCAGCGCCTTCGCCGTGCGCTCGATCGTCTCGACGGCGTTGTGAACGAAATAGATCTGGCCGCCGCGACGGATTTCGCGCAGGCAGGCTTCGCGGATCGTTGCTGCGTCCCACTGCGAGACGAACGTCTTGATCGACAGGCGCGACACCGGAGGCGTCGTGATCAGCGACAACTCGCGCAGGCCACCCATCGCCATGTTCAACGTGCGCGGGATCGGCGTCGCTGTGAGTGTCAGCACATCCACCTCGGCGCGCAGTTGTTTCAGGCGCTCCTTGTCCTTGACGCCGAAGCGATGCTCTTCGTCGATGATGAGGAGGCCGAGGCGCGCGAACTTGATGCCCGTTTGGAGCAGTCGGTGCGTGCCGACCACGATGTCGACCTGGCCTTGCTCCAGCCCCTGCAGCACCTGGTCGACATCTTTCGTGCTGCGAAAGCGCGATAGCGACTCGACTTTCACGGGCCAGTCGGCGAACCGGTCGGCGAATGTCTGGTAATGCTGCTGCGCCAGCAGCGTCGTAGGCACGAGCACCACGACTTGCTTGCCAGCCTGTACCGCGACGAATGCAGCACGCAGCGCGACTTCCGTCTTGCCGAAGCCGACGTCGCCGCAGACGACGCGATCCATCGGGCGTCCGCTGGCGAGATCGGCGACGACAGCCTCGATGGCCTGGGCCTGGTCCGGTGTTTCTTCGAACTTGAACTGCGCCTCGAAAGCGCGAAGGTCATCCTCGTTCGCGGCGAGTTGCTCACCCTGGCGTGCGGCGCGGCGCGAATACAAGTCGAGCAGTTCAGCGGCCGTATCGCGAATGCGCTGTGCGGCCTTCTTCTTCGCCTTCTGCCACGCATCCGTGCCCAGCTTGTGCAGCGGCGCGGATTCCGCCGGCGAGCCGGTGTAGCGGCTGATGAGGTCGAGCGCGTGAACGGGCACGTACAGCTTGTCGTTGTCGGCGTACTCGAGCACCAGGAATTCGCTGGTGAGCCCGCCGACATCCAGTGTCTGCAATCCCAGGAACCGGCCGACGCCGTAGTGCTCATGAACGACGGGCGAACCTGCGCGCAGGTCGGTCAGGTCGCGAATGATCTTTTCGGGATCGCGCTCGGGCCGCCGCCGTCGGCGCTCCTGCCGGGCGCGCTCGCCGAAGAGTTGCTCCTCCGCGATCAGCGCGAGATGCGGTTGCTCGAGGACGAGACCGGTCGAGATCGGCGAGACGGTGATCGCGAGGGGTGCATCGCTGTCGCGGAAGGCGGGCCAGTGATCGACGAGCGCGGGCGCGATCATGCGCTTGCGCAGCAGGTCGAGCAGCATCTCGCGACGACCCGCGGATTCTGCGGCGATCAATACGCGTCCCTGGAACTCCGCGAGGAACGCAGTCAGGCCGCGAGCCGGATCGTCGCTGCGTTGATCGACACGCAGGTGCGGGGGCGCCTTCGTTCCGAAGTTCTGGAAGGGCAACGTCTGTGTCAGCGGATCGAGTTCCACTCGCGACAGGTCGATGCGCCGGAAGGCCGTGCGGCGTTGCATGACCTCGGCTGGCGGCATGAACACCTCATTGGGAGCGAGGATCGGACGCGATGCGTCGTGGCCGCGCTGGTCGTACCGGATCTGGATTTCAGAGAACGCTTGTCCCGCGAGCGCTTCCATGTCGATGTCGGCCGCGATCAGCGTGTTCTGCGGCAGGTAGTCGAACAGCGTCGCGCTCGTATCGAAGAACAGCGGCAGGTAGTACTCGATGCCGGCAGGTGGCGCGCCTTCCGCGATGTCCTGGTACAGCGACATCTTCGTGAGATCGCCCGGAAAGCGATTGCGGAAGCGACGCTTGAACGCCTGGATGCCGTCCGCCGTCAGTGGAAACTCCCGGGCCGGCAGCAGGCGCAAAGCTTTCACCTTGTCGCCCGAGCGTTGGGTCTCCGGATCGAAGATGCGGATGCTCTCGACCTCGTCGTCGAACAGGTCGATGCGATAAGGCGTCGCGCTGCCCATCGGGAACAGATCGATCAATGAGCCGCGCACCGCGAACTCGCCCGGCGCGATGACCTGCGAGCTTGCGACGTAGCCGGCGCCGATGAGCCGCTCGCGAAACTTCTCGACATCGAGCCGCTCCTGCGTGGACAGGTCGAACGCATGCGCATCGATATACGTGTGCGGCGCGAGTCGCTGCAGAAGGGTTTCCAGATCGACGATGACGATCCCCTTCGTCAGGCGCGGCAGCGCGGCCAGCATGCGCAGGCGCTGCGAGACGATGTCCGGATGCGGGGAGAACAGGTCGTAAGGCAGCGTCTCCCAGTCCGGGAAGCTCTCGATGTACATGCCGGGCTCGGAGAAGAAGCGAAGCTCGTCTTCGTAACGGCTCGCCTGCCGCGCGTCAGCAGCGATGACCAGTAGGGGTGCCGAGGATCGCCGCGCGGCTTCCGCCAGCGACAGCGAGGTCGCTGATCCGTAGAGCTGGCCCCAGCGAACGTGGATCTGGGCCTTGCTGGGAAGGAGGAGTTCGTCGTTCAGTGGCATCTTGAGGACGTCGTCGATTCGCAATGACAAATGACAGCACTCGGGCAGACGCTCACTGCGTCCCCGAAGGCGGGCGAGGGTATCAGTTGGGGGAGAACCGGAAAAGAAAAAGGCCCGACAGTGTCGGGCCTTTTCTCATTCTGTTCTGGCTGGCTGCTTGACGGTCAGCCGGCCAATCGTGCTCGGCTCTTGACCACTCAGCTCTTGACCACTCAGCTCTTGACCACTCAGCTCTTCACCACTCAGCTCTTCACCACCGTGTGCAGCACGATGTTGTTCTCGAAGTAGACCACGTAGGCGGGATATTCCCAGCGCGTGATCGGCGGTTGCCCGACGGCGGGTTCCCGATTCGAAGGGGCGCCGAACGTTGCTTCGACCTTTTCCATCGACATGCCGCGGGCCGGGGTCGATCCGGTCGATGACGTCGAGGCGGGCATCTGCAATTCGTCCGCATGCACGGCCGCTGCACCGACAAGGGCAGCAAAGGCGGCAGCGAGAACGCTAATCCGGGGCGCAGCGCGCATGGTCAGTCCTCCAGGAAACGACGCAGCCACTCTATAGCAGCTCTTACATAACGGCCAAGGGCAGGCCCGTCATTTGGTGTCGCAGTTCACACTTTCCAGTAGACCGCATACCGCTCATCGAACACCCGGTGCAGTGGCACCAGGATTAGAGGGGTCGGCTGGCCGGTCGTCTGGAATTCCAGCGGTCGCCCTGCGACCGGGCGCAGCCAGTCCGAAGGGTCGCCGGACCCTCCAACGATTGCGGGTGCCGCCACCGGATCGGAGGTGTATTCCGGAATCGTGCGGGGTTTCGTCGGACCGGCCCGAAGGTTGTCCTTGGTGAGTCCTGTCGCACCGAGTCGACCCGCGAGAACGATCGGCCCGTACATGACGGCGCGCAGCGAGGGATCGTCGGGAATAGCCACGTAATGCAAATGCATCGGCAGCCGGACCTCCAGCACATCACCGTCGCGCCAGCGCCGATCGACCACGAAGTAGCTGCCCGGCGAGGCAAAGCCATCGAGTGCCCGTCCGTTGAGCGATGCGGATCCGCCCCGAGCCCACGAGGGAATGCGCACTCGCAAGGGCATCGCGGTCGGACGCTGCAGATGAACTGTCAGGCGAACGGTATCGGAGTCGGGAAAGCGCGTTTCCTGAGTCAGGCGCACATCTTTCTCTGCCCACGTCACCGACGAAGGCACGAAGAGATTCACGAACACGCCGCGCTCGTCGTGGAAATAGATGCTGTCGCCGAGCTTGGCGAAAGATTCGGCCATGCTGCCCGTGCAGCACCAGAAAT
>JACZCZ010101040.1_pt1 | contig 13118 bp, 11 predicted proteins | sample 8641811 | NCBI WGS metagenome assembly JACZCZ01 (sample SAMN15324610, study PRJNA640507) | soil metagenome | isolation source: intercropping peanut in the first line | place: China: Luxin town, Laibin City, Guangxi Province | collected 2019-07-25 | depth 10cm m | reverse complement strand
GCCGGTCGTCCCTCCGATACCGCCACCGAGTTGCTGGCGAGTTCGCGCATGCAAACGCTCGCTGCACGTCTCGGCGCCAGCGGGAAGGATCGCATCACGCTGTTCGATTCACCGCCGTTGCTGCCCACTACCGAATCGCGCGCGCTCGCGCCCGTGGTCGGCCAGGTGGTCCTGGTCGTCGGCGCCGGCTCGACGCCGCAGAAGGCGGTGCTCGATGCGATCGACGCGATCGGGGAGGGCCGTTCGATCAGCCTGATCCTGAACCAGTGTGATGAAGGCGCGAGTGATGCCTACTACCAGAACTATTACGGATCAACGACTGAGTCCCCGGAAGCGAAGTAGCTAGACGCGGAGTAGCAAGAGGCGAGGAAACGCCCGCGACGCTCGGGAAGGCAGCGCCCAACAAAATGGTGAGGAATCCGATGGGTCGGCGATCAACGATTCTGGCCGTGAGCGTGCTCGCGGCGCTGGGCAACGCAGCGGCTTTTGCCGATGTGCTCTGGACGGCCGAGGCCGGCCTCGGCAATTCCGACAACGTCACGCGCGTCGACACCGGCGAGGTCGAGGAATCGATCGGCACCGTGGGTCTCACGCTCGACTGGCAGACCGAAGGTCCGCGCCTCACCGCGAACGCAAACGTCGACGCGGACTACCGCCACTACTTCGACGGCACGTACGACGACGAAGTCGTCGGCACCGGTGACGCGGCACTGCTCTTCGGCATCATCCCCGAGCGACTCACCTGGCTGGTGCAGGACTCGTTCGGCCAGGCGCTCACCGATCCGTTCGCGCCCGTGACGCCGGAGACACGCGAGAACGTCAATTACTTCACGACCGGCCCGCGTTTCGCGATGCGGCTCGGCGGTTCGCTCGCGCTCAACCTGTTCGCCACGTATTCGGACAGCGAATACGAACGCAGCCCGCTCGACAGCACCCGCATTTCCGGCGGCGCCACGCTCGGGCGCGGCGGCCCGACCAATCGCGGCCTGTCGCTGAGCGCGGTCCAGGAAAAGGTGGATTTCGACGACCAGCCCGGCGCCGATTTCGACCGCCAGAGCCTGTTCCTCGGTTATGGAATCGAGGGTGCGCGTACCGTCCTCACGGCGGAGGCGGGTTACACCTGGCTCCATCCGGAAACGGGCGACGACAGCGGAGCGCCGCGCTTCGAAATCGACGTGACGCGCGAGATGTCATCGGCGGCGACGCTGGTGTTCCGCATCGGCACGCAGCTCACCGATTCGAGCGACATGCTGCGTTCGGCGGCGGAAATCGGTGGCGCGCCGCCGGGTTCCGACAGCACCGGCGTCATTTCGACGGCCGATCCTTTCGAGAACCGCTACGCGTCGCTCGACTGGAATTATTCGCGCAACCGCACCTCGTTTTCGCTGACGGCCGGTTATGCCGACGACACCTACGAGACGCTGACCGAACTCGACCGCACGACCACGTCCTACGGCGCGTCGGCCGAGCGCCAGCTCTCCGCGCGCTGGACCGCGAGCCTCTACGCCAGCATGGAGCAGGAAGACTTCGACAATGCGGACTTGTCCACCGACACCCTCGAATACGGCGCCACGCTCGACTGGCAGCTTGGTCGCGCGATTTCGCTGCGCCTTTCGCTCGAGCGTTACGATCGTGACACCTCGGATGGCCTCGGCGAGTTCCTCGAGAATCGCGTATTCCTCAGCGTGATCTATCGCGGCGCGCCGGCGCGCGGCGGACCGCGCGGCGGGAGCCCGCGGCGATGAAAGAAGACGTCCCTGCCGGCTTCGTCAATGCGATGACGGTCGATGTGGAGGATTACTTCCACGTCGCCGCGTTGGCCGAAGTCATCTCGCGCAAGGACTGGGCGACGATGGAGTACCGCGCCGAGCGTAATACCGACCGGCTGCTGGAAATCTTCGCGCAGCACAACGTCAGTGCGACGTTCTTCGTGCTCGGCTGGGTTACGCAACGCTCGCCGGGCCTGGTGCGCCGCATCCATGCCGCGGGTCACGAGATCGCCTGCCACGGCCTCACGCACGAGCTGGTCTACAAGCAGACCCCGGAAGTTTTCCGCGCCGAGACCCGCGATTCGAAGGCCATGCTCGAGGACGCGATCGGCGTGCCGGTGCACGGTTACCGCGCGGCTAGCTACTCGATCACCGCCGAATCGCTGTGGGCGCTCGATATCCTGTGCGAGCTCGGCTTCCGCTACGACTCGAGCATCTTTCCGATCGCGCACGACCGCTACGGCATTCCCGGCGCGTCGACGCGTCCGGGCAGGATCCGCTCGCCGAACGGCAGCGAAATCGTCGAATTCCCGCTGACCACCCGCAAGGTGGTGGGCGTGCGCGTGCCGGTGGCCGGCGGCGGCTACTTCCGGCTGCTGCCGTACTGGTTCACGCGCTGGGCGTTGCGCGGCGTCAACGAGCAGGACCAGCTGCCCTTCGTGTTTTACCTGCACCCGTGGGAGATCGATCCCACCCAGCCGCGCGTGCGCGCCAGCGCGCTGTCGCGCTTCCGGCATTACAACAATCTCGAAGTGTGTGAAGCGCGCCTGCAATCGCTGTTGCGCGATTTCCGCTTCTCCACGATGCGCCAGCTGCTGCGCCCCTACATGGAAGCCGCATGAGCGAAGTGCCGGAGCTCACCGTCGAGCTCGTCACGCGTTCCGAGGCCATACCGCTGACTCCCGATCAGTGGAACGCGCTCGTCGCCGCGAATCAGACCAACACTGTCTTTCAGACCTGGGAGTGGTTCGATGCGTGGTGGCGGACCTTCGGCGGTTCGCGCCGTCTGTTCCTGCTCATCGTGCGGCGCGGCGGCGGGGTCATCGGTTTCGCGGCACTGGCGCGCCGGCGCAGCACCTTCGGGTGGCGGCGCCTGGAATTCGCGGGCCACGGCAACGCCGACTACCAGGACTTCGTGCTGCCCACCGACAAGAAGCGTGCGGTCGCGGCGATCTGCGCGTTCCTGCGCGCCAACTGGTGGCGCTGGGACCGGCTCGCGCTCGGCAATATTCCCGGTTCCTCTTCGACCTTCGCGGACCTGCAGGCGTCGACCGCCAGCACGGGACTGCGCATGGTGGACGAGGCCCGCGTGTCGTGCCCGACGCTGCTGCTGCAGGAGGATGGCCCGCGTGCGCGCCGCGTCATCGACAAGTACAGCGTGCGCCGCCCGCACAACTGGTTCACCAAGCGCGGGGACGTCCGCTTCCGTCATGTGAGCACGGTCGAGGAGATCGACCGCCTGCTGCCGCAATTCTTCGAGCAGCATCGCCGGCGCTGGCATTCGGTGGGCAAGCCCAGCCTGTTCAGCCAGTGGCGCCAGGAACGTTTTTACGAAGTGCTGGCGCGCGGACTGCTGGCACGCGGCTGGTTGCAATTCTCCGTGGTGGAGTTCAACGGCGAGCCGATCGCGTTCCATTTCGGCTTCGATTATCTCGGCTGCGTGACCTGGTACAAGCCGGCGTTCGAAGTGCGTTACGCGGAGCATTCACCCGGACTGCTGCTCACGCGCCATCTCATCGAAGACGGCCTGCGCCGCTCGCGCCGCGAACTCGACTTCACCTGCGGCGACGAGAGTTTCAAGGAACGTTTCGCGAGCCGTCATCGCTTCAACGCGAGGGTCGGCATCTATCACAGCGTGATGTTGCACCGGCTGGCGCAGGGCGTGCATGACCTGCGCCGCGCATTGGCCGAGAAGGTGCGGCGTTTCCGGTCGAAGCGGCGCGCGGCCGTCGGCGTCGCGCCGAGTCCGCTGGTCGCGGATTCGGATTCGAGCCCGGCATGAACGCGCCACGCGTCAGCATCCTGATCCCGACTTACAACCGCGCCGACCTGATCGGCGCGGCGGTCGACAGCGTGCTTGCGCAGACCTTCCAGGATTTCGAGATCATCGTGGTGGACGACGGGTCCACCGACGGCACCGCCGATGTGCTCGCCCGGTATGGCGAACGCGTCCAGTACCTGCGCATCGAACACGCGGGTCCCGCGCCGGCGCGCAACGCCGGATTTCGCGCGGCGCGCGGCGAATACGTCTGTATCCTCGATTCCGATGACCTGTATTACCCGCACAAGCTCGCGCTGCAGGTCGCGCATCTCGATGCGCATCCCGACACCGTGATGGTGTACACCGACTTCTCGGCCTTCGACTGCGATGGTTTCTGGGACGAATTCCACCTGCGCCAGTATCACCACTCGGCGTACGGTCCCGGCAAACGCGATTACGCGACGCTGTTTCGCGAACGCTGGCCACTCGAGCGCGACGTGGTGATTCGCGCGGCGGCGTCCGATCATCCCGGCTGGCTTGCGCGTTCGGGTTACGCCGGAGAGATCTTCGACGCGTACCTGTTCGACACGGTGGTGTTCACCAACAGCATGATGTTCCGGCGCTCGCTGCTCGCGAGCGTCGGGTTGCAGAACACCTATTTCGGGCATTTCCACGACCTCGAATTCGCACTGCGGATCTGCAAGGCGGGCGAGGTCGCGTTCCTCGACAACCCGACGTACAAGCTGCGTTACCACCCGGGCCAGGTGAGCAGCCGCGCGGGCGCGGGCGGCGGATTGAACGCGGTCAAACTGCAGCGCGGCCTGCTGCGCGTCGCGCGCGTACACGGACTGCGCGCCCGCCGCTACTACGACGCCAATCGCGCGCGGGTCGATGCGCTCATCGCGCGGCTGTGCCGCGCGGCCGCGGTGCCGCTCATTGCGTACGGCGGCGCCGGCCGGCACGCACGCAAGTATTTCCCGCGGCGCGCGCGCCGTTATCTCGCCTGGAGCGCGCGCCACGGCCAACCGATGCGCCTGCTGCGTCTCGTGTCCTATCTACCCGAGCTGCCGAAGCGTGCGTACTTCCGGCTGCAGAACCTGTGGCATCAGCTCATCCGTCCCGGAGCGGTGCCCGCATGATCACCGCGGAAGTATTACCGGCCTCGCAGGGACTGGAGGCTTTGCGCGCGCCGTGGGACGAATTGTTCCGCGACGACGGCCGCGAACCCTCGCTGTCCTGGAGCTGGTCGCGCGCGATCATGCGTAATCACCTGGCAGGCGATCGCGACTGGTTCACGATGGTGCTGCGCCGGGACCGCAAGCCCGCCGCGATCGTGCCGATGAGCGCGACGCACGTGCGCGCGCTGGGGCTCGACGTGGTGATGATCCAGCCCATCCAGGAACGCAACAACACGCACACGGATCTGCTCATGGGCTCCGACCCCGAGCTGATCGATGCCTGGCTCGACGAACTCGGCCGGCTGCCGCTGCGCTGGGACGTGCTCGCGTTGACGCGGGTGCTCGAAGGTTCGCCGCTGCTCGGCGCGCTCGAGCAGGCGCTGGCGCGCCGCGGTCAGCCGTATCGCGCGCGCCTGGAACAGCCGTCTTACTACCTGGCGCTGCCCGCCTCCTGGGACGATTACCTGGCCGCACGCACCGGCAAGTTCCGCAACCACCTGCGCCGCGCGGAGAAACGTCTCGATGCCGCGGGTTCGGTGACTTTCGAAGTGGTCGACGCCGACGCCGATGTGGGCGCGCGTTTCGAGGAAGTGCTCGGGATCGAACGCGGCAGCTGGAAACACGCGCATGGCACGGCGATCAGCGCGGTGGCGCACCAGTCCGGTTTCTATCGCGACCTGTGCGCCGGCGCGCGCGAGGCCGGCATGCTGCACCTTTCCTTCCTGCGCCTCGACGGCGTCGCGCTCGCGTACAACCTCGGCGTGATGGTCGGCGGGCGTTATTACTACCTCAAGACCAGCTATCTCGAGAGCTGGCGAGAACACGGCGTCGCGACCATCGGCCGCGCACGGCTCATCCGGCATCTCATCGAAAGCGGTTGCCGCGAGTTCGATTTCCCGGCCGAGCCCTACGAGTGGGAAAAGCAGTGGGCCGACGACGTGCGCTGGCACCGGTCGCTGCTGGTGTTTCGCAAGGGTCTGCGCGGCCGGTTCATCTCATTCGCGAGCGCGCTGCGTGACAGCCTGCGTGGCCGCGGCCGCCGCGAGATCGTTTTCAGCGATGCGCGTGCACTGCGCGCACCGGGTTCGACGTGATGCTGGGCGCCATGACCGTGGACACCTTGCTCACGACACATTCCGACTCATCCCTGGAAGTCGCGACGTCGCGTGGCGCCGAGGCATTACACGCGTTGTTGCCGGAGTGGCAACGCCTGGCGGGCGCGGCCGCGGAGCCGATGCAGTCGCCGCACTGGGCGCTGGCCGCCGCGCGCAGCCTGCACGCCGGCGCGGAACTCGTGACGCTCACCGTGCGGCGTGGCGGTGCGCTCGTCGCGATGATGACCTTGGCCGAAACGCGCCGCGGTGCGGTGCGCTGGCTGGTGATACCGGGCGCCGATGCGCTGGGGGAACCCCTCAGGCCGCTGATCGCCGATGCCGAAGCGCGGACTGCGTTGTGCGATGCCTTGTTAGGGTTGCGCCGTCCGCTTTCGCTGCCGCGCATCGACGACGCCGAATTCGCCGTGCAGTTGCGTGCCGCTGCCCGCGGCCGTGCCGGCGTATTTGCGATGTCGGGCGGCGCGAGCCTGATCGCCACTCTCGATAGCGATCAGCCTGGCGTTCTCGAGCGCTGCTCGCCCGCGCGCCAGAAGGTCCTGCGCCGCAACCGGCGTCAACTTGCCCATGCCGGTGATATTGCATTCGAGACTCTAGTTCCCGCCCCGCACGAAGTGGATGCCGCGCTGCGCGCGGCGTTCGAAGTCGAAGCGCGGAGCTGGAAGGGCGCCGCCGGCAGCGCGGTGCTGGCGCGGCCCGCGATGTTCGATTTTTTCCGTGCGTACGGTGAAGCGTGCGCGGCGGAGGGCCGGCTGCTGGTGCGCCTGCTCAAGGTTGGCGAGCGGGTCGCCGCCGTGGGTGTCGCCGTGATTGAAAGCGGCCGCAGCTTCGATCTCAAGATCGGCTACGACGCGGCGTTCGCGCGGCATTCGCCCGGACTCACGCTCACCTGCGAGGCGCTGGCCGACAGCGCGCGGCGCGGACTCGCCGCGCATGAATTCCTGGGGTTCGCCGAGAGCTGGCAACGGCCGTTCGCGACCCGCGAACGCAATTTCACGTCACTCATGATCTATCCGATGAACATAGCGGGCTCAACCGCATTCGGCTTCGACGCCGCGGGCGCGCTGTTGCGCCGCACGCGCCGCGCACTGGGGATTTCCTGATGTGCGGCATTACCGGCATTCACTATTCCGACGCGGCGCGTATGGGCGACCGCGGTCAGCTCGAACGCATGACCCATGCGCTCGACCATCGCGGTCCCGACGGCGTGGGTTTCCACATCGAGCCGGGCGTTGCGCTGGGACACGCGCGGCTCAGCATCATCGACCTCGGCGGCGGCGCGCAGCCGATCCACAACGAAGACCAGACCGTGTGGATCACCTACAACGGCGAGGTGTTCAACTACATCGAGCTGCGCCGCATGCTGGTCGAGCGCGGTCATCGCTTTTATACCGAGAGCGACACGGAGGTCATCGTCCACCTGTACGAGGAACTCGGCGATCGCTTCGTCGAGGAGCTGAACGGCCAGTTCGCCTTCGCGCTCTGGGACCGCCGGCGCCGCCGGATGGTGTTCGCGCGCGACCGCGCCGGCATCCTGCCTTTGTATTACGCCCGCGTGCCCGGCGGCATCGCATTCGGCTCCGAGGACAAGGCATTGATCGCGGGCGGGCTGGTGAAGCCGGAACTCGATCCGGACGGCCTCGATGAGCTCATGACGTTCTGGGCGCCGCTGGCGCCGCGCACGATATTCCGCGGCGTCGAGCAGCTGCCTCCCGGACACATGGCCGTGCTCGAGGGCGACCGTTTCGAGTCGCGCCCGTACTGGCAATGGCATTTCCCGGAGTCGGGTGCACACCGCCGCGGCGTGGTCACGGACCTGCAGGACGAGCTGCGCGGCGTGCTGGCGGACGCCACGCAGATCCGGCTGCGCGCCGACGTGCCCGTGGGCGCCTATCTATCCGGCGGGCTCGATTCCTCGTCGCTGGTCGCGCTGCTCAAGGAGCGCGTGCCCGACACGTTGCAGACGTTCTCGATCGGCTTCGACGATCCGCGGCTCGACGAGTCCGAGCATCAGCGCGCGGTGTCGAAGTTCCTCGATACGAATCACAACCACGTGCAGTGCACGTTGTCCGACATCGCCCAGGTGTTCCCGCGCACGATCCGTCATTCGGAGATGCCGGTGCTGCGCACCGCGCCCGCGCCGATGCAGGTGTTGTCGCGGCTGGTGCGCCAGTCGAACGTGAAAGTGGTGCTGACGGGCGAGGGCGCCGACGAAGTGCTCGGCGGCTACGACATCTTCAAGGAATCGAAGGTGCGCCAGTTCTGGGCGCGTTTCCCCGAGTCGAAGTGGCGGCCCGCGCTGCTCAAGCGCCTGTACCCGTACCTCGACCTGACCTCCGCGCAGAGCGCGGCCTATCTACAGGAATTCTTCGGCATCGGCCTCGCGAATCCCGATGATCCGTGTTTCTCGCACCTGCCGCGCTGGGCGACCACCGCGCAATGCAAGCTGTTCTGGTCGGATGACCTGCGCGCGCGCACTTCCGGCAACCCGATCGAGCGGCTGCGCGCCGCACTGCCGGCGGAGATGTCGCGCTGGCATCCCTTCAACCGCTCCGAATACGTCGAAGCCCGTACGCTGCTGCCGAGTTACCTGCTCGCCTCGCAGGGCGACCGCATGCTGATGGCGAGTTCGGTCGAAGGGCGTTTCCCCTTCCTCGACCATCGCCTGATCGGCTTCGCGAACGCCCTGCATCCTTCGTACAAGATGCACGTCCTGCGCGAGAAGAACCTGTTGAAGGAGGCCATGCGATCGCGGCTCCCCGCCAGCATCACGGCCAGGCACAAACAACCCTATCGGGCGCCCGACGCGGCGGCCTTCCTCGGGCCCCACGCACCCGAATATGTGAACGAATTGATGGGCAGGGCGGCGATCGCCCGCTATGGTTACTTCGATCCTGACAAGGTTGGGCGCCTCGTCGCAAAACTCGGGCGGGCCAAGGTTCCGGCGGCGCGCGACAACATGGCTTTCGTGGGCATCCTGTCCACGCAGCTCTGGCATGCCCAGTTCGTCGACGGACAAACCATCAACTGAAATTTTGAGCTGACAAGATTCAACCTGGAGAGACTTTCATGACGGACGCACTGCGCGACAAAATTCGCGGCTTCATCCTCGAGAACTACCTGTTCACGGCCGACACCAAGGCGCTGGGCATGGACGATTCACTGCTCGGCCGCGGCATCGTCGATTCGACCGGCATGCTCGAGATCATCTTCTTCATCGAAGAGCAACTCGGCGTGAATGTGAAGGACGAGGAGATGATTCCTGACAACCTCGATTCGGTGAACCGCATCGCGACGTTCGTCGAAGCGCGCCGCAAGGCTGCCTGAACTCGTCAATGAGCCTGGTCGACGCATTCACCGCCTGCGCAGCCGCTGACCCGGCCGCGAGCGCGCTCATCTGGAACAACGCGAGCTGGTCGTACGGCGAACTCGCGCGCGCGCGCGCGGGCGTGAGCGCCGCATTGCGCGGCGCGGGACTCGCGCGCGGCGACCGTGTCGCGCTGCTGCTGCGCAATTCGCCGCAATACGTGGCGGCGTTGTACGGCACGCTGGGCGCGGGCGGCGTCGCCGTCGCGCTCAACGCGCTCGAACGCTCCGAGGTGCTCGCGCGCCAGATCACGCACAGCGGTTCGCGGCTGGTGCTGGCCGATCCGGCGCACATCGAGTTCGAGAAACTTTCCGCGCTGCTCGCCGAGCGCGACGTGCGCGTAATAGCCTGCGCGACACCCGATACCACCACCGCGTTGGCGCAGTTCACGGCCGCGTTTCCCGCGGACGATGCGCCGCCCGCGCAATGCGCGGACAACGAGCCTGCGCTGCTCATCTACACCTCGGGCACGACGGGGCGTCCGAAGGCCGTGGTACTCAGTCACGGCAACCTCGAGAGCAACGCGCGCGCGATCGCCGCGTATCTCGATCTCACGGCCGCGGATCGTGCCTTCTGCGTGCTGCCGTTCCATTTTTCTTACGGCAACTCGGTGTTGACCAGCCACCTCACGGTCGGTGGCGCGCTCATCATCGAAGACAATCTCGCCTTCCCGCAACGCTCGCTGCAACGCATGTCGAACCTGCGCGCCACCGGTTTCGCCGGCGTGCCTTCGACGTTCACGCTGCTGCTGACGCGCGCGAGTTGCGGCGACTACGACTTCTCCGCGTTGCGTTACGCGACGCAGGCCGGCGGCGCGATGACACGCGTGGCGATCGCGCGGCTGCGCCAGGAGCTGCCCCGCACCCGCATGTTCGTCATGTACGGACAGACCGAGGCGACGGCGCGCATCTCCTATCTACCCCCGGAGCGGCTCGACACGAAGCTCGGCTCGGTGGGTGTTCCCGTCGCGGGCACCGAGATCGAAATCTGCGATCCGGCCGGCACACCCTTGCCGGTGGGCAAGGTGGGGGAAGTCCGGGTGCGCGGGCCCGGCATCATGCTGGGCTACTGGGAGGATCCGGCTGCGACGCGCGACGCGATCCGGGACGGGTGGCTGTGGACCGGCGACCTGGGCCACAAGGACGAGGAAGGCTTCCTGTACATCGACGGCCGCAGTGTCGAGATGATCAAGGTCGGGGCCTTCCGCGTGAGCCCGTACGAGGTCGAGGGGGCCATAGCGCTCCTGCCGGGGGTCGAGGAGGTGGCCGTGGGGTCGGTCCCCGACGAAGTGCTCGGCCAGGCGGGCAAGGCCGTCATCGTCTTGCGAGATGGCGCACAGGTCGACGCTTTGGCCGTCAAAGCCCACTGCCGCCAGAGCCTTGCGACGTACAAAATACCCAAAATCGTAGAATTCGCTGCCCAGTTGCCGAGGACGATGACCGGCAAGGTGCAGCGTATGCAACTTAATAATTAGGACCCAGCAGGAAGCCCCATGGCCCAGACGAAGACCCTAGACGCCAACGTACTGTCGATGAACAACGACGCGGTGGTCGACCACATCTGCCAGCGCGTACGCGAAATTCTCCAGAAAGACGTCATGCGCCGCGGACTCATCATCGCCATGTCGGGCGGCATCGACAGCTCGGTCTCGGCCGCGCTCAGCGTAAAGGCCGTCGGCGCCGAACGCGTGTACGGCATCCTGCTGCCGGAACGCGATTCCTCGGGCTTCAGCACCGCGCGTGGCAAACAACTCGCCGAGCACCTCGGAATCAAGTACGAGATCTTCGACATCGCGCCCACGCTCGAGGCCATCGGCTGCTACAAGTGGCGCGACGAGGCGATCAAGCGCGTGTTCCCCGAATACGGCGCGGGCTGGAAGAACAAGATCGTGATCAGTGGCGGACTCGAAGGCCGCATCAACCATTTCCAGCTCGTGGTGCAGACACCGTCGGGCGAGATCAAGCAGGAACGCCTGGGGTTGCGCGAGTATCTGCAGATCGTCGCCGCGACCAATCATAAACAGCGCATCCGCAAGACGATGGAGTACTTCCACGCCGACCGGCTCAACTACGCGGTGGTCGGCACGCCGAACCGCGTCGAATACGACCAGGGTTTCTTCGTGAAGAACGGCGACGGCAGCGCGGACGTGAAGCCGATCGCGCACCTGTACAAGACGCAGGTGTACGCGCTCGCGCGTCACCTCGGCCTGCCGGCCGAGATCTGCGCGGCGACGCCGACCACGGACACGTACAGCCTGGCGCAGGGCCAGGACGAGTTCTACTTCGCGTTGCCGTATGCGCAGATGGACATCGCGCTGTACGCGCTCAACCACGGCTATCCGGCCGCGGACCTGGCGCGTGCGATCGGCATCAGCGTCGAGCAGGCGGCGAACGTCTACAAGGACATCGAAGCGAAGCGGCGCGCGACGCGTTACATGCACCTGAAACCGCAGCTCGTCGAGGATGTCGCCGAGCTCAAGTTCTGATGGCGGCATGGCGATAGCCATGCCCGGGAGCATCCGTTGATCGCGTTGTTCTGGACCTGCGTGGCGCTGGTCGCGTACCCGTACGCGATCTATCCACTTCTGCTGGTCGCGTTCAACCGCATCGGCCGCCGCCCCGTGCATGCGGGCGATCCCGGCTATCTACCCAGCGTTTCGGTGATCCTGCCGGTGCACAACGAGGCGGGGCGCGTGACCGCGCGCCTGGCGAACCTGGTTGCGCAGGACTATCCGGCCGACCGCATGCAGATCCTGGTGATCGGCGACGGCTGCACCGATGACACGCTCGATCGCGCGCAGGCCGCCGGCGGCGGACGCGCAACTGTGGTGCCGCTCGCGACGCGCAATGGCAAGGCTGCCGCGCTCAACGCGGGCCTCGGCGCCGCGACCGGCGAGATCGTCGTGTTCACCGATGCGGGAATCATCCTCGAGCCACAGGCCATGCGGCGCCTGGTGGCGCATTTCGCGGACCCCGCGATCGGCTGCGTCTCGGGCGAGGACTACATCGAAGGCGCCGAGACCGAAGGACTGTACGGCCGCCTCGAGCTGCTGCTGCGGCGCGAGGAGGCGCGGCTGCATTCGATCGCTGGTGCGAGCGGCTGTTTTTACGGCCAGCGCCGCGAGTTGTGCGAGCCGTTCCGTGCCGGCATGGCTCCCGATTTCCTCTCCGTGCTCAACACCGTGCGCCGCGGCAAACGCGCGCTGGCGGAGCCCGCGGCGCGCGGCTCGATGACCGCGACTTCGAGCCAGAGCGCGGAGTTCACGCGCAAGGTGCGCACCTTCCTGCGTGGCATCACGGCCTTGCTCGGCAACGCGGCGCTGCTGAATCCATTTCGTTACCCGGCATTCAGTTTCATCCTCGTGTCCCACAAGCTCATGCGCTGGCTCGCGCCGCTGCCGATGGCGGGCTGTCTCGTGAGCGCGTTCCTGTTGCGCGCCGAGCCCGTCTACTTCGTGGCATTCGTGGCGCAGCTGCTCCTGTACGCGGCGGCGCTCGCCGGCATCCTGTCACCCGCGTTCGCGGCGCGGTCCGGCATCGTGCGCCTCACGACTTTCTTCGTGCTGGTGAATGCCGCGGCGCTGAAGGCGCTGTGGCTGTGGCTCAAGGGTCACCGGCTCGAAGTGTGGCAACCCACGCAGAGGCCGAAATGAGCGCCATGCCTGCGCCCGGTGGCGGAGAAGAACCGTTCTTCGACGGCGAGGGCGATACG
>JACZCZ010268404.1_pt1 | contig 13128 bp, 9 predicted proteins | sample 8641811 | NCBI WGS metagenome assembly JACZCZ01 (sample SAMN15324610, study PRJNA640507) | soil metagenome | isolation source: intercropping peanut in the first line | place: China: Luxin town, Laibin City, Guangxi Province | collected 2019-07-25 | depth 10cm m | reverse complement strand
GTTGCCCTTAACGGCGAAATCGCCGTGTACCGAATCGACAAATCTCGCTACGAAACCCGGCGCTACAAATGGCCGGCCGCGTGTCTCACGGTAAACTTCAGCGGCAATGGACGGTTCCTCGCCAGCGGCATGGCCGATGGCTCCCTGCATTTCTGCAATCGCTCGACCGGTAAAGATTCACAGATGCGCGGATACGACGGAAAACTCGACCTGGTGAGCTGGAGCGACAACAGTCGCTATCTCGCCTCATGCGCCGGCAACGAAGTGGTGCTGTGGGACTTCAGTGGGCGCGGCCCCGAAGGCTCGCGGCCCATCGTGTTGTCGGGTCACACCGAGCGCGTCGACAGCTTCGCCTGGCAACCCGGCGGCGAACACTTCGTCACCGGCGGTCGCGATTGGCGGCTCTCGCTGTGGCGCCCCGGCAAGACCACGCAACCCATCGACGCGCAGCTGCTCGACGCGGAAGTCAGCGCGGTGCGCTGGTCGCCGGATGGCAAGCGGCTGCTTGCCGGCGACAGAAAGGGACGCCTCACCGTTTACGAGCTGGTGGCGCGATGAACGTGGCGCTGCGCGATCTGACGCCGCCCGAACGCACGGCGGTACAACAACGTTTCGACGCGCTCGCGGGCAAGCGTTTCGCGCCCATGCCGAAGAAGCCGCGTTTCGAAGTATGGTGGCCGAAGGCGCCGCTCGACGCGCGCGCATTTCCCGAAGGCATTCATCCGGCCGACGGCGACGATGCATTCAACGAGTCCGCGCGTCTCATCGGTTTCATGAACAGCGTGTGCACCGGAGAGTTCTTCATCGCGAATCTCTCCGCGCCGAAGCCGCACTTCCGGCACACTGGCAAACTCGACACGGACCTGTGCCGCTGGCTGCGCGTTCGGCTGGTGTCGAATCCGACCTGCCTGCTCGCATCGAACTCGGATGTGATGCTGATCGTCGATACGAAATTGCGTTATTCGGTGCTCGGCGGTCCGCCGGAAACCATCGCGGAATTCGAACGGCGTTTCGGCGGAGCCGAGGCGCTGCAGCAGACCTTCACCAGTTACGTGGACCAGATGCGCATGGGCGCCGGGCTCGATGGCACGCGCTGGGCGCAGGAATATCTGCACAAGTGGTCCGGCTGGATGTGAGTCGGGGACAGATCTATTGACGATAATTATCGTCGTTGAATGGATCCGTCATCTTTTCAACGTTCGACACCGGCCAAGCCGCCGCCGAGCGACGGCAATCCCTTCACGCTGACCGCCGCCTGGTAGCTCGCCATGAGCCCCTGCAACGTGCGCGTCCAACTGTAGTTAGTCATCACGTGCCGGCGGGCGGCGGCGCCGAACGCCGCAAGATCCCGTTCGTACAATTCCGTGATCGCGGCCGCCAGGTTCGTGGCGCAGACCGCCGGGTCGTCATGCGGCTCGGCGAGAATGCCCGCGCTCTCGTCGACCAGTTCCGGGATCGCACCGGCGCGCATTCCCACCACCGCGCGTCCGCAGGCCATCGCCTCGAGCAGCACCAATCCGAAGGTCTCGTGGGTGCCCGCGTGCACGAATGCGTCGGCGGAAGTGATCATGTCCGCGAGTTCGCGGTTGTCGCGACAATAGGGCAGGCGCGTGACGTTGCCGTCGCGGCCGTGTTGCTCGCCGCCGACCATCAGCAGGTGATAGGGCGCGCCGAGTTTGCGGAATGCCTCGATGAGAACCGGTATGTTTTTTTCCTTCGAGAATCGTCCCGCGAACATCAGCAGCCGCGTATCGCGCGGGAGTCCCAGTTCCGTGCGCAGATCCCGGCCACCCCGTTCGGGAGAAAACGTGTCGAGATCGACGCCCAGCGGCTGCACGCTCGCGTGCGGGATCCCGATGCTGTGCAGGTACTCGACCATGTAGCGGCTCGGGGCAAACACCTGTTCGCAACGTTCGTAGGTGAGCGGCACGTACCACTCGAAGAGTTTCCGCACGGCCGTTCCGAGCCGGCGACCGGCGAGCAGCGGAATGTTCGAGTGGTAAAACGCGATGAGCGGTATTCCGCGCCGGCGCGCGACACTTGCCGCGGCCCATGCGGGATGGAAGGCATCACCGATCTCGATGAGATCGGGTTCCAGCCGGTCGATCGCATGCGCCCAGTGCAGGGGATTGAGTGGCAGGCGATAGTTGAACGTGCCCGGTACTGGCCAGCCCGCGACCGTGGATATGCCGCCCGGCGCATGATGATCGACCTCACCCGGCACGACGATGCTGTGGCGCCAGTTGGTGTGCGCATGGATCCACTCGTGCTTGGCGAGCAGGTAGCGCTTCACGCCGCCGCTGGTGGGTGAGTAAAGAAGAGTGGCGTCAACGACGTGCATGAGTGAGTTCCATCTCGCGTAGCCAGTATCGCCTCGTTGCATCGATGCGACTAGTCAGCGCAGACTCGGTTCCCTATGTCGAAAAGCGCCTACAAGACCTCGCTACTTGCGCTGCTTGCGCTCGTGCCTTTCGCGGCCTCCGCCGCTGACGTCGATGCGAAGGTGATCGCGTGGCGGCGCGACTTTCACCAGCATCCTGAGCTCTCCAACCGCGAGGAACGCACCGCGAAGATCGTTGCCGATCATTTGCGCGGCCTTTCGCTCGAGGTGCAGACCGGCATCGCGCACACCGGCGTGGTGGGCCTGCTGCGCACGGGTAGACCCGGGCCGACGATCGCGTTGCGCGCCGACATGGATGCGCTGCCCGTCACCGAACGCACCGACGTGCCGTTCCGCTCGGTGGCGAAATCCAACTACCGCGGCGAGGAAGTCGGTGTCATGCACGCCTGCGGACACGATGCGCACACGGCCGTGCTCATGGGTGTGGCCGAGACGTTGACCGCGATGAAGGGCAAATTGCGCGGCAACGTGCTGTTCGTATTCCAGCCCGCCGAGGAAGGCGCCCCTCCCGGCGAAACCGGCGGCGCTTCACTCATGCTGAAGGAAGGAATCTTCGACAAGCACAAGCCGGAGATCACCCTCGGCTGGCATGCGCAGGCATCGCTCAACACCGGGACCATCGGTTATCGCGAAGGGCCATTCATGGCCGCATCGCAGGCCTGGAAGGTGGTGGTTACCGGAAAACAAACCCATGGTTCGAGGCCCTGGCATGGCATCGATCCGATCGTCACCGCGGCGCAAATCGTCAACGCGCTGCAGACCATCGTGAGCCGGCAGATGGATATCACCGCGAATCCGGCCGTGGTGTCGGTAGGCGCGATCAAGGGCGGCGTGCGCAACAACATCATTCCCGACAACGTCGAGATGATCGGCACGATCCGCACCTTCGAAACGAAGCAACTCGAGCAGATTTCCGCGGCGATGAGGCGCATCGTCGAAAACACGGCGGCGGCGAACGGCGCGACGGCGACATTCGAACTCGACGCGTACAGCAATCCGGTGACCTACAACAATCCCGGGCTCACCGCGCGCGTGCTGCCGACCCTGTGGAAAATCGCCGGCACGGAAAACGTCCAAGTGATCCCGCTCATCACCGGGGCCGAGGATTTCGCGTACTACGCGCAGCGGGTGCCGAGCTTCTTCTTCATGGTCGGCGTGACGCCCAAGGGTACGAGCGCGGCCGGCGCACCCTCCAACCACTCACCGCTGTTCTATGTCGACGAAGCCGCGCTGCCGATCGCGTCACGCGCGATGACGCAGCTCGTCGTCGACTATCTGAAGTAGGCCGGCACCGCCTCGTCAGGCGAGGTTCTTGGTGATGGGCAACTTGCGGACGCGTTTGCCGGTTGCCGCGAAGATCGCGTTCGCCACCGCCGGCGCGATCGGTGGCGTGCCGGGCTCGCCCGCACCGCCCATGGCCTCGCCGCTGTTGATGATGCGCACTTCGATCTCCGGCGCCTCGTTCATGCGCAGGATCTGGTAGTCGTGGAAATTGCTCTGTTCGACGCGGCCGTTCGCGAAGGTGATCTCACCGTACAACGCCGCGGTGAGGCCGTAGTTGATGCCGCTTTCCATCTGCGCGATCACGCCGCTCGGATTCGCCGCGAACCCGCAATCGATCGCGCACCACACCTTGTGTACGCGCACGTTGCCGCCTTCCACGGAAACCTCGGCGATTTCCGCGACGATGCTGCCGAACGATTCCTGCAGCGCCACGCCGCGGCCGCGGCCCTGCGGCGCGCCGCCGGCCCAGTTGCTCATCTCCGCGACCGCATCGAGCACCGCGAGGTGGCGCGGCTTCGCGGCTAACAACTTGCGGCGCATCTCCACGGGATCCTGCCCCGCGAGCGCGGCCAGCTCATCCAGCGCGCAGTTCACGGTGAACCCGGTTTGCGAGTGGCCGACCGAACGCCACCACTGGACGGGCACGGTGGGGTTGCCCTCGTGAACGTCCACGAAAAGATTGGGAAAGCCGTACGGCATGTCCACGATGCCTTCGACGATCGTCTGATCGTATTTCTGATCTTTCGGGATGAATCCCTCGAAGGGGCTGTTGCGCAGCACGCCCTGGCCCACGACGGTCTGTTGCCAGGCCACCGGCGCGCCATCCGCATCGACCCCCGCGCGAACGCGCGACACCACGAACGGACGGTAGAACAACCCCGTCACATCGTCTTCGCGCGTCTGCGTCACGAGCACCGGCTTGCCGATGGCCTTTGACGCCAGCGCGGCGTCCACCGCCGCCTCCGAAAATTTCTGCGCGCGCCGGCCGAAGCCGCCGCCCAGGAACGCGATGTGCATCTTCACCGTCGACGGATCCACGCCGAGCGCCTTGGCCGCCGCATCGCGATCCGGCGATTGCATCTGCGTGCCGAGATAAAGGTCGACACCATCGGCGCGCACGTCCGCCAGGCAGTTGAGCGGCTCCATCGGTGAATGCGCCAGGTAGGGAAGTTCGTATTCCACTTCGAGTTTTTTCGCCGCGCCCGCGAGCGCCTTGCGTGCATCACCCGCGTCGTGCGCCACGACTCCGGGCTGGCGCACGAGCTGCTGGTATTGCCGCCGCAACGCGGCGGTCGAGAAGTTGCGGTTCGCGCCTTCGTTCCAATCGATTTTCAGCGCCTCGCGGCCACGCTTCGCGGCCCAGGTATTGCTGGCGTACACGACGATCCCGGCGGGAATTTCCTTCACGTCCACCACGCCGGCAACCGCGCGTGCCGCGCTGTCATCGATACGCGCGACTTTCGCGCCGATCACCGGCGGGTGCGCGATGACGGCGAACAACATTCCCGGCACGCGCATGTCGAGGCCGAACTTCGCGCTGCCATCCACCTTCGCCGGCGCGTCGAGCCGCTGCTGTGGTTTGCCGAGATATCGAAACTGCGCCGGATCCTTGAGCGTGACTTTCTCCGGGACCGGCAGCGCCGCCGCGGCATCGGCGAGTTTGCCGTAGCTGAGCTTGCGCGAGCCGTTGAACACCACGCCGTCCTCGGTGCGCAGCGAAGCCGCATCCACACTCCAGCGCTGCGCCGCCGCGGCGACCAGCATCGCGCGTACGCGCGCGCCCGCCTCGCGCATCTGCGAGTAGGTAGTGCTGGTGCTCATGCTGCCGCCGGTGAACTGCACCGGCGCGAACGGCACGTTGAACGCCGGATCGGCGCCCGCGAATTCGACCTTCACACGGGACGGGTTCACATCGAGTTCTTCGGCGATCGCCATCGCGATGCCGGTGTAGATGCCCTGGCCCATCTCGGATTTGCCGATGACGACCGTGACCGAGTCATCGGGCGCGACGCGCACGTAAGCATTCGGTTGCAGCGTACGGCCGCTGGCGACGCTGCCGTCCTCGGCGCCTTCGAAACGCCGCTTGCCCACGTAGATGCCCACCGCGACACCCGTGGCAAGGGCGCCGGCAATGATGAAATTGCGACGGTCGAGACGGGGAGAAGTGTCGCTCATGGCGGTCTCCGTGGAACTCAATGAATGCCGCGATGTTAAGGTACGGCCGCCATGGAAATGGAATTTTTCGGAGCCGCGGGAGAGGTCACCGGTTCCTGCCACATCGTGCGGGCGGGCGGGCGGCAGCTGCTGCTCGATTGCGGCATGGTCCAGGGTGGCCGGGACGCGATCGAGCGCAACCGCGCTCCATTTCCGTTCGAAGCGTCCGCGATCGACGCCGTGGTGCTGAGCCACACGCATATCGATCACTGCGGACGGCTGCCGCTGCTCGTGAAGCGCGGGTTTCGCGGACCGATATACACCAACCCGGCGTGCGCCGAACTCGTCCCCATCCTGCTGCGGGATTCGGCATCGCTCGGGATGCGCGACGCGGAACGCGCCAATCGCGATCTGCCGGCGGATGCCCGGCGCACGATGCCCTTGTACGACCTCGAAGACGTCGCCGCGACACTGGAACTGCTCGAGATCATCCCGTACGACACGCCGCGGGAATTGCTGCCGGGCATCCGCGTGCGGGTGCGCGAAGCCGGGCACATCCTGGGTTCCTCGAGCGTCGAGTTGTGGGTGAGTGAAGCCGGTGTGTCACGCAAGATCGTGTTTTCGGGTGACCTCGGCCAGTACGACCCGCCGCTCCTGCAGGATCCGTGGCGCTTCGAATCGGCCGACGCCGTGCTCATGGAAAGCACCTACGGCGACCGGCGCCATCGCGGGCGCACCGACACCGAGCGGGAATTCGGCGCGGTGCTCGCGGCCGCGGCCAGCGGTGGCGGCAACGTCATCGTGCCCGCCTTCGCGATCGGCCGCAGCCAGGAGCTGCTCTATCTACTCGCGAAGAACTACGGCGCCTGGCACATCGCCCGCTGGCGCATCTTTCTCGACAGTCCGATGGCGATCGCCGCCAGCCGCGTCTACTGGCGCCATCCGGATCGCTTCGACGAAGAGGCCGCGCGGCTGCGCAACTCGTTCCACGAAATGCCGCCGCTGCCCAATCTCACGCTGACGGAAACAGCGGACGAATCCCGCGCCATCAACAACGTGCGCAGCGGCGCGATCATCATCGCGGGCAGCGGCATGGCGAATGGCGGGCGCATCCTGCATCACCTCAAGCGCAACCTGGCGCGGCCCGAATCACACGTGGTCATCGTCGGATTCCAGGCGCCCGGTACGCTCGGACGCGAACTCGTCGATCGCCGGCCGCAGGTGCGCATTCACGGCCAGCCGATAAACGTCGCCGCGCAGATCCACACGCTCGGCGGACTCTCCGCGCACGGTGACCAGGCGGATCTGCTGCGCTGGTACGACAGCTTCGCGCCGCGTCCACCGGTGTACCTGGTGCACGGTGAAGTGCCCGCCGCTGAAGCACTGGCGGTGAAATTGCGCGAGCGCGGTGCATCCGCCACGGTGACTCAGCCCGGCCTGAAAATCGATCTGGCTGACTTGACCGCGCTGGCTCGCGACACGCCCACCCCCTAGAATCTTCGCGGATGAATACAACCCAGGGCGCCCCGGCGTCACCTAGCAAAAAGCCGTGGTTCCCCGTGAATGGCGCCGAAGCGCGCATCGTCGTCACGGGTTTCCTCCTGTTGTTCTGCGTGCTCGGCGGCTATTTCGCCGTGCGCCCGGTGCGCGAGACCATCGGCACGATCCTCGGCCGCGCGGCCACTCAGGATCTCTGGTTATTCACCGCGCTTTTCGCGATTCTCATCGTGCCGTTGTATGGCTGGCTGGTGGCGCATATCCGCCGCGCCGTGCTGATTCCCGCGATCTACGGTTTCATGGTCGTCGCGTTCGTGGTCACCGCCCAGATCTTCGTCGGCCACGATCCGGATCCGCTGGTAGCGAAGGTGTTCTACGTCGCGATCTGCGTGATGAACCTGCTGCTGGTCTCGAAGTTCTGGAGCCTGATTCTCGAGATCATCTCGAGCGAGCAGAGCAAACGCCTGATCGGCCTCATCGCGGCCGGCGGCACGGCCGGCGCGTTCTTCGGGCCGATGCTGACCGCGCTGCTGGTGAAGATCATCGGCAACGCGGGCGTACTGTATTTCGGCGCGGGCATGTACGTGGTGGCCATCATCCTGCAGCGGCTGCTCATACTGGAATGGCGGCGTTTCTCGCCCGATGCCGCATCCGGTCCCGCGCACCTGTCGGAGCGCGAACGCGCGCTCGGCGGCAATCCATTCGCGGGTTTCATGCTGGTGATGCGCAATCCCTACCTGCGGGGCATCGCGCTGTTCATCGCCGGCATTTCGGCGATCAATACCTTCCTCTACTTCGAGCAGCTCGAAATGGTGGAGCAGAAGTTCGAAGAACTGGCGGCGCGCACGCAGGTGTTCGCGAGCCTCGATTTCATCGTGCAATTGCTCGTGTTCGTGACACAGCTTTTTCTCACCGGCCTCATCGCCACGCGCCTGGGCGTGATCGTGCTGCTGGTGTCCATTCCGCTCGTGATGGTGTTCGGGCTCACGGTATATGCCGCGTTTGGAACCTTCAGCGTGATGGCAATCGCCATGGTGGTGCGCCGCTGGGGTGAATACGCCTTCATCCGCCCGGGGCGCGAGATGCTCTTCAGCAAGGTGGACAAGGAGAGCAAGTACAAGGCCAAGAACGTCTGCGACGTGGCCGTGTACCGCATCGCCGATGCCGGCTTCGCGCAGATCAAGAAGCTGCTCGATGTGGTCGGAATGGGCGGAACCGCGCAGGCGCTGATTGCCGCGTCGGTTGCTGCATTGTGGGCCTTCAATGGATGGTGGCTGGGCAAGCGCTTCGAGAAGGAAAAGCAGCCGGACGGGAAGTAAACGGCGCCGCCCGTTGCGGTCGGACGAATCCGCGACCGCCGGGCCGCGCGCAACTCGCGCGCGGTTGGGTCGTCAACCGTGCATGCCGTCGAGTGTCATCCGCACGTATCGCTACGATCCCGCCGATCGTCACCTGGACGTGATTTTCGTTTCCGGGCGCAAGTACCGGTATTACGACGTCCCCGTCGACACGTACGACGAGATGCGGCGCGCGTTCTCGAAAGGTGAGTTCTTCAACGAACACGTGCGCGATCGATACCGATTCACGCAGGAAAGCTGATCGCGGCCTCAGGCCACCGCGGCGTCGGAGGCGTTCTTGACGTGTGGCAACGTCACGCGGAAGCGCGTGTATTCACCGGGCTTGGTCGCGATGCCGACGCGGCCGCCGACCTTGTTCACCATCTCGCGCACCACGTCCATTCCATTGCCGCGCGCGCCGCCATCGGCGACCGTGGTGAAACCCGGGCGGAAGATGAGGTTCGCGAGTTTGCGCGGATCGATGCTCGCGGCGACGTCGCTGGTGAACACGCCCTGGCGCACCGCTTCCGAGCGGATCTTGTCGTGATCGAGGCCACGCCCGTCGTCCTGGACGCTGAGCTGGAATCCATCCGGACCGATCTGCGCGAACTGCACGGCAACGGTGCCGATCTCGGGTTTGTCCACGAGTGCACGATCGGTGGGGGGTTCGACGCCGTGGCGAATGGCGTTGTGAATGAGCTGCCCGAGAATCTTTTCGATCACGCGCCGGTAGTTGCCGGGCACGTCTTCGGGACCGTCGACGACCAGCGAGACACGTTTGCCGTACATGTCGGCGAGGAATTGAGCCATCTCGTCGAGGCTTTCCTGCGAAAGATCCGAGAGGCGCGCGAGTTTCTGCGTGGCGGATGTCGCCGGCGGCGGCTCGCGATGCATGCGCGGCTGGCGGATCGTGGTGCCGGTGGCGGTGGCCGAGCGGCGGGTCGACTCGATGTCCGACGCCGGCGGTTCGCCCTGCTGCACGCGCCATTCGCGCAGGCGGGTGACGACCTCGCCCTGGATCGCCAGGTGGCTCAGCAGATCGTCGAGTTTGACCGCGAGCGGCAGGAAATCATTGCCCGACAACTGCTGGCGGTCGCGCAAACCATTGAGCGCTTCCTCGAAGCGTTGCGCGCGCTCGCACACGGAGGGCAGCGGCAGGCGCTTCGCGCGCGCATGAATGCCGCGAATGAGCTCGAGGATGAGGACCAGCTTTTCGCGAAACGCCTGCGGCTCGCGCGCGGGTAGTTTGATGATGGCGCGCAGCTGCCCGGCCTTGTCGCGCGCCTCGGCGAGGAAACCCTCCAGCCGCGCGGCATCGACGTGCATGACTTCCCCGAGCACTTCGGTCAGGCGCGGGTCGCGCGGCTCGATGATGGCGGCCGGATCGAATTGCACGGCGGGCTTGGGCGAGTTGCCCATGGCTTCCGGCGAAGTGATCGTGGTCGCGAGGTGATTCGCGTCGTCGTCGGAAATCGTGTTCGCGCCGGCCGCGGCGGCTGTCGCGAGCGGCGGCAGCAGGACTTCGCCCGACTGGGAGTTCGTGAGCGAGTCCATCGTTTCGATCTTGCCGGTCTTCGCGGCCCCGGCGTTCGCGGCATCGGCCTTCACGGAGACCTGCGCGAGCGCCGGCAACGAGACCGATGGCGGCGCCGCCGTCGGCAGCGAGTCCGACGTGACGTCGAGCGGTCCGATCTGGAACTCGCTGGTCAGGCCCGGCGCCCATTCGGGAGAGGCCGGCGCGGCTGATGAGCTGTTCGCGGGCGCCGCGACCGGGGCCGCTGGCATCGCCACTTCGGTCAGCGTCGGCACGTTGAGCGCAGGTCGCGTACCGGTTTCGCCGGCCAGGCGCTTCGCGAACGTCTCTTCGTTGAGGGCCGGCACTTCGATCGTGTGCGGCACGATTCGCGGCGCCGAAATCTTCTCGAGCGACGCGATGATGTGATGAACGCGGCCATCGACGACCAGGCGCGCGAAGCGGATGGCGAGGTGACGCGAGCCGGAATGCACGCGCTGCAGTGGATTCGCGGTGGCGTCGACCACCGCGTTGGGTTCGGCCTGCCACAGTGATTCCAGGTACGCGACGGTTGCGCGGCGCACGTGCACGTCGACCAGGTCGGCGATCGCCTGGACGAACGCGGTTCCGGGCGCGCAGGTGTGACCTAACAACTCCGGCGCAGCCGCCGAAGCCTCGCCCATGAGCTTGTGCTCGCGATCGAGGAACAACACGCCGGCCTGTGACAGCTCGAGCATCGCGTAGGCCTGCGCACGCGCCACGACGAGTTGTTCGTCCCGGGAGCGCAGGCTGCCGCGCTGCATGATCGCGTAGATCGAAACGCCGATCAGGCAGATCAACGCCGTGCCGAGCGCCACGATGGGGAAGTTGATGTACTCCATGCGCCGCTCAGCTCCGGGCGCCGGCCGAAATCAGCGCCGCGGGGTCCATGGTTCCGCCGTCGCGCATCGCATGGGCCATCTGCCCGAGCGCGTTCAGCAACTCGTCGCAGGAGCCGATGCGGTTCTCGCGCGACTTGGACATCAGTCGTTCGAGCAGGGGTTGATAGGCCAGATGTTGCACGGGCAGCTCCGGCACCGGCGCCATGACGTGCTGCTGCAACACGTCGATCGCGGACGCGCCGAGGTAAGGCTTCTTGCCGGAAAGCATCTCGTAGAGGATTACGCCGAGGCTGTACAGGTCGGTGCGCGCATCGAGCGCCTCACCCTGCGCCTGCTCGGGACTCATGTAGTAAGGCGAGCCGCGCAGGACGCCGGTGCGGGTGCTGCCGTCGCCGGACAGCAGGCTGCGTGCCAGGCCGAAGTCGATCAGCACGACGCTGCCGTTGTCGCGCAGCATGACGTTCGGTGGCTTGAGGTCGCGATGGATGATTCCCGCCTCGTGCACCACTTTCAGCGAGCGCGCGATTTCCTGCAGGAAGGCGATCGCCTCGTCGGCGGTCAGCGGATTCTGCAGGCGCGCCTTCAGATCGCCGCAGGGGAAATACTCCATCGCGAGGTATTCGACCCCTTCGTGGATGCCGTAGTCGAACAGGTCGATGATGGACGGATGATCGAGCGCGGCGATCGCTTCGAATTCGCGCTGGAACATGATGGCGCGCTGGCCCGTGTCGTTCGGGTCGGCGGAGTGCTTGCGCTTGCTGATCTTGAGCGCGACGTTGTGTCCGACATCCTCGGAGATCGCCAGGTACACCGCCGCGGCCTCGGACTCGCCGATTTTCTGCAACAGCGTATAGCCCGGAATCTGGTGAGCGGCCGGCGCGACGGGTTTGGCTTCCTTGTTGACGGTGGGCAGCGAAACGTCGGCCGGATCGGAGCGGGGCGCCGCGGGGACGGGCGGCGCCGCGGTCGCAAGCGCGGCGGCACTGGCGAGCAGTGCACCGGATTGCGTGGAAATCAGCGTCGCCGGTGCGGCGGCTTCGGCCGGCTTGTCCGGCGCGGACTTGCCGTCCGGACCGGCTTTCTGGGCGGCAAGCGCCGCACGTTCGGCGCGCCGCTGTGTTTCCTTTTCGATGGCGCGCAACGTGAGCTTGAGCGAGCGCTGCAGGCGCGGTGGCGTCAGCAGCCGCTTGGGTAGATAGTCAGCCGCGCCGAGCCGCAACGTACGCACGGCGACCAGTTCGCTGCCGCCCTCCGCGAGGATGATCATCTCCGGAAATCCGGGCTGGCTGCGCAGCTTGCGGATCCATTCGAGCGCGTCGGTGGTCGGCTCCTCGATGCCCTCGTCGAACGTCAGCGCGAGCATCACGATGTCGTAATCGCGCACGGTCATCGCCGTGCGCACCCGGCCGAAGGAAGTCCAGTCCATCACGATGATCGAGTCGGCCGGCCAGCCGGTGCCGATCGCGTGCTGCAGCCAGCTCGCGTACTTGGCGTCGTTCTCGACGATCAGGAATCGTTGTGGGCGCGGCTCGTCCATCTATCTATTCGTCCGCGAAGCGGATGCGCACGGCGACGCGTTGTTCGATCGCCTTGCCGTCGCGCATCACCGGCTTGTAACGCCATTGAGACACCGCCGTGGTGGCCGACGTATCGAACGTCCGGCGCGGGCTGGAGTTGGTGACCGCGATGTCACCGGTCGAGCCGTCGGTGCGCACGGTGAATTCGATCTCGACCCAACCCGTCACGCCGCGATTGCGGATCGCCGCGGGATATTTCGGCGCGACGTATTCGACGCGCTCGACGGAATTCGCGCCCACGACGGCGGCGCGTTGCGCGGTGGCTTCCCGCGCGGCGTCGATATCGCGCGCGGCGCTTTCGATGTCGCCGCCGGTAACGCCGATCGTCTGTGCCTCCTTGAGCCAGGCGCCGGCCGCGGCCAGGTCATTGCGGGCGAGCGAGCCGCGCATTTCCTTGAGGAATGCATTGCCGAGATTCGTGCGCGCGGTGGCGACCACCGGGTTGCCGGAGTCGGCCTCGATGAGCGCCAGCAGATAGGCCTTC
>JACZCZ010072497.1_pt1 | contig 13142 bp, 14 predicted proteins | sample 8641811 | NCBI WGS metagenome assembly JACZCZ01 (sample SAMN15324610, study PRJNA640507) | soil metagenome | isolation source: intercropping peanut in the first line | place: China: Luxin town, Laibin City, Guangxi Province | collected 2019-07-25 | depth 10cm m | reverse complement strand
GACTCGACGAGATTTCCTGGCGATCGTGGCCAACTATCCGGCGGTGGCTGAGAGCTTGAACCACCTGTTGGCCGGCCGTCAGCTATTGGCTGATGTCGAGTTCAACTTCCTTGAGCCCAGCGAAGTGGTGCACTTTGTGGCTCGCAAGCATATTGGCTACCTGTGGTTCCGATTTACACGCTCGATGCTGCTGGCTATCGTCGGCATGCTGGCATTTCTACTGGCGATCAACATGGGCGCGGGTGGCATGCAGTTCTACGCCGTGATGGCGGGCGGATTGCTGCTGTTCGCTGCGGTGGCGCTGGGCATTTGGGAAGTGCTGGATTGGCGCAACGACTATTACTTGATCACCAATCTGCGGGTCGTGTGGTTGGAGCAGGTGCTGCTACGCTCCTCGAGCCGCATCGAGGCACCGCTGGCGAATATTCAAGCCGTGAATGTACATACGACCCTGATGGGCCGGCTGCTTGGCTTCGGCGACATTGTGGTGCGCACCATCACCGGCACGGTGCTGATGCCCAGCGTGGGCGCGCCGATGCTGACCAAGCACCTCGTTGAGGATTACGCCGCCCGCACAAAGAAACACGGACGGCTGGCGCGGCACGATTCGATCCGCAGCGCGGTGCGCGAGAGCCTGGGCCTCGAGCAGCCGGCGCCTGCCCCCTTTGCGCCGCAGCCAGCGCTCACGATGGTGGATACGACCGAGCGCTTCTGGCTGTTCAAGACGCGCACGGTGCGAGGCGAGACCATCATTTATCACAAGCACTGGTTCTCGCTGATTAGCAGCCTGGCGCTGCCCGCCATCTTTGCGGTGGCAGTACTGGTTGGCGTGCCGTTTGTGTTCGGCGGCTTCCCGAGCAGCGGCTTCGGCTGGTTGCTGTCGTTCGCGGCCTTTGTTGCGCCGCTTGGCTTTATTGCGTATCGCGTGCTGGACTGGCAGAACGACGTTTACGTCGTGACGCCGGATACGCTGATCGACTCGGACAAGAAGCCGCTGGGTAGCGAAGTGACGCGCTCGGCGCCGCTGGCAAACGTGCTGAGCCTGGAGAACCACAAGTCTTCGCTGATCGGGCTGCTGCTCAACTTCGGCGTGGTGCGCATCAAAGTTGGCGATACCTCGCTGGACTTCGAGAACGTGGCCAACCCGGCGCAAGTGCAGCAAGACATCTTCGCGCGCATGGAAGCGCTGAAGGCCAAGCTGGAGCGCACGCAAGCCGACGATGAACGCAAGCGCATGACGGAATGGCTGCGCGTGTACGAGCAAGAGCGCGGCTTGCGCGGCCCAGAGGAGCCGCCCGCACCCGAAGCGGTAGAATAAAAATCATGGCCTTGTTACCAATAGTCAAGTACCCAAACGAGATCCTGCGTCGCAAAACCCAGCCGGTGAAAGACATCACCGACGAGACCCAAAAGCTGATCGACAATATGATCGAGACCCTGCGCGATGCGCCGGGCGTCGGCTTGGCCGCGCCGCAGGTGAATGTGCCACTGCGGATCGCGGTGATCGAATACGGCGAGGGCGAAGAATTCGACGAGGATGATGATACGCCGCCCGCGCCAAAGAAGCTGTATACGCTGATCAATCCCGAGATCACGCGCATGTCGACGGAGATGCTGATGGGCAGCGAGGGCTGCCTATCGATGCCGGGCCTGATCGCGGACGTGGAGCGCGCCGAGAGCGTGACCGTGACGGCGCTCAACCGCCGCGGGCAACCCGTCAAGATCAAGGCCAGCGGTTGGCTGGCGCGCATCTTCCAGCACGAGATCGACCACCTCGATGGTGTGCTCTTCACCGACAAGGCGAAGGAAGTCCGCAACCTCGAGGAAGACGAGACGGCCGACTAGGCTCAGCTCCATGCAACTGCAGCGCCTCTCGCTCACTCAATTTCGCAATTTCGCGCGCCTCGACGTTGAGGTGCCGCAAGCCCCGGTGCTGATCGTGGGACGCAACGCGCAGGGCAAGACCAGCCTGCTCGAGGCGATTTATTACTTAGCAACCCTGACTTCATTCCACGCCGAATCCGACCGGCAGCTGGTGAACTTCATCGAGGCGCGCAAACCGCTGGCAGTAGCCCGCTTGCAAGCTGGCTATCGCCGCGGGCAAGGCAACCACCAGATCGAAGTGCGCGTGATCAAAGAACAGACCCGCAACGGCGTGGACCGCAGCCGCAAAGAAGTGCTGATCGACGGTGCCAAAAAGCGCGCCAGCGAGGCAGCCGGGCAACTACAGGCTGTGCTCTTTCTGCCGCAGATGCTGCAGATCATCGAAGGGTCACCGAGCCACCGCCGCCGCTATTTGGACCTGGCGCTCTCGCAGGTGCAGTATGGGTACGCGGATCAACTGAGCGAATACGAGTCCGTGCTGAGCCAGCGCAACGCGCTGCTCAAGCAACTTGGCGAGAACGGCGGCGACGCAGGCCAGCTCGATTTTTGGGACGAGCGCCTGAGCCTGCGCGCTGCGCAGATCCTGGCTTCGCGCTTCAAGGCGCTGCAGGAACTGGACGCGTTGGCTGGACGCATTCATCACGAATTGACCCGCGGCGCGGAAGTGCTGCGACTGAACTACCAGCCGAGCTACGACCCGCTACCGAGCCCTGACAAGCAGCGCGTGCTGATTCAAGAGCCGACCGACCGCAGCAGCGTTGACCAAGCCAAGATCGAAGCTGGCTACCTAAAGGCGCTCAAGCAATCCCGCGGCGAGGACCTGGCGCGCGGCAGCACGAGCATCGGGCCGCATCGTGACGAGCTGCGCTTTCTGGGCAACGGCGTCGACTTGGGCAGCTACGGATCGCGCGGGCAGGTGCGCACCACCCTGTTGACGCTCAAGCTAGCCGAGCTGGAATGGATGCAGGCGCGCAGCGGGCACCGGCCGGTGCTGCTGCTCGACGAGGTGCTGGCGGAGCTGGACGAGACCCGCCGCGCCGACCTGCTGGCGCGGCTGGGCAGCGAGCAGCAGGTGCTGCTGACCACGACGGATTTCAATCTATTCACGCCTGAGTTCTTGAAGACGGCCCAGCGATGGGAGATCGAGGGCGGACAGCTAGTGCATTGATATGGGCAATCTGATAAGCGCTTCTAAGCTGATACAGGAGTTTGAGGGCGAAGGACTAGGCTTAAGGCTTTCAACTATCGAAAACTCGATTCGAGAGCTTTCAAATGCCGATATTCAAGGCTTCTACAAACGTAATCAAATAGACCTTTCGCTGCTTAGCGCGGCTCTTTTGCTCAAAAAGGCTGCCGCGCAAATAAATGTATCGATTCACGCTATTGGAATTTTGCTTGCATTACCAAGCATTCTCAAAGAGAACGAAAGAATTGAATCGTTATCACTTGGTGCAGGCAATACCGGGCGAAGTTTCGACTTAGAGACGAATCTCAGAGTCGCAGAATTTAAGTTCATCTTTTGGCGAGGCGGTGCAGAAACTATTCGTCAGAATTCCTGCTTTAAGGATTTTTACTTAATGGCAGAAACTGAAACTACAAAAGAGAAGTACCTTTACGTAATCGAGAAGTCCTACGTACTCAAATTTCTTAGGGGAGGAAGGTCGCTTTCAAGCGTCCTGAGCAGACACATACGGCTAGAAAAAGAATTTCGTTCAAACTACCCCGACCTCGTCAGAGTAAATGAATATTACGAACTAAAGAAGGAGCAAGTAAGCATCATTGATTTGTTTGACGAGATTCCCGAACTTCGAAAGGTCTTTGGCATTTTAGTTTGAGATAGGTCGTTTGCTAGGGATGCCGACGCGGCGGGGGTAATTGGCTGGCGTCGGAGCGGTCTTGGTGACGGTTACCAGCCAGCGTTCTTCATCCAAATGGGGAATATTTACCGGCAATAACTCAGCAACTTCGCCACCTAAAGTATGGAACGCGGACGCGGCCAACTGCGTCTCTAGCTTAGCGTCCTTACCCTTTTGGGCGAGCATACGTCCGCCAACTTTGACGACTGGCAGCATGTATTCAGCTAGCACAGGCATGGGCGCGAGGGCGCGGGCTACCGCCCAGTCGTAGGCTTCGCGATGATCGGGCAGCTGGCCCACTTCTTCGGCGCGGCGGGCGAGCACGGTGACCTGCTCTAGGCGCAGAACTTGCACTATATGTTCGAGGAAGCCAGCTTTCTTGGCGGTCGCCTCGACCAGCGTGAGCTGCATTTGCGGCTGCAGGATCTTGAGCGGCAGCCCGGGGAAGCCGGCGCCCGCGCCAAGATCAATGACGCGGCCGGCTGGCGCGGAGCGCATAGCGAGCCAGCAGCTCAGCGAGTCGAGAAAGTGGCGAATGCGGATCTGTTGCGGATCGGTGATGCTGGTGAGGTTGAAGCGCGCGTTCCATTCGATGAGCTCGCGCTCGTATATCTCGAAAGCGTCTAGCTGCTCAGCAGAGAGCTGGATGCCAAGCAATGTGGAGACATCTTGCGAAAGATCGACCATCAAGACGATTATACGGTTTATATAATTTAAGCTCATGAAGCGCGTTTTCTTTTTACTGATCCTTATCGTCACGCTGGCTGCAGCAGGAACGAACGCGGCCAGCGCTAAGCAGATCCCTGACCAAGCGTATATCTCCGGCTTTGCCGGACACGCGCAGACCTATTCGCTCTCGTGCGAGTCGCGCTCAGCGGTGGACTGGGCTGCCTATTGGGGCGTGAACATCGACGAGACCGAATTCTTGAACGCGCTGCCCCGCTCAGACGATCCAAATAAAGGCTTCGTTGGCGACCCGAACGGACCTTGGGGCTATATTCCGCCCGCGGCGTATGGCGTGCACGCAGAGCCGGTGGCGGAGCTACTGCGCGCATACGGCCTCGACGCGCATGCGGGCACCAACCTGAGCTGGGACGAATTGCGTGCTGAAGTAGCCGAAGGCCGCCCGGTGATCGTGTGGGTCATCGGCAGCATTTGGGCGGGAACGCCGCGTGATTACGAGACGGACGATGGCGAAGTCGTCACGGTTGCAAACAATCAGCACACGATGGTGCTGATCGGCTACGACGAGAACCGCGTGCACTTGGTCGACGCACTGACGGGATACACGATCACACACACGCTCGAGAATTTCCTAACATCGTGGGCAGTGCTGGGCAACATGGCGGTGATCGGCGAAGGGAGTGGTGAGCGTCCGAACGCCGACAGCGGCGAGACGCCAAGCGGCCCTTCGTACACGGTGCAGCCCGGTGACACGCTCAATAAAGTAGCGGCGCGCTTCGATCTGTACTGGCCGGACTTGGCCGCGTGGAACAACATCGGCTATCCGTACATTATTTATCCGGGCCAAGTATTGGCAATCAACGGCGAAGTCGCTGAAGGCGAACTCGAGATCGAAGAGCCAACTGAAGAAGAGGCCGAGACCGCCTACACGATCCAGCCGGGCGGAGACTTGCGCTCCGCGGCGATCGAAACCGGCATCGACTGGGTGCGACTGGCGTTGGCGAACAACATCGCCCCGCCCTTTGTAGTGCGCGCCGGTGACGCGCTGCGACTGCCGACCGAGGATGAAGAGCTTGGCATCGAGACGCCGGCGACTTACACCGCCACGGGTACCGAGAGCTTGCTTGACTTGGCTGAGTACTTCAGCTTGGATTGGCTGCGGGTCGCGGCTCTCAACCAGATCTCGTTCCCGTACCTGCTTTCCCCCGGACAGACTGTGACCTTCGAGTAAACAAAAAAAAGACCAGGCTAAGCCTGGTCATTTTATTCCGTGGGTTGCGGCGCTGCGTTGGGCGCCTTGTTGTAGCGGTAGACGATACGCCCGCGGTTCATGTCGTAGGGCGACATCTCGAGGATAACGCGATCACCGAGCAGGATGCGGATGTAGAAGCGGCGCATCTTGCCGGACAAGTAGGCCAGCACCTTGTGGCCGTTATCCAATTCCACCTGGAACTGAGTCGCAGGCAGAGCCTCGATCACGGTTCCTTCAACTTTTATTGTGTCTTTTTCTTTTGCCATCTAAAACCTTAAATCTCCAGCGCCCAACTATACCGCAATTAGCCTGAAACTGCGGATAAATGCAAGCGGTATACTGCCATCGGTGGCGAAGACCCGCGTCTCTAAGGAAGACAAGCAGCGTTGGGAAGAGGAGACGCTCGCGCCATCCGTCGCCAAGAATCCCGAGCGTAAAGAACAATTCGAGACATCCAGCGGCATCCCCCTGCCCGCTCTACTGAGCGCCGCGGACGCCAACGGCGACGCGCTCGGGTTCCCCGGTGAATACCCATTCACGCGGGGCGTGCAGCCCAACATGTACCGCGGCCGCCTGTGGACCATGCGCCAATATGCGGGCTACGCGAGCGCAGAGGAGTCCAATCGCCGCTATCGCTTCCTGCTCGACCAGGGACAGTCGGGCCTCTCGGTCGCGTTCGATCTGCCGACACAGATCGGCTTTGACGCCGACGACCCGATGGCGCTCGGCGAGGTCGGCAAGGTAGGCGTGAGTATCTCTTCTATTGAAGACATGCAGCGGCTATTCGAAGGCATCCCGCTTGATAAGGTTTCGACCAGCATGACGATCAACGCGCCGGCGGCTGTGCTGCTGGCGCTGTATATCGCCGTGGGCAAGCGCCAAGGCGTTGAGCCGTCGAAGCTGCGCGGCACTGTGCAGAATGACATTCTTAAGGAATACATCGCGCGCGGCACCTATATCTTTCCGCCAAAGCCGTCGATGCGCTTGATCACGGATCTGTTCCGCTATTGCGAGAGCGAAGTGCCGCGCTGGAATACGATCAGCATCTCCGGCTATCACATCCGCGAGGCTGGCTCGACGGCGGTGCAGGAAGTCGCCTTCACGCTGGCGAATGGAATCGCTTATGTCGAAGAGGCACTGCGCGCTGGCCTGGACATCGACACATTCGCAAGCCAGATCTCCTTCTTTTTCAATGCGCACAATCAATTCCTCGAAGAGGTCGCCAAGTTCCGCGCCGCCCGCCGGCTATGGGCAAAGCTGATGCGCGAGCGCTTCGGCGCTAAGCAGGACGCATCGTTGAAGCTGCGTTTCCATGCGCAAACGGCCGGCTCGACCCTGACCGCGCAGCAACCCGAGAACAACGTCGTGCGCGTGTCCGTGCAGGCATTGGCGGCCGTGATGGGCGGCGCTCAGTCGCTGCACACCAACAGCATGGACGAAGCACTGTGGTTGCCCACCGAGCGGGCTGTGCAGGTTGCGCTACGCACCCAGCAGATACTGGCGCTCGAGTCCAAGGTCGGCGACACCGTTGACCCGCTGGGCGGGTCGTATGCGATCGAATACTTGACGGATGAGATCGAACGCCGGGCCGAAGAATACCTGCGCGAGATCGAGAACCGCGGCGGCGCGCTGGCTTCTATCGACGCGGGCTATATTCAATCCGAGATCCAGAACGCGGCTTACGATTTTCAGCAGGCGATGGAGGCCAACGAAGAAATCGTCGTGGGCGTGAATGCCTACCAGGTGGAAGAGAAGCAGCATCTCGAGCGGCTGCTAGTCGACCCGAGCATCGAGGCCGCAGCCCGCGAACGATTGGTAAAACTGCGCGCAGGGCGCGACGCAACTCGCGTGAACGAGCTACTCGGCCAGCTTGAGACAGCCGCCCGCGGCAGCGACAACCTGATGCCGATCTTTATCGAGTGCGTAGAGAATAACGTGACCTTGGGCGAAATCTGCGGGCGGCTGCGCCAGCTTTGGGGCGAGTACCGGCCGCCGGCCACTACCTAGCGGGAGAGCTATGCCGAACTTCATCAAACGCATCGATCACATTGCGCTGGTAGTGCCTGATATCGAAAAGGCACTGGGCTTCTGGCAGGACGCACTGGGCATGACCCTCTCGCATATGGAAGATGTGCCGAGCGAAGAGTCGCTGGTGGCGTTCCTGCCCGCCAGCGAAAGCGAAGTGGAGCTGGTGCAGCCCACCACCCCCGATAGCGGCGTGGCGCGCTTTCTCAACAAGCGCGGTGCGGGCATGCACCACATCTGCTTCGAGGTCTACAACATCGATGAGACCATGGCGCATTTGCGAGCGAAGGGCGTACGCTTGATCAATGAGATACCCGAGATCGGCACCGGCGGCAAGAAGATCGCTTTCATCCATCCCGAGAGCACGAACGGCGTGCTGGTGGAGCTGTATGAGCTAAGCGGCAACGAACTCGACATCCGCCTGGACCGCGCTCGCGAGCTGGCGGACCGGATGATCAAGGAAGGCCAGAGCATGGCCACGGCGGTGATGGATTACGTGCGCGGCTTGGCCGGCGGAAACGGCAAAAGCAGCCAGAACTAAGCTCGCAAGCGCTTAGTCGTTATTTTTGTATTCTAGAATGTCTCCGGGCTGACAACCCAAAGCCTTACAGATCGCTTCAAGAGTTGAGAAACGGATAGCCCTAGCTCTGCCGTTCTTCAAAACTGAGAGATTAGCCATCGTAATACCGACCTTCTCTGCAAGTTCAGTTACGCTCATTTTTTGCTTCGCCAGCATGACATCGATGTTTATGATTATTGCCACAATTACGCCTTATACAGTCAAGTCATTTTCTGATTTGAGGTCGACAGCATTTTGGAGAAGTTTTTCAAAAACAGCGGCCGCAGTTGCGATAACGACGACTGCGAAAGAAACAGTAACTCCAAGCGTTGTTGGACCCGCGATGTCATCCCCGTGTGCAAAGAAACGAATGTAAAACAGTGCCACTGCAACAAAACCGACAAGACTGAGAGAGGCTAATTTTATGTCCCTGAGTGTGTTAACTGCACGTTGGGAAAAAGCTTGATTGGCATCTATGAGGTTTAACAATTTGAATGCCCGCTGCAATCCAACAAAAAATGGGATTGAACCCACATAAATAAAAATGATAAAAGGATCTGTGTAGATGCTGACTAGCTCCTGGTTTCTAGCTACTCCCTCAGTTTGGGGAAACCAGAGTAAACCAACCAACACGCCCGTTGCTATGAGCACAAGGACAGCTTTTAAAAATAGTGTTGAACTTCGTTTGATAACGAACCTTTGTTTTGACATATAGCGAGCATATCTCATCGCTTATCGTTTGTCAATATATTATTATCGTTATTCATTATCCCTGCTGGTGCTAGGCTCTTATTCTCGGAGAGGCTGGCAACGGCAAAGGCAGCCAGAATTAAGCGCGGTTGACGAGATAGAGGCTGCCGAGCACCAGCAGCGCGCCGGCGATCAAATAGACGTCCACGGTTTCGCCGAGGAAGAGCACACCCAAGCCAACCGCAACCACGGGGAATGTATAGGTCACCACCGATGTGCGCGTGGGACCGATGGAATGCAGCAAGTGATAGTAGAAGAGATAGGCAAAGCAGGAACAGATTAGGCCAAGCCAGAGCATTGCTATCCACACCAGATTCGACTCTGGCAGCTGGATCGGGCTTTCCACAAGCGGCACAAGTAGCCAGATCATCGCATCCGCGATGGCGATCGGGATCATTGACTGGAAGATGAGCGAGACGCCTTGCAGATGCTTGCGTGCGATCACGCCGCTGATGGCGTAGAGGAACGCGCCGACCAGCTGGGCGATGTAGCCGAGCACGGTGTTCTCGCCGGAGCCGATGCCGCGCTGGAGCAGGACGAAGACGCCGGCAAAGCCGACGACGAGCGAGAGACCACGCATGAGCGTGAACTTGTCGTCATCGAGCATGACCTGGGCAATGATGACCGTGAAGAGCGGGACGCTCGAGAGCAGGATGGATGCCACTCCCGAGTCGATGTAGACCTGGCCCCAGGTGGTGGTGACGAACGGGATGGCTACGTTGGTGAAGGCGACGACGGCAAGCATGCGCCATTGCTCCCGGGTGAGTGGGCGCAGCGGCCGGCGCAAGTAGGCGATGACCGCCAGGCTGAGCGCGCCGATGAGCAGGCGAATGGCCACGAGCGTGATCGGCCCCAGTTCCTGCAAGCCTACCTTGGTCCAGAAGAACGAAGAACCCCAGGCGAGGCTAAGGCCGATAAAGGCCCAGATGTCGATCGGCTTCATCGAGGGAATGCTACCGCGCTCGCGCCTGCGTCGTGACGCGGCGATTGACGATGAACAAGCTCAACAGCACGAGTAAGCCACCGAGCAGCAGCGAGGCGTCGAGGCGCTCTTGCAGGTAGACCACACCCAGCGTCACGCCGATCACGGGGAAGACGTAGGTGACCATGGTGGCACGGGTTGGCCCGATGGAGTGGATGAGGTAGTAGTAAAAGAGGTACGCCAAACAGGAGCCGACGATGCCGAGCCACAGTAAGGCGATCCATGTGTCCGTTTGCACGGGCAGCACGATGGGTGACTCGACGTAGAAGGTCGCGGACCACATGATGGCGTTGGCAGAGATTAGCGGCACCATGGCCTGCACCATCGGCGAGATGCCTTTAGTGCTGAGACGTGCGAAGACCGAGCTGCCCGCGTAGAAGATAACCGCCAGGATCATGGCGGCTTGCGCCAGCAGGATCAGGTTGCGGTCTGCGGCGCTGACGGCAGGGCCGGCCACATCGCGCAGGGTGAGCACAACCACGCCGATAAAGCCAACGATGAGGCCGAGGACCCGCTGGCGGGTCATCTTGTCGTCGGAGAGCACGAAGTGGGCGATGACCATAGTGAACAACGGCACGCTGCTGTTGAGGATCGAGGCGACAGCGGAGTCGATGTGCTGCTCAGCCCAGGAGATGAGCACGAATGGTACGGCGGTGTTGGTGAGGCCGAGGAGCAGCAAGCTCCAGAGCTGTTTGCGATCTTTAGGCCAATCGGGGCGCTTCCACATCACGACTACAGCCAAGCCGAGCAAGCCGAAGAAGACACGCAGGGCCACGAGCAGCCAGGGGCCGATCTCGGTGACTGCGATCTTGATCCACAAGAATGAAGAGCCCCAGGCGAGGCTAAGGCCAATGAACGCCAACCACTCTTTTAATTTCACTCGATCTCCTTGGGTAGAACCAACACAGTATCGAACACGGCAACAGGCGCAACGATACGCCGTTGTTATAACCCCGACTTGAGCGATGCGTGAAACTTACAAGAGTGATTGTTTAGACGACAAAGAGCGGGTCAATGACCCGCCCTTTTTGATTCGGAGTGAGAGAGTTATGCCTTATTCGTAGCGCAATGCTTCGACCGGCTGCAAGCTGGCGGCTTGATTAGCCGGGTAGAGCCCAAAGAATAAGCCCACGCCCATTGAGAAGAGCGTTGCCAGCAGGATCGAGTCGATGCTGATTGTAGGCACGATGTCGGCATTAGCGGCAGCAGCGACGGCGCCAACGGCGACGGCGATGAGCCAGCCCAGGATGATGCCCAAGATGCCGCCAACTAGGCTGAGCAGCGAGGACTCCGTGAGGAACTGGATGAGGATGTCGCGCTTGCGAGCGCCGAGCGCTTTGCGCAAACCGATCTCGCGGGTGCGTCCGATGACGGAGACGAGCATGATGTTCATGATGCCGATGCCGCCGACGAGCAGCGAGATGGCAGCCACGCCACCGAGGAAGATGGTGAGCACGCCTGTGATGGCGGAAGCAGTGTCGAGGAAGTCTTGCTGGTTGAAGATGCGGAAGTCATCCTCGCCGAGCGGTGTGCGGTGGCGGGAGCGCAGAATGTCTGCGATCTCCTGGCTAGCCAGCGGCACGGTCTCGGAGGGGGAAGCCTGCACAATGATCATGTCGACGCTGTTGGAGGTGGCGCGCTGCACGAGGCGTGATTGCGCAGTAGTGAGCGGCACCATGATGCGGTCGTCTTCGTCGACGAAACCGGAGCTACCCTTTTCGGCGAGAATGCCGATGACACGGAAGGGCTGACCGTTGAGACGCACGGTCTCGCCGACCAGCGCTTCCGTGCGGCCAAAGAGCGTCTCGGCCACAGTCGTGCCAAGCACGACAACGGCGGAGCGGCCGAGCACGTGCGTATCGTTGATGAACTCTCCTTCCGAGAGCGCGACGTTGCGCACCCATTCGTAGGGTGCAGTGACCGCGTCGAGAGTAGTGCTGGCAGATTCACCGGAGGCATTAACCTCGACAGTACCCTGAATCATGGGGGCGACGCCAATAACAGAAGGCGCGGAGAAGCTATCGGTCATGGCTTCGGCATCATCGAGGGTGAGCGGCTTGGCGTTGCGGGCTTCTTCATCTTCACCACCGCGCACGACAAAGAGAAGATTGGTGCCGATGTCTTCGATGGAACCAGTGATGCTTTGCTCTGCGCCACGGCCGATGGCCAGCATGGCAATGACCGCGCCGACACCGATTACGATGCCGAGGATGGTGAGCGCGGAGCGGAGTTTATTGGCCGTCAGGCTTTCCAGCGCGGCCATGAAAGAAGTAGTCAGGTTCATTGTGCAACCTTTGCTTTCGCGTTGACCTTCTGGTCGGACTGCACCTGGCCGTCGCGAATGGTGACGGTACGGTTGGTCTGCGCGGCGATATCGGGATCGTGGGTGACGATGATGAGGGTGACGCCGCGATCGCGGTTGAGGCCGAGCAGCAGGTTCATGATATCTGCGCCGGCTTTGCTATCCAGGTTGCCGGTCGGCTCGTCGGCCATGATGATGGCGGGGTTAGTGACGAGCGCGCGAGCAATGGCGACGCGCTGCTGCTGGCCGCCGGAAAGCTCGTTAGAGCGATGGTGGACGCGGTCGCCGAGGCCAACCATCTCGAGCGCTTTCTTGGCGCGCTCAGCTCGGCCTTCGGCCACGCCAGCGTAGCGCAGCGGCAGCTCGACGTTATCGAGCGCGCTGGTGCGACGCAGCAGGTTGAAAGTCTGAAAGATGAAACCGACCTTGCGATTGCGCACGTCAGCGAGTTGATCATCATCCATAGTCGCAACGCTTTCGCCATCCAGCTCATAGATGCCGGAGGTCGGCCGATCGAGGCAGCCAAGCATATTCATCAGCGTGGACTTGCCGGAACCCGAAGGCCCCATGATGGCCATGACCTCGCCGCGCTTGACCTGCAGGGAGAGGCCGCGCAACGCGTGGACTTCCACCTCCCCCATTGTGTAGACCTTGGTCAGGTCCTGGGCGTTTACTACAACGTCGTTCATTAGTTGCCCATCAAGAACTGGCCGCTGCGCGGCGGGTTGCTGGGGTCGAAAGTAGTCGTGGGCGGGTTGAGCACCACGGTATCGCCTTCTTCCAACTCGCCGCCAGCGATCTCGCTGTGGGTTTCGGAGGAAGCGCCGAGGGTTACGTTGATTGGCAGG
>JACZCZ010056221.1_pt1 | contig 13155 bp, 7 predicted proteins | sample 8641811 | NCBI WGS metagenome assembly JACZCZ01 (sample SAMN15324610, study PRJNA640507) | soil metagenome | isolation source: intercropping peanut in the first line | place: China: Luxin town, Laibin City, Guangxi Province | collected 2019-07-25 | depth 10cm m | reverse complement strand
GTGACGGCACCGATTTCTTTGATCGGGTGCACGGTGCCGATCTCGTTGTTGGCGAGCATCAAGGAGACAAGGATCGTCTTGTCGGTGATCGCGTCGCGCACTTGTTCGGGCGACACCAGTCCGAGCTTGTCGACGTCGAGGTACGTGACCTCGTAGCCGTTGCGCTCCAAGCGCTTGCACGTGTCGAGCACCGCCTTGTGCTCGGTCTTGGCGGTGATGATGTGGTTGCCCTTGGACTTGTAGAACTCGGCGACGCCCTTGATCGCCAGGTTGTCGCTCTCGGTCGCGCCCGACGTGAAGACGATTTCCTTCTCGCTGGAAGCACCAATCAGCTTGGCGACCTGCTCGCGCGCGTACTCCACAGCTTCTTCGCCGACCCAGCCGAATGAGTGATTGCGGCTCGCGGCGTTGCCGAACTTCTCGGTGAAGTAGGGCAGCATCGCTTCGACCACGCGCGGATCGCAGGGCGTGGTGGCCATGTTGTCCATGTAGATAGGGAGCTTGGGAGACATGGTGAGGCGGGTCCTTCGGAATCAGTGACTATGGAAGCCAGCGACGAGCTCGGGGGCGTTGTCGCGTGGCTCATGGCGTTGACAGCTGGTGCACGCGTTCATCAAGAGCGCGGGGTCGCAGCTGGGGCAGGTCTGCAGGTAGTTGAGGCTGGCCTCGAGCTCAGCCTCCAGGTCACGCAGCTTCGCGATCTGAGCGCGGGTGTCTTCGAGCTTCTGCTGGAACAGCTCCTCGACGCGGCCCATTGCTGTGGTGGCCGAGCCGCTGTTGGACCATTCCTTCGACATCGTCTGGATGTCGCTGAGCGAGAAGCCCATCTCCTGCAGCTTGCCGATCCAACGCACGCGCACGACCGAATCGGCGGTGTAGAGCCGATAACCACCCTTGGAACGATCGCCGGGCTCCAGTAGCCCCAGCTCCTCGTAGAGGTGCAGGGCGCGCACCGTCTTACCGGTTTGCTGCGCCAGCTCACCAACGCGCAGCGTGGCTTGCACCAGGGGAGGCCGTTGGCGGCGTGTGTCCTTAATGACGCGTAGCTGAATCGGCATGCGGCTGCTCCCAGCCTTACCCTTACGCGTACGTGAGGGTTAGAGTCTTGGCCGTATCTAGGCAGGTCACGCGACGGTGTCAAGGCGCCCAGGTGGCGGCCGCCGTTGCAAATGCACGATTTCCCGACATTTTCTGCGCCAGGCAACCGGCATGAGCCTTGATGAGGGCGCGCAGATGTTCGCGCTGCCCGCGATTGCGACGGCATGGCTGCTCGGTTTGGCCGCGTCCGCGCTTGGGATGGGATCAGCCGGAATGGCGCTCCTCGGGCTCGGCGTGGCCGGCCTCCTGATGGCTCGCGCGCTGCTGCCGATTGCGCTGACCACGTCGCGGTGGGCGGCCTGGGCGTTGGCGTTCGCGGCGTTCGTTGCTGGCCTGTCCACCCGCGTGATCGAAGGAGGCCCCGTTCCGGTGGCGGGCCTGGCACGTCTGGTTGTCGACGTGACGCGAGTCGATCACGGCGCGGGGGCGACAACCTGCGATGTCGTGGTGGTGAGCGGCGAGCGTGTGGACGATCGACAGCCGATCCTTGCTGGATCGCGCCTGATGACCGGGCCTGTCGCATTGCCTCTCGGCGCGCGGGTCGAGGTCCTTGCGCAGATCAAGCTGCAGCAACCGTTTCGCAATCCGTCGCCGCATCCTGCGCTTCCGGATCCGCGGGCAACCCAGGCGCGTGCGTGGTTGTCGGCGTCGGCGGGCGTTCGTGTGCTAGCCCAAGCGCCCTGGTGGCGTGCGATCGATCGTGCACGTGGCGCCGTGCGAGCAGCATTGGTCGCGACCTTGCCGGCGAACGCTGCGGGGGTCGCACGAGCCCTGGTGTTGGGCGAAGGGCGCGCGGTCGATCCCACCGATGCGCAAGACGTGCGGGCGGCTGGGCTCTCCCATGTGCTCGCGGTGTCAGGTCTGCACGTGACGTTGGTGGTGGGCGCGCTGGTTGGACTGCTGCGTTGGTTGCTGCTGTGGACACCCCTTGCGCTGCGCGTCGAGGTGCGGCGCATCGCGTGCGCGATCGGGATCGGCGTGGTCCTGCTGTACGCGCCGTTCTCCGGCGGCAGTGCGAGCGCGTGGCGTGCGGCGGTGACTGCGGCGTTGGCGTGGGCGTTGGTGGCGGCAGGTCGACGTCCGAATCCGGCGGCGATCACTGCGGCTGCGGCATTGCTCTTGTCCGCGATCACGCCAGCCGAGATCTGGAACGCGGGCTTCGTGCTGTCGATCGTCGCCACCGCGGCGCTGGTCTCGATCCCGCGTCACGAAGGGCCACCGACCTGGCGTGAGCGCATTCGTCTTGTGCTGATGATCACGTGGCGCGCGTTCGTCGCGACCGCGCCGATCGTGCTTTGGTTGTTCGGAACACTGCCCTGGATCGGCCTGTTGGCGAACTTGTTGCTGGTGCCGCTGTCGTCGGTGCTGTTGTTGCCGGTGGTCACGTTCCACGCGCTGCTCGCCACGTGCCTGCCGTCGCTCGCTGCGCTGACTGCGCCGCTTGCGGGATGGGCGATCGATGGCTTCATCGCGGCATCGGCGTGGCTGGGAAAGGCGCCGGGGCTGTCACCGCCGCCGTTGTCGTGGCCTCAAGGCCTCTCGCTGGCAGCGCTCTGCGCGGCATGGTTGTTGATCAAGTCTCAGCGCGCGCTCTTCGTGGTGACGACGCTGTGCGTGATCTCGATCGCGCTTGCGGAATGGCACGTGCGCGTGGCGGAACGGCCGACGGAGCGGTTGCGCGCGACGTTCCTCGATGTGGGGCAGGGTGACAGCGCGCTGGTCGACATGCCGAACGGCCAGCTGATGTTGATCGATGCTGGCGGCAATCCGAACGGTGGTCCCGATCCTGGTCGCGCAGTGCTCGTGCCGTTGCTGGCGGCGCGTCGGCGCAAGCACATCGATGTGGCGGTGATCACCCATCCCCATCCCGATCACTACGGAGGCCTGCGCGCGCTCGTGGATGCAGCGGTACCGGTCGCTGAGGTTTGGGACACCGGACAAGGCGACACCGAAGAACCCGAGGGAGAGCTATCCAAGATCCTGCGTGTGCTGTCCTCGCGCGGCACGCGGTTGCGTCGGCCGAATGAGATCTGCCGTGAGCCGCAGAGCTTCGGCGCGGCGCGTGTGACCGTGCTCTGGCCCTGTCCGCGCTTCGACGCTGGACACGATCCCAACGACAACTCGCTGGTGCTGCGGATCGAACACGGCGCGCACACGCTGTTGTTCACGGGTGACATCGAAGGTCACGCCGAGCAACGGTTGGTGGCTACGCGCGCTGCGGACCTGAACGCGGACGTGCTGAAGGTTCCGCACCACGGCTCGCGCACCTCGAGCAGTCAGGCGTTGCTCGACGCCGTGTCGCCCCGCTTCGCCGTGGTCAGCTCGGGCGCGTTCAATCGCTACGGTCATCCACATCCAGATGTAGCGGAGCGCCTGCACCGTGCGGCGCAACGCGTCATTCGCTTGGATCGCGCGGGTGGGACGTTCATCGAGAGCGACGGTCGCAGACTGTTCGCCACCATGTCGGCGAATCACTGATCGAACGCCGCGCCGCGCCTAGGGGGCGCAGTACATGCCGTAGCCGTCGGCAGTGGCGATTGGGCGGCAACGTTCGCCAGGGCAGTCGCTGTCGTTGCAGCACACCAGGCTGCAGCGTCCGTTGGCGCAGCGCCCCTGTCCGCAATCTTGCGAGTCTTGGCAGGTGCCGCCGAGTGGGGTGGCGCCGTCGGTCAAGATGCACACCGGTGTTCGCGAGAGCTCGGGCAAGAGCAAGTTGATCGCTTCGTATGAGCACACCTGACCCAGCTCGGCATCGCAGTCCGAACGACAGGATTGGCCGCAGGCACCCAGGTAGATCGGACTGGCGACGCACAGACGTGATGTGCAGCGATTGGCGCTCGGGACACAGACTTGTCCGGCGCTCAGGCCGTCCGACATCGGCTCGCCGCACACGAAGCCACCGCTGATACCGCGCGTCTCGAACACACACGAGGTGCCGTGCGCGGCGCCGAGGCAGTCCGCATCCTCCGTGCACAGCCGTCGGCACGTGGGCTCGCCGCCTGCCGCCGCATCACAGACGCCAGAGGTGCAGTCCGCGTCGTTGGAACACGGGGATTCCTGGCGCGTGGTGGCCCGTCCAACGATGCCCAGGGGTGCGCACAAGCGCGTGCCGATGCCGCGCACGACGCAGACGTTGTCGTCGCCGCAATCTGTGTCCGTGCAGCACGCGCGTGAGCACACGCGGCCTTCATTGCCGCGCAAGCCGAGGGCTTCGTTGGGCACGCACACGCCGCTCAAGCAATCGGCGTCGTTGTTGCAGCTGCTGCCTGGGTTGAGTGGCACCGCGCAGACCGAGACGCGTGTTCCACAACCCCCAGGGCTCGGACACGGCTGGCATTGCTGGCCCGAGGGGCACGCGACGCAACTGCCTGGGGTGGGGCAAGGCGTGTCGACGTCTTCGCAGTTGCTCGCTCCACCGCAGTCCACATCGTCGTCGGGCACGCCGCTGCAGTCGTTGTCGATGCCATCGCCGCACACGTCGCGGTGCATCGGCACGCCGTCCAGCGTGTCGCCGGCAGGACGAATCGTCGCGTCGGTGTCGACGCAGTCGGCCAACGCGCGAATGCCACCACCGCACCAGGTGAATCCGTCGCCGTCTTGATCGTTGCCTTCGTCGATGCGTCCGTCGCAGTCGTTGTCGAGACGGTCGCAGTCCTCCAGCACCTGCCCCGGCACACAGGTTTGGCACTTGCCTTCACGGCAGACCAAGCCGGGACCCACCTCGCCACACGGATCGACCGCGCCGCTCTGCGCGACGCAGCGCACGTCGTCGTCGCCTGGATTGACCAGGAAGCTGCATGACGCGATCACCGTCGTCAGCAAGAGCCAGGGCGTGCGGTACGCAACACGCATCAGAACGCTCCGCCGAGCATGAGCGTGGCGCCGTCACGCGAGCCTGACACGCTGAGCTGCACGCGACGTTCGGGGGGCGCTTCTGGCGTGCGCGCAAAGTAGAGCACCACCGCCGTCGCGATCGCGCCTACGCCGCCGATCAGCATGATGTCGCTGGCCAGCGCCAAGAGGTTGGCTTGATCGACCAGGCTGTTGCGCGTGGCGACGTTGCCGTCTTGGCCTAGCACGAACTTGTTCACCTCGTTCTCGCGCGACAACGCCATCACCCCGGTGACGATGCTGCCGCCGATGAGCGCGACGCCGCTACCGCCCACGATCCAGAACAGCGCGTCAGCGGTGCCTGCGGCGGGAGGCTCACGGTAGATCACTTCGCGCAGTGTCTCCGGTTGCTGGCTGGCGCTTGCGGAGAGCTCTGTGCGCGCACCTTCGAGACGATGAATCGTCGCCAGGATCCGTTCGCGCTCATCGTTCTCGGCATCCGACAACATCCCGACGTAACGTGTGTAGTAAGCGATCGCTTCGTCCAGATTGCCGAGCAGCTCGCTGACGCGGGCCACGTTGTAGAGCAGGTTCGGCGACTCGGGATCGAGCGCGAGCGCTGCCTTCAGATCGATGATGGCGTCGCGGTAGCGCCCGGCGTCGTAGTGCGCGCGGCCGGAGCGGTAGAGGTCGATCGCCTCCTGAGGCGCCTCACTCTGGGCAGACGCCGAGCCCGACAAAAGGCAAAGCGCGGCCAGGAGCATCGGCAACAACACCAGTCCCACCCAGCGTTTGCGTTGCGCTTGCCCCGCGTTCGGCAGACTTTCGCGGGCTCCCCACATCGGGGCGGAACGCTACAGCGCTCACACGCCGTTCGCCAACCCCGGAGCGGCTTCGGGCCCGACAACCGCCGTGATATGGCTTCCCGCCATGGCGCGTTCCTTGATTCGAGCGGCAGTCCTTTGGTGTGTGTTGTTCAGTCATGTGGCTTCGGCGCAGCTGCACCGGCCGACTGATCCGGTCGCCACGCCGCCCTCGGCCTTCGTCGAACAAGATGACGCGCTCGCCATCGACGTGAACCCGGCTTGGCTCGGATGGACGCCCGCGTTCAGCGCATCGGTGTTGCACAGCGACGTGCGCATGGATGGCACGCCGGTGCTGGCCGGTGACGCGGTGCACGTGGCGACGCCGTTGCTGTGGGGCCTGTCGGTGGGCGCGACGGTTCAGAGCATTCGTCCGCCTGGTCCGCGCTACGGGGGCGATCGGGGTATGGGTGCCCTGGCGCTGGCCTTCAGCGCGTCGCCTTCGCTCGCGTTCGGCGCCACGATCCGTACCTTGGCGGCCAGCGATCCCTGGCTCGACGGCCTGACCACCGGCGATCTCGGTGTGTCGATGCGGCCTTCCAATGCATTGCAACTCTCGCTGGTGGGTCGCGACTTGTTCGTGACGCGTGAAGGTCAAGGCACGTTGGGGCTCGACCTCGCCAGCTCGCTGTTGGTCGATGTCACGCTGCGTCCGTTCGGTACGCGCGCGTTGTTGGTGAGCGCGCAGCTCGCGGTGGGTCGCGAAACCGGTGGACGCCTCACGCTTGGGTTGCCGCTGCCGGGTGTCGGTCGCGTGACGGGCATGGTCGAAGCCGATCGCTTCGACACCGAGAGCTTGCGCATGGTCGGTGGCCTGGAAGTGGACTGGGGCCGCACTGCGATTGCGGGCGGCGTGATGCTCGGCGACGGCGGCTTGAACGGCACACCGGGTTGGTATGCATTGGCGCGCTACAGCGGTGCCGATCGGCCTGGCCTGCCCAGTGGCAGCCGTGTGCTCGATGTGGAGCTGCGCGCCGTGAGCGCACGCAACTGGATCGCGACTGCCGTGATGTTGCAACGCGCGGCATACGACGCGCGCATCGGCGGTCTGTTGTTGCGGCTGCGCGAGACGGGCATCGGTTTGGCGGCGGCCCAAGAGCTGCGTCAATTGATCGAGGAGCTGCGCGCCAACGGCAAGCCAGTGGTGTGTCACTTGGATGCGCCGAGCGGGGCCGAGGTGTACGCATGCGCGAGCGCCGATCACACGTGGATCGATCCGGCCGGCGGCATGCGCTTGATGGGCTTGAACATGACCGCGTTGCTGTTTGGCGACCTGTTGCGGAACGTCGGCCTGCGCGCCGACTTCGTTCGCATCGGCGAGTACAAGAGCGCGCCCGAGCAGTTGATGCAGTCGCACATGAGTGAGCCAGCGCGCGTGCAGACGCAGGCGTTCCTCGATGACGCGAACCGACGCATGCTGTTCGATCTGTCCAAGGACCTGGAGGTGAGCCAAGCGCGCGTGGCTGAGATCATCGATCACGGTCCGCAGCTGGCGCGTGACGCCGTCGGGTTCGGTCTGGCCAGCGCCGAGGTCGACGAGATCGTGATGGATCGCGAGGTCAGCGACGTGTTCGGTGAGCGGCCGCGCGTGACTGAGTTGCCGCCACGCTTGCCGGAGACTTACGGCCAAGGGGCGCGTATCGGCGTGGTGCTCGTGGACGGCAACATCGTCGATGGTGACAACGTCGACATGCCGCTGATCGGCATCCACATGAGCGGTGGTCGCAGCGTGGCCCGCGCGATCGAGACGATGGCGCACGATCCGACGGTGGCAGCGATCGTGGTGCGGGTAGACTCACCCGGTGGCGCGGTGCTCGCCTCTGACCAGATCTGGCGCGCGATGCGGCGTGCGCGCGAGATCAAGCCGGTGATCGCATCCATGGGCGGCGTCGCGGCGAGCGGCGGCTACTATGTGGCGTCGGCGGCGAACGAGATCTGGGCCGATCCGAGCACGCTGACCGGATCGATTGGCATCTTCTTCGGCAAAGTCGACGTCGTCCCCCTGGCAGAGCGCTGGGGCATCGGCATCGAGAGCTTTCAGCGCGGTGCGCGTGCGGGCGCGGAATCGGTGTGGCGACCGTTCACCGACGACGAGCGCGCCGCGTTGGCGCAAACCATCCGCGACTTCTACCGAACGTTTCTCGCGCGCGTGGCGGAAGGCCGCGACATGACACCGGAACGCGTCGATGCCTTGGGCCAAGGTCGCATCTACTCCGGCGACGCTGCGTTGAATCTCGGCTTGGTCGATCATCTCGGTGGTCTGGCGTCTGCCCTGGCTCGCGCGCGTCAGTTGGCCAACCTGCAGCCGAACGCCGACGTCATTGTCCTACCCGACGCGCCCAACAGCTGGCTGAGCTACGTGACCGGCGGCGCGAGCGCGACCACCACGTCCGCCTTGGGCGCGGCTGGCATCTCGCCGATTCCCTCAGAGCTGCTTGGTGCGCTGTCGTTCGCTGCGACCGTGCGTCACACCGGCCCGACCCAAGGCCTGGCAATGCTGCCCTTCGCCATCGACTTTCAGTAGCGGCCGCTGCTGATTGCTCAGCGGGCGGTAGGCGGTCGCCCGGGATCGCAGTTACGCTGCCACCATGTCATCTGGCGTTGGGTGCGGTGGGCTTGGGTCGCAGGCGTGGATTGCGGTCGTGATGCTGTCGGTTGGCGGCCTGACCGGCTGCGGCGACGACGATGGGATGGGGGGTGCCGACGCGGGCGGTGAAGACAGCGGTGGCGGGGTCCGTTGCGTCGACAACGCCGAGTGCGACGACGGCGTCTTTTGCAATGGCATCGAGCGCTGCCAACCGAATGCGGCGGGTGCAGATCGATCGGGGTGCGTGAGCGGAGCCGCGCCGCGCTGTGACGACGGCATCGCTTGCACAACCGACATGTGCTCGCACCCGCAGAATCGGTGCCTGTTCGTACCGGCCGACAACGATGGTGACGGCCATGCCGCCGCAACCTGCCTTGGCCCCGACGGTGAAGCGCTGGGTGACGATTGTGACGACGGCGACGGCTATCGCTTTCCCGGCAACCTCGAGGTGTGCAGTGGAGAGAATCCGGCGCACGACGAGGACTGCGACGCGGATACCTTTGGTGCGCGCGATCTGGATGGAGACGGCGCTCAAGACGCCGTGTGCTGCAACGTCGACGACAACAACGCATCGCACTGCGGCAGCGACTGCGACGACACTTCGGCACGGGTGCGCGATGGGTATCCCGAGCTGTGTGACGGCGTCGACAACGACTGCGACAACCTGGAAGACGACGCCACGATCGATGTGCCTTGGTATGTCGATGCCGACGGCGATGGCTACGGCGACCCGGCCTCGGACATGGTGCTGAGCTGCGCGATCGTGACCGACCGCAGCGTGGTGGCCACCGACTGCGACGATACCCGCGCAGCGCGTCACCCGGCAGCGCTCGAGATCTGCAATCAAGTCGACGACGACTGCGACGGCCGAACCGACGAAGGTGACGCGTGCAGTTGTGGCAGCCCGGGTCTCACGCAACCCTGCGTGTGCGGCGACAACCGTGGCGGCTTCCGCCAGTGCTTGAGCGACGGGCATTGGGACACCTGTGATTGTCGTGAGTGTGTCGATGGCGCGGTGGACTGCCTCGCATCGCTGATTCCGCGTGCATGCGTCGGCGGTCGCTGGGTGGCGTTGTCGGCATGCGCGGGCGTGACACCGCTGTGCGTGGCTGGTGAATGCGTTTGCATCGATGGCACCACCGCGTGCAGCGCGTTGCCCGATCGGGTCCCGCCCTTCGTGCAGGCACTGTTGCCTGGCGATGGCATCAGCAGCCAACCGGTCGATATCGCCGTGTCCGCGGTGTTGAGCGAGACGATCGACCCCGCCAGTGTCGATGCCACTAGCTTTCGCCTGCTAGACATCGAAGGCCTGTCGGTTCCGGCGATGCGCTATACGCAAGGCAACACGATCACCTTGGTGCCGAACGCAGCGTTGGAGCCCGGCCGCATGTACCGCGCAGAGCTGAGCGGCATCACGGACCTGGCCGACAACGCGTTGCCGCAAGCGCAGAGCTGGTCGTTCATCACAGAGCTCGACGTGCCATCGACGTTGCTGAGCACGGATCAGATCGGCGAGCCTGTGGTCTTGCACGTGTGGCCGAACGGCCGCGCCCTCGTCTCGCACCACATGAGCGACAATCCCCAAGGGCAAGAGCTGATCGAGCTCGACGGCGACAATCACAGTGTGTTGCACCGCGTGACGACCGGAGGCGTGTGCGACGCCCCGTGTCTCGCCGCGGGTGCACGCTACGCCTATGCGCCAAGCCGAGCGTTGACCCTGATCACAGTGCAGGCGGTGATCTGGCAAGGCCCGGCGATCAACATGTTGTCCAACATCGGCAACGCCACGTCGGGTGACCGTGTCTTCGTCTATGCCAACGACAACCTCGTGGTGTCCAGCAGTCAAGGCTCGCTGCCGCTCTTCCAAATGGTCATCAATGGCACGACGTCTTCATCGAGCATGGGCATCACGAGCAACACGCCGCGGCGCGACCCGTTGATTTCCGCCAACACGGACGGTGACGTCCTGACTGCGGTGATCGTGGAGTCCGCACAGGACGTCTGGCGCATCGGCAGGGCGCACAACGCGCTGCCAGGCTCGGGCACGTCTTTGACACCGGCCTACGCCATCGACAGCGCGGCGGCCGCGTTGCACCCGAGCGGCGAAGGGCTGGTGGCGTGGGTCGGCACATACACGGTCCAGGTCGGCGGCCTTGGCAGCTTCATTCACGACCAGATCTCCTTCGCACGTGTTTCCAGCACCGGCGTTGTGGGTACCGAAGTACAGATCCCCGCGACTGACGACGACACGCCGATCGATCACCTGCAAGTCGTGAGCGCGGGCGACACGTTCTGGATCGTGTATCGACGCGACAACCACGTGATGGCGTTGCCGATCACCGCGACGACAGAGGGCACGCCGCTCGACATCAGCGCCGCACCGCGCTTGGCCGGAACCATCGAGCAAGTGATCGCGAGTTGCGAGACCGATGGCACGCTGTACGTGGCGTGGATCGATGCTGCGCTCGGGTTCGACGTCGACGACGCGGTCTCCGCGAGGCGTCGCTTGCCCGACGGCACGCTCAGCCCCATCGACACGCTCTACGTGGGCGCCAACCTGGACTACCTACGCTCGGGAACGTTCGGAGCGCGCACGGCGCTCACGATCGTTACAGAACGCGACTCGTCATCGGACCCAGGCATCTACGCGATTCGACACTGAGACGCGTCGCGTCACAGCGCCTGTTCGTAGATGCGGTAGGTCTTGTAGAGCTTGCCGCCCATCGCCTTGATACCGAGGTTCACCGGGCGGTTGTCTTCCAGGGTCCAGCTGAGCTCGCCCCATTCGATGCCGAGCTTCATGCCGCGCTTGGCGATCTCCACATAGAGCGCGGTCGACAGGCCGCCGTAGCGCTTCACATGCCGGTACTTCTTGCGAATCCCAAGCAGGAACAAGCGCGCCGTGCGTGGCTGCTTCACCTTCAAGCGCCACAACAGCTTGGCGAAGCCGATCGGAAACAGCTTGCCCTTCAAGTCGCGCGTCGCTTCGTTCAGGTTGGGGAAGGCGATGCACATCGCTGCGGGCTCGCCATCAATCTCCGCGAACATCGCCAGGTCCTCGTTCAACACCAGGCCCAGATCCTTCACTGCCTTGCGCGCTTCGTCTTCGGTCAGCGACACGTGGCCCCAGTTGTCCGCCCATGCGTCGTCCTGGATCTCGAGCACCGTGTGCAGCTCTTTCTCGAGCTCGCTCTTGCGCATGCTGCGGATCTTCACCTCGGGCATCTCGTGGATCTGCTCCCAGGCTTTGACCGCGCGCGGCGGCAGATCACCCACCACATAGCGCCAGGCAAAGAAGTCCTTGGCCTTCACCAAGCCGCACGCCTCCGCCAAGTGACCTTGATAGGGCATCGAGTGCGGCATCATCACCATCGGCGGCATGTCGAAGCCGTCGACCAGCAGGCCAACCTCTTCGTTGATCGACAGCGACAACGGCCCGCGCATGCGCTTCATGCCGCGTGAGCGCAGCCACGCCGAGGCGGCGTCGATCAGCTTCTTGGCCACTTCCTCATCGTCGATGGTGTCGAAGAAGCCAAAGAACCCGGTGGCGTCGTCGTAGCGCTTCAGGTGCTCCCGATCGATCTGCGCCGACACGCGGCCAACGAGCTTGCCGTCCTTCCACGCCGTAAACAGCGTGCCTTCCGCGTGCTTGAAGAACGGGTTCTTCGATGGCGTTAGGCGCTCGCGGATCTCGAACTCGAGCGGAGCGATCCACATCGGGTCGTCTTTGAAGATCAGGTGCGGCGCTTCGACGAAGGCGTCGATGTCTTTGCCGAGCGTGTGATTGCGGATTTCGATGGTCATGGTGATTGTCGATCAAACCTTGAGCGGTCCGACCATCTCCTCGGGCTTCACTTCGGCGTCGAACTCTTCGCCGGTGAGCAGCTTCAGCTCGATCGCTGCTTCACGCAGGGTGCCGCCGGTCTTGTGGGCGTGCTTGGCGACCTTGGCGGCGTTGTCGTAGCCGATCTTTGGGTTCAGCGCGGTCACCAGCATCAGCGAGTTGTGCAGGTTCTTCTCGATGTTGCCGCGGTGCGGCTCGATGCCAAGCGCGCAGTGTTCGTTGAAGCTCTCGCACGCGTCTGCCAGCAAGCGGATCGACTGCAACAGGTTGTAGGCCATCACCGGCTTGAACACGTTGAGCTCGAAGTTGCCCTGGCTGCCGGCGAAACCGATGCACGCGTCGTTGCCGAAGACTTGGCAGCACACCATCGTCATCGCTTCGCACTGGGTCGGGTTGACCTTGCCCGGCATGATCGAGCTACCCGGCTCGTTCTCAGGGATCGTGATCTCACCGATGCCGCAGCGTGGACCGGAGGACAACCAGCGCACGTCGTTCGCCATCTTCATGCACGCGGCAGCTAGCTGCTTGAGCGCACCGCTCGTGCCCACGAAGGCGTCGTGGCCGGCGAGCGCAGCGAACTTGTTGGGCGCCGAGACGAACTCGTGCTTGGAGAGCTTGCTGATGTGCTTGGCGACGAGCTCAGCGTACTTGGGGTGCGTGTTGAGGCCAGTGCCGACCGCGGTGCCGCCGAGCGCGATCTGACGCAGCTGGGGAAGTGTTGCGATGATCGCGGCGTTGGCGTTGTCGAGCTGGTTGACCCAGCCGCTGATCTCTTGGCCGAGCGTGAGCGGCGTGGCGTCTTGAAGATGGGTGCGGCCGATCTTCACGATGTCCATGGTCTCCGCGCTCTTCTTGGCGAGCGTGTCGCGCAGCGGCTGAATGCGCGGCAAGAGGTAGTCCTCGATCTCGATCACCGCGGCCATGTGCATCGC
>JACZCZ010055753.1_pt1 | contig 13162 bp, 11 predicted proteins | sample 8641811 | NCBI WGS metagenome assembly JACZCZ01 (sample SAMN15324610, study PRJNA640507) | soil metagenome | isolation source: intercropping peanut in the first line | place: China: Luxin town, Laibin City, Guangxi Province | collected 2019-07-25 | depth 10cm m | reverse complement strand
GTGGCGGCCAGGTGACCTACCACGGCCCCGGCCAGATCGTCGCGTATCCGCTGTTCGACCTGAAGCGCCTGAAGGTGGGCGTGCGCGATTACGTCTGCAAGATCGAGCAGGCGATGATCGATACGCTGGCCGAATGGAACATCGAAGCCGCGCGCAAGGATGGCGCGCCCGGCGTCTATGTCGCCGGCGCGAAGATCGGCGCGCTGGGCATCCGCGTGCGACGCGGCTGCACCTTCCACGGCCTGGCGTTCAACATCGCGATGGACCTGGAACCGTTCCACCGCATCAATCCCTGCGGTTACCAGGGGCTGCAGGTGGTCTCGCTGGCCGATCTCGGCGGCCCGAACGGCATGGACCAGGTGAAACCGGTGTTGTTGAAGCACATGGCGGACCAGTTCGGCCTTTCGCTTCGCCACGAGACCGCCTTGCCGGATCTGTCGCAGGCCGCATAACGACGGCCATGGCCGCGTGCCACAATCGGTCGCCATGAACGATGCGACCCTGTCCCTCGATGCCGAACGCGATGCACTGACCGAACGCGGCCTGGCGCGCTTGCGCGCCGTGTCGACTTCATCGGATGCGCTGCTGGCCTATCCTGGCAATGTAGAACGCGTATCGCGCGTGATCGCCACCAGCGATTTCGCGCTGGAAACGTTGCGCCGGCAGCCCGACCTGCTCGCGACCCTGCTCCAGGATGACGGCGCTGCGCCGTGGCCGGTGCCCGCGCTGCTCGCGGACAACACGGCGCAGTGGCCCGAACTGCTGCGCCGCTACCGCACGGCCGAATCCACGCGCCTGGTGTGGCGCGACGTCCATGGGCTGGACACCGTCGACGACACGCTGGCCGGCACCACGCGCCTGGCCGAGGTCTGCCTGCAGACCGCGCTCGACGCGCTGGAAGTCGAATTCGCGCAACGCCACGGCGTGGTGCGTGCAGCCGATGGCAGCGCGCAGCGACTGGTGGTGTTCGGCCTGGGCAAACTGGGCGGCGGCGAGCTGAATTTTTCTTCCGACATCGACCTGGTCTACGCCTATCCGCAGGGCGGCGACTCCGACGGCGCGCGTTCGCTCGCGGCCGAGGACTATTTCATGCGGCTGGGCCAGCGACTGGCGAAACTGCTAGACGAACCTACGGCGGACGGCTTCTGTCACCGCGTCGACCTGCGCCTTCGGCCGTTCGGCAACGCCGGACGCGTGGCGCTTTCGTTCGCGGGCATGGACCAGTACTTCCAGCGCGAGGGGCGCGACTGGGAGCGCTACGCCTGGTTGAAGGCACGCGCCGTGGCCGGCGACATCGAGGCGGGCGAACAATGGCTGGAGTCGTTGCGTCCGTTCGTCTACCGGCGCTACCTGGACTACACCGCGCTCGATGGCCTGCGCGAGATGAAGGCCGCCATCGCCGCCGAAGTCGCGCGCCGCGAACTGGCCGACGACATCAAGCGTGGCCCGGGCGGCATCCGCGAGATCGAATTCCTCGTGCAGGCGTTGCAGCTCATCCGTGGCGGACGCGAAGCGGCGCTGCGCGAACGGCGCCTGCGCGTGGCGTTGCCGGCACTGGTGGCGAGCCGGCAGGTATCGCTGGAAGAAGGCGAGATGCTCGCGGAGGCGTACCGCTTCCTGCGCCGCCTGGAGAATCGCCTGCAGATGCTGCGCGATGCGCAGACCCACGCGCTGCCGGAGACGGCACTTGACCGTCATCGCATCGCGCGCGGATTGGATTATCCGGATTGGGATGCGCTGCGCGCCGCCTTGGACGTGCAGCGCGAACGCGTGTCGGCGGAATTCGCGGAACTGCTCGCACCGCGCCAGCGCGATGCCGAGCCGGGCGCGCTGGCGCTGTACTGGCGCGCGTTGCCGGAAGGGGGAGATGCATCGCCGCTCGCGGCATCGGGGTTCACCGATCCGGGCAGCGCGGACCTTGCGCTGCGTGAGTTCGCGCAATCCAGCGGCGTGCGTGCGCTATCCGATGCTGCCCGCGCGCGGCTCGATCGCGTCGTGCCATCGCTGCTCGACGCCTGCGTGCGCTCGCGCCAGCCCGATGCCGCGCTGCGCCGCGTGTTGCCTTTGTTGCAGGCGATCCTGCGCCGCGCCAGCTATCTCGCCCTGCTCGACGAGCAGCCCAGCGCGCTGGCGCGCCTGGTCGATGTGCTGGCGCGCAGCGCGCTGCTGGCGGAGCGGCTCGCGCAGTACCCGTTGTTGCTGGACGAATTGCTGGACACGCGCGTGGCCGGGCCGATGCCCCACCGCGCCGAGCTGCGCGCCGAATGCGAAGCGGCATTGCTCGAAGACGATCCTGAAGCCTGTCTGCGCCTCTTGAACGAACGACGCCTGGCGCTGAGTTTCCGCGTGGCGCTGGCCGCGCTGGATGGACGACAGGCGGCGCGCGACAGCGTGCGCCAGCTGGCCTGGCTGGCCGATGAGGTCGTCCGCGTGGTGGTGCGGGTGGCGACACGCGACGTGCTGGCCGCGCATGGCCGCGTGCCCGACGGACGCTTCGCGGTGGTCGGTTACGGCAGCCTCGGCGGCGAGGAACTGGGCTTCGGTTCGGACCTCGACCTGGTGTTCCTGTTCGACGCGTCCGCAGGTGCGGAATCCGATGGCGCGCGTCCGCTGGAAGCGGGGCGCTGGTATGCGCGCCTCGCGCAGAAGATCGTGGCGCTGCTCGGCGCGGTCACGGCGGCGGGACGGTTGTACGACGTCGACGTGCGCCTGCGCCCCGACGGGGCGAAAGGCTTGCTGGTGTCGTCGCTGGCGAGCTTCACCGAATACCAGCGCGAACGCGCGTGGACCTGGGAACACCAGGCGCTGGTCCGCGCCCGTGCGATGGCCGGCGACCTGTCTCTGCGCGACGCCTTCGAAGAGGTCCGCCGCCAGACGCTGGCCCATCCACGCGATGCCGATACGTTGCGCGCCGAGGTGGTGAAGATGCGCGCGCGGATGCGCGCCGAGCTCGATCGCAGCGATGCCGCGCGCTTCGATCTCAAGCAGGGCGCGGGCGGCCTGGTCGACCTCGAGTTCCTGCTGCAGTACCTGGTGCTGCGCGATGCGGGTCGGCGACCGGGCCTGCAGCGGCCGCGCGATACACCTGGCCTGCTGGTTGAGCTGACAGAAGGGGGCGTGCTGTCGCCGGAACAAGCCGCTGCATTGGACGCCGTGCACGCGACCTTCGTGGCGGAAGGCCTCGCCTGCACGCTGGACCGGCGTCCGCGCCTGGTGGTGGAGAACGCGGCGCTGGCTGCTGCGCGCGCGCTTGTGATGCGGACTACGTCCGCGCACGGACTGGATTTCGACGCGACGGCGTAACGGATCAGAGCGACAGTCGCGCGCGTACCTCGGCGGCAATGCGAGCCGTTTCGCGCAACGGCTCGACATCGAAAGGCGAGATTGCAGCAGTCAATGCGCGGATACGTCCGCGTTCCAGCAGGGCATCCAGGAACAGGCGGGGGCGCCCGCTGACGCGTGCCGGTTCGAACACATGGACCGGTGCCGACGTCGCGCATGCTTCGGACACCATGTTGACCGACTCCGGCGTGCAGACGATGCGGTCGGCCCAGGCCAGCAGGCCGGCATAAGGATTCGGGCCATCGGACGGATCGCACCACAGCACCGTGTCCGCGCGCGTTGCGTAACGCGCGCGCAGGGCCTGCACGACGTCGGCGGGCGTGCGGCGCGATGTCGTGATCATCAGGCTATCCGTTCCCATCGCGTCGTCGAGCGTGGCGGCGAGTCGCGCGAACGCGTCGGCATCGAAAGCGTAGTGCGCGCTGTCGCCGCCGATCAGCAGCGCGGTGCGCGGCGAGGGCAGGGCGGCGAAGGAAGGAAACGCCACGCGGGCATCCGACAGCCAGGCATCGTCGACCGGGTTGAGGCTGCCGAGCAGGGTGAGCACGTTGGGTCCGGCAAGTCCGTCGTGCTCCGGCGCGATGACCAGGTCCCAGTGCGACGGGTCGAGACGCGGATCGAGGATCTGGACGGTGCGGCTGCCGCGGTCGTGCAGCAGGCGCGTCGCCAGCGCCGCCTGCCGACCGCAACCGATGGCCAGCGCGGGAGGCGTGTTCCATGCCGCCTGGAATGCCGGTCCGAACGATTGCGATGCGCCCGGCAACCTTCGAGGCGCGAACCAGCGCCAGGGCGCACGGGGCAGCAGCACGATCTCGTCCGCCATCCGCCCCAGTGCGCGCGCCAACGCCCCGGCCTGTCGCACGTTGCCGGCATGGCCATCGGTGAGGGTACAAGTGCGGGGCGAATCGGCCGTCACGGAGCGTTTTCGTTCCACTGGTTAAAACAATCCGTTCCGGGGCGGCTGGATGTTGCCATAGTCAGGACACTCTACACTGCCCCCGCATTCGCTGGCCCGGCCCGCCGGGCTCCGTCTTCTTCCTGCCGCAGGTTTCCCATGCCCCAAGCTCTCGACGCCGCTTCGCTGGACCAGTTGTTCCGCACCGCCCGCACCTACAATGCCTTCGGTGGCGAGGTCAGCGACGATACGCTGCGGCAGTTGTACGACCTGCTGAAGTTCGGTCCCACCCAGGCCAACACCACCCCGGCGCGCTTCGTGTTCGTGAAATCGGCCGAGGCCAAGGCCAAGCTGGGCCCGGCGCTGGACGAAGGCAACTACGCCAAGACGATGGCGGCGCCGGTCACCGTCATCATCGGTCGCGACGAGGACTTCCACGAGAAGCTGCCGTTCCTGTTCCCGCATACCGACGCCAAGGCCTGGTTCGACGGTCCGCGCGAGAACCGCACCAAGCCTGCGCTGCGCAACGCGAGCCTGCAGGCGGCCTATCTGATCATCGCCGCGCGCGCGCTGGGCCTGGATGCCGGCCCGATGACCGGCTTCAACGCCGCCAAGGTCGACGAGGCCTTCTTCGCCGGCACGGCGATCAAGTCCGACATCCTGGTCAACCTGGGCCATGGCGACCCGGCCAGCATTTTCCCGCGTTCCCCGCGCCTGGGCTTCGACGAAGCCGCACGCATCCTCTGACCCCACCCCCTGGAGATCCCCCATGCGCAAGACCCTGCTCGTTGCCGCCCTGTTCGCGTTCGCCGGTTCCGCCTTCGCCGCACCGGTGACCTACAAGCTCGACCCGAGCCACACCAACGTGCTGGCCAGTTGGAACCACTTCGGCTACTCGAACCCGAGCGCCAATTTCGGCCAGGCCGACGGCACCCTGGTGTACGACGCGGACAAGGTGTCCGCCTCGAGCGTGCAGGTCACCCTGCCGCTGACCGGCCTGAGCGCGCTGGCCGACCAGTTCTACGACCACCTGACCAGCGACAAGTGGTTCGACGCCGCCAAGTACCCCACCGCCACCTTCAAGAGCACCAAGGTCGAAGCTGCGGGCGAGGGCAAGCTGAAAGTCACCGGCGACCTGACCATCAAGGGCATCACCAAGCCGGTCGTGCTGGACGTGACCCTGAACAAGGTCGGCGAGCACCCGATGAAGAAGGTGCCGGCGATCGGCTTCGACGCCACCGCCACCGTCAAGCGCAGCGATTTCGGCGTGGGCGCGTACGCCCCGATGGTCAGCGACGAGGTGACGCTGAAGATCACGACCGAAGCGACCGCCGACGCCAAGAAGTAAGCCGCCTAACGCGGCATTTGCCGGCCGATGCGCTCCAGAACGCCGCCCCGTCCCGGGCGGCGTTCTTCGTTCCGGACCCCGCGCCTTGGGGCGTCCGGGAGCGGCTGTTAGACTGGCCGCCCCTGTTTCGCCACCGTGCACCGCCATGAGCCAGACCGCCACCGCGCCCGCCAACGCCGAGAAGCGCTACACCGTGAGCCGCGCCGACCTGCCGCTGAGCTGCCCGCTGCCGTCGATGGCGCTGTGGAACTCGCATCCGCGCGTGTACCTGCCCATCGAGGACGCGCCGGGGGGCGACGTGCAGTGCCCGTACTGCGGTTCGCATTTCGTCCTGGCCGACTGACCGGACGATGCCGGCCCCTCGCATGGCCCGCCGACCATGCGCCGGCTGACCGTCGTCCAGCTGCTGCCGGCGCTGGAATCCGGCGGTGTCGAACGCTCCACCCTCGAGATCGCCGATGCGCTGGTGCGCGCCGGCCATCGCGCCATCGTGGTGTCGGCCGGCGGCCGCCTCGTGCCGACGCTGCTGGCGTCCGGCGCGGAACACATCACCCTCGACATCGGCCGCAAGTCGCTGCTGACATTGCGCCATGCCGGCGCGTTGCGACGACTGTTCGCCGAGGCTGGCGCCGACGTCGTGCACGCCCGCTCGCGCTTGCCGGCATGGCTGGGCCTGTGGGCGGTGCGCGGCATGCCCGCCGCGTCGCGACCCCGCTTCGTCACCACCATGCACGGCCTCAATTCGCCGAGCCGCTACAGCGCGGTGATGACGCGGGGCGAACGCGTGATCTGCGTGTCGGATACCGTGCGCAGCTATCTGCTGCAGCACTATCCGCAGACCGATCCCGCGAAGCTCGTGGTGATCCCGCGCGGTATCGATCCCTTGCAGTTCCCGCGTGCCGCCTTGCCCGATCCCGCCGCGCGTGCGTGGGCGGCGGCGCAGCATCCCGCGTTGGCAGGCGATGGCCCGCTGCTCCTGTTGCCCGGACGTGGCACGCGATTGAAGGGACATGGCGACGCGCTGTCGCTGCTCAGGCGGCTGCGTGCGGCCGGTGTGGACGCGCGCCTGTGGATGCCGGGCGCGCGCGAGCCGGGCCGGGCGCCGTACGTCGCCGAGCTGGAAGGAGAAGCGCGACGTGATGGCGTAGCCGATGCGTTGGCGATCACTGCCCCGACGACGGAAATCGCACGCGCCTACGCCGCCAGCGACGTGGTGTTGCAGCTGTCGCGCAAGCCGGAAGCCTTCGGTCGCACCGTCATCGAAAGCCTGTCGGTCGGCCGACCCGTGGTGGGTTGGGCGCACGGCGGCGTGGGTGAACTGTTGGCGGGGCTGCAGCCGCAGGGCGCGGTGCCCCCGTTCGACGAAGACCGCCTCTTCGATGTCGCGAAGGCGATGCTCGCCCATCCGCCGTCGCCATTGGCTACGATGGACGCCTACACCCTGCGCGCGATGCAGGACGCCACGCTCGCCCTCTACGATGACCTCGCCGATGACCGCTGAATCGCCATCGATCCCCGACCCATCCGCGCCGCGTGCTCCGCACGGCTGGCGCTGGGCGCCTGCATGGGTGCTGACGTTCGTCGCCCTGTGGCCGGCGCCGGGCTATGCCGAAGCGGTGATGGTGCTGGGGGCGCTGGCAGCGATCGTGCGTTTGCTGCTGGGGCGCTTCCGCGGCGGCACGCGCCTGCTGAGCGGCGCGGCGTGGGCACTGACAAGCGCGCTGTTCGCCGCGTACTGGTTGCCGGAAGCCATCTCGGCGATCGACGCCGTCGACGTGGGGCGCGCATTGCGGGAAGCCGCGGTGGACCTGCGCTACCTGCCGTTCCTGTGGCTGGTGGCGGCGTCCGTGGCGAATACGCGCGCGCGCCGAACCACGTTCAAGGGACTGGCCGTGATCGTGGGTATCTGGACGCTGGACGCATTGGCGCAGGTGGCGTTCGGTACGAGTCCCTTGTTCTGGGGCCTGGATCAGCTGAAGCAATGGATCAGCGGGAGACCGATGTGCACGCTGGGTGAAGTGGCTGCCGTTGATCGCCTCAGTGGATTCCTGGGTCCATGCAATCTCAAGCTTGGCGTGGTCATGGCGAGCTTGTCTCCTTTCCTCTTGTTCGCGGCAGCGAAGCGACTCGACACGCTGGGATGGCTGTTGGCGGCGGGTGCGATCGGCCTGGTGATCCTGTTGGCCGGTGCGCGTGCTGCGTGGATTACCTATGCGCTGGTGCTGATATGGTCCGGCTGGCGGCTGCTGGGATTCCGGCGGATGCTGGGCGTGCTGGCAGCGGGCGTGCTTGTATTGACGCTGCTCTCGATCTCGTCTGCGCAGTTCCGCGACAGGATCCTGCGAACGACGCATGCGCTCACCGCCAATGAATCCGGTGTCGACACCGCGCTGTCGGGCCGTGCCCAGATCTGGTCCGCCGCCGGCTGCATGATCATGGGTCATCCGGTCAACGGAGTGGGTGCGCGGGGGTTCCGCGAGGCATATCCCGGCTGTGATGCCAGTCCCGACGCACGTCCGGCCTGGGGCCAGGGTCCGGCCCTACACGCCCATCAATTGGTGCTGGAAGTGCTCAGCGAGACAGGCATCATCGGCTTGCTGCTCTGGCTGGCCGGCGTCGCGCTGGCGTGGCGAGCCTGGCGCTACGCAACACCAGAAGCAAAGGAGCGCGCGCGCCCGGCAATGCTTGCGCTGGCCGTGACGGTCTTCCCGTTCAACACGCACCTCGCGTTCTACTCGACGTTCTGGGGCGGGCTGACGCTGATGCTGGCCGCGCTGTACGCTGGCAGCCTGCTGGCGCGCGATGACGAATGAGGCCGGGCCTGCGCGGCGCTGTGCCTTCGTCGCGCCCGCGAACCTGATCGCCACCACGATCGCGGCGCTGCCGCAGCGCGCGCTGCTCGCGTTGGGCTCGGTTGCGACGTGGGGGCTCTGGCCTGCACTAGGGAAGCGGCGTCGCTATGCGGCCACCAATATTGCCCTGTGCTTTCCGGAGCTGGATGACGCGGCACGGGCGCGTCTGCTGCGCGCCAACCTGCGCGCGACCGTGACGGGCGTACTTGAGCTGGTTCGCGGCTGGTTCGCGTCTTCCGGCCGGCTTCGCGGCCTCGCCGACGTGGAAGGCCTGGAGCACGTGCGTGCCGCGCGCGAACGCGGACAGGGCGTGCTGCTGTTCGGCGGACACTTTCCGCATTCCGAGCTGTGCGCGCGCCTGCTGGGCGAAGCGCTCGGCGAACGCGTGAACATCGTCGCCCGCCACAACAACGATGCCTGCATCGAACGCTGGCTCGACGCTGCGCGCCGACGCGCCTTCGCCGACGTCATCGGCAAGAAGGACGTGCGCGGCCTGCTGCGCACGTTGTCGCGCGGCGGCATCGTGGCGTACTCGGCCGACCAGGATTTCAACTACCAGAACGCCTTCGTGCCGTTCTTCGGCATCCAGGCGGCCACCCTGGTGGCGACGCCGGATCTCGCCCGGCGCGGCAACGCCGTGGTGTTGCCCTTCTGGTTCCACCGCGATGCAGAGGGGCGCTACAAGCTGCGCGTGGAACCCACGTGGGACGCCTGGCCCAGCGGCGATCCGGCGCAGGATGCGGCGCGCTACATGGCGGAACTCGAAGCCGTCGTGCGCCAGCATCCCGAGCAGTATCTCTGGGTGCACCGGCGCTTCAAGACCCGCCCACCGGGCGAGCCTGGCCTCTACCGGTAAAGCTCCCCGCGCCCGTCGGGCTGGCGCTTGAAGCGTCGGTGGATCCACAGGTACTGGGTAGGCGCCTCGCGCACCATGGCCTCGATCACGCCGATCACGCGCGCGGTGTCGGCGGTGGCGTCGGATGAGGGGAAGTCCTCGAATGCGGGGGACAACTTCAGTGTGTAGCCGCCATCCTCGCGGCGGACGTGGGAGAACGCCATGACCGCGGCGCCGGACAATCGCGCCAGTTGATGCGTGGAGGTCAGGCTGTAGGCCGGATGGCCGAAAAAGGGCACGAAGACACTCTCGCCGCGCCGCGTGTCCTGGTCCGGCGCGAACCACAGCAGTCCGCCTTGCTTCAGGTGTTTGAGCGCAGGCCGCAACTCATCGCGGGTGAACATCGCGGTGGCATAGCGGAGCCGGCCGCGTTTCACCGCCCACTCCATCGCGCCTTGGTCGTGCGGGCGGTACATGCCGGCCAAGGGTGCGTAGTCGCACATCAGGCGCGCGGAAATCTCCAGCGTGGTGAAATGTCCCGAGACGACGATGACACCGCGTCCGCCGGCTTGCGCGGCCGCCAGGTGCTCCAGGCCTTCGACGCGCACGCTGCCGCGCATCGGGGCCACGCTGCCCCACCAGGCGCGCGCGAACTCGAACAGGCCGATACCGAGCTCGCCGAAACTCGCGCGTGCGAGGGCTTCCTGGCGAGCGGCGTCCAGTTCGGGGAAACACAGGGCGATGTTGCGCCGGGCCACGTGCCGGCGATCGCGCATCAGCGCGAACAGGACGGCGCCGATGCCGCGTCCCAACGGACGCTGCAGGGCCCACGGCACGCGCGCGGCCAGCCAGGCCAGGCCGACGCCGGCCCAGGAAGGCCATTGGCGCGGCCCCAGGGGAGGGCGCTCGTTCGCGCCGGGGGATCGCTTCTCGGATTCGGCCATGACCCATTGTAGCGGCGGCCCCGGGTATCCTTGTCGACGATGCCGAACCGAACCGCCGAACGCCTGCTGCGTGCCCTGTATTCGGCGGTGCTGTACGTGCTGACGCCAGTCACCGTCTACCACCTGATCTGGCGCGGCTTCCGCTACCCCGAATATTTCCAGCGCTGGAACGAGCGTTACGGCAGCTACGATGCCTCGCCGCACCCGGTCGATGTGTGGTTGCATGCCGTGTCGGTAGGCGAGGTCAACGCCGCCGCGCCCGTCGTGGACGCTCTGCTGAAACGACACCGCGGCCTCAGGCTGCTGGTCACCACGATCACGCCGACGGGTTCGGAGCGCGTGCGGGCGCTATGGGGCGACCGCGTGCTGCATGTCTATTCTCCCTACGACCTGCCCGGCGCCGTCGCACGCTTCCTCGACCACTTTCCGCCGCGGCTCGCGCTGATCATGGAAACCGAGCTGTGGCCCAGCCTGCTGTTCGGCTGCCACGACCGCAAGGTGCCGGTCTACATCCTCAACGCGCGGTTGTCGGCGCGTTCGTTGCGAGGCTACAGCGTGCTGCGCCCCCTGATCGCGCGAACGCTGCGCACGGTGCGTCGCGTGGCGGCGCAGTCCGAAGGCGATGCCGCGCGCTTCGTCCAGCTCGGTGCGGCGCCGGAACAGGTGCGCGATGTTGGCAACCTCAAGTTCGACATCCCGGTGCCGGCCAACGTGCAGGAGGTCGTGGCGGGCTTCCGCGGACATCTCCACCAGGATCGTCCCGTGTGGATCGCAGCGAGCACGCACGAGGACGAGGAAGCGCCGGTGCGCGAGATCCACGCGCGACTGCGGCAGCGCTGGCCGAACCTGCTGCTGTTGTGGGCGCCCCGGCACCCGGAGCGTTTCCCGCGGGTGGCGGAGGGTGCACGCGAGGCGGGCTGGAAGGTGGGTACGCGCCGTACGGATCAGTGGCCCGCCAGCGACGATGACGTCTTCGTGCTCGACACGTTCGGCGAACTGATGGCGTTCTACGCCTGCGCAGACGTCGCCTTCGTCGGCGGCAGCCTGCAGGCGATCGGTGGCCACAACCTCCTGGAGCCTGCGGCGGTCGGCACACCCGCTGTCACCGGTCCGCACCTGCACAACTTCAGCGAGATATCCCGTCGCCTCAACGAAGCCGACGCGCTCGTCATTGCGCCCGACGCCGCCGGTGTCGCGCATGCGATGGAAGACTTGCTCGCCGACGCCGCGCGACGTGGCGCGATGGCCGCGCATGGACGCGCCTTGGTCGAGCACGGCCGCGGCGCGCTCGCACGCACCCTGGTGATGATCGCGCCCCACCTGCCGGCGCCCGTCGCGTGAGCGCCACCGCACCGCGTGCCTTGGCTGGCGTGCGCGTACTCGATCTCACGCGCGTGCTGGCGGGTCCGTGGTGCACGCAGGTGCTCGCCGACCTGGGCGCGGACGTCATCAAGATCGAGCGCCCGGGCACCGGCGACGACACGCGGGGTTGGGGACCGCCGTTCCTGCGCGATGCATGCGGCAACGAAACAGGCGAGTCTGCGTATTTCCTGTGTGCCAACCGCAGCAAGCGATCGCTGACGGTGGATGTGTCGACTCCGGAGGGGCAGGACATCATCCGCCGCCTCGCCCTGCAATGCGATGTGCTGGTGGAAAACTTCAAGGTCGGCGATATGGCGCGCCATGGGCTGGACGCCGCTGCGTTGCGCGCGCTGAACCCGCGCCTGGTCTATTGCTCGATCACCGGCTTCGGCCAGGACGGGCCGTATGCGCAGCGCGCAGGCTACGACTTCGCGGTGCAGGGAATGGGCGGCCTGATGAGTCTTACGGGCGAAGCCGATGGCGAGCCGCAGAAGGTGGGCGTGGCCGTGTCGGATCTCTTCACGGGCATGTATGCCACCGTCGCCATCCTCGCCGCACTCCGCCATCGCGATGCCACGGGCGAAGGGCAGGTCATCGACATGGCCCTGCTGGATGCGCAGGTCGCGATGCTCGCCAACCTGGGCAGCCACGCGCTGGTCGGCGGCGAGCGTCCGCCGCGGCAGGGCAATGCACACGCCAACATCGTGCCGTACCAGGTCTTCGCCGTGGCCGACGGGCATCTCATCGTCGCGGTCGGCAATGACCGGCAGTTCGCGCGGCTGTGCGACCTGCTCGGATTCGCGGCGCTGGCCCAGGACGTTCGCTACGCGACCAACGCGGCGCGGGTGCGCCATCGCCATGCGTTGATCCCGGTGTTGCAGGACGCGTTCCGCACGCGCGCGCGCAGCGCGTGGCTGGCATTGCTGGAAGCAGCCGGCATTCCCTGCGGGCCGGTGAACGACCTCGACGATGTCTTCGCCGATCCGCAGGTGCTGGCGCGCGGCATGGTCGTCGGGACACCTCATCCGCTGGCCGGCACGGTGCCGCTGGTGGGCAGTCCGTTGAAGCTGTCGGCGACACCGGTCGAACCGCCGCGCGCGCCACCGTTGCTCGGGCAGCACACCGACGGCGTGCTGCGCGAAGCCGGCTTCAGCGACAGCGAGATCGCGGCGCTGCGGGCAAGCGGTGCGATCTGAAAGACCTCTGTAGGAGCGACGTAAGTCGCGACCTGGGATATTCAGAGTAGGCCCACTAGCCGTCGAGCAGTGAGCGCCCGGTCGCGACTTACGTCGCTCCTACAGGATCTTCTCGTGCGGAAACGACAACGGCGGGCCGAAGCCCGCCGTTGCGTTGGCGCAAAACGCGCGGGGGTTACTGCGAAACCGGCTGCGACGACAGGCGCGCTTCGGCGTCGGCGGTCAGCAGGCGGTTGACGTCCTGCACGTCGGCGCCGTCCAGCGTGCCGGCGGCCTGCTCCAGCAGCAGGCGGTTCTGCAGGAAGTTGTAGCGGGCCTGCGCGTACTCGACCTGCGCCTGGAACAGCGTGCGCTGGTTCTGCAGCACGTCCAGCACGGTGCGGGTACC
>JACZCZ010191548.1_pt1 | contig 13187 bp, 9 predicted proteins | sample 8641811 | NCBI WGS metagenome assembly JACZCZ01 (sample SAMN15324610, study PRJNA640507) | soil metagenome | isolation source: intercropping peanut in the first line | place: China: Luxin town, Laibin City, Guangxi Province | collected 2019-07-25 | depth 10cm m | reverse complement strand
TGGCGACCAGCGCGCGCACGTCCGCGGCCGCGCGCGCGTCGAACGGCGCGGCGGCCCACGCGTCAGGGGCCGCGACCGGTTGCGCTTCGAACGGAGCTCCGAGGTTCGTCACACTCATACGAGGTAGCTGCGATCCCGCCGCAGATCGCTTCAAGCCGGCTGCTTGACGAAGCGCAGATACGGGCGCTTCTCCTTCCAGCCGCCGGGGTACAAGCGGCGCGCATCGTCGTGCGAGACCGACGGCGCGATGATGACGTCGTCGCCGACTCGCCAGTTCGCCGGCGTCGCGACCTTGTGACGGTCGGTAAGCTGCAGCGAATCGATCACGCGCAAGATCTCGTCGAAGTTGCGCCCCGTGCTAGCCGGATACGTGAGCGTCAAGCGCACCTTCTTATTGGGGTCGATGACGAACACCGACCGCACCGTGAACGTGTTGTCCGCTTTCGGGTGGATCATGCCGTACGCCGTGCTCACGGCGCGGTCGTGATCGCCGATCAGCGGAAACTTCGGGCGCGCGCCCTGCGTCGCTTCGATGTCGTCGGCCCAGCGCTCGTGATCGTCGACGCCGTCCACCGACAAGCCGACGACCTTGACGCCGCGCTTCGCGAACTCCGGCGCCAGCGTCTCGGTATAGCCGAGCTCCGTCGTGCAGACCGGCGTGAAATCGCGCGGGTGCGAGAACAAGACGCCCCAGGAATCGCCGAGCCATTCGTGAAAATCGATCTTGCCGATCGTGGTCTCGGCCGTGAAGTTCGGTGCGGTGTCTCCCAATTGCAGCGCCATGAGGTGCTCCTTCTCGAGCGTGTGACGGATGACGAGACCGTAACACATCACGTTGTGATATAAATATCGCATTGGCACTATCAATATGAGCTTCGGCTATGGCCGCACAGCGCCCTTCGACTCCAATGACCCAGCGTCAATACCGCGCGCTGGCCGACTTTCGCTACGAGCTCCGGCGCTTCCTACGCTATAGCGAAGAGATCACACGCCGCCACGGCGTGACGCCGCTGCAGTACCAGTTACTGCTGCAAGTAAAGGGATACCCGGGCCGCGAGCACGCCACGATCGGCGAGCTCGCCGAGCGCTTGCAGGCGAAGCATCACGGCGCCGTCGCGCTCGTCGCCCGCTGTGAAGAGGCTGGCTACGTCACGAAGCGCGCGAGCAAAGAGGATCGCCGCGCGGTGCTCGTCGAGCTCACGGCCAAAGGCGAGCGCCTGCTCGAGCAACTCGCTCGACTGCACCGCAACGAGCTCTTGGCCATTCAAGAGCGGATCTCCTTCCCCGACCTGCAAAGCCTGGAGTGAACGACATGTACCTACTGCCCGAGTTGCCCTATTCCACCGACGCGCTGCAACCCGTCATCGGCGCAGAGACGATGAAGACCCATCACGGCAAGCATCATGCGCGCTACGTGCAGGTCGTCAACGAAATGCTCGGTGACGCCGCGGGCGCGCAACCGCTCGAGGACACGATCGCCGCAGCGCACGCGCGGGGCGACCGGAAGCTGTTCAACAACGCGGCGCAAGCTTGGAATCACGCGTTCTTCTGGGAGTCGATGGCGCCGCGAACGACCGCCCCGACGGGCGCGCTCGCGGACGCGGTCGCAGCGAGCTTCGGCCAGGCCGGCGCGCTGAAGGACCGGCTCGTCGCCGAGGGGACGGGGCATTTCGGCTCGGGCTGGGTTTGGCTCGTGGCAGCGAAAGGTAAGCTCGAAGTTCGTGCGACGCACGATGCCGACGTGCCATGGCTCGACGAAGCCACCGTGCCGCTGCTCGTCTGCGACGTTTGGGAGCACGCCTACTACTTGGACTACAAGAACGATCGCAACCGGTTCCTGCGCGCGTGGATCGACCGCCTCGCGAATTGGGACTTCGCGGCCGAGCAGTACGCGGCGGCGCTCAGAGGCGAAGCGCGTTATCGCTATCCGCTCGCGACGGGGACGCCGGGCACGAAGGTGCGCCAGGGCTCGGACGGCGCAGTGCTAGAACGTCGAATCACATAACCGGGAGGGATTGGCCCGCCTCAGCCGCCGAGCCTGTCGCGCCCCTCGAGAGTCGCTCAATGCACCGCCAAGAGCGGTAGCACGTCGGCGCTGCAGGCCGCGTTTGCGGTTAATATCGTCCCGAGCTCCCGAGGACGATTGGCCCCCATGACGGCGAACGGTGACGATCGCGGCAATGCGACCGAGGTCCGCGCTGGCATGCTCGCCGACATCGCGCCCGGCGTGACGATCGGCCATTACCGACTCGGCGACGCGCTCGGTCGCGGTGGGATGGGGACGGTGTACGCCGCCATCGACGTGCGGCTGAACCGTCCGGTCGCCATCAAATTTCTGTCGGCCACTTTCCTCGATGCAGCGGCTCGCGCGCGCTTTCAGCGCGAGGCGGAAACCGCGTCCGGGTTGAACCATCCGCACATTCTCACCGTGCACGACGTCGGCGAGCATGCCGGCAGGCAGTATCTCGTCACCGAGCTCGTCGACGGCGGAACGCTCGCCGACTGGGCGGAGCACACCTACACACGCCGCGACTGGCGGCGCGTCGCCGACCTCCTGCTCGGCGTGGCCGACGGCCTCGCAACGGCGCACGCCGCGGGCATTCTGCATCGCGACGTGAAGCCCACGAACGTGCTCGTGAGCAAGAGCGGCCACGCGAAGCTCGCGGACTTCGGGCTTGCGAAATCGATCGATGCCGCACCGCGTTCGCCGAGCCACACCACGGCCGGCATCGCCATCGGCACCGTCGCCTACATGTCGCCCGAGCAAGCCTTGGGCAGCCGGCTCGATGCCCGCAGCGACGTGTTCTCTTTCGGGGTGATGCTGTACGAGCTCCTCGAGCGACGCTCGCCGTTCCCGGGGCGCACCGACTTCGAAGTCATGCAGTCGATCCTGCACACGGCGCCGCAACCGCTGGCCGACGACTTCCCCGAAGCGCTGCGGGCGATCGTCGACAAGGCGCTCGAGAAGGATCCCTCCGAGCGCTACCAGACGATGAGCGACCTCGTCGTCGATCTGAAGCGCGTGCTGCGCAGGTCCGGCGACTCGCAACCGAGCGCGAGCACTGCGCTCCGAAAACCGCGAGCGCGGCGTCTATGGATTGGCGGAGCGGTGCTGCTCGCGGGCGCGATCATCGTCGCCGTGGCGGCGGCCTGGCTGCGCGACCCGGTGCCGAGCCCAGGCAACGTCGCGGCCGCGCCGGCAGCTTCCCGCACGACGATTGCCGCTCCGGGAAACCCGCGGGTTGCGATCTTGCCGTTCGAGAACTTGAGCCCCGATCCCGACAACGCGTTTTTCACCGACGGCCTGCACGAGGAGATCCTTACCACGCTCGCCGGAAGTGCACGGGAGCTCGACGTCGTGTCGCGGACGACGATGATGCTGTATCGACAACCGAAACCCATCGGCGACATCGCAGCGGAGCTCGGCGCCACGCATGTGCTCAGCGGCTCGGTCCGGCGCGAAGGCGACGCCGTACGCTTGAGCCTGCAGCTCATCGACGCCGGCTCCGACCGCGTCTTGCTGAGCGAAAGCTACAACCGCACCTTGTCGAGCGCGTTGACGCTGCAGTCGGAAGTCGCCACGCAAGTCGCGCAGCAATTGTCGGCGCGCTTGTTGGCTACGGCTCGTCCTACGTCGGCACCGACCTCGGATCCCGAGGCGTACGATCTCTATCTGAAGGCCCGCGTGGTGCGACAGGGGCTCAACGGCAGTTTCCCGCTGGCCGCCTGGTCGGAGGTCGAGAGCTTGCTCGACGAAGCGATCGCGCGCGATCCGCAGTTCACGAGAGCGTATGTCGCCCGTAGCGAGCTGCACTTGCAGCTCGCGCGCAGTGGCTACGATCCGAGGCCCGCACGTCTCGAGCTGGCACGACGGGACGCGGACGCCGCGCAACGGCTGGCGCCGAACGAGCCGGCGACGATCGCCACGCAAGCATTGCTGGCGCCGACGCCGGCACGCGCCATCGAGCTGTTCGAGGCCGCGGAGCGCGCCGGCCTCACGGATCCCGACTTGCTGTTCGTCAAAGCCGACGCTCTCACGCGCGTGAGCCGTATGCGCGAAGGCATCGAGCTGATGGGCCGGCTGGCAGCGCTCGATCCCGGCAACACACAACTAGCCGGCATCCTGTTCATCAGTTACCTGGTGCTCCGCGAGCCAGAGCGCGCCCTCGCGACCCTCGATGAGATCGAAGCTCGCACGCCCGGACGCGGCGGGTGGGCTCAGGAGCGAGCGATGGCTCGCTTCATGTTCACGGGAGACGCGCAGCTGCTCGCCCCGTTCACGGGCGCGGAGGCCTTTCGCGCGCGGGCTGCCGGGCGCGATCCTGCCAATGCGCTACGCGACAACGTAGAAAGACTGATCTGGCGCGAGAGATACGAAGAGGCGCGCAATCTAATCGACTCCGTGGCGTTCGACACGACGCGCAACGTGTTCGTGGCAATGTTTACCGTTACGGGGACCGGCGACACGCCGAACGCCGATTATCGCGGCTGGTCGAGCTTGCTGCTCGGCGAAAGCGCGGCCGAAGACGGGCGTCGCGTGTTGGAGTTCCTCGGGCGCACGCCCGAAACGCCGGCCAATGCCTGGTATCGCCTCTCGTTGCGCGCCGATGCAAACGTGTTCCGCGGCGATACGTCGGCAGCCGTCGCGGACGCGCGCGCAATGCTCGCGCTCACGGAAGCAGCGCAAGACGACGTCAACGTCCGTAGCGCGGGCAGGGTGCTCGCGGCGCGGATTTTCGCTTGGGCCGGTGAACAGGATGCGGCGGTCGACCTGCTCGAGCGGCTCGCCGTCGACGAGCCGGGGTTGCCGCCGGCCTTGATCGCGCGTCAGCCGTGGTACACCGTGCCGCTGCGCGATCACGCAAGATTCCGCGCGCTCACCATGCGGCTCGAGGCGCAAATGGCGGCGCTGACGCTGGAATAGGAGCTGCCGCCCCTCCGTCCCGTTTACCGCCGCTCGCCGCGCGCCGCGTAATCGAGCCCGCCGATGCGGAACCAGCGGTAATCGAGCGCATCGAGCGGCACGGCGAAACAGCCGTCGTGCGCCGTGAGCTCGAGCGGCTCGAGGAGGTCCGACAAGCGCTCGCCGTTGTTCGCGAGGCGCAAGCACGCCTCGTGCGGCCGCTGGTCGAAGTTGTGCAAGGTCACGACGGAGTTGCCGCGCCAGTCGAAGCGCAGGCCGAGCACGTTGGCGGCGTCGACGTCGAGCACCGTGCACTTGCCCAAGCCGATCTCCGGGCACTCCTTCCGCAGGCGAATCATGCGTGCCATCCAGCTCAGGAACGAGCCCGGATCGCGGCGCTGCACCTCGACGTTGACGTGCTCGTAGCTCCAGACGCCGTGATCGACGACCGGCACGATGGGCTTATCCGCCGTCGTGAAACCGCCGTGGCGCTCGTTGGCCCACTGCATCGGCGTCCGTACGGCCTCGCGCTGCTCGAGATCGAGATCGTCGCCCATTCGCAGCTCGTCACCGAAGCGGATCACCGGCGAGCCGGGCAGCGAGAACATCGCGCTGTACGCGAGCTCCTCGTGGTCGCGGTCGCCGAGCATCGGGGCGAGCCTGCGGCGGATGCCGCGGCCGTACAGCCGCATACGCTCGTCCGGCGCGAAGCGAGCGAACACGCGCTGGCGCTGCTTTTCGGTTAAGCGGCCAAGGTCGAGCTCGTCGTGATTGCGCAGGAAATGCGCCCAGTGCGCGTGCGGCGGGATCTCGAGCGTCGCTTCGATCGCCTTCACCAACGGGCCGATGTCGTGCGTTGCGAGCGCATAGAACAAGTGCTGATTCACGAAGAAGTTGAACATCATGTGGATGCGGTCGCCGGCGTCGCCGAAGAACGGCAGCATCTCGTCGGGCACCACGTTCGCCTCGCCGAGCAGCACGGCGTCGCCCTTGCGCCACTGCACGAACTGCCGAAGCTCCGTGAGGTACTCGAAGTGCTGCGGATACTTCGTCGTGTGCGCCAGCACTTCCTCGATCATGAACGGCAGCGCGTCGACGCGAAATCCGCACACACCGAGCTGCAACCAGAAGCCCATGATCCGGCAGATTTCGCGGCGCACCTCGGGGTTCGTCGCATTCAGATCGGGCTGGAAGTCGAAGAAGCGGTGAAAATAGTACTCGCGCGATTTGCGATCGAACGTCCACGTGCGCTCCTGCACGCCGGGAAACACCATGCCTTTGTTCCAGTGCTTCGGGCGCTTCTTCGACCAGACGTACCACGAGCGGCGCGGCGAGGTGCGATCCGCGCACGCCTCCTCGAACCAGCGGTGCTCGTCCGACGTGTGATTGACGACTAGGTCCATCAAGACGCGAAGCCCGTGCTTGCGCGCTTGCTGCACGAGCTCGACGAAGTCGCCGCTCGAGCCGTAGCGCGGATGCACACCGTAGAAGTCGCTGACGTCGTAGCCGTTGTCGCGGTTGGGCGAAGGGTGGAACGGTGCGAGCCAGATGGCGTCGACCCCGAGATACTGCAGATACTCGAGCCGCCGGATCAGTCCCTCGAAATCGCCGATGCCGTCGCCGTTCGCATCGAGGAACGTCTCCACCTCGAGGCTGTAGATCACCGCGTTCTTGTACCAGCGGTCCTCGATCATCGCGCGCCGCGCACCGCCGGTAGCACGCGCTCGGCGAAGACCTCGATGAACTCGCGCTGCCGCGGCGCGACGTTGAAAAGATAGATGTCGGTGGCGCCGGCGTCGACGTACTCGTGTAACCGCTCCGCATGCTCGAGCGGCTCGTGCGAGACCGTCATTCGGCGCGCGACGTCGTCCTGCGTGACGAACTGCGCCGCAGCCTCGAAATCGGCACACGTGCGCCAATCGGCGAGCGCGTCGCCGCCGATCACGTTGCCGCGCCATTGCCGCCATGCCCCTTCGCGCGCTTCGGCCTTCGTCGGCGCCCACGCGAGCGACGCTTGCACCTTCACGGGCTTGCCGGCGCCGCCGCCGGCCTCGAACGCGGCGATGACGTCGGCCAGCCCTTCGGCCGGCGCGCCGATCGTCATCAAGCCGTCGGCCCACGAGCCGATCCATTCCGCCGTTTCAGGCGTCAGCGCCGCGCCGTATAGCAGCGGCGGCCGCGCCGGGCGCGTGTACAGCTTCGCTTCCTCCACGACGACGCGGCCGTGGTGCGTGACCGTCTCGCCGGCCCACAACCTTCGCATCACGGCGACGCATTCGACCAAGCGCGCGTTGCGCTCACTCTTCACGGGCCAGTGCGCGCCCGTGATGTGCTCGTTCAGCGCTTCGCCGCTGCCGACGGCAAACCAGAAGCGACCGGGGAACATTTCGGAGAGCGTCGCTGCCGCCTGCGCGATGACCGCGGGGTGGTAGCGCCCGCCGGGCGCGTTCACGCAGCCGAGCGGCAGACGCGTGGCTTGCAGCGCCGCGCCGAGCCACGACCACGCGAAGCCGCTGTGCCCCTGCTGCTCGAGCCACGGGTGGAAATGGTCGGAGCACATGGCGGCCGTGAAGCCTGCCTGCTCGGCGAGCTGCACGTACTCCAAGAGCTCGCTCGGCGCGTGCTGCTCGTGCGAAGCGTGGTAACCGAAGGTCGCCATGCCCCGCAGAGGAGCAAGTTGTATGCCAGCGCCGCTCGCACGTCGACGCCGCACCCGCCTTCGAAGAGCTCAGCGCGGCGCGATCGTCTCCGCGAGCTGTCTCTCGCTCAACGCATTCGGTGGTAACGTTTTCGACAAGCCGCGGTACGTGAATTTCTGCAGCCGCGCCCCCGGCGCCACTTCGCCCGTATAAATGTTGCCCTTCGAGTCCACGGCGAGGTTGTGAATGCCCTGGAAATCGCCGGGCGCAGGGCTGCGCTGCCCGAATTGATACAGGACCGTCATGCTCTTGCGGTCCACGACGGCGATGTGCGAGTTGCCGTAGTCGGCGATGTACAAGAACCGCTGCTCGCGATCGGGCGAGAACGCGAGGCCGGCCGCGGACGCTGCCGACGGCCCGCTGCGGTTCAAGAACATCTGCCGGACGTACTTGCCGTCCGGCGTGAACACTTGCACGCGACGGTTCGGCCGGTCCGCCACGTAGACGAGGCCGTCGTTCGAGACCTTCACGGCGTGCACGGGGCTGCCGAACTGATCCGGGCCTTCACCCTCGGTGTCGAGCCGGGGACGCGCAGCTTGGCCGCTCGCAGCGGCCGGCGCCGGAGCCGCGGCAGCAGGGCGCGGCGTGGGTAGCACGTCGATCGGCTCGTTGCCGAACGCTCCCCACAGCCGCTTGAACTCGCCCGTGTCGGCGTCGAGCACGATCACGCGGCGGTTGCCGTAGCCGTCGGAGATGAACGCTTCGTTGGTTTGCTCGTAGACGAACACGTCGGTCGGCTGATGGAACGACTGCGGGTCGCGGTTGCCGCCGAGCACCGGCGGGCTTTGCGACGTCGGGCTCTTGTCGCGGCCGCCCACTTGGAACAGAAACTCGCCGTTGCGCGTGAACTTGAGAATCATGTCGTCGTTGAGGGCGCGCAACGACGGCGCGACCGGGGCGCTGCCGCCGACCCACACATTATTTTTGTAGTCGATCGCGATGCCGTGCTCGCTATCGGGCCAATCGAAGCCCGGAATCCCCGGGCCGCCCCACGCGTTGACGAACTTGCCCGCCGCATCGAACTCCACCACCGGCGGAGCCGAGCGCGCACGATCCTCCGGCGGCAGCGTATTCGGGCGCGACAGCACGAAGACGTGATCGCGCGAATCCACGGCGACCGACGGCACGTGGCCCATGAGCCAGTTGTAGGGCAGCTTCTGCGGCCAACTCGTATCGACCTCGAAGACCGGGTACTCCGGAGCCGCCTGCGCGGCCACGCGCAGCTCCAACCAAGCGCCGCTCGAGGCGAGGACCGTCGCCATCAGTGCCCCGAACCCGAAAGGCCGCGCTGTGCCTATGCTCATGTGTTCCGACTGCCTCGTGCTTTCCGACGAATCCCGCGCGAGACATTGACCATGCCACATCGCGCTGTCAACGCGGCGCTCACGCGGCCGGCGGCCCTCCGCGACGTGTGTGACGCGCGTCGCGTCCGCCACCGCAGGCATCAAGCATCATTCCCGCGGCCGATAATTTGGCACGTTTCCCTCGGATCGGCGCGTATCGGGCCGTGTCATGTCCGGGGTCGTGCAACAGCAGATAACGGCGTGATCCCAAACCAAGAGTCGATCGATCAGCAGGCGACGCAGAGCGCTCCGGCCAGCGCGCTGGACATCGCTGCGCGCGTGCTCGACGGGCTGCCCGCGCCCGCGCTGTTGCTCGACGCGGACGGGCGCGTCGTGCTGACGAATGCCGGGTTCGTGCACTTGATCGGCTATGCCCAAGCGGAGCTCATGGGCCGCGCGGCCGAGGAGTTTCTGTCGGGCGAGTCGCGCGAGCCGATACGTCGAGCGCTGCACGACGACGGGCGAATGGCGAGCCGATCGCTGGCCGAGGCCCTCCCCCGGCTTACGGTGGCGCACCGCGACGGCGGCCGTACGGTCTTGGAGGCCCACTTGAGCCCACTCGAGCTCGACGGCCGCCGTTTCCTGCTGTGCGGATTCGAGAGCGTGGCCGCCCGCTCCTCCCGCGAGGAGCTCGCACGCAGCCAGGCTCTCCTCAACGCGGCCCAGCGCATCGCGAAAGTCGGCAGCTGGATGTGGGACGTCAAGAACGACTGGCAATGGTGGTCGGACGAGATGTACCGCATGCTACAGATCGATCCGCGCGCCTCGGGACGCCCGTACGACCGCTTCTTCGCTCTGCTCCACCCCGACGACCGCGAGATCATGGTCAGCGGCAGCGCACGCGCCAAAGGCGGCGGCGCTTCGGAACCCGTCGACGTCCGAGTGTTGCTGCCCGACGGACGCGAGCGCGTCATTCAGGTCGAAGGGGAAACGACGATCGACGAGTCGGGCCAGGTGGTCCGCATGCAAGGCACTCTGCAGGACATCACGGAGCGGCGCGCGCTCGAGGATCAGTTGCGAGAAAGCGAGGAGCGCTACGCGAGCACCGTGGAGCTCGCCGCCGTAGGCATCGCGCATATCGATAACGAAGGACGCTTCGCCTGGTCGAACCAGAGGCTCCGCGACATGCTCGGTTACTCGGGCGAGGAGCTAAAGAAGCTCACCGTATGGCAGGTCTCGCATCCCGACGACGTGCACGTCACGGACGCCGACCGCACACGTTTGCACGCCGGCGAGATCGATTCGCTGACCGCGGAGAAGCGCTATTTGCGCAAGGACGGTGCCACGGTTTGGGTCCGCATCACGAGTGCGGTGCGGCGCGCCGCGGACGGCACGCTGCTGTACGACGTATCGATCGTCGAGGACGTCACCGCTCGCAGGAACGCCGAGGAGCGCGTCCGCTATCTCGCGACGCACGACGAGCTGACCGGCTTACCCAACCGCGCGCTGTTCGGCGAGTTCCTCGATCACGCGATCGAAAAAGCTCAACGGCACGAGCGCCAATGCGCCGTCGTCTTCCTCGATCTCGATCGCTTCAAGATCGTCAACGACTCGTTGGGGCACGCGGCCGGCGATCAGCTCTTGAAGGAAGTCGCAGAGCGGTTGCGCCAGAGCGCCCGGAAATCCGACTTGATCGCGCGACTCGGCGGCGACGAGTTCGTACTGTTGATCGAAGACGTGGTCGATTCATCCGTAGTCGCGAGCGTAGCGAAGAAAGTTCTCTCGAGCCTCCTCATCCCCGTGCGCATCGGCAAGCACGAGTGCCGCGTCACCGGCAGCATCGGCATCGCGACGTATCCAGTCGACGCGACGGATGCGGCGACGCTCATGAAGCACGCCGACATGGCCATGTACCGCGCCAAAGAGGAAGGCAAGAACAACTACCAGTTCTACTCGGCCGAAACGAGCCCCATGTCCGTCGAGAACCTGCTGCTCGAGTCGCATCTCGCGCGCGCGCTCGAACGGAAGGAGTTCGCGCTCCAGTATCAACCGCGCGTCGACATCGGAACCGGCGAGGTCAAGGGCGCAGAGGCTCTGCTGCGCTGGTGGAACCTCGAGCTCGGCACCGTATCGCCCGCGCATTTCATTCCGGTCGCCGAGGACACGGGGCTGATCGTGCCGATCGGCAAATGGGTCATGAAGACCGCCTGCGAGCAGAACATGACGTGGCAACGCCGAGGTCTGCGGCCCATCGTGATGTCGGTCAACTTGTCGCCGCGGCAGTTCAAAGACCCGATGCTCTTGGATGACATCGCCGACGTGCTGCAACAAACCGGCATGGCGCCGGAGCTACTCGAGCTCGAGATCACGGAAAGTATGATCGCGCACAACCTCGAGCAAGCGGCGGAGATGGCGGCTGCCATCAAGCGGCTCGGCGTGCGGCTCGCGATCGACGACTTCGGGACCGGCTATTCGTCGCTTGCGCAGCTCAAGCGCTTCCCGATCGATACGTTGAAGGTCGACCGATCGTTCATTCGCGACCTCGACGACAGCGACGACGATAGGGTCATCGCTCAAACGATCATCTCGCTCGGCAAGGCACTCGACGTCAGCGTCGTCGCCGAAGGCGTGGAGACGGAAGCCCAGTACACGTTCCTGCGCGATAACGCCTGCGACGAGATGCAGGGTTATTACTTCGGCAAGCCGTGCCATCCCGACGCGTTCGCCGAGCACTTATCGGGCGGGATCGTGCAACGCTCGGGCTAGCCGCGCGCAGTCGCGCTTCGACTCAACCCCTGGTCTTTCGCTTCCTCGCCGTGTCAGAGTTGCGGCGAGGTGTGTGAATGACAGCCATGAAGCGGCAGCCGGCACCGCTGGCCGGAGAGCTAGAAGAAAAACCGCCGCACGCAATCCTGTTCGAGATGCTGTTCGGCGCCTGGACGGCAAAGATCTTGACGGAAGTCGTGCGCCTCGACGTGCCCGATGCGCTCGCGGCCGGTCCCATGACTGCGGCCGAGCTCGTGGCGCGCGGCATCGAGGCGAATGCGCAGGCGCTGCATCGCGCACTGCGCGCGTGCGCCGCGCTCGGCGTCGTCACGGAAGACGCGGCCGGCCGCTTCGGCCCGACGCGCCTGTCGGCACTGCTCATGCGCGACTCGCCGGGCTCGATGAAAGGTGCGTTCGAGTACTCGGGCGGATTGCTCTGGGACGTATGGTCGGGGCTCGCCGAAGGCCTCGCCACGGGGCAGCCGCAGGCGCGCGCGCAGTTGGGTATGGAGTTCTTCGACTACCTCGCAGCGCACCCTCAGTCGCTGCAGACCTTCGGCCAAACGCTGAAAGCGCATAGCGCGGTCACCGACAGAGGCGTGCTCGAGCGTTACGACTTCGGCGGCATTCGCCGGCTCGTCGACGTCGGCGGCGCGTTCGGCCGCTTGATGATCGGCGTGCTCGAGCGCTACCCCGACGTCGTTCGCGCCGTGGTGTTCGACCGGCCGGAAACCGTGGCGATGGCGCCGAGCGAGGTGCCGGTGCAGGACGCCGCCGTTGCGGCGCGGCTCGAATACCACGGCGGCACCTTGTCCGAGGCCGTGCCGCCGCCCGCCGACGCGTACGTCGTGAAGTTCGTGCTGCACAACTGGGATGACGCCTGGTGTGCGCGCATTCTCAAGAACGTCACGGCGCGGTTGGAGAAAGGCGGCCGCGTCATCTGTGTCGACAACGTGCTGCCGTCGCTCGGCGACACGAGCAACGTGCCGGCGAAGTTGCAGGACCTCAACATGATGTTGCTGTTGCCCGGACGCGAGCGCACACGCGCCGATTGGGAAGCGCTCTATCGCGAGGCTGGGCTCGCGATCAGCGCTTTGATCCCTGTTCCGGACACGTTCGGGGCGTTCGTGATCGAGGGGCGGCGGATCGCCGACGCCTAAGAGGCTAGCGATCGTCGTCGAGTATGACGACTTCGAGTTGCGTTGCAGCCCCGCCGGCGCGCTCGGCCCGCAGATTGACGACGAAGCTCTCGCGCGGCTCGCGCAGCGAGTCCGCGATCAGCGGAATGTACAAGACCTGCGTATCCTCGCCCGCTCGAAAGCGCGCCACGCGCGCGCCGAGCACCGCGAAGTCCTCGTCGGCGACGGCGGTGCGGTCGGTGGTCCACCACACGACGCTGGCCTCCTCATCGAGCGGCCCGCTGCGTCGGATCGACACGCGTGCGCTGCCTTCCGACTCGCCGACAGTCAGCGTGGGCTCCGCAAAGAAGAATCGCGGCGTTGCATCTGCAGCCGCCGAAGAAGCAGCCACTGCCGG
>JACZCZ010122939.1_pt1 | contig 13205 bp, 13 predicted proteins | sample 8641811 | NCBI WGS metagenome assembly JACZCZ01 (sample SAMN15324610, study PRJNA640507) | soil metagenome | isolation source: intercropping peanut in the first line | place: China: Luxin town, Laibin City, Guangxi Province | collected 2019-07-25 | depth 10cm m | reverse complement strand
CATGCCCAAGGACGCCGACTTCTTCGAGCTCTTCGATGCCTTCTCGATCTACAGCGCTCTATCTATGGAAGCAGCCGGCCTATCGCAGAAGGGCGAAGGCTGGAAGTGGGCCAGCAACGGCGCTATTCAGCTCACCGGCGACATGCCGCTTACGACCATGGGCGGCCTCAAAGCGCGCGGCTTCCCCGGCGGCGCCACTGGCGCCTACCAAGCCGCCGAGGCTGCGCTGCAGCTGCGCGGCCAGGCCGGTGGGGCGCAGATCAAGGATGCCAAGACCGCGCTGGTGCAAAGCCTCGGCGGCCCGGCTTCGACCGCCGTGACGCACGTGCTCAAGATCAGCTAGGCAATCATCCGTCACCATGCGCTCTGTCTTCCTGAGCGCAGCGAAGGATCCTCCTTACCTCAATCGAGCAAACGGCGAACCGCGTGCACCCCTGCACTGCCGTCAACTCGCGTGATTTTTCGCCCAACTTAAACACGGCCTAGCGCACCAGCGCTATAACTCCCGCCAAACGAATCGAAAGAGAATCCAACCTTTGAATATAAATGGGGGGCTTAAAGTCAATGATCGTCAAGCTATTGGAAGTTGTTACTTGTTACCGGCGCTTAAGCGTCGCGAAAGTTCCACCCCAACTTTTCAAGCACTTCTCATTTTTAGAGGCAAACAAAACGCGAAATGAAAAAGCTAAGCCGTCAGAATGATCGGCTTGCCTTTGGTGATCACGATCGTGTGCTCGAACTGCGCCGCGATCGTGCGATCCAGCGTACGCAGAGACCAGCCGTCGCGTTCTTCGGCGATGCGGCCAGTGCCCGGTGTCAGGAACGGCTCGACCGCCAGCACCAGCCCCTCAGTCAGCAAGCGCTGGTCGCGCGGGTTGTAGAAGTTGAGCACGTCACTTGGGTAGTCGTGCAGTTTGCGGCCGATGCCGTGGCTGGCCAGCTCCGCAATGGTGTTGTAGCCGCGCTTGCGCGCTTCGCTGTGCATGGCCTGGCCAAGCTCGCTGATCAGCGCGCCGGCTTTGGCCGCGCTCAGCGCCTTCTTCAGTGCGGCGCGGGTGGCTTCGAACAGCTTGGCTACTTGGGTTGTCTCGGCGCCGACTTGCATCGAAGCGCCCGTATCGGCGTAGTAGCCGTCTTTCTCTGCCGACACATCGATGTGGATAAGGTCGCCTTCTGCAAGCACATGGTCGCCCGGAATGCCGTGGGCGATGACCGGCGAGACGCTGATGCAGGTAGCGCCCGGGAACTTGTAGGTCACCTCAGGAGCGGAGTTGGCGCCTTGGCTGTTGAGATAATCACGGCCGATCTCATCGAGCTCCTTCGTAGAGATGCCCGGCTTGGCGGCCGCCATCATCTTGCGCAAGGCAGCCGCGCAGATCTTGCCGATAGCCTGCAGGCCCTTCAAGTCGGCGTCGGATTCAACGGTCATAGCGCTGGATTATAGGCCGAATAACAAAAATGAGAGGCGAATGTACTGCTTCTACCCTCGTTCAACTTGATAGGTTCTGATAGTTCCGGGGTTCTATCCTCAGAGTGCGCTACAAGGAGACAAACATGGATATTCCGCGCCATTGGAGACTAAAGAAACAACGCTACGCCCTGGTGGGTGAGGTGTGTGAGCACTGTGATGCCAAGCTCTTCCCCCCGCGTGATATCTGCCCGGAATGTGGCGAAGAGGCCAAGACCCTCTTCCAGTTCAGCGGTAAGGGTCAGGTCTATTCCTACACCACCGTCTACGAAGCGCCAGAAGGCTACGCCGAACAGGCGCCTTACACCGTTGCGATGGTGAAGCTTGAGGAAGGCCCGCTGGTCACCGCCCAGCTCACCGACCTCGGCGAGCAGAAGCCCGCTATCGGGATGCCGGTGGAGATGGTCACTCGCCTGCTGCGCTCCGCCACAGACGAACGTGGCATGCTCATCTACGGCTACAAGTTCCGCCCAGCTGTTGCCACGGCGGTCCCCGCATAGCGAATGGCTCTCCGCGTCGGCTCGATCGTCATTCGCGTCACCGACTCGAAACGCCAGGAAGCCTTCTGGACCGCAGCCCTCAACTACGAACCGCGTGAAGCCTCGCGCAGCGACGACTTCATTATTCTGCGGCCAAAGGATGGCGTTGGCCCCAACATCTCGCTCGACCAACACAAATCATCCGACAACATTCCACCTCGCATTCACCTTGATCTCTACACTCAGGATCAGGCGGGCGAGGTGGCTCGGTTAAAGCAATTGGGGGCGAAGGAAGTTCACTGGGATAAGCGACCAGCTGATGCAGATTACGTCATCATGGAAGATCCAGAAGGCAATCGCTTCTGCGTTGTGGATGTCAATCGCTAAATCTGCGCAAGTTTCACGCCTTCTTTGAATGCTGTTGAACATGGGTCTCGCCAATCGGCGAACCCCACATAACTTTTCTAATTTTGCAAAAGTGAGCCCGCGGGTAGAATTTCGCACCTTTCAGTATTGACAGGCGGACTAATGCTCGCACGAATCGCTCGCTTACTTGGTTTCTCCATCCTGCTGGTTGCTTCGCTGGCCACCTGGCCTCTGTCAGCGCGCTGGCCGCTTGCGACGGTACACCATCGGACGATATTCTCGATTGCGACACCAGCCCTACGGTCCCGGATGATGACTCTGGACTGGGCTTGGGGAACGATAGCTATGAGCTAGATCAGTTTGTCATTGTTGGCTATGTGTATGGGGATAGCCTGCCGGATCTTACCCAGGGAACCGGGGACGGCGGTGACGACACGATAACCATAAGCGGCACGGCAGTCCAAGGCGTTTCGGGAGATTACAGCACCGGAAATGGTGGAGATGACGTGATCGTGGTCACAAGCACCGGGGAAACCTACAACATCCTCGGTGACGACGGAACCGCTAACGGCGGCAATGACACCATCACTGTCGACGGCAACTCTGGTCTCGAGGTGGTCGGCGATGCCACGCTTGGAGCTGGCGGCGACGACACCATCACGATCAACGGCATTGGCGGAAACATCATTGGGGATGGTGCAGCCACGGGTGGAAACGACATCATCACTATCAACGGCAGAGTGGATTGGGTAAAGGGTGACGACACCACCGGCCCAGGCGGCGATGACACGATCACCATTGGAGCAAACGCCATCGTTTCTGCCTTTGTGGATGCAGATGATGATGATGGTACAGGCGGTAATGACACTGTCATCATTGAAGTTGGAGCGCAAATTGCGGCCAACATTATGGGTGGCGGTGGGTTCGACATCCTAGAGTTCGATGTCATCCCTCAAGAACTACTGGACAACCTCGACCCTGCTAGCGGGACCATCACCTACGGTGGTCAAACCTACACGTGGGTGAATTTTGAACAGCTCGTCGGTGTTCTGCGCCAGTTGACCTCCCAGATCCTGAGCAAGCGCATCATCTACAACCAGGATGGCATCCTTGCCGTCGCCGAGAACCACGGGGTTACTGTGATGGCGGAGCCCGGCCGAATTGCGCTCATTTCCTACGCCAGCCTGGAAAGCCTCGGCGTCAGTGAGGTGCGCAACTACAGCACCCCCAATAGCGCGGGCTGGTACGTGGCCGTTCTGAACCTCGGTGACCACCCCGAGTACCCCGCCAAACAGGTCTTTTTAGTCACAGTGTACAGCCCTGCCGGATCGCAGGCTGGCCAATTCGCTTTTAGCGACTAGGTTGACTTTCTAAGCAAAGGCCGCGAGCAATCGCGCCCTTTTCGTTTAGAATAAGCTATGCCACTTTACTTTCGGCATCTCAGATCCTTACTGCTTTTCATCCTCATTTTTGCACTTGCCTTGCCTACTGGCATAGCCTTTGCCGCCCCGGGTGACTGTGATGACCCCATTGCCGGCCTCAACAATTCCACTGTTACGTGTTCGTCTGACCCGATCAACCCAGACGACATTGTTGGTCTAGACCTCGGCGATGACACTTACGTCCAGAACGCAGGCGTCACCACTCAGATAGTCGATGGTGATAGTCTTGACGATGGGACCACTGCCACAGGTAACGGCGGCAACGACCACATCACTATCCACGGCGAAGTCCTGCTTTGCGTCAACGGAGATAATGTCGACGGAGATGGTGGAGACGACACCATCATTATTAGCTCGACTGGTATCGTCGGTTGCTCAGTCGCCGGCGACGATGCCGACAATGGCGGCGATGACACCATCACGATCGACGGCGAAGTCACTGGTGACATCTACGGAGACTACGTCGATAACAATGGTGGCGACGACACCATCACCATCAATGGTCTGGTTGATATTGTTTTTGGAGACTTCACCTCCACCGGAACGGGCGGCAATGACATCATTATCGTCGGTGTAAATGGTGATGTCTTGCAGATCTATGGCGATCAATCCGGCGGACTGGGTGGAAACGACACTATCACCATTTATGGTTACGTAGATAGTGCTGTTGAAGGCGAAGATGGAGTTGATACGATCACGGTCGCGAGTACTGGCGATGTTGGAGACCTCTATGGAGGCAACGGCGACGACCTGATTTACATCTACGGCTATGTGGATTCAGATGTTGATGGTGAGGATGACGACGACATCGTTCTTATTGGAATTGGCAGCGAAGTGGGTGGAATTATCTATGGCGGCTCTGGGGCCGATACGCTTCAACTCGCGGGCATCACCCAAGCCGATCTGGATGCTCTTGGTCTAGACCCATCTGCCGGTTCCATCACCATTGATGGCATGACCTACTTCTTTCAGGATTTCGAGAGTTTGGTCGGCTTGCTGCAGCTCATCTCAGCCGGAGCTCGTCACATGTATGCAAACGGCTCTGTGTTCGCACTAGCTGATGAGACCGGAATTTCCATTTTTGCGGATCACGGCCGCGTTGCATTCATTGATTACGCGGTCATCGATGCCATGGACACCGGTGCCATGCTGTCCCTTAGCACACCTAACAGTGCAGGTTGGTACGCAACCGTGACTGACCTTGGCGTTAACGGTGCCCACACCGGCAATACGCTTTTCCAGGTCAATGTCTATTCCGCCGGCGGAACCTTGGTCGGCCAGTTCAACTTCGCAAACTAACGCTTCTGGATAGCTTGACGCTGACAAGCAAAATCCCCATTCCGAGGGAATGTATGGCATTAATAAGCCCCGCTTTACCCTCTCGAAAAGTCAAGTTGCTTGAAGTTGCGCGGGTTGCGCGAAAGGTGGGCCTTAGCCTCGCGCAACAACAACTTTAACTGGGATTAATCTAACTGCTTCATCTGGAAGGGTGCTGCGCTTGACGCTGATTTTTCGCTATGCTAGTATCGCGAACCTGTATGGATCAAATTAGGAAACTCGCTGTTTTTGCCATTGCTGCTCTTGCCCTCAGCGCCTGCACGCGCTCCGCTACCAGCGCTTCGGTGGCCACACCTACGCAAGACGCGCTGTCTTCGATTTTCAGCACCATTGCCACTCAGACCGCCCTGGCGTCCGATGGCTCGAAGGCCGTCCGCTCGCCGACGCCTCTGCCGCTAACCACCGCCAGCCCGACTTCGCTGTTTGGCTCGACGGCCACGCTGTCCGCCTCGCCGACTACGGAGGCAACTGCCACTAATACACCCGCGCCCATCACTGAGCATGAGGTGCCCAACAACTACACGTTGAGTTTGGGCGAGTGGCCTTATTGCCTGGCTCGCCGCTTCGACATTGATCCGGCCGCTATCCTTGCCGCCAATGGGTTGACCGAGCAGCAAGCCGCCAACCTTAGCGTGGGTGCGCGGCTGGTGATCCCGGTCGATGAGGTTGGCACCTTCGGCGCGGCCCGGCAGTTGCGCTCGCACCCGACCTCGTACACGACTAGCGGCAACGACACATTCTTTAGCATTGCGTGTGCCTTCGGTGACGTGTGGCCCGAGAACATTGCCGAAGCGAATGGTATGGAGCTCGACGACGAGTTGGGCGGCGGCGTAACCCTGCATATTCCGTAAGATGCCAGTCAAAGTCATCAGCAGCCAGATCGCATACCGCGCCCGCGTCTTCGACGTGCAGCGCGATGAGCTTGTACTCCCTAGCGGTCAGCAGACCACCTATGAGATCGTGGTGCACAATGGGGCGGTCTCGATGGTGCCGATTGGGCAGGATGGCAAGATCTGCTTTGTGCGCCAATATCGCCACACTGCTGGCAAGCCGATCCTTGAGATCCCAGCTGGTACGTTGAATAAGGGCGAAGAGCCGCGCGCTTGCGCGGAACGCGAGCTGCGCGAAGAGATCGGCATGGCGCCGGGCAAACTGACCCTGTTGGCAGATTTCTATCTCGCCCCCGGCTATTCCACTGAACGCATGTGGGTGTTCATGGCGGAAGACCTGCGGCCGGAAGTTCTGCCGCACGACGATGACGAAGACCTTGAAGTCGTGATGATGACGCTAGACGAGGCTTTTGCTGCCATCGACAAAGGTGAGATCGAAGAAGCGAAGACAATGTTGGCCCTGCATTTGGCAAAGGACTACCTTTCGAAAACCAAGTAACGTCTTGCCCTGCAATGCGTTTTCCGCTATAATGCGGCTTGTCTTTCCCCCGTATTTATTTACAACTGACTGACTAACCCATAGCGAGAAGACCGCAAGCACAAGCCCTGCCTAGGGCACAGGACCGTACTTTTTCCTACCATCCTATCGTTTCAGCAAAGAGACAAATCCCATGACCATAGCAACTATTGACAATAATTCCCTCTCGGATCTGCGCAAGCAGGCCAAGGAGATGGGCATCGAGCGCTCCGTTCGTATGAAGCGCGAAGACCTGCTCATTGCCATCCGCCAGGTGGAAGCCCAGAAGCAAGGCCGCGAAGTGCGCGGCGGCATTCTCGAGATCATGAATGAAGGCGTAGGCTCCCTGCGCTCGGACCATTACCAAGGCGGCCCCGGCGATGTGTATGTCTCGCAAACGCAAGTGCGCCGCTACGGATTGCGCAATGGCGACCTGATCATTGGCGAAGCCAGACCGCCGCGCGAATCCGAAAAACATTTTGGTCTCGTCAAAGTTGAAAGCGTCAACGGCCTCGACCCTGAAGCCGCAAAGAATCGTCCCCGTTTTGAAAGCCTCACACCGATCTTCCCCGAGCAGCGTTTCGACCTAGAGACCGATCGTCGTGGCTTGGCGATGCGTATGATCAACCTCGTCTCGCCGGTTGGCCGTGGTCAGCGTGGTCTTATTGTTTCGCCACCCAAGTCCGGCAAGACCACTATCCTCAAGGACATGGCCAACTCCATTTCCACGAACTACAAAGATGTGCACTTGATGATGGCGCTCATCGGTGAGCGTCCTGAAGAAGTGACCGATATGGATCGCTCCGTCGACGCCGAGGTGATCTCCTCGACCTTTGACGAGCCGGTGACATCGCACGTGCGCGCGGCTGAGATGGTGATCGAGCGCGCCAAGCGCCTCGTCGAGATCGGTCGTGACGTCGTGATCCTGCTGGATTCGATCACGCGCCTTGCGCGTGCGTACAACCTTGTAGTCACGCCATCGGGCCGCACGCTCTCCGGCGGTATCGATCCGTCAGCTCTTTATCCGCCCAAGCGATTCTTCGGTGCGGCGCGCAATATTGAAGAGGGTGGTTCGCTGACCATCATCGCTACTTGCCTGGTCGATACCGGCTCGCGCATGGACGATGTGGTCTACGAAGAATTCAAAGGCACCGGCAACATGGAACTGCACCTGTCGCGCAAGCTTCAGGAGCGCCGCATCTTCCCTGCCATTGACATCGAACGCTCGTCTACCCGCCGCGAAGAGCTGTTGCTTGGACCAGATATCACCCAGCATGTGTGGCTGATGCGCCGTATGTACGGCATGATGATCGCCGATCCGCCGCACGGTGCGGGCATGGACTCTGGCAATGCAGTCGAGGCTTTGCTGCAGCGCATGGGCAAGACCGACAGCAACCAAGAGTTCCTCGAGAACCTCAAGGACGAAGGTTAGTACGTTCGCCTTAGGGATGAACACAACTAGATTTGCAAAGCAGGCGTGGCGCGGTTGTGCCAGCCTGCTTTTTCTTTTCGCCGCGGCCTGTGCGGCTCCGGTAGCGGTGACCCAAACCCCGTTGCCTACGGCTGCGGTGGTGGCCAGCGCCACGGTTGAAGCGGTGGCTGAGGCCACCGCGACGCAGCCTGCGGCCACACAGGCAGCCTCTGGCGAGATCCAAACCTACACTGTTGAACTTGGCGATACGCTCACCAGCATTGCCGCGCAGTTTGGATTGCAGCCGCAGACAGTGCTGTGGGCTAATTACGACCAGCTATTCGATGTGCCCGATTTTCTGATGCCGGGTATGGAATTGACGATCCTGCCGGTTGATGGCGTGTATCACCAAGTGGGTGGCGGCGACAACGTCGAGAACATCGCGGCTTTCTTTGCTGCGGATGCGCAGGCCATCATCGATTGGGAGGGCAACGCCATTGATGCCAACAACCCCGTGATCTTTGCGGGGCAATGGCTGCTGGTGCCGGTTGGGCAGCGCGCCCAGCGAAACCGCAGTATGCCGGACTTGCCCGCGTATGCGATGGCAGTCTCGCCATTGGAATTTGGCAGCGGCGCCTGCCCGCAGAATAGCCAGCGAGTAGCTGAGGCCAGCGGAGAATTTGCGTGGCCCACGAGCTCGCATGAGATCGCGGGCGACGCCTACTCAGACATTCATCCAGGCGTAGACCTTGTGGTCGCCATCGACGAGCCGGTGCTTGCGGCTAACGAAGGCATTGTGGTCTATTCGGGATGGTCGAACTTTGGCTACGGGCAGACGGTGATGCTGGACCACGGCAACGGCGACTTTACTCTGTACGCAGGGCTCGGGTCGGCGACGGCGGTGTGCGGCGCGCTGGTGGCGCAAAGCCAGCCGGTGGGACTTGGGGGCATGACGGGCCACCCGGCCAGCCCCTTCGTGCATTTTGAGCTGCGCCGCGGCGGGGAGAACATCGACCCGCTGAGTGTCTTGCCTTAGCTGGTGTTCTTCGAAGAATGGGTCTTGATCGGCATGCCCGCGGCGTAGAAGAAATAATCCTGCGCAAAGGTCGGCGCGCCGAGGCTGTCCAGCCCAGCGAGGATCTGAGCGCGATGATCTGTGCCGTGGTTGAGCACGTGATACAGGATCTGCCAGCACTTCACGCCAGGCATGAATTCTGCTTCCAGCTTGGCATCGGTTAGCTTCTTCAAGTAGGCGCGCAGGTATTCTTCGACCTGATCCCATTTCTGGCGGACTGCTTCAAAGCTCTTGTAATCGCGCGCGTCGTACCAGCCGGGCAGCTCATCGCCATGGAAGCCTGAGAACCAGCGCTCGTCAACGTTGAGCAAATGCACACATTGATTGCGGATCGAGCCGATCGAGTAATTGATCTCCTGCTTGAATTGCTCAAGCGTCAGTGTGGTGACGCAGTCCCAGATCTCGCGGTTGCGGGTGATGTGGAATTCGTACAAAGAGCGGAAATCGTCTGCGTTCATGTCACCTCGAGTTCATGGCTTTGCCGTGGCTTACTTTCACGGGCGTGCCTAGGAAATCTTCGTAGCGTTTGGCGGCTTTTAGGATCAGCTGTTTCTCAGCAGCAGTGAAGGGCCGAATAGGCCGCGTCTGCACTGTGATTGCGCTTTTGCCGATCTCTCGCCGCCAGCTGCCGGCGATCTTGCCGTTGATCACGACCGTATGCGAGTAGGCATAGTCGAACAATTGCGCCCCGAACTTGGCGTCGAAAAGTGCGCCGCGTTCTTTGTACGCCATACCTAGCTCGTCGTAGTTCGAGAATAGGTGGGCAGTTGCGGGCGGCTTGCGGGTCGGTCCAGCCTCTGCGAACCAATATTCAACGCCGTCAATGACTTCGCTTTGGAGCTCATGCTTGACGGCTTCGAGGCCGGCGGTGGCTTCGGCGATGGTGAGCCCAGACCAATAGGCAAGGTCGCGTGGGGTGGCCGGGCCGCGGCTGGCGAAGTAGCGCGATGCAAATTGTGCCAGGGCTTCTTTGCGGTCGAAGGGTTTTTTTGCGGCAGGGGCCTTGTCGTCGACGAGCGCGTAAGTGAATTGCTTGCCGCGCTTCGGGCCGCTGCACACCAGCAGCTCCAGCTCGGCGTGGATGAGGATGTAAGCCAGCCGCACGCCCTTGGCTTCGACGCCTGCTTGCGCAAGCGCTGCGGCGAGCTCGTCACGGGTCTGGGTGCCATGGGTGAGCAAGGCTTTCTCGATGGCCTTGTGAGCCTTGGCAAATGAGCTGGCGTCGAGGTTCTCTTTGCGATAGTAGTGCGCATTGAGCGCATGCACGCGTGGCGCAGTGAGCTGGACCAGCCAGCGGATATCTTCGGCAGCAACGAAGTGCCAGGTGGGGCGCATAACGTGTGTGCGCAGAATGCGCCCGTCGGTGAATGCTTGCTCGACCATGTCGATGCTGGCGTCCTTGGTTCGCAGACCCAGAGCCCAAAGGGCGCCGAAGTAGTCTTGCGCCTGCACGGCGATCATCCAGCGCTGAACCTGAGCTGGATCGGCGATGGTTGGCCGGGTGACCATCTGGTTGTACATGCGGGTCTGCTGGATATCCACAACTTTGAGTATAGCTGCCTGTCTTGGCGTGAACCTTGCACTAGGCTAGGCATGGGCGTGATCATCCCATCCATCCCGTATAAGTCGCAATACGACCCAGACGCCGGCGAGTTCCGCAATGATTGCGGACCTGCCAGCCTGGCTATGGTACTGGCAGCCTTCGGCGTAAACGCGTCGACGAACGCGGTCTACCGTCGCACGGGAGCCAAACCGAATAACTATGTCAGTATCGCGCAGCTGATGCGCGCTGCTCAGAGCTATGGCGTGGCCTTCGACTACTTTCACGCGTGGAACATCCAGCAGCTTAGCGAGGTGCTCGCCAAGGGCAGGGTGGCGATCGCCTTGGTGCACTATGGTGCTTGGTCGCAGCTCAATCCCGGCCTCTCCACCCAGAACCCGTTCACCGGGCCGCACTTCGTAACCGCGGTCGGAGTGGACGACAAGTATGTATATGTCAATGACCCGCTGTGGAAGGAAGGCCGGCGCACGCAGGGCTTCCGGAAAGCTTGGACCCACGCCGAGTTCTATACCGCGTGGAGCAGCTGCCACCTGGATGGCAACCGCGATTGCTCCGGCATCCTGACGCAGGCCGCGCTGCCGGTAGCCGCATACGGCGGGGGCGTTGGCCCGGTGATCAGCGAATTCACCCTGGACCCGCAGACACGGGCGCGCATTCGGGCGTGGGCGTACTTCAACAATTCACCGCATCCAGTGCACGAAAACCCGGCGACGGCCAATGCCTACCTGACCGTGATGGGCGGCTGGGGCAGCCGGGTCGTCCGGCACACGGTTGTCGAGAATGACGACCTGGGCATGCTTGCGTTTCATTATTATGGCGATGGGCTCAAGTGGCGCGTGATCCTGGCTTTCAACGGCCTTGAGAGCGCGGACGCGATCGGGGACGGAGATGTCCTCTTGATTCCGCAACCGCTCGAATCGCCGCTGCCGATCCCGCCCAATCGCCGTCCCGCTGGCGGGGTGGGCGGACTGCAAATGCAGCTGGGGAAGCAGCAAGCTTCAGTTGCACGCTAGAAGCCCGCACAAAGACCCATCGGCTCAGATAGAATCCCCATCGGTTGGCTGGAACCTTTTTCCGCCGAGTTCGTTTTGTATGTAGGCCGGCGTTAGCCGGTCAAAACTAAGAACGGAGTAATTATGTTGAAGAAAAGCTTATTGTTCGTCATCTTAGCTGGTCTAGTGCTGACGGGTTGCAACGGCGCCACTACGGTGGTGTCTGCCCCGGCTGGCTACCAGACTGGCCTCACGGTCAACGGCCGCGGCGAAGTCTCGCTGGCGCCGGATGTGGCTTACGTCACCATTGGCGTGCACACGCAGGCTGGTGATGTGTCCCAGGCTGTGGGCGATAACGCTGACCAGGTTGCCAGCGTCATGGCTGCTTTGGCTGATATGGGCGTTGCTCAGGAGGACATGCAGACCTCCAACTTCAGCCTGTACACCGGCGATGAGTACGATCCGACCACTGGAATGCTGACGGGCAACAAGACCTACACGGTCGATAACACCGTCAACATCACCGTGCGCGACTTGGCCAACATGGGTCAGCTGCTCGATGGAGCGATCTCGGCTGGAGCTAACTCCATCTGGGGCGTCACCTTCGATGTGGACGACAAGTCTTCCGCGGCTGACGAAGCCCGCGACCTAGCCCTCGAAGAGGCCATCGCCGAAGCTCAGGCCCTGGCGACTGCTGCAGGCGTCACCCTCGGCGACATCCTGACCATCAGCTACTCGGACAGCGGTTCCTACTACTACCAGCCGTACTACGGCATGGGTGGTGGCGGTGGAGCTGCGATGGAGAGCGCGGCCACGAGCATCGTGCCCGGCTTGATCACCGTGAGTGCCGAAGTTGTGATCAGCTACCAGATCTCGCAGTAAGAAAACATAGCTTAGAGAAAGAGCCCTGCAAATGCAGGGCTCTTTTTGTCGTCACGTATATCAACATAAATTGCAGAATTATCTAATTATGCAATTTGTATTGATATTGTGATTCTGCTATAGTTGCCGCCGTGCGCGAACTGGCGTCTCTTTTTCTTCGACTTGGCTTCACTGCCTTTGGCGGCCCGGCTGCGCATATCGCTATGATGCGCGATGAGGTCGTGGACCGCCGCAAATGGCTGACCCAGCAAGAATTCCTCGATCTACTCGGGGCGACCAATCTGATCCCCGGCCCGAATTCAACCGAGATGGCAATCCATATCGGCTTGCTGCGCGGCGGCTGGCGCGGCCTGCTGCTGGCGGGCGTGTGCTTTATCGCGCCGGCGATGCTGATCGTGCTGGCGCTGGCTTGGCTGTACGTCGAATACGGCGCGACGCCACAGGCGGCTTGGTTGCTGTACGGCATCAAGCCAGTCGTGATCGTGTTGATCCTGCAAGCGCTTTGGGTGCTGGGCAAAGCCGCAGTCAAGAACGTGTGGCTAGGCGTAATGGGTTTGGTGATCCTTGGGCTGTTCTTCTTCGGGATCAACGAATTGGTTTTGCTGTTCGGTGGCGCGCTGTTTTGGGTAGTGGCTAATAACGCCAGCTCGCGACTCAAGGCTCTTGTAATTCTGCCAGTCAGCTTCACGGCTGTTGCGGCCAGCTTCAGCCTTACGACAATGTTCTTGTCGTTCCTCAAGATCGGCGCGGTTCTGTATGGCGGCGGGTACGTCTTGTTCACATT
>JACZCZ010080986.1_pt1 | contig 13261 bp, 10 predicted proteins | sample 8641811 | NCBI WGS metagenome assembly JACZCZ01 (sample SAMN15324610, study PRJNA640507) | soil metagenome | isolation source: intercropping peanut in the first line | place: China: Luxin town, Laibin City, Guangxi Province | collected 2019-07-25 | depth 10cm m | reverse complement strand
TGGCCGAAGGTGAGAGCCGTCTTGTCGGCCAGCTGTTCGTCCTACTGCGCAGCGAGTACGACACAGAGGCGGCCGACGGGGGCACGCGCGCCTTCATACACTCATTCCGGGTCCGCCACGAACTGCGCGGCCAAGGCCTGGGTAGCCGCCTGTTGCAAACAGCCGAAGCCGACCTCGTCACCCGCGGTTATCTATGGGTTCACCTGCATGTTGCTGACGACAACCCCGGCGGTATGCGCCTCTACGAACGGCATGGCTATCAGCGCATCATTCCCGTCACAGGCGAATGGACCTACGAGGATCACCTTGGCCGCGAACAGCATGTTTACGAACCCGGGTGGCGGTTGGCGAAGAAGCTGGTCTAAACCTATGACTTGCTATTGGCATGTGAATCTGCTAAAATTCCCTCGTTCAGCAGCACCCCATAGTAGTGAAATGCGGAAGTGGGCGACCCCCACTTTTTTGCTTACTTAGGGGCAGTGGCTGACGATCAAGGAGCTACACATGAAAAAAGAATTCTCTCTGGCATTCAACGAGGTCCTCGACGACAAGCAATTGCCGCGCGAGGTGATCTTGCAAGCCGTGCACGACGCGCTCGTGCAAGCCTATCGCAAGACGGTCAACGCCTCGCAGGCGCAGCTGGTCAATGCCGAGATCGATGAACGCACTGGCGAAGTGCGCATCTATGCTGAGAAGGAAGTCGTCGAAGAAACGCAAGACGACCGCACCGAAGTTCAGCTGGAAGCTGCCCGCAAGGTCGACCCCAATGCCAACTTGGGCGACATCGTCATCGTTGAAAGCACCCCTGAGAACTTTGGCCGTGTGGCTGCACAGGCCGCCCGCCAGATGATCCAGCAGCGCATCCGCGAGGCCGAGCGTTCCGCGCAGAAGGACTACTTCTCGCAGCTCGCTGGTGAGATCGTCAATGGCATCGTGCAAGCCGCTAACCCGCACATGGTCACGCTGGCTCTCGACCGCAAGGCCGAAGGCAAGATGCCCCGTAGCCAGCAGATCCCTGGCGAGCGCTTCCGTGTCCACGATCGCGTGCGCGCTCTGTTGCTCGAAGTAAAAGAAACCACGCGTGGTCCTGAGATCATTCTCACCCGCGCTCACCGCGATTTCCTGCGTCGTCTCCTCGAAGACGAAGTACCTGAGATCTATCAGGGTCTCGTTGAAATTCGTTCCATTGCCCGTGAGCCTGGCTATCGCTCCAAGGTGGCCGTGTCCGCGCTGCAAGCCGGTATCGACCCGGTCGGCGCGTGCGTGGGTATCCGCGGCGTGCGCATTCAAGCAATCGTGCGCGAGTTGCACGACGAGAAGATCGACGTCATCGAATGGAACTCAGATCCCTCCGCGTTTATCGCCAAGGCGCTTAGCCCGGCGCGCGTCACTGGCGTTTACCTCGATGAAGACACCACCGGCAGCAAGACTGCTACGGTGGTGGTTCCTGAGGACCAACTCAGCCTGGCCATCGGCCGCGACGGACAGAATGCCCGTCTGGCCGCCAAGCTCACCAGCTGGCGTATCGACATCAAGAGCCTCACCGAGGCCGCCGCCGACGCGCTCAACAAGGCGCAGAGCGACGCGCAGTTCATTAGCGACAATGTCGACATGGCTGAAGTGCTTCCGCAGATCGAGGCCATCCTCGCCAAGAAGACCGAAGGTCGTCCCGTCACGCCCGAAGAGTACACCCTGCTCAATCGCTTCGTGGACCGCATCGAGCGCGGCGAGCAGTACCGTCGCGAAGCGGTGCTGGACGCCAAGCGTGAAGAGCGCGCTGCGCTTGAAGCTACGTTGCCAGCGGGTGCCTTCGAGATCCCGCTGGAGGAGCTCGGCCTTACGCCTAGCCTCACCATTAAGATCAGCGGCGAGGGTTACTCCACCGTGGGCGATCTGATGCTGCAACTCAAGCAAGACTCCGATCGCATCCTTGCGATCGAGGGTGTTGGTCCCGAAACCATGGAAACCATCCAGCAAGCTTTGGCTGCCTTCAAGTTCCCCGAAGTTGCCAAGCCCGCTCCCGTTGCTGTGGCCAAGACGCCGGCTGCGGAACCTGTCGCAGCTGCAAAGACGCCTGAACCGCGTGCTCCTCGCGTTGCTGAACCCGAAGAGGACGAAGAGGAGAAACCTGTCGAGCTCTCCGAAGAAGACGAGAAGCTGCTCGCGCAGATGCAGGGTGGCCCGGCGCCTCAGGCGCCCGTGCCTGCTCAGCCTCAGGCATCGGTCGACGAGATCTTTGCTCGCACCGCCGAGCAGTTGCTCGGCCGCAAGGGTCGCGGCGGTGGCAGACCGCAAGGCCCCGGCCTGGCTGCTGACGATAAGAAAAAGAAGAACAAGAAGAAGAAATATCGCGAGCTGGACTTCGACCCCGAGGAAGACAATTCCCTCGTGCCTCGACAGAAAGACGAGTGGGAAGAGGAATAGCCGCGTAGCCAAAGGGCGGACCTATGCCTAAGCATATTCCGCAGCGCACCTGCGTTGCCTGCCGCGAAGTGCAAGCGAAAGGCACCTTGGTGCGCTTGGTAAGAACGCCAGAAGGCGTGTTCCCGGACCCGCAAGGTAAGCGCCTCGGTAGGGGCGCTTACCTTCACGATAAGCCAGAATGCTGGCAGCGCGGGTTGGCGGGTAGCCTGGCGAATTCGTTGCGCACTACGCTCAGCGAAGAAGACGGCCAGCGCTTGCAAGCGTTCTTCGAAGAACGCGCTTCTTCGCAAGGGTAAAATACACTCTGGCTTATGGCCGAAAGGCTACAAGCTGGTTATGGGGGGAGGGGAGGAAGGATTGACATGACTGAAAACGTCACTGAAAAAGAAGCTAAGAATATTGAACTTCCGGCCAACCTCACCGTCCGTGAGCTTGCCGAATCGCTGCAGGCCAGCCCCATCCAGATCATCAAAGCCTTGATGGCGAATGGGGTGATGGCCAATATCAACCAGCAGATCGACTTTGATACGGCTGCCATCGTTGCTTCCGAAATGGGTTTCGAAGCCACCATGCAGCAGATCGACCAGCTGGAGGGCAAGCAGGATGTTGGCGAGGTGCCGCTGTGGCGCCAGCTGATCGCGAGTGAAGACAAAGCCAGCTTGGTCCCGCGCGCCCCGGTGGTTACTATTCTTGGTCACGTTGACCACGGCAAGACCACTTTGCTCGATGCGATCCGCCAAAGCTCCGTAGTGAGCGAAGAGGCGGGTGGCATCACCCAACACATTGGCGCTTACCAAGCCAAGCACAAGGATCGCCTGATCACATTCCTCGATACCCCAGGCCACGCCGCCTTCACCGCTATGCGTTCGCGCGGCGCCCAAGGTGCCGACGTGGTTATTCTCGTTGTGGCCGCCGATGACGGCGTGATGCCGCAAACGAAAGAGGCGCTGGCCCACGCCCGCGCCGCGCGCGTACCGTTGGTCGTGGCGCTCAATAAGGTTGATCGCCCCAACGCCAACCCCGAGCGTGTCAAGCAGCAGCTGGCCGAGAACGGCTTGATCCCGGATGATTGGGACGGCGACACGATCGTTGTGCCCGTCTCTGCCAAACAAAAGACCGGTCTCGAAGATCTGCTCGAAGCCATTTTGCTCGTCGCAGACAATACGGAAATTCTTGCCAACCCGAACGGCCAGGTCATCGGCACAGTCATCGAAGCCGGGCGCGATCCTTCGCGCGGCGCGGTGGTCACCCTGCTAGTTCAGAACGGCACTCTTCGCCTTGGCGACAACATCGTCGTGGGCACAGCCTATGGCCGCCCGCGCGCTATGTTCGATTTCGCCGGCAACAAAGTAGAAGAAGCTGGCCCGTCGACACCCGTCTCCGTGCTCGGCATTCACGATGTGCCCGCCGCTGGCGAGCTCTTCCGCGTTGTTGAATCCGAACGCGAAGCTCGTGCTCTTGTCGCTGAACGCGCCGAAAAGGAAAAGCTGGAGAAGTCCAAGCCCGGCAGTGCGCTGACCCTTGAGACTATGTTTGAAGCTTTCAAAGCCGGCCAAGTACGTGAATTGCGTCTGATCGTCAAAGCCGACGTGCAAGGCTCCCTGGAGCCGATCGCATCTTCGCTTGGCGAAATGAGCGCCGACGACAAGGTCGGCGAGATCGGCGTGAATGTACTGCACACCGGCACCGGCAACATCACTGAGAGTGACGTTGCCCTCGCAGTGGCTTCCAAGGCCATCATCATGGGCTTCAATGTCATCGCCGATACCTCGGCGACTCGCAATGCTGAGGCCGAAGGCGTCTCCATTCGCTTGTACGACATCATCTATCGCATGACCGAAGACGTCGAAAAGGCGCTCAAGGGCATGCTTGAACCCGAGCTCAAAGAGCGCATCATCGGCAAAGCCGAGGTGCGCCAGGTCTTCAAGATTAGCCGCTATGGCAAGATCGCCGGCTGCCGCGTCACCGAAGGCGAATTGCGCCGTGGCGCGTTCCTGCGCGTGTATCGCGGCAAGGACATGATCTACGAGGGCGAGCTCACGTCGCTCAAGCATGAGAAGGACGACGTCAAAGAAGCGCGCGAAGGCTTTGAATGCGGTATCAACCTCAAGGAGTTCGATGATTTTCAAGAGGGCGATGTCATTCAGTGCTATGTCCGTGAACTCGTCTCCGCTCAGTAACGCCGGCGTATGCGCATCGTTCCGATAGCTGTCGGGGCAAACTGATGGTCTCCCAAGCTCGTGCCGGCCGCATCTCCCGAGGCATTCAAGAAATGCTCTCTGAAATGATCCTCTTCGAGGTGACTGATCCGCGCCTGCAAGGCGTGTTCGTCACGGATGTTCGCGTCGACCGCGAGTTATCTCAGGCCAATGTCTTCGTTTCGGCCCTTGAAGGCGCCGAACGCAAAGACGAGATTCTCGAAGGCTTCGAAAGCGCGTCCGGTTATCTGCGCAGCCAGCTGGCTCAGCGCAGCGACCTGCGTGTGTTCCCGCGCCTACGTTTCGTGTGGGACCCGACCCCTGAGAAAGCCGAACGCATTGAAGGCCTGATCGCCTCCTTGCGTACCGAAGACACCAAACCAGAAGAAAAAGAGAAGAAGAAGCGTGGATAAACAGCTACTCACAGATGCGCGCCAGAAGTTAGAGGGTGCGCAGAACATACTCATTGTGTCGCACGTACGCCCGGATGGAGATGCCATCTGCTCGGTGCTTGGTCTTGGGCTTGCGCTGCAAGCCAAGGGCAAGAATGTGCAAATGGTGCTTAGCGATGGAGTGCCTTCGGTCTACAAACATTTGGCTGGCAGCGAAGAGATCCATCGCAAGCCCTCCGCCCCAGTCGATCTGGTCGTTGCCGTTGACTCGGCCGACCAAGCCCGTACCGGCGAGGCATTGCGCGAGTTCCCCAACGTGGATATCAATATAGACCATCACGTCACGAACCCGCGCTACGGCACTATCAACATCATCGACCCGGCATCCGTGGCAACCTGTGCCATGCTCACTGAACTGCTGCCCGAATTCGGGCTTGAATTCTCTCCGGCCGTGGTCGATGCACTGCTAACTGGCATCCTCACCGACACCATGGGTCTGCACACCTCCAACATGAACCCGAAAGCCCTGCGCATCGCCGCTGACCTCGTTGAGATGGGCGCCGACCTGCCTTCGCTGTATGAGCGCGCGTTATTGCGCCGCTCGTTCGCTTCGCTGCGCTATTGGGGCGCTGGGCTGTCCAAGATCCAACGCGAAGGTGACCTGATCTGGGCGTCGCTCTCGTTGGAAGATCGCGCCGCCGCGGAGTACCCCGGCAATGACGACGCCGAGCTCGTCAATAACATCGCCTTCGTCGAAGGTGGCAAGATCGTTGTGCTGTTCATCGAGCAATCCGGAAACCAGGTCAAGGTGAGCTGGCGCAGCCAGGGCGACTACGACGTCGCCCAGATCGCCGCCCAGTTCGGCGGCGGCGGCCACCGCGCTGCGGCCGGCGCCGTGGTTACGGGCAACCTTGCCGACGTGCAATCTCGCGTGCTCACCGCGGTGCGTACAGCCTTGCAAGCCGTGCCCGCGTAACGATTTAATCTCAGTGTTATAGAAACCAATCCCTAGGGAATTCAGTTCAAAGGAAGAATCGTAGATGCAAAATAGTTTTCAGTCATATCAGGGGGAAGACCGAGGTGCCATGAACAAGGATGACGTCAACAACCTTGTTTCCGGCGTGTTGGTGGTCGATAAGCCCGTGGGGCTTACCTCCCATGATGTGGTGCAGATCATTCGCCGCGGCACGGGTATTCGCCGCGCCGGCCATACTGGCACACTGGACCCGCGCGCTTCAGGTGTGCTCGTGGTGCTACTTGGCCCCGCGGTGCGCTTGAGCGAATTCGTGTCCGCCGAGGACAAGCGCTACCAGGCCACGATCCGCATGGGTTCCTCCACGGATACTTTCGATGCCGAGGGCGTCTCCACACCTGAAGTCCCCGTCAATGTGACCAAAGAGCAATTCACCGATCTGCTGCAGAACTTCGTCGGCGAGATCGAGCAGGTGCCGCCGCCGTATTCCGCCGTGCATGTGCAAGGCCAGCGCGCCTATGACCTGGCTCGTCGCGGCGAAGAAGTCGAGCTGCCTCCGCGCATCATTCACGTACACAGCCTCGAGCTGCTCGAATGGGCTTTGCCTGAAGCAGTGGTGGATGTGCATTGCTCCTCCGGCACCTACATTCGATCGCTCGCCAATGACCTTGGCAAGGAGCTAGGTGTGGGCGCGCACCTTGTCGGCCTACGCCGCACGCGTAGCGGCCGCTTCACTTTGCGCGACGCCGTGTCCCTGCGCCGTCTGCGTGAAGCCTTCGAGGGCGGCACCTGGGCGCAGCATCTGATTCCCGCTGCCGAGGCCCTGGCCGACTGGCCCGCGATCGAACTCGACGAAGACATGCTAAAGAAAGTGCGCAATGGCATTCGTATTCCTGCTAAGGAAGGTGACAAGGGTTTGGCCCGCGCCGTCAGCCAGCAGGGCGAACTCGTGGCCGTGCTCGAAGTCAAAGATTCCGAATGGCAGCCGCGCAAAGTCTTCCTTTCCTAGCCAGCCATGCAACAAGCCGCGTCTCTGCACGAAGCTAGCGCCAAGCGCGCCTGGCTCACCATCGGCGTATTCGATGGCGTGCACGCTGGCCATCAAACCCTGATCCGCGATCTAACCGCCGCCGCCCATCGAGAGGGGGCGACGGCGGTTGTGCTTACGTTCCACCCGCATCCCGTCGAGACGCTTCGCGGTCCGGTGCGCTCCTTTTATCTCAGCACGCCTGAGGAGAAGGCCGCGCTCATCGAACCGCTGGGCGTCGACTTGCTCATTACACAACCCTTCGACCATAAGACCGCCGATACGTCTGCGCGCGATTTCGTACTCGAATTGCGCGATCGCCTCGGCATCGAGCAGCTATGGGTCGGCGCGGATTTCGCTCTCGGCCACAAACGCGAAGGCACTGTGCCCGTCCTGCGTGGGCTCGGCAAAGAGCTCGGCTTCGAGGTCAAAGAGGTCACTGCGATCGAAGAGGGTGGGGAGGTCGTATCGTCCTCGCGCATTCGCAGTCTCCTCGCCGAAGGCGACGTAGCTGCGGCCGCTCGTTTGCTTGGCCGCAACTACGCGCTCAGTGGGGCAGTGGTCAGCGGCGCCAAGCGCGGCCGTTCCATTGGCATTCCCACTGCGAACCTCGCCCTCGATGAGAAGCGCGCCGTACCCGCCACTGGCGTGTATGTCACCCGCGCCCATGTGGGTGGCCGCTCCTGGGGCGCGGTTACCAACATCGGCGTGCGGCCTACCTTCGAAGACGGCACTCCCGCGCCCATTGTGGAGACGCACATCCTCGACTATGACGGCGGCGAGTTCTACGACCAGACCCTACGCGTCGAGTTCATCGCCCGCTTACGCGCCGAGCAGAAGTTCGCCGGCGTCGAAGCACTCGTCGCCCAGATCCGCGCCGATATTCAAGCTGCTCGTAAGCTTTTAGCCTAATCGCTCAACTGCGATTAGGCGCAGTGTTTATAATCATCTAACGCATGAAAGCCTATCTGGACCTCATGCAGCATGTGCTGGACCACGGTGCCGAAAAGCAAGATCGCACCGGCACTGGTACACGTTCCGTGTTCGGCCACCAAATGCGTTTCGATCTCGCCGCTGGCTTTCCACTCCTCACCACGAAGAAGCTTCACCTCAAATCCATCATCTATGAACTGCTTTGGTTCCTGCGCGGTGAGACCAACATCGCCTACCTCAAGGAGCACGGCGTGCGCATTTGGGACGAGTGGGCCGACGAGCGCGGCGAGCTTGGCCCGGTCTACGGCGCCCAATGGCGCAGCTGGCCGGCTGCCGACGGCGGCACGGTCGACCAGATCGCCTGGGTCGTCGACGAGATCAAGCGCAACCCGGACTCGCGCCGCCTGATCGTGAGCGCCTGGAACATCGCCGAAATCCCCAAAATGGCCCTGCCGCCCTGCCATCTGCTCTTCCAGTTCTATGTTGCCGGCGGCAAATTGTCGTGCCAGCTTTATCAGCGCTCGGCGGATATCTTCCTTGGCTTACCGTTCAACATCGCCTCCTACGCGCTCCTGACGCTCATGATGGCGCAGGTTTGCGATCTGCAGCCGGGCGACTTCGTCATCAGCCTCGGGGATTGTCATCTCTACTCGAATCACTTCGAACAGGCGCGGCTGCAGCCCCCCCGCCAGCCGCTGCCGCCGCCGCGCATGCAGCTCAACCCGAAGGTCAAAGACATCCTTGCCTTCGACTACGACGACTTCACCTTGCTCGACTAGCAAGCTCACGCGCACATCAAGGCCGCGGTGGCGGTGTGATCATCACTATCATTGTTGCCGTTGATCGCCAGAACGGCATCGGCAAGAACAACCAGCTGCCCTGGCATCTCACCGACGATCTCAAGCATTTCCGCCGCGTCACCATGGGCCACCATGTGCTCATGGGCAGTAAGACTTACGAGAGCTCCAAAGGCAAGATGCCCGGTCGCAAGCTCATCGTGCTCTCGCGTGATCCGGCGTTCGAGCCCGCCGACGCACAGGTCGCCCGCAATCTTGAGGATGGTATCGAGCTCGCTCGCGCCGCGGGTGAGGACGAGCTTTTCGTCATCGGCGGAGCCATGATCTACGCGCTCGCTATCTCTAAAGCCACGCGCATGTATCTCACTCGCGTCGATGCAGACGCGAAGTGCGACGTCTTTTTTCCCGAGTACGACGAGAGTGAATGGAAGCTGGTCGGCGGCGAGCGCTTCACCGCCGGTGGCAAGAACGACTGGGATTTTGAGATCCTAACAATGGAGAAAGTCTCTCGCTGAACGACCGCGAACCTGCTTGTGGTATCCTTTCGCCCGTTGCCTCAAGCCGGCTGCGCCGACCACTGACCCAACCCTAATCGATGAGTACTTCCACCTTGCCAGCAAAGCGCGCGGCGGAATTTACACTGCCGGAGCGTTACCAAACCAACCACCGCGCCCCGCTTCCCTGGCTCGTCTCTCGTCTGCTTCACTATTGGCCGATCGTCCTTCTGGTCATCTTCGGCGCGCTCACCAACGGGGCGCTGGCCGCCTTTGTGCCCATCGTCATTGGCGATGCGTTCGAAGCCATCCTGCAATCCCCACCGCGCACCGACCTGCTCATCGGCTTCGTGTGGGTATTGCTCATCAGCCAGACCGTTCGCAGCGTGTTGCAGTTTGCTCGCAACTTCGGTGCGGAATGGCTGGGCCAGCTCTTCGAGCGCGACATCCGCGAAGAGCTCTACGTCAGCTTGCTTGGCAAGAGCATGACCTTCCATAGCCTTCAGTCTGTAGGCGACACGATGGCCCGCGCCACCAACGACGTGCGCGAGATCAACCTCATGTTCAATCCTGGTCTGAACCTCGTCGTTGGCGCCAGCTTTTTTCTCGTCACTCCGATCGTTGCTTCATACAACATCCTGCCTGAATTGGCGATTACACCGACCCTCTTCACTCTCGGTTATTTCATTTCTATTTGGCACTACCTTGCCACGCTTGCCCCTGTCACCCGCGAGGTGCGCGAAACCTTTGGTGGCATGAACTCGCGCCTCTCCGAGGCCTTGGATGGCATCGAAACCGTGAAAGGTCTCGCCCAGGAGAAGGGCGAGGTGTCCTTATTCCGCCGGAACGTACGCAAGTTCCGGGACGCCTACATTCGCCAGGGCTACATCGAAGCGCCATTTCTGCCTATGCTCTTAATGGGCGTGGCTCAGGCGGCAGGTCTTTGGCATTCGCTTGTGCTTCTGCAAGCTGGCTCGATTAATCTCGGCCAGGTGATCGCTTACTTCGGTTTGCTTGGTCTCTTCGGCTTCCCGGTCTTCACCTCGCTCTTCGCTTATTCGCAGGTCTCGTTGGGCGTCGCCAGTGCCCGCCGCATTCTCGACCTGATCAATCGTGAGACTGAGCTCGATCAGAACGCCATCGGCTACAGCGGCGAGATCAAAGGCGGAATCGAGTTCAAGAATGTCACTTTCGCCTACGAGAATAGCGGCCCCGCGCTGCATGACTTGAGCTTCAAGATCAAACCCGGCCAGACCGTGGCAATCGTTGGCCAGACCGGCGTAGGCAAGACCTCCATGGCGAAGCTGGTCAATCGCACGTACGACGTCACTGAAGGACAGGTCTTGGTCGATGGCCGCGATGTGCGTGAATGGAATCTCGAATCTCTCCGCCAGCAGATCTCGATCATCGAGCAAGACATCTTCCTGTTCTCGCGTAGCATTGCCGAAAACATTGCCTTTGGTCATCGCTCTGCTTCTCGCGAGGAAATCGAGCGCGCCGCCAAACAGGCGCAGGCCCACGACTTCATTATGGAGTTCAAGGACGGCTATGAGACCGTGGTCGGTGAACGCGGCGTCACGCTTTCCGGCGGTCAGCGCCAGCGCCTGGCACTGGCGCGGGCCTTCCTCACCGATCCGCGCATCCTCGTCCTCGACGACTCGACCAGCGCTATCGACAGCGCCACCGAGGATATGATCCAGCGCGCTATCTACGCTGCAGCCAAGGGGCGCACCACGCTCATCATCACCCATCGCCTCTCGCAGATCCGCTGGGCCGACCAGATCTTGGTGATGCGCCAGGGACGACTCGCCGCGCAAGGCAGCCACGACGAACTAATGAAGACCTCCAAGGCATATCGAAGGATCTTTAGCGAGTAGCTATGGGTTTCTTTTCCGGCTTAGACACCGAAGCTTACGATCGCCAGTACACCGACCGCGAACTCTTGGCGCGCATGGGCGGCTACTTCAAACCGCACATGGCCAAGATGTGGGGCATTGGTCTGCTGTCGCTTGGCACTGCTATCGTTGGTGCCGCCGTGCCGTTACTGCTCGGCTGGGCGCTGGATGTGATGGGCGACGCCATTACCGATGACCAGATCTGGATCATCACTCTGGTCGTGCTCGCTTCCGGCGTGCTCGCCTGGATCACCAACTGGTGGCGACGCCGCCTCACCGCCGTCGCCATCGGCGAGGTCGTCATGGCCATCCGCCTCGACGGCTTCCGCGCCTCCGTCGCCCACGATCTCTCCTTCTACGACGAGAACCCGTCCGCCAAGGTGGTCTCGCGCATCACTTCAGACACGCGTGAGTTCGGTGACATGATCTTGCTGGTCACCGATCTGATCTCCCAATTCGGCCAGGCACTGCTATTAGCTGTCGTCCTCATCTTTATTCAGGGTTTCCTCTCTCTCTTCTTGTTCCTGCAGCTGCCGGTCTTCTATTTTGTGGCGGTTGCCTTCCGTGAAGCTGCCCGCCGCACGACGCGCCATGGCATGCGCGCCATGGGCAACGTCAACGCCGCAATCAAAGAGACCGTCAGCGGCATCGCCGTCGCCAAGAACTTCCGCCAGGAAGATACGATCTTCAACGAATTCAACGAGGCCAACCAAGGCTCGTTCAAGGTCAACATGCGCCGCGGTTTTGTGCTCGCCGCTGTTTTCCCAACGCTGAACGCGCTGGCTGCGGCTGGCATTGCACTGCTCGTCTACGTGGGCGGCATGAACGTGGCCGAAGGTGTCATCACCGCCGGCGCTTGGTATCTCTTCCTGCAGAGCCTGGATCGCTTCTTCTTCCCTGTGCTCAATCTGTCTGCGTTCTGGACCCAGCTGCAATCCGGCCTCGCCGCCGCAGAGCGGTCCTTCGCCCTCATTGATGCTGACCCCAAGGTTGTGCAGACGGCCAAGAAGGAAATGCGCCGCCTCAAAGGCGACATTGTTTTTGAGAATTTGGAGTTCCGCTACACCGAGCGTGAGCCAGTGCTGCGTGACTTTAGCTTGCACATCCGCCCCGGCGAGAACGTCGCCCTAGTGGGTCACACCGGTGCGGGCAAGTCTTCGATCGCCAAGCTGGTGGCTCGCTTCTACGAATTCCAGTCCGGCCGCATTCTGGTCGATGGCAAAGACATTCGCACCTTCGACCTGGCAAAGTACCGCCGCCAGCTCGGCCTGGTCTCCCAAGTGCCGTTCCTATTTGCCGGCACCGTAGCCGAGAACATTCGCTACGCCGAGCCTGGTGTAAAAGAGAGTCAGATCCTCAAGCTAGCTCGCAAGATCAGGGACGGGGAATGGCTGGAGACGCTGCCGCAAGGTCTCGAGACCGAAGTTGGTGAACGCGGGGCGCGCTTGTCAATGGGGCAGCGTCAGCTGGTCTCGTTGCTGCGGGTGCTGGTTCAGAAGCCGGCCATTTTCATTCTTGACGAGGCGACCGCCAGCATCGACCCGTTCACCGAGTGGCAGATCCAGCAGGCGCTCAACTTGATCCTAAAGGAGAGCACCAGCATCCTGATCGCGCATCGCCTCTCAACCATCAAGGCCGCTGACCGCATAATCGTGCTGCGTCAGGGCCAGATTATTGAAGAAGGCAATCACGATGGCTTGCTGAAGCAGGCTGGCCACTATGCCACCCTATACAATACATACTTCCGCCACCAAAGCCTGGCGTATATCGAAGAAAGCCGTAAGCTGGCCGAGAGCTAGCGCTTGAAATTGAATCGGGGGATAAACATCGGCGTCTTAGCCTTGTAGTCGCGATAATCTTTGCCGAAGTAGGTTTCCATACTGCGTTCTTCGTAGAACGCGCCGATGATGAAGTACAGACTCGCTCCCAAACTGAAAGCTGCCCAGTTCACGGTCATGCTCGGGTTGAACCACAAGGCCAACATGGTACCCACATACAACGGATGCCGTACCCAGGCATACGGCCCGTCTGTAACCAGCTTCGTAGGCTCCGCTCCGCGGAACAGCTGACGCGTCCCAAGGAAGTCTCCCAAGCCTGTCTTCTCGATCGCAATGACCACAAGCAATAT
>JACZCZ010105426.1_pt1 | contig 13267 bp, 11 predicted proteins | sample 8641811 | NCBI WGS metagenome assembly JACZCZ01 (sample SAMN15324610, study PRJNA640507) | soil metagenome | isolation source: intercropping peanut in the first line | place: China: Luxin town, Laibin City, Guangxi Province | collected 2019-07-25 | depth 10cm m | reverse complement strand
GCGAATGCCCGCCGCGGCGCTGCCTTCGCTGGTGATGATGAAGACGCCGATGTCGCCAGTCTGGTCGACATGCGTGCCGCCGCACAGCTCGTACGAGAAGCGCTGCTCATCTTCGCCGATGGAGACGGTGCGAACTTCGGAGCCGTACTTCTCACCGAAGAGCGCCATGGCGCCTTCCTTCTTGGCTTCGTCGAGCGACTTCCATTCAATATCGAGTTCGTGGTTGTCGAGGACCCAGGTATTGACCTGCTCCTCGATTTGCGCGATCTCTTCTTTAGTAAGACCTTGCGGATGATTGAAATCGAAACGCAGGCGATCTGGCGCGACGAGCGAACCCGCCTGGCGCGCATGCTCGCCAACAATCTTGTGCAACGCGGCATGCAGCAGGTGCGTGGCGGTGTGATTGCGCATAATGTCCTGCCGGCGGCGAACGTCAACCTGTGCTTCGATCTTGTCGCCGACCTCGGGTTCGCCTTCGACGACTTCGCCGATGTGCACGACCGCGCCAGCAGCGGGCTGGATGGTGTCGGTGACGCGGATCTTCCATTTGCCCGAGGTGGCCCGGATTTCGCCTGTGTCGCTGATCTGCCCGCCGGACGCGACGTAGAACGCGGTCTGGGGCAACAGCACGCCGACGCGCGCACCGGCCTTGGCCTGCTTCACCGCTTTGCCGTCTTGCACTAGCGCGAGCAGCTCGCCCTCGGTATCGAGGTCATCGTAAGGATCGTATTTGATGCCCTTCTTGTCGAGCTTCTTTTCATCCTGCAGTTGCTTGAGAATGTCGGCGTAGACAGTGGCTTGCTCGCCGCCGAGCTCGCCCATGGCTTGGCCCGCGCCCGAGTCGAGGCGGTGCTGGTCCATCGCCGCATGGAAGCCGGCTTCGTCGACGAGGCGGTCGCGCTCTTTGGCGATGTCACGCGTGAGTTCGAAGGGAAGCCCGTAGGTGGCGTAGAGTTCAAAGGCGGCGTCGCCCGCGAGGGTCTTCTCGTTGGCTTCCGCCATGCCGGCGAAGAGCTTCTCGAGATGCGCAATGCCGCTTTCAACAGTGCGCTGGAAGCGCTCTTCTTCGCGGGTGAGATTGTCGAGGATGGCGGCGCGATTCTTGACCAGCTCCGGGTACGCATCGCCGTAGTAATCAATAATGACTTCGGCGAGCTTGGCAAGGAACGGATCGTTGAGGCCGAGCTTGGTGCCGAAGCGGGCGGCGCGGCGAATGATCATGCGGGCCACGTAATTGCGGCCGATGTTGCCGGGCACGACGCCATCCGCAATCAGGAAGGTGGCGGCGCGGCTATGGTCTGCGATCACGCGATATGGCGTGAAGTTAGCGTCGCGCTGCTTATCGTTCTCGCCGGTCAACTCTTGGATCTTCTTGACGATTGGCAGGAACAGGCTAGTGCGATAGTTGGAGTCTTTCTCCTCGAGCACCGAGACGATGCGCTCGAGGCCCATGCCAGTGTCGACGTGCTTGGCCGGCAGCGGATCGAGCTTGGTGGGGCTGGTGCGGTTGTATTGGATGAACACCAGGTTCCAGATCTCGACGAAGCGTGGCCCGTCGAAATCGACTTGGCCATCGGCCAGGTAGGTGAGCTCGCCCTTCTGGGGGCCGAGATCGATGTGGACTTCGCTGTTAGGGCCACAGGGGCCGGTATCGGCCATCTCCCAGAAATTGTCCTTGCGGCCATAGTAGGCGAGGTGGGTCTTGTCGAAGCCGGGCTGCGAGAGCCAGGCTTGCGCGGCCTCGTCGTCGGTGGGGATGTCGCCCTGGTCGTCCTTGAAGACGGTGGCGTAAAGGCGATCGGGCGAGAGGCCCCACTCTTGGGTGAGCAGCTCCCAAGCCCAGGCAATGGCTTCTTTCTTGTAATAGTCGCCGAAGGACCAATTACCCAGCATCTCGAAGAAGGTGTGATGGGTATCGTCTGTGCCGACGTCTTCAAGGTCGTTGTGCTTGCCGGCCACACGCAGGCTCTTCTGCGAATTGACGGCGCGCACGTAAGGGCGCTTGTCGGTGCCGAGGAAGACATCCTTGAACTGGACCATGCCGGAATTGGTGAACAGCAGGGTAGCGTCTCCGCCGGGCACGAGCGAGGATGAGGGGACGAAGGTGTGCCCGTGCTTCTTGACGAAGAAGTCAATGAAGGATTGGCGGATGTCGTTGGCGGTCTTGAATTTCGGCATGGGGCGAATTATACAGTTGACAGGCGACCGCTAACTAGCGCGGCTAGCGGTGCCAAATTCTATTTGGCGCGTAGGAAATCCAGCAGGGCGGTTTGCTCGTCGTAGGTCAGATGATGCGCACCCGGATGCGAGAAGCTGCTCACCTGCGCGCCGCGTTCTTGCAGGGCGGCGATCACGCGGTCGGCTTCGCCCGGCGGCATCATCGTATCGGTGAGGCCGTGGGTTACTAAGAAGCGCTTGCCGGCAAGGTCAACAGCAGGCGGGTCGAAGGGCATCATCGGATGCATTAGGGCCGCTTTGTTGATGACGGCCGGATGGCGAAGCATGGTAGCCAAGATCATATTGGCGCCGTTGGAATAGCCAACAAAGACAGCGTTATCCGCGCTTGTGTTGTGTTCCTCGTACCAAGCAGTGAGAAAAGCAGCCAGCTTCTTGCTTTCTGAGGCGATGTTAGCTTGATCAAAGACACCGCTTGCTTTGCGGATAAAGAAGCGCGCCATGCCACCTTCGGAGATGTTGCCGCGCAACCCGACCAAGTTGAAGAGACCTTGTACATTCTCGACAAGTGGGATCAAGTCGAGCTCGGAGCCGCCGGTGCCGTGCAACAAGAACAGCGTTTTGGCGCTGCCTTGGTTTTGGAATACGTGGACAAAATGGGAGAGGGCTTTGCTCACGAGTTCTCGCTCACTGGCACCAAGCCTGCTTCGATCTGGGCGCGGTGCGGTTCGAGGAAGGGCGGCAGCGAAAGCCGCTCGCCGAGGGTGGCGGCGTCTTCGTCTGCCGTGAAGCCGGGACCAATGGTGGCGATCTCGAAGAGAATGCCGGCGGGGATGCGGTAGTAGACCGATTTGAAATAGAAGCGGTCGATGACCTCGGTGGGGCGTTGGCCGAGCGAGATCATCTTGGCGCGCAGGTCGGACTGGGCGGCTTCGTCTTCGGCGCCGAAGGCGATATGGTGCACGGTGCCGACAGCGTTGTAGCCCATCGGCTGATCGGGAGCGGCCTCGACCTCAAGGAAAGCGGCGCGTTGCTGCCCTTCGAGTTGATAGAGGGAAATGTCGCCTTCGTCTTTGAGGTGCTTGTAGCCCAAGCCTTCGAGAATGCCTGCGACTGAAGACTTGCCGGTGACGGTGAGGCGCGCCGAGTGGAAGGCGCGGATTGCGTGGTCGACGCTGACATCCGCCGTCGTCCAGACTTCGCCAGTCTCGGCGAGGTCAGGGACGGCGACGAGCTCGAGACGCTGGTCGTCGAAGTCGTAGAAGGTGATGCGATCAAGATCGAAGAGGCGAGTGACGTCTTCATGCTTGACGCCAAGCTGGTCGAAGCGCTGCCGCCAAAAGTGCAACGCGGACCCAGGGACGGCGAGCGAGATGGTGGTGACCAAGCCGCGGCCGCGCTCACCCTGCTGCGCGCCGGGGAAAGTGAAGAAGGTGAGGTCCATGCCGGGCTCGCCGGTCCTGTCGCCAAAGAAGAGGTGGTAAGCAGTCACATCGTCCTGGTTCACGGTCTTCTTGACCAGGCGTAGACAGAGGACTCGCGTATAGAAATCGACGAGCTTCTGCGGATCGGAACCGATGGCGGTTATGTGATGGATGCCTTGAGCGATGGTCATGCGAACCTCTGAATGATGAAAGCCTATTATCACATTGATGTGGCGATATTGACGCGCCTTACGAACGGCTGGGGAGGATAGAATTTTCTTACGAAAGGCTTACACATGACGCAAACATCGCTGCCCAAGCCGCGCTCCCCCTGGCTCTTCAGAACTTTACTTGCTATCCTTCTGACGCTAGCTTCCTGGGGCGTGCTGGTAGCTTTGAATATCTATAACTACGCGCAGCGCGATGAGACCGCTCCGGCAGATGTAGCGATTGTGCTGGGTGCGGGCACGCGGCGTGAGACACCCTCACCAGTGTTCCGCGAGCGCATTGACCACGCCATCAACCTATATCGCAGCGGAGTGGTGAGCGCCATCATCCTGACGGGCGGTATTGGCAACGGACGCACGGTGGCGGATTCCGAGATCGCGCGTGATTACGCGCTTGAGGAAGGCGTGCCGGCAGAGGCCATCTATATCGAGACCAGCTCGGAGACCACGCTGGAGAATCTACAGGAAGCGCGCATGATCATGCAAGGTCAGGGTTTTGAAAACGCGCTGGTGGTGAGCGATCCGCTGCACCTGTTTCGCGCAATGGCTATGGCAGGTGACTTGGGGCTGGACGCGCACCCGTCGCCGACGCCGACCTCGCGGATCAATTCTTGGTGGGCGAACCTTTTCTTCTTGGCTCGTGAAGTTCCCCTTGTAATGCAATACACGCTGTTTGGCGGTGGAGAAGGCTAGCTGGCGCGTTGCGGATGACGCGTTGGTAAGGATTCCTCGCTGGTGCGGGTTCGGCGGTTCTGGTGTCGAACATGCGACACGCTCGGAATGACAAAAGAGGGCATACGAAGTTCCGCTGGTGATGCAGTACACGCTGTTTGGCGGTGGAGAAGGCTAGCCGAGCATTGCCCCTTCAAGTCTAAGCAATTCAATCTTGCGGCGGTCGCGCAGATTACCGCCGTAACCGCCCAGGCTGCCGTCGGAAGCGATGACGCGATGGCAAGGCACCACGATGGGTATGGGGTTGCGGCGCAGGGCCTGGCCGACGGCGCGCACGGCCTTCGGGTTGCCGATGCGGCGGGCGATCTCGGCATAGGTGGAAACCGAGCCGCGCGGCACGCGACGCGTCTCTTCGAGCACGCGACGCTGGAACGGCGTGATGCCGCTGAGATCAACGGGCAGATCGAGCTTCTTGGCTTTGCCAGCCAAATAGTCGTGCACCTGATCCTTGACCGCGGTGACCTGTTGCGCAGAACGGCGCGGCTGGCCGCTGGCAACCTTGGCGAGATAGCCAAGGAAATTCTCCTCGCTGCCGTTGTATTCAATGGCTACGATGCCCTTTGAGCCGACGGCGACCCAGACCGGCCCGAGCGTCGTTTCATCCAAGCGGTCGTAATAGATCGGATTGAGTGGACCAGCCAAGCGGTCTTGCAACGCTTGGGTAGCAAGCTGCATGGCCGGCTTAGCCGGGCCGGTGGCGTAGAGAGTGTCGAGGCTATTCGTCAGCATGTCGGGCGCGGGAGATTTGTGTTCAAGCCAATTGGCATAGCTGTCCTGTTGTTTATTCATTGTCGACCTCATCTTTGAAGATCTGGCGCAGCTTGCGCAACGCCTGGTAGACGTTGGCGCGAGCCGCTTCTTCGCTGCAATCGAGAGCGGCAGCGATCTCTGCGTATTCGAGTTCTTGATATTTGCGCATCATCAGCGCTGCTCGCTGGCGAGCCGGCAGCGCCATCACGGCTTGCCGGACAGCCGCCAGCTGCGCGCTTTCGGCGACTTGTGCTTCGACGGCTTTCTCGCGGGACGCGATCGGCTCGTCGAGCTGGGTAGTGCGGGCGGCGCGGCGGCCATTGCGGCTGAGCTGGGTGCGGGCTGTGTTCGTAGCGATCTTATAGAGCCAGGCGCGCAGCTGCGAGAAATTTTGCAGGCGACCGTAGGCGCGGTAAGCGCGCAAGAAGACATCTTGCAGACAATCGCGCGCGTCTGCTTCGTCGCCGATCAGACGCCAGAGATAGCCGAAGAGCTCGCCACTGTGGGCTTCGACAAGGGTCTCGAATTGCGGTTTGGTGGCCACCAACATCAATCCCTATAACCATCATAGTTGGGTTTTGTGAAAGGCGGCAGCACTAGCTGTACCGTTACAATCTTCAGCATGTCTTCCCGCTTTTTATCGTTCACGGTGTTCTCGGCTGGCATGGTGACGCTAGCTGTAGAGTTGACCGCGTCCCGCCTGTTGGGAAATGTGTTTGGCACCAGCAACCTGGTGTGGGCCAGCATCATTGGCTTGATCCTTATCTATCTTGCAGTGGGCTACTTCATTGGCGGGCGCTGGGCGGACCGATCGCCCAACTTTGCCACGTTCTACAAGATCATCTTGTGGGCTGGGTTCACGTCCGGTGTGGCCGCGCTGGTGGCGCGGCCAGTGCTGCGAGCCGCGGCGGATGCCTTCGATCAGCTAGAAGTCGGCGTGCTGGCCGGCTCCTTCGCATCGGTGCTCATTCTGTTTATTGTGCCGATCACCCTGCTGGGCACTGTGTCTCCGTTCGCGATCCGACTAGCGATCAGCGACAAAGAGCATGCCGGGCAGGTGGCGGGTCGGCTGTACGCCATCTCGACGCTCGGCTCTTTCGTCGGCACGTTCTTGCCGGTGCTGCTAGTGATCCCGATGGTGGGGAGCACTTATACGATCTTGATCTTTAGCTTCTATTTGATGGCTGTTGCTCTGGCAGGCATGGGCTTTTCGCAGAGCTGGCGCAATGCGGCTATGTGGCTGTGGCTGCCGGCGTTCCTTGCCGTGCTCGCAGCCCTGTGGGCGGGCGGCAGCGTCAAGCAGACGAACGGCCAAATTTACGAAGCCGAGTCGGCTTACAACTACATTCAAGTGCTGGAGTTCAACGGCACGCGCTACCTGCGCTTGAACGAAGGGCAGGGCGTGCATTCGATGTACAGTCCAAATGACCTGGACTTCACCGGGACCTGGGAGCAAATGCTGGTGGCGCCTGTTTTCAACCCGGACTTTGTGGTCAGCGATGTTGAGCGCATCGCCATCATCGGGCTTGCGGCTGGCACCAGCGCGCGACAGGCGGCGGCCGTGTTCGGCGATGTGCCGATCGATGGCTATGAGATTGACCCCGAGATCATTGAGGTGGGTTATGAGTACTTTGGCATGGACATCCCCAGCCTCAACGCTATCGACCAGGATGGGCGCTGGGGGCTGGAGCACAGCGGGCAGACCTATTCGCTGATCGAGATCGACGCCTACCGGCCGCCATACATTCCGCCGCATTTGACCACGGTCGAATTCTTCGAGCTGTGTAAGGCGCGGCTCACCCAGGACGGCGCGCTCTCGATGAACGTGGGACGCACGCCGACAGATCGCCGGCTGATCGAAGCGCTGGTTGCCACGCTGCGTCAAGTCTTCCCGAGCGTGCATGTGATGGGTCTGCCGCAGAGCTTCAACTCGATCGTGTACGCGACCGTGCAGCCGACTGAGTTCGATGACCTGCTGACGAACTACGAGCAGTTGCTAGCCAGCGGCGACGCGCACCCACTGCTGTTGGCCGCGATCGAGCGAGCACTAGTCAACCAGCGCGAGACGCCGATCGGCGGAACGGTGCTGACGGGTGACCATTCGCCGGTCGAGTGGATCATCAACAACATGGTGCTGAACTTCCTGGCGAGTGATGGCGTGGAGGATTTGCAATGAGCGAGAACACTTGGCAGCGGATCCTGGGTTGGTTGATCTCGCTGGTCGTACCTATTGTTCTATTGATGACCGCGGTGCGGCTTTTGCTATTGCCGGTATTCGTCAACTTGGAATATCACATGCCGGGCTTTCCCGAGGACAGCTATGGCATGACGCTTGAGCAGCGCCTGACCTACGCTCCGCTAGCCCTCGACTACTTGCTCAATGATGAGGATGTCTCGTTCTTGGGGAACCAGCGGTTTGAAGACGGCACGCCGTTATACAACGAGCGCGAACTCGAGCACATGGAAGACGTAAAGGAGCTGACGCAAGCGGTGCTGAATGTGTGGCTGCTGTTACTTGCGCTGATTGTTGGCGTGGGCGCGGCTGCCTGGCATTTCGGCAGCGGCGCCATGTTTGCGGGCTGGTTGAGCCGCGGCGGCAAGTTCACCGTTGGGCTGATCGTGGCGTTGCTGATCTTTATCGCGCTCAGTTTCGACGCGCTGTTCACCGGCTTTCACCGCGTCTTCTTCGACGGCGATACCTGGCTGTTCCTGTACTCAGATACGCTGATCCGGCTGTTCCCGATGCGCTTCTGGCAAGACGTATTCATCGCGCTGGGCGTGTTGACGTTAGCGGGCGGTTTGGGTTTGTGGTTCGGCTTGAGACGCCGAGCCAAGTAGCTATTTCATTTTATTGGCGACGAGCAAGCCATCCCGAATGGGGATGATGCTGGCGACCCAGCGATCATTATTCATGATCATTCCGGTCGTCTCGCGGATGCCCTTGGTCTCTGGTGTGGTGTCCTTCTGGTCAAAGATGCGGCCGCTCCACAACATATTGTCGATGATGAGCGCCCCGCCGACCCTCAGCTTCTCGTGAATAACGGGCAGGGCTTTGGGGTAGTCCTGCTTATCGATATCCATGAAGATGACATCGTAGGGGCCAGTGGCAACCGAGAGCGCCTGGATGGCTTCGCCCACCGTGTAACGCACAAGATCCTTGTAGCCCATGACGTTGAGGTGCTCACGCGCCTTAGTGGAAAGCTCGTTGTCCCAGACTACGTGCTGGATATCCCCACCTCCGTTCTCTTGAACCGCCTTAGCGAACCAGGCGGTGGAGTAGCCGTAGCCCGAGCCAAGCTCGAAGATGCGCTTGGCATCAATGGCGCGGGCGATGCGGTAGCACATGTGGCCGCAGATGGGACCGATGATGGGGAAGTCGTGCTCCTCCGCGTAGGCTTCCATCTTCTGAAGCTCAGGATGACGCGGCGGTACGAGGTTGGTTAGGTATTCAGTGACGCTGGGATGTAGGATGTCCATGGCGCTCCGAATTATGCAAATGTCATATGACCAAGCTATGACAGCTTAGGCACCAAATTTCTCGAGGCGGCCGGCGTGAGCCAATGACAGCGGCATCAGATCCGTGGCCGGGATGGTGCCGAGCCCGCCGCGCGAGCAAGCCTGCTCGCCAAAGGACGACTGATCGTCGGGGAAGATGTTGGCGGCGGACCACACCAGCAGCGGCACTGGGTGCCAGCTGTGGCTGCGCATCGGCACTGGGGTCGAATGGTCGCCAGTGATGGCAATCACATCCGGCTTGAGGTCGAGCAAGGCGGGCAGCGCCTGGTCGACGCTTTCGATGACCTTTAGTTTGCCATCGTAGTTGCCATCTTCGCCCATGCTATCGGTCTTCTTGACGTGGATGAAGACGAAGTCGTAATCATCCCAGATCGACTTGACCGCGGCGAATTCATCGGCCGGGGTTTCGCCGCTGAACTGGATGACATCCATGCCGACTAGCCTCGAGACACCGCGATACATGGGATACACAGCTACACAAGCGGCGCGCAGGCCGTAGGCATCGTTGTAGGTCGGCAGAGCAGGATCCCCGCCGAAGCCGCGCAGCGTGAGGCCGTTGGCCTTGGGCTGCTTGGCCAGGATCTTGTTAGCCTTGCGGATCCATTCGTTGGCAAGCGTGGCTGCCTTCTTCGAACCGGCATTCATTGCTTTAGCGGGCAGCGGTTTTGCACCCGCGATCTGTGGGTCGGTATCCTCAATGTCGCCCTTGAGGCCTTTGCCCCGCAGCACGAGCGCGAAGCGATATTCCTTCACGTGGCGCACTTCGGCTTTGGCGCCTTCGAGCTTGATGCCCTGAAGCGACTCGACGATGGGTTTGGCTTCCTCGCTGGAGATGCGCCCTGCGCGCCGGTCGCTGATGGCGCCGCTCCCATCGAGCGTGGCGAAGTTGCCGCGGGCGGCGACATCACCTTTGCCGATATCCATGCCGATGCCAAGCGCCTCCATGACGCCGCGGCCGACCGGGTACTGCAGCGGGTCGTAGCCGAACATCGCCAAGTGCGCCGGGCCGGAACCGGGCGTGATGCCAGCGCGGATCGGCACGGTGCGGCCAAGTGTGCCTTGCATGGCAAGGCGATCCATGTTCGGGGTGGCGGCAGCTTCTAGCGGCGTCTTGCCGTTCGGGCCAGGCAGGTCTCCCAAGCCGTCCATGACGAGCAGAACGATCTTGGTTTTGGAGTCTCGCAGTAGGGGTTTCAGATACTCAGCAGGCATGGCGTCCTTTCAAACAGCGAACAAAAAAGGTAACGCGTTGTTTATTGTCCCGCGTTACCTTTTTGTTTGCAATAAGCAATCAGAAAGCTAGCGGATGGCTTTCTCCGTCTCGCGATCAAAGAGGTGAATGTTCTCTGCGTTGAAGGCTACCTGCACCTTGTCTCCGTACTTGAACTCGGATCGGGGATCGATGCGGGCTACATAGCTATCTCCGCCGGTCTTGAGATAGGCCACGATCTCGTTGCCCATCAGCTCGACGACGTCCACCTGCGCGGCTACCTTTGCGGGCGAGACGCCAGCCGGGGTGTACTGCGTGTTGTGGATGTCTTCGGGGCGGATACCGAGGGTGACAGGCTTGCCGGCATAGGCTTCGGCAGCCTTGGCCTTGGACTTCGGCACTTCGATCTGGAAGTCGCCGGTGTCAACGACAAGCTTGCCGTCAGCCTTGGCGAGCTTGGCGTCAAAGAAGTTCATGGACGGGGAACCGATGAAGCCAGCCACGAACTTGTTGGCAGGGGCTTCGTAGAGGTTGTGCGGGGTATCGATCTGCTGCAGCACGCCGAAGTTCATCACCGCGATGCGGGTGGCCATGGTCATGGCTTCAACCTGGTCGTGGGTGACGTAGATGAACGTGGTGGCAAGGTCCTTGTGAAGCTTGCTGAGCTCAGCGCGGGTTTGCACGCGCAGCTTGGCGTCCAGGTTGGATAGCGGCTCGTCCAGCAAGAAGACGTTGGGCTCGCGCACGATGGCGCGGCCCACGGCCACACGCTGGCGCTGGCCGCCCGAGAGCTGGCGAGGCTTGCGCTTCAACAGCTCTTGAATGCCAAGGATCTTGGCGGCGTTGTCGACGCGGCGCTGGATCTCTTTCTTGTCCATCTTGCGCAGGCGCAGGCCGAAAGCCATGTTGTCGAAAACGGTCATGTGCGGGTAGAGCGCATAGGACTGGAACACCATGGCGATGTCGCGGTCCTTGGGGGCCAGGTCATTGACGACCCGGTCACCGATGCGGATTTCGCCATCGCTGATGTCTTCGAGACCGGCGAGGAGGCGCAGGGCGGTGGTCTTACCGCAACCCGATGGACCTACCAGCACCAAAAATTCTTTGTCTTCAATGTGAATGTTGAGATCATTCACCGCGAGGACATCCCCAAATTTCTTTGATACGTGATCGTACGTTACGCTAGCCACTGCTCTGTTCCTCCAGTTCTGGAAAGTGTAGTGGCTCGATTATAAGATGGAAACGGTTACAAGGGTAGCCGCAAGCCTATAACGGCTAGCCGGGACCCTCCAGGGCCTGAATCTCGGGCGACAGAAAGTCTGGGTGCAAAGCCTGCACAAAGACCTCAAACTCATCGCCGTTGCTCCAATGGCCCAGGAAACGCCAGGCCGGCTGGGCGTACAGGGCGCTTCCGTCAATTACGCGATAGGCCATGGGAGTAAGGTAAACCAGCTCAACTAACTCGATCGTTGACTCGGGTACTTCATACTCAGAAGGCTCAAGCGTGGGCCAAGGGGTTGGAGTTGGAGGCAGGACTTGCAGCGTGCCGGTGAGGTTTGGCCGGTAGAAGTCGCCACCACCACCGCCTCCGCCACCTGCCGTTGTCATACGCAGATCGAAGGCCGCCCAATCGAAAATGTCGCCGCGGGTGACGCCCATGGCGTACACGCCTTCCAGGGGCAGGGTGATGCCCGCGGGCGTATCAAGCATGATCAGTTCCAGACCCTCATCGGTGTGGAGCACGACCTGATCGCCTTCGGCGCGCAGCGTGCCAGCGTGGCCTTCGAACACACCGTCGTAGGCGTGCCAGCTTTCGAGCACAAAGACGCGCACGCCGTCCTGCTCTTCGAAATGCCCGGTCGCTTCGACCAATGTGTTGCGCATCTCGGCGACGAGGTCTTGCGTAGCGCCGACCACTGTGTGACTATCGAGCGTGACCACCGGCGAACCTTCACCAATCGGGGTCATGGAAGATATCCAGCCAACGAGAGTGACGGTCTCGCCGTATGGGTAGACGCGCTCCCAGCCGCCGGAGGGCGGTGGGGGACTATGGAAGCCCAGCATCATGCCATGCGGCGGCTGGGCAAGCATGGTCTCGAATGCTTCTTGGACCGAGATGATGGCAAAGCTGCCTTGGTCTTCAAGTTCGGTGAGACTGGCGTTCACTGAAGCAATGCCGTGTTCGTCGAAGGTGAAGAGCCAGCCAACGGCGCCAAAGTGGTCGTTGCGAATAGGGAGGCCATCTGTGAGCGGCAGCAGGTGATAGCCGGTGTAGATCTCGGAATAGGCGATGCGATATTCGATGTCGACTAGGTCATAAGCCTGCAGAAATGCTTCAATCGCCTCGCTGGCTTCTTCTAACTCCGGAAGATGATTGCTGCCCCAGAATGCCGAGCCATTAGCGTAATAGGTATATGAAGTGAGCGAGCGCACATAGAGGCGGCGATTGCCGTCGGTGAATACGAAGGCGGCACCGCCGTTCGGGTCGGCGTAGGCGATTGTGGGCATGTCTAGGCGCTCAGCAATCGATTGGGCTTCTTCAAGTGTGGCGGGTTGCTCAGCCGCGACGGTATAGAGGTGCGTGCCCTCTGGACTGGTGGGAAGATCAGCGGCAATTGTGAGCTGGGAACCGTTCCAGTCATATGTATTTGGATCTTCAGTTGCTTCGACTTGCGCGACAGGTTGGACTGTTGCGTCTTTGGTGGGTGTGGGGAATGTTTGGGGTGTAGAGCTTTGGCATGCAGCTAATAGCGTGATTGATAGTAAAAGAGCAGCTTGTCGCAATGAAGCCTCCTGTGACGCTGAGTCATCATACCCGCCAATGAACTTAGATGGTTTTATCAGCTCTCGGCAGTGGCGTTAGAATGACGGCATGGTCCAGGATTCCTTCCTCGACGAGCGCGTAAGTCCTGTTCGCCAGCAATATCTGGACATCAAGCGCCAGCACCCGAACGCGATCCTGTTCTTTCGTCTCGGTGATTTCTACGAGACCTTTGACGAGGATGCCGAACTGGTGGCGCGTGAGTTGGACATTGTGCTCACCTCGCGCAATGTGGCTAAAGGCACGCGCATCCCGATGGCAGGCGTCCCGTATCACGCTGCCGAGAACTACCTGGCCAAGCTGATCGAGCGCGGCCACCACGTGGCTATCTGCGAGCAGGTGGGAGATGAGCCGGTGAAGGGGCTGATGCCGCGTGAGGTCGTGCGCATCGTGACGCCGGGTACCGTTGTCG
>JACZCZ010179484.1_pt1 | contig 13301 bp, 13 predicted proteins | sample 8641811 | NCBI WGS metagenome assembly JACZCZ01 (sample SAMN15324610, study PRJNA640507) | soil metagenome | isolation source: intercropping peanut in the first line | place: China: Luxin town, Laibin City, Guangxi Province | collected 2019-07-25 | depth 10cm m | reverse complement strand
GGCTTGCGCGTCACTGACAAACTTCGCGCCGTAGTTCAATACATCGTTATAGAGGCCCACTTCACGCTTGAGCCCGTCGACATGACTGGCGTGGCTGGCGACCTTGTACACACCATCAGGCTGCACGTCGCAATCGATCTGACCTTCGCGAATCAATCCGCGCACGGTGTTCAGCCCCGCCGACATTTCATCGAAATAGGCTTTTGCCTCTGTGGCGCCATAGCGCTGGATCAGCTCCGCCAGCGGAACGCGACCACCGGAGATACGGGCAAAGCTGCCATTGCGACCACTGCAACCCCAGGCGACCTGGTTCGCTTCCAGAACCACTGCGCGAACGCCGTGCTCACGGGCCAGGTGCAAGGCACAACTGAGGCCCGTATAGCCGGCACCAATGATCGCCACCTCGACATCCATGTCCCTGCTGACCGGACCGTCATCCTGAGGCGCGACACCTGCGGTATCCACCCAATAGGAAGCGGTATGTGGCGTTCCGACGCCTGGATGAGGATTGACCAGAGGATCGTACAATTTAATCTCCGTATCGCTGTGCGATTTATAAATATCACTTAATTGAAATATTCGTACAGTTATTGATTCGTGTCAATCTCTCATCAGATTTAAGGAATCGACTTTTGAGCTTGAAGGGAGAGTGTCGTGCAGCGACGCGGGCTGTCTGGCGGCCGGGGAATGGCGGTCAGCGGAGAGGGATGGTGTGGTATTGCGAAATCGGAGGATGCGCCGATGCAGGTTCAACGCGAGCGCAGTGTTGCAGGGACATGCCGATGATCGGCACGTCGCTTGACCCTATCAATCAGGAGACCTTGATGACCACTTTGCCGAAGGCGCCTACAGCCGGTACTCGCCGATCACTGGGCGTGATCGGATGCTTGTTCGGCAATTGGTTCATGCGGCGCGAACAATTTCCGAAACTCTACGGGCGCTGGCTGGAGCGCTGCACAGGAGATTGAGCGCGACAGCGCGTTTGACGGCGAGGGCTTCTCCAGGCGGGGTTGCGTGATTTCCGACCTTGCCCTTGCGCTGGGTCATCAGTCGCCCATCGACCCCAGGAGCCATTCCCGGAAAATCTCGGCCGAGGCAGAACGCTTGCGATGCTTGAGCGATACCAGGAACTCGCCTTTGCCTGTCACGCATTCGAAAGAGGTCACCCGCTGCAATTCGCCCTTGGCCAGCGACTCATCCAGCATGAACGTCCAGGCCAGGCCGATGCCCATGCCCTGCTGGACGGCCCGATAAGCCAACGTCAGTTGGTTGAACACCGGGGCTTTGTCCCGCGCCACGTAGTCGATGCCGAAGTGGCCAAACCATTGATGCCAGTCCAGGCACTGCCAGGCGCAGGTGTCGATCTGCACCAGGTTGGCCTGCGCCAATTGCTCCAGGGTCTTGATCCCCGAGACATCCAGTGAGGGATGGGCCACGGCATAGACGATTTCCGGCAGCAGGAAATCGCTGTCCAGCGAAGGCCATTCGCCAGAACCATACAGAACGCCCACGTCAAAATCGTTGAGGCTGGCCTCGTCGAACTCGTTGATCGCGTGAACGTGCACCGCGATGTCCGGATACGCCTTGTTGAATTCGATCAGCTTCGGGAACAGCCAGAACTGGGCCAGAGCATGGGTCGCCAGCACCGACACGGCATTGGACTGGTGGACGTTGCGAATCCGCGTGACGCTCTGGCACATCGTGGCAAGGAGCACGTTGACCGTCATCAGCAGCTCATCGCCCGCGCTGGTCAACGTGACACCCCTGGGTTTGCGCTCGAAAAGCGGGACGCCCACACAGTCCTCGAGCTGGCGCATCTGTTTGCTCACGGCGCTCTGGGTCAGGAACAGTTCACCTGCGGCGCCGGTGAAACTGGCGTGTCGCCCCACAGCCTCAAAAGTGATGAGGGTCTCCAGTGGCGGCAAGGTACGCAGGTAACGGTTAATGACAGTGCTCCCGAACGGCGGCTTGGCCGCCTGACATTCCGCCTGGGAATGGGTGGCCAACTATTTATCGCAGGTGACGCTTATATACCACGGCTAGAATGTCGCCAAACAGCCTGTCAGAGCCGAGTGGATGAACAGCGGTATTGTCTTTGCGATTTTGGCGGGTGCCATTTGGGGAGGGGTGATCATCGCCCCCTCGTTGCTGCCGGAATTCAATGCCGTGCTGATCAGCAGCGTGCGGTTTGCGCTGTACGGCCTGATCTCGCTGCTCGTGGCCCTGCCCATCGCATCGCGCCTGCTCAGACAGGTCACGCGCCGCGACGCCCTGATGCTGCTGCGCCTTTCATTCACCGGGAACATCCTGAACTATGCGCTGCTGGGCGCCTCCGTACAGCTGAGCGGGGTGACGGCCGCCGCCCTGATCAACGGCATGATGCCGGTTGCGATTACCTTTCTGGGGCGTGGCGATGCCGGGTCCCTGCCCCTGACCAAACTCAAGCTGCCCCTGTTACTGGTATTCCTGGGCATTGTATCGGTCAGTCTCGGGCACTCCGGCGCGCAGGCGGCGAGCACCTCGCTGTCTTCCCAGTTACTGGGCCTGGCCTGCGGCGTCAGCGGTGTGGTCTGCTGGTCGTGGTACGCCACCCACAATGCCCGCTACCTCAAACAAAGCCGCTTCAACAGCAGCGAATGGTCGACGCTGGTGGGCATCGTGACGGGTGTCGTGGCGGTCGTATTCGGCATCGCTGCCTTGATGCTGTTCCCCAACCTGGTACCCGCTCAGGTTGAACACAGCCGCTGGATGGCGTTGCTGTGGGTCTGCCTGTTCCTCGCGCTCTGTGGTTCGTGGGTGGCCAACGGGCTGTGGAATGCCTGCTCGCGTCGAATGGCCGCCTCGCTCAGTGGCCAGATGATCGTGTTCGAAACGCTGTTTGCCTGTGTCTACGGGTTTCTGTTCAGCCAGCGGGTGCCTGGTTTGATGGAGGTGACGTCAATCGTGCTGTTGGTGAGCGGTGTGGTCTGGGCGGCCAAGCGTCACCAGATCGTCCCGGCGAAACCGGCCGAACCGTAGGCGCGGATGGCAACCGCTCTTCAAAAGCGGCCATCGGCGGACGTGCCGGCCCACTCGCTTGCGGTTCAACACCCCTGATGACCCCGTGGGGTCTACGCTTGCCTGATCATTCGTAGACAGGAGGCGTCATGAGCAACTTCCCGATCGTTGCCACGGTACTTTCGATGATATTGGGGCTGTCCGTCACTCGCCTGCTGCTGGGTGCATTGACGGTTTTCCGCATCCGTCGTGCGGCGACCCCCGATTGGGTTGCGCCTGTCTGGGCCGTCATGCTTTTTACGACGCAGCTGGATTTCTGGTGGGCGGTCAACACACTGCCTGAGGTCAAGACTTCATACTCGTTTGCAGAATTTCTGTTGCTCGTTCTCCTGGCGCTGTCGCTTTTTGTCTCGGCCGCACTCTTACTGCCAAGCCGAAGTGAGGACGAGCAAAATGGCCTTCGCATTTACTTCGAGCAGGATGGCCGGTACGCACTGCTGTTTCTGTCGGCGTATCTTTTTCTCGGATTGGTCGTGAACATTCTTCTATTCAAAGCCTCTCCCATAGCGCTGTGGGGGGCCTTCGACCTGTTCATGATTATTCTTCCCCTCTGTGCATTTGCCGCCACGTCACGCAAGGTCTATTCGATTTTGACCCTGATTTACGTGCCGGTTAACGCGATCGACTTGGCCATATCGCTGACGAACTAGTGTGATTCAACAGCATGCACGCCTTTGCAAGCCCTCCAGCAACACCCGCCCCTGTGACAAGCCTGCACACGGCGAGTCCTCCTGGCCGAGGCCCCGTCTGTTAAAGAATCCGCCGCACCTGCCGAAAATCCGGCATCCCCGAATGGATTCACAGAGGTCACCGTGCGTTTTTTTCCATCACTCCTGTTTGTCTGCGGCATCGTCAGTCTGGCGGGTTGCGCAACCAATGCGCGCAAGCCCGAAGGTGATTTGAAGGCGACCCTGGCCCAGCCCCTTGTGCAGGAAAGCATCCTGCGCGAAGGTGACCTGCTGAGCTTCCAGGTGTGGGTGCCCAAGTCCGACAACACACTGCCGGTCACCATGCAATTCGAGGCGGGATGTTCATCCGCGCAACTGCGCCTGCTGTACCTGGACGGCGCCGTGCGCGTGTATCCGATGGGTTCCCGTCAATACACCTCGGCCCGCGAATTACCAGCCGACCTGCATGCGACACTGGCGGCCAACCCGACATTCGTCCAGGCGTGTGCACAAACCCCCAAGGCCGACTGGCGCCTGGTGAAAGCCAGCGACAGAGACAACTGGGTGTTGCTCGATCGCAATAGCGTGAGCACAGACAACGGCGAAACCCGCTTCTGGGCGGCCTTCGACAATCCCACGGTCCTCAATGACGTGCCCTACAACGCACCGTATGCACAGAAACGCGAGCGTTTTGCCGTATCGTGCACCACCGGCACCTTCAAGCAGTTGGCAGGTTATGACCTGGATGCACGCAATCGGATCAGCGACGGGCGAGTGGACCGCTCCCCTGCTCCACAACCCATCGCTGGCAGTAACGCCGATTACGAGGCGCTGTTCGCGCTGGTGTGTGGCGAGACCCAACGGACGGCACAGCTGGCGTTGTTCAAGCCTCGCCTGAAAGCCCCGGTGAAAATTGCGCTGCAATCGGTACAGCCCGACGTGCTGACGGCGATAAGGCAACTCAACCTGGACCCGCCGGACCACGCCTTGAAGTTCGTGCGTAAAACGGGAACAGCGACTTACAAAGGCAAAACCAGCCCAGCCATCGAAGAACGGTTCCTCAGCAGCGATGCTCCCAGTGGTCAATTGAACATCCTGTCACGCGGGGAAGGTTATGAAAGCCAACAGCTGAACTGGCGCGGCTTGATTCCCCTGGTGTCCAAGTCAAGCTTTGGTGGAAGCGGTGGCATGGCCGAGAGCAGTGCACTCAGCCGACTGAGCTTCGAGGGTGACTGGAAAACGCTGCCGATCGGGCAAACGGTCAGTTATACCTACACCAGCGCCACCCTCAACAGCGTTGTCGGTGCCTATGGCGACACCCCCAAAACCAGTCGTTGCAAGGTGGAACGCGAGCTGAAGGCCAGTGAACTCCATCCCGGTCTGTCGGGCAGCGCCAAGGCGCTGGCCTGCTCGCAAGCGCCTGACGAATATCATCGCGTAAATCACGTCTACTACTTGACGGAATACGGATACTTCTTTGAATCCAGCACCGACAAAAACAGTTTTTTCTACAGCGATCAGCGCATCGACGCCGTGGAATAGCCGTGCTTTCCCTTAAATCACGAACCGCGTCACCATCGTGCTGAGTTCCACTGCCAGGCGTGACAACTCGCTACTGGCGGCGCTGGTTTGATTGGCCCCCGCCGCTGACTGCATCGACAGGTCACGGATGTTGACCAGATTACGATCGACTTCTCGCGACACCTGCGCCTGTTCTTCCGAGGCGCTGGCGATCAGCAGGTTTCGCTCGTTGATCTGCAAGACCGACTCGGTGATTTGTGCCAGTGCCTCACCGGCGGTGGTGGCCAGCTCAAGTGTCGATTGAGTGCGATCGGTGTTGCGCGCCATGGACAAGACGGCATCGTTGGTTCCGCTCTGAATCCCGGCCACCATGGTCTCGATTTCTTCCGTGGACTGTGCAGTACGGTGCGCCAGTGCGCGCACTTCGTCGGCGACAACCGCGAACCCCCTTCCGGCTGCCCCCGCGCGCGCGGCCTCGATGGCAGCGTTCAGCGCCAGCAGATTGGTCTGCTCGGCAATCGAGCGGATTACATCCAGAACGCGGCCGATATCACGACCTTTCGCCGCGAGGCCTTCAACGAGTACGGAGGTGTTTTGCACGTCAACGGTCATGGACTCGATGGCGGCTACGGTCTGCACGACCCGTTCACGTCCGTGCATGGCAAAGGCACTCGATTGCCGGGAGGCTTCAGAGGTTGATACCGCATTGCGTGCAACGTCTTCCACTGCCACAGTCATCTCATTGACGGCCGTCGCGGCCTGTTCGATTTCATCATTTTGATTCTGCAGGCTGCGGGACGATTCATCGGTGACCGCGCTCAATTCCTCGGCAGCCGATGCCAACTGCGTGGCGGAACCGGAAATCTGCTCGATTGTCTGGCGCAGGTTCTGCTGCATCACGAACAAGGCCGCGAGCACCTTCCCCGGCTCATCCTTGCCATCGACATCGATCGTTTGACTCAGATCCCCGGTCGCAATCCGCTCGGCTGCCCTCAGTGCGCGGCCCAGTGGCGCAGTAATACTGCGCGTGAGCATCCAGGCCAGCAACACGGTCAACACGACCGCCAGGATTGAAGTACCGATAATAGCGTGGCTGGCACTCTCAAACTGCTCACTGGACTTTCTGGCGGTATCTTTTGCCGCCCGCTGATTAATATCGATCAGCTTTTGCAAACTTGTCGACATTGATTCCAATGCACTTGTCAGGCGTGTGTTAAGCAACTCCCTGAGCTCATTGACTTTGTCCTGCCTGGATAACTCCAGCGCTTCACCCTGAACTTTAAGGTACAGGTCATGGGCAATATTGAACTGCGCAAAAGTTGCTTTTTCCTCTTCACTCGCCGGCGTCGCACCATAAGCATCCTTGGCTGTTTTCAGTTCGCGCATATAGTTCGGTATCGAGTCGTACATCTGTTGCAGCTGAGCAGGATCGCGGTTATTGACCATGCGCGAAGCAGCGATGCGCAAGTAAAGCGTGTTTTGCTGGACGTCGCCCAGATAAACGATACTGGGCAACATATTCGTTTCCATGTCGATCGTCGCCTGGCGAATCAACGTCATACGATTCATTGAAAACACCCCCAGCGCTATGACTAAAAGGGCAATCAGTGAGAACCCCAAAAAAGCACGTGGCGCAATACTCATGTTTCGTATGGTCGACATTCATTTATACCTGGAACCGTCAGAAACCAGAGGGTACGTAAAGTTTCGACGGGTAACACTCATACGTAGGTATCAAGATGACATCAACCTTGAATAACCCTTCCTGCCGTGAGCATTTCCGAGCAGTTTCGTAAACAGGTGGGCCTGATTCCGAAGTCTGTCAGGCAGCGTTGATCAGCCTGACCTGAACAGCAGCATGGCTCAATCGATGACCAGCGAAACGACAATCGATCCCCGAACATCATGGCGCATCAGGATTAAACGGCCGTCACGGACCGCATTCGACTCGGAGGCGCGTCATGAAAGCGGCTCCACGTCCGTCGCAACTGCCTGGCGGAGGCAAACCCGGCTCGCTCAGCCACGGCCTCGATGTCCAGTTGTGAGCCCGTCAGCAACTCACGCGCCAACGCGATGCGCATGCGGTTGACGTAGTCGATCACGCTCATGCCGGTGTGTTCGTTGAACAGTCGCGACAGATTGCGCGTGCTGGCCCCGGCCATGCCGGCCAGTGTCTCCACAGACCAATCCTGGGTGGGGTCTGCCGCCACGGCATCCTGCGCGCGATGGATCGTCGGGTGGATGTGATTGCGGCCTTCGAGCCACGGGGACAATTGCGGGTCTGCGCCACCGCGACGCAAGTAGATGACCAGATGGCGTGCGATGGACAGGGCGATGGCATGACCGGCCTGCTGGGCGACCAGGTGCAGCATCAGGTCGATGCCGGCCGTGACGCCGGCGCTGGTCAGGCGTTCGCCGTCCTCCACGTACAACCGGTTCTCCTTCACCCGGGCCGAAGGTGCGATTTTCGTCAGTTCGGCCACGCAGCCGTGGTGCGTCGTGCAGTCACGCCCGTCCAGCAATCCGGCGCGCGCCGCCATCAGCGCGCCCGAGCAGATCGACACCAGACGCATGCCCGGGCGGATCGCCAGTTTCAGCCAATCGACAATCACCTGCTCTTGGCGATATGCCTCTGCGCGATCCACGACCGTCTGATCGAGCAGCACGTCAATGGTGCCGGGCACCACCACCAACGCCCCGTCCGGCAGACTCGCCGGCAACGGGGAGAGACCGGCGATCTGCAGACCGATGGAGCTGCCCACCGTCGCCGAGGGGCCGATGTAAGTCACGTTGTAACGCACGGCATCCTGTTCGCTGTTGGCTTTGCGCAGCACCTCCATGGGCCCCGCCACATCGAGCAGCAACAGGCTCGAGGGGATGACCACGAACACGGCGATATCCACTGGCTGTCGTGCGCTGGACTTCATGAGACGGCTGGCTCCCCAGGCCCTGCCAATGCCTCTTCAACCGTGGCGATCCGCGCAAAGCGATCCTCCAGCACCAACTCGGTACGGTCACGCAGATCCGCCGCGCTCCAGACACGTCCCTTCCTGTCCGTCATGGGGAAGGTCAGCGTCGCTTCACTGACGTAATCAACGATATAGCCCAGGTCGTGGGCATGGCGCGCCGTGGTTTCGCAGCATTGCTCGGTGCGGATGCCGCAAATGATGACCCGGCGGATGCCATGGGTGTTCAGCCACACATCCAGGCCCGAGCCGACCAGGGCGCTGTGACGCGGCTTGTGGAAAATCGCATCCGGCTCGATGGCGAGCGGCGCGAGGGTTCTGACCAGCCCGGACGCTTCGGAAAAAGCGAAATCACCATCGCGGTGAAAAATCTGCACGACGGGAATGCCAGCGTTTTTTGCGCCATCGATCAACGGCTGCAGACGATCCAGGAAGGCCGGCAGGCTGGCTTCATTCCAGTAGTCGGTGGAGCGAAACGATTCCTGGACGTCGATCACGATCAGGGCAGTGTTCAGGTCGGACATTTTGTTACTCCTTACACGTTGGGTATGGCGTAACGATAACCGTGGGGCTTTATAGCCGAAATGCACACGCCGGACAACGGCCGGACAATTCACGCCATTATGTTTCAGTGGTGTTGCCGCGCGAGGTGCACCGGGTTGGAAACCGCAAACTTCCGTGGCTGCCCGTCGCTGTGTATCATCAGCGCGGGCTGATGCTGCCCGCCGCTCGCTTCCGAAAGGAAAGGTGAAAGCATTGTTTCTCCCCCAGATCCTGTCGCAACTCTTGAGAGTCGAGGTTTGGCAACGCGAGCACCAGGATGCCTCGATTACAGGAGCAACGATGTCTTCAATCGAACACGCCAAACAGATGGCCAAGCGGCTGCGCACCTTGCTGCAATCGCGCAATCAAGCGGTGACCCACTCCACGGCGCTGGAAATGGTCGCGCAGCAACTGGGCTACAAGGACTGGAACACCGCTGCGGCGATGCTTCCCTCGGAAACGCCCCTGCCCTCGATTGCTTTCGACAAAGCCATCCCGATATTGCGGATGTTCGACGAAACCAAGGCCCGCGAGTTCTATCTTGATTTCCTGGGGTTCAGCGTCGAATTCGAGCACCGATTCGAAGCGGATCTGCCGCTGTACCTGGGGATCCATCGAAACGGCCTGCAACTCCACCTTTCCGAACATCATGGCGATGCCAGCCCGGGATCGACGGTGTTCGTCCCGATGCACAATATCGAAATGCTGCGGGACGAATTGCAGGGCAAGCGCTACGGCTATGGACGTCCGGACATTGTTCAGCAGGGTTGGGGGCAGCTGCTGGAAGTTCATGACCCCTTCGGCAATCGAATCCGGTTCTGCCAGAGCTGATCCCCACGGGCGGGCCGGGTAGCCCCGGCCCGTTTTCAGTCCAGGGCCATCCCTGACGAGCGACTGCGCTCAGCCAGTGGCATTTGCATCGAGCACCCCATCAAAGAACGATGAGATCAGCCGACTGGAGCGACGCTCGGCCAGGCAATAGAGATAGGTCTCTGTGTAAAGCGGATCACCGTCGATCCGGATCGTCCGGATGCGGGGATCGGGGATGAATTCCGCTTCCGACACAACACCCAGCCCCAGACCACGCACCACGGCTTCGCGCAGTGCCTCGCGGCTGCCGATTTCCATGGCGATACGCGGGACAATTGCGTTGGCCAGTAACGCCTCTTCAAGCACCAGCCGAGTGGTCGAGCCGGGCTCTCGTTGCAGCAGCCGCTGCCCGTCCAGCTCTTCAAGCCGTACAGCGTCGCGCTGAGCAAAAGGATGTTCATGGTGGGCAAACAGGATGATGGCATGGCGCGCATAACGTACGGCGCAGAGTCCCGGATCATCGTGCCGTCCGGCCAGTACCGCGATATCCGTCACGTAACTCTCCAGGTCCGCCAGCACCTGCGCCGAGTTGCCCACCCGGATCGACACATCGATGCGCGGATAGCGCTGGAGGTAGTTGTCGACCATTTCGATCACGTGAAACGGCCCTACGGCCCCCAGCTTGAGTTCGCCACTGTCGAGCTGCCCCGAATCACGCAGCAGGTTGTGCGCATCCAGATCCAGCGCAGCCATCGCCTGGGCGATGGGCAGCAATTGCCGACCGACATCGGACAACTCGACCCGTCGCCCGCGACGATGAAACAGCTCCAGGTTGTACTGGCGCTCCAGGCTTTGAACCTGGGTGGTCAGCGTGGGCTGGCTAAGCCCCAGGGCACGCGCGCCAGCACTGAAACTGGCATGCCGTGCGACGGCCAGGAAGGCGCGCATTTTGGCGGTCGACATCCATAGACTCCATCAATAGTCAGCTGCGAAAAGCCATATTGAATTGATCGTATGACTGTCACGTGACATTTCTAGCCTGAGGCAACTTCCATCCCACTCCGGAAATGCCATGAAAAACCTGTCCAGATTCCTGCGTGTCGCCGCCTTGGCCTGCCTTTCGATCAGTGCTGCCAGCCAGGTGGCGGCCAGCGACAAACTCAGGATCGGCCTGATCCCCTCAGAAGATTCACAGGCCATGATCGAGTCCAGCAAACAGGTACTCAGCACACTCGAAAGCAAACTGGGCATGCCCGTCGAACCCTTTGTGGCGACCGACTACAACGGCATCATCGAAGCACTGCGCGCCGGCAAACTGGACGTGGCTTACCTGGGCCCGTTCTCCTACGTTCTGGCAACATCGGTCGCGGATGTCGAGGCCTTCGCCGTAGCCGTCACGAAAAAAACCGGCCAGAGCGCCTACAAGAGCCTGATCCTTGCCCGCAAGGACAGCGGCATTCATCAATTGTCCGACCTCAAGGGTCACACCTTCGCCTTTGTCGACCCCAGCTCTGCGTCTGGCCATCTGTTCCCCAAGGCCGGGCTGGAACAGGCCGGGTTTGACCCAGGCACGCTGTTCTCGCGCGTGATCTTCTCCGGCTCGCACGACGCCAGCATCCTGGCAGTGGCCAACCGGAAGGTGGACGCCGCCGCCGTCGCCGACCGCATTCTGGCCAACGCCGTGGCCAAGGGTCTGGTGAAGCAGGACGACTTCGATGTGGTGTGGACTTCCCGTCCGATCCCGGAGTCGCCGATGGTCTGGCGCAAGAACCTCGACCCGGCCCACAAGCAGAACGTCCCGCCAGCCCTGGCTTCGACCAAGGACGTGCCGTGGCGCGATCAAGGCCAGCTGGATGGCTTCCAGCCCACGACCGATGCCGCTTACGACGTCGTTCGCGACACGGCCAAAGTGCTCGATCTGGATTTACGGGGGCTGAAATGATCAGCATCCGCCAGTTGACCAAGCACTACGGCTCGAACCCGGTGTTGCGCGGGATCGATGTGGAGGTTGCAGCGGGAGAATTCGTGGTGGTGCTGGGGCAATCCGGGGCGGGCAAATCCACCCTGCTGCGCTGCATCAACCGGCTGGTCCAGGCGGATTCGGGGACCCTCACCGTGGCCGGGATCGATGCGTTGAGCTGCCCCGACACCCGTGTGTTGCGACGGCAAACGGCGATGATCTTCCAGCACCACAACGTGGTGCCCAGGCTCAGCGTGCTCAAGAATGTACTGACGGGGCGCCTGGGCGCGGTGTCGACGCTGCCATCGATCCTGCAGCTGTTCCGACGCGAGGACGTCGCGCTGGCCATGCAGTGCCTGGCGCGTGTGGAGCTTTCACACAAAGCCGGCGAGCGCACCGACGCGCTTTCCGGCGGGCAGATGCAACGCGTGGGTATCGCCCGAGCCCTGGCGCAGCAACCCAAAGTGATCCTGGCCGATGAGCCCGTGGCCAGCCTCGATCCCAAGACCGCACGCCTGGTGCTGCAGTACCTGCGAGAGGCCACGCGGGAACTGGGCATCACCGTCCTGTGCAACCTGCATCAGGTGGATTACGCCCGTGAGTTTGGCGATCGAATCATTGGCCTGGCGCACGGCAAGCTGGTTTACGACGCCAACGCTCGCGACATGACCGACGCCGACTTGCAACGCATCTACCCCGGCCAGGCGACGCAGGCCGAGTGCGAGGCGGCAGGGGCTGTCGACGCGAAGGTCCATCCCGCCGAACTGAGGGTCTCAGCATGAAAAAGCAACACTATCTGTGGACCGTGGATCTGCCTCGCGGCACGCGTGGCTGGTTGTCCACCAGCGCGATGGTGCTGATCGTTATCCTGGCGCTGCAATGGAGTGCCTCGGGTGCGCAACTGAGCTGGGGTGAACTGGCGGCCGGGATGCCGCAGATCGGCGATTTCCTTTCCCGCACCGTACCGCCTGACCTGAGCATTCTTCCCCGATTGCTGGCACCTGCGGTCGAGACCGTTCAGATCGCAATCTGGGGAACCTTGCTCGGCGTGCTGATCGCCGTTCCACTGTCGTTCCTGGCGGCCCGCAACCTGAGTAAAAACCGCCTGGTCTTCCACGCCACCCGACAATTCCTCAATTTCACCCGCAGCATCAACGAACTGATCCTGGCCCTGGTCTTTGTCTCGGCCGTGGGCCTGGGTCCCTTCCCCGGCGTACTTGCACTGGCCCTGCACGGCCTGGGCATGCTGGGAAAGTTCTTCGCCGAAAGCATCGAGGAAATCGACCAGGGCCCCATCGAGGCGCTCCAGGCAACCGGTGCCCGGCCGTTGCAGGTCATCGTCTTCGGCGTGTTGCCGCAAGTCATCACTGCGTGGATCGCCGTGGTCCTTTACCGCTTCGAAGTCAATCTGCGCTCGGCCACGGTACTGGGCATGGTCGGTGCCGGCGGGCTTGGGTTCGAGCTGGTGAGCAGCCTCAAACTGTTCAAGTACCAGGAAACCGCGACCTGCATCATCGTCATCACGTTCATGGTGATCATCGCCGACGCCGTATCGGGCAGGTTGCGCAACGCGATCCAGCGCGGCGCGCACGACTGAACGCCGCCCCAACCAGCCCCACCTTGAATCAGGTATCGGTACAGCCGATTGATACCTGCGAATTATCGATTTGAGCTGTTGTTGAAGCGCCCCGAGTATGGGGCCACTTCCAACGACAAAAACAAAGGATCCGCCATGATTGCCCGATTTCACAATCCGGTCGACACACGTTTCGGCTG
>JACZCZ010234043.1_pt1 | contig 13304 bp, 15 predicted proteins | sample 8641811 | NCBI WGS metagenome assembly JACZCZ01 (sample SAMN15324610, study PRJNA640507) | soil metagenome | isolation source: intercropping peanut in the first line | place: China: Luxin town, Laibin City, Guangxi Province | collected 2019-07-25 | depth 10cm m | reverse complement strand
CGCGATCACGTTGGCGATGGTGAAGGTCTTGCCGCTGCCGGTGATGCCGAGCAGCACCTGATGTTTCTGGCCGTGGGTGAGGCCCGACAACAACGCCTCGATCGCCGCCGGCTGATCCCCCGCTGGCGCCATCGGTGTCACAAGCTCGAACGCACGATCACTCATGGGCCGGCAGAATAGGGCGATCCGCCGACAATGCCAGGAGCCTGTCAGGAGGCTGCTGACAGTGCGCTGTCAGGAGCGCCGACGCGAGTACACCCGCGGGTCTAATTGCAGCTGAAGCTGCCGACGTGGTTGGTGCACACCTGGCCCTGGGCGCATGGGTCGCCGTCGGCGCATTCGTCGACGTCCGTGCAGCTGACTCCGTTGCCTGCATAGCCTTCGTTGCACAGGCACATGTAGGAACCGGGCGTGTTCTCGCAGGTGGCTTCAGGCGCGCAGTCGTCGAGCCCGGCCACGCACTCGTTGATGTCGGCGCACGTGATTCCCGTCATGCCGCCGGTGGACACGTCGATGAAGCCTTCGGGGCAGGCGCAGACCGCGGCACCGTTGACCTCTTCGCAGCTCGCATTCGCATCGCAGACCGCGGCCAGCGCGTGCTCACACACGCCGCCGCACAACTGTGACTCGTCGATCGTTGCGTCGCAGTCGTTGTCGACCTGATCGCAGATGTCGTGCAAGCCGGGGTGAACCTGGGCGTTGTCGTCGTCGCAGTCGTCGTTGAATTGCACGAAGCCAGGCGTGCCGGCGCACACCGCGATCGGTGCTCCTGTACCGCGGCCATCGCGATCGGCGTCGACGAAGTGAAAGACCGACACGTTCTCGTCGACCATCGAGTCGCAGTCATCGTCGACCTGGTTGCACAGCTCCGTGACAGTCGGGCGGATGGTGCGATTGTCGTCGTTGCAATCGTCGTTGTAGATCGAGTGCCCTTCGATCGGTCCGCAAGAGAGCACGGGATCGGCCAGCAGATCACCGCGACGATCCTCGTCACGATCGATGTACCAAGCGGTCGTGGGCAGGTCTTCGTCCGCGGTGCCGTCACAGTCGTTGTCGAGCTCGTCACAGACTTCCACCCCCGGCTCGTGCGTGCAGCGTCCGGTGGCGTCATCGCAGTGGTCAGCGGTGCACTCAATCCCATCGTCGCAGTCGCTCGGACACTGCGCCGCGTCGGTCATGGCGTCGTTCATCGCCGCGTCGCCACCACCATCGAGCCCACTGTCGGGGTCGCGCGTCTGTGAATCGCCACACGCTGAGACCAACGCCATGCACAGAACAACCAGGACGCAACGTAGGGACCCCATGAAGACTCCGGTGGTGTGACAGTGACGGCGCGTACGACCAGTGGTTGCCGAGCCAGGCCCGCTCTCTATCATGCGCCGCCATGGAGCCCAGCGGCGTGATTGCTCTTGGTGGAACGATGTTGTCGGTGACCTTGGGCGCAGGGGCGAGCCCACTGGTGCAGGAGCTTGGCATTTGCCTGCTCGTCGCGGGCTTTTTGTCCGCCGTGTTCGAGCGCCTGCGCATCCCGACGATCGCGGCGCTCTTGGGCGCGGGCATCATCATCGGGCCGCTCGGCTTTCAGTGGGTGCAGTCGGCCGAGGACGTGGAGACCATCGCCAACCTCGGCCTCACGCTGCTGTTGTTCGTGATCGGCATCGAGATCAATCCGCGCGCGCTGCTTGCCAGCGGCCGGACCTTGTTGGTCACCGGTGGCTTGCAGGTTCCCGTGACGGTCGCGGTGGCGTTCGGCTTGTTCACGGGCCTCGGCGTGGTGTGGCCGTCACTGCTCGGTGGCTCGTACAGCGTGCTGTACCTCGCGCTCGCATCGGCGTTCTCTTCCACGTTGTTGGTGGTGCGCTTCCTTCAAGAGCGCCGTTGGCTCGACACCGTCGCTGGGCGTCTCTCCGTGGGCTTGCTGATCTTCCAAGACGTCTGGGCCATCGTCGTGCTGGCGTTGCAGCCCAGCTTCGAGTCGCCGCAGGTGATGCCGATCGTGCTCACCTTCGTCGGCATCGCGTTGCTGGTGGGTGTGGCGGTGCTCGGCGCTCGCTTCGCGTTGCCGCGGGTGTTTCAAGCGGTGGCGAAGCTGCCGGATCTGGTGGTCTCCGTGGCGCTCGCGTGGTGCTTCTTCGTCGGCCTCACCGGCGGTCACCTCGGCGATGTGATCGGCTGGCTCGGCTTGAAGGTTCCGATCTCCGTCTCGATGGAGATGGGCGCGCTGATCGCTGGGATGACGATCGCGAGCTTTCCGTACCACCACGAAGTCGCCGCCAAGGTCGCCAATCTGCGCGACTTCTTCGTCACGCTGTTCTTCGTGGCTCTTGGCATGAGCATTCCGCTGCCAGGTGACATGGCCGTCATCGGAGCGGCGATCGCTGTCGCCCTTGGGACGATCCTGCTGCGCGCGCTGGTGTTCTTCCCGATGCTGTACGCGACGGGGCTCGACCGCACGGCGAGCTTGGACACCTCGCTCAAGCTCGCGCAGATCTCCGAGTTCTCGCTGGTCATCACGTACATCGGCGCAAAGGCGGGACACATCAGCGAAGGTGTAGCGAGCATCGTCGTGTTCGCGTTCGTGATCACGGCTCTCCTGACTCCGACGCTGTTCAATCAATCGCGCTCGGCGTCTGCGACGCTCGGTCCATGGTTGCGCAAGCTCGGCTTCAAGCCGCCCACTGAGCACAACCGGCAGAGCGTCGAGGTCGACCATCCACGCCTGGTGCTGCTTGGGTTTCATCGCGTCGCCGCGGCGTTGTTGCGCGACGTGGGGCATCAGTTTCCGGACTGGCTTCCGCGCACCGTGGTCGTCGACACCAACGTGCAGACGCACGACGCGATCCGGGAGCTGGGCGCACATGTCGTTTACGGCGACATCGCTAATACGGATGTGCTGCGCCACGCGCACGTGGAGCACGCGGAGCTGGTGATCTGCACGTTGCCGGACGAGCTGCTGACGCGCACGTCCAACGCGGCCGTGGCGCGCGCGGTGCGGGCGGTGGCGCCAGATGTGACGATCTTTGCTTGCGCGGCTCACGCCGATGAGGTCGATGCGCTCTACGCCAACGGCGCCAACTACGTGTACATCCCTGCGATCGAGGTCGCCAACGGTGTGCTGTCGGCTGCCGCATCTGCGCTGTCGGGGCAGCTGGATGATTTTCGGCGGGCGCACGACGCTGGCAGCGGCGATCTCCACGAAGCCACCGACGCGCCCGGTCTGGGTGCGTGAGTCGGCATGTGCTCCCCGACAGGCCGGCCTGCGCGCGACGTTGTCATTCACGAAATTGTCACGCCGGGGTTTGACGTCGCTTTTGGTATGCTGGCGCCGATGCGTATCGATGAGCTCACCCTGGACGAACGAATGGCGCTCGGTGGATTGATCCGGTTGATGGTGCGCCGCGATGGCGACTTCAGCGAAGAGGAAGAGGCGCGCATCGATGCGATCGGTGAGCTGCGTGCTGGCGGACGCTCAGCGATGTGGAAGTTGATCTCCGCATCGGCGCAGGCGCTTCCTGATGAAACGTCGATTCGCGCGGCGGCGTCCCAAATCGCGCGCCAAGACGCGCGGGCGACGTTGTTGGCGATGCTGACGTCGATCGCAGAAGAAGGCGGCGTGACCCAAGCAGAACACGGGTTGCTGGAGTGGTTGCGCCAAGCCTGGTCGCGATAGTTCGGTTGCGGTCGGTACGCAGGCGACCGCTACTGCGGCTGGATCCGCGTGCGCAGCTTTACCGTAGGCTCGTCGCGTCGGGCGTTCGACCAGGCCTCGGGCGTCGTGCGCGACGCGATCGCCGCGCGGTTGCGGCCGGCTGACTTGGCGTCGTAGAGCGCGCGATCCGCGGCTTCAATCAGGCTTCCCACACCAGGACGCGCATCGACCAACAAGTCGGCGATCCCGATCGATACGGTGACTGGCTCGCGCAGGGCTGTCGCGGCCTCCAGGGAAGCTTGCTGCAAGGCTTGCTGGATGCGCTCGGCCAGCCGTCGCGCTTCGACTGCGCTGGTGGAAGGTGCCAACACCGCGAACTCGTCTCCGGCGAAGCGCACCGGTAAATCGGAGGTGCGGCAGGTGCGACGCAAGCTCTCACCGACTGCGAGCAGCGCGGCGTCGCCGCCACGATGACCTTGCTCGTCGTTGATGCGCTTCAAGTAGTCGACGTCGATCAACAGCAGCGACAGCGCGTGCTTGTAGCGAGCGGCGCGATCGATCTCCTGGGGCAAGCGCTGATCGAAGTAGCGCCGGTTCCCGAGGCCAGTCAGCGCGTCGCTGATCGATTCGGTTCGCAAGCGGTCGGCCTGCGCGCCCAACAAACGTCCGAGCAACATGAACACGAAGCACGTCATGAACGTGAGGTACAGATAGATGTCCGAGTTGCCGCCGATCTCGGTGCGCAGCCACGACCAGCTCGTTTCGTCAGCCGTCAACGCGCGCATCAACAACAATCCGAGCGGGGCTCCGAGCCCTAGCAAGCCGCCGGCAACGACATAGGAGACGCGGCGCTGACCTTGGGCGCGGTCTTCCAACCAACGCAGGAACTTGTAGGGCATGATGACCACACTCACCCACAACCTCTTACGATCACGGCCTCGGGTGGGTCAAGCCGTCGCGTTGCGTTTGGGTGACCCCAAGCGAGGACGCCTGGCAAAACGGGAAAGATTGGGCCATCCGCCAGCTTAGCTGTCGCATGACGGCGATCAGCGACGCCTGGGAAGCTCCCCTTGAGGGACAGTGCCCGAGGCGAACGCCCGGTGGTTGCAGTGCCGGGCAAGCCCTCGACAGCACGCAGTCTGTGCAGATGTGCACGTGGTGAATGTCCCCCCCGCGGGGTGACAGGCGGTTGAATCACCGCTCGCCAGCGTTGGCTCGCCCGTGGCCTAGTAACGGAACCACCGATGACACACCCGCTCTTCCTCGTCGTGGAAGATTACCAGCCGACGGCGCGTGCGATCGCCCGGCTGCTCCGTCGGGAGGGCACGGCGCTGGTGGCCTACACGGTGCGCGAGGCGCTGGACGCGATGCGGAGCGCGCCACAGCTGACCGCCGCGATCGTCGACATCCGGTTGCCGGATGGCACGGGCTTCGAGGTCCTGGAAGCCGTCCGCAAGCTTGACGCGTCGGTGCCGCTGTTGGTGGTGTCGAGCCTCTACGATCACGAGACGATCAACCGCGCGCAGTTGCTCGGCGCACACTACGTGCGGAAGCCCGCGTCGGAAGAGAACCTCCACGCGTTCCTTCACCGCATCGCGCTGCGCGAGCGCAAGCCACGACCATCCTTGATGCGCTTGGTGCGGCAGATGGCGGTTCGGTACCAGCTCTCGGGGCGCGAATCCGAGCTGCTGTTTTGCGTGGCCAGCGGCGTCTCGTTGTCCGAAGCCCCGGAACACATGGGGATCTTGCCGAGCACGGTGAAGACGTTGACGCGTCGCTTGCTCCGCAAGTGCGAAGCGCCGAGTGTCGATGCATTGGTGCGACCGCTGCAGCGCATGGCGCTCCAAGGAAAGCTTTGGGGTCAGCTACCGCGTCGGTTCGAGACCGTGCGCTCCGTCGATCAAGAGCCCTGAGCCGAACGTTCCGGTACGCCGAGCGCGATCCGTCGCAACGGACGCACCACGCTGTCGAGGTTGGGGGCGCCGCACTTGCGCAACACCCGGCGGGTCAGTGTCTTCACCGTGTTGGCGGAGACGCCCATCGAATCCGGCATGTCCGCGACCGACTCGCCGCGCGCCACCAGCGTCACCAATTCGCGCTCACGATCGGACAAGCGATGGGTTTGCGCGAAGTCGAACAGGAGCATCGCCAGCACGTTGTCGGGACCACCGCGTTGATCGATCGCGCGTCGCACGAACGCCATCACGTTGTCCGCGGGTGCGGGCTTGCGCAGATACTGCGCGCCGAGCAGCTGCGTGCGGTTGATCACGTCGTGCTCGTAGCTGTCTGCGACCACGAGCACTGGCACCACGTCGTCGATCTTGCGCAAGCGTTCGACGAGATCGAGACCGTCACCGTCAGGCAGCGCCGGCGCGACGATCACCGCCAACAAGTGCTCGATCTGCTTGAACAACATCAGCGCGCCGCGCAGCTTCGTAGTCGCGCGCACCGGTCCGAACGTTTCGATCGCGCGCACCAAGGAACGGCTCAGACCCACGTCCGGTTCGACGATCACAAACGTAGGGCGCGGCGACGAGCGTTTGGCGGGCACTTCCGCGGCAATATATGTGTCGCGTTGAACACGGCGGTCGGAGAAACGCGGCGTGTGTCACCCCTGTGGGGGGACAATCACACCGTTGTTCGATCGGTTTTGGAGACAGACATCCTGTCGTGCCTTGCATGTGCGTGTGACCCTGAAACACGGTTGATCGAAATGACTCAGGCTGTTTCCGACGTCACCCCGCGGGGGGGACAGACGCGCAGGTGCAACGAAAGTAGCCTCCGCGGCTTTGATGCATTCCCCTCATTCCAGTCACGCCAAGCTTCGGCGTGCGCCCGACGCTGAATCGCGCCTGCTGGTGGTCGATGATGAGCCGCTCGTGCGCCGCTGGGTCGAGCGCGTGCTCATCGAGGCTGGTTACGCGGTGGATGCGGTCGACGACGGCATCGCCGCGCTGAACGCGCTTGGACGCAATGTCTATGAGCTGGTGCTGACCGACATCACCATGCCGCGCATGGATGGTCTCGGTGTGTTGGCCGGCGCCGCGACGCTCGATGCGACGTTGCCGGTGGTGTTGATGACCGGCGCACCGCCGGACGGGCTCGTGGTGAAGGCCAACGCGCTTGGCGCAGTCCAGATTCTTACGAAGCCGATGTCGCTCGACGTGATCGTCGAGACGGTGGGGCGCTGGGTGCGCTTGCGACGGATGCAGCGCTTGTCCGCGACGTTACGGCAAGAGGTGTTCGGTGGTGCATCGGGCGTCCGCCTTGCGCCGGACGCTCGCGCGTCGATCTTGGCGCAGCTCGGTTTGTGACATGTCGATGCGAGCGCTGCCGTGAGCGCCAGTGAGATCACGACGGTGGGGCCCGGCGCATCGAAGCCGCAGGCGGTGCTGCTCGATCCGGCGCTGGTTCGTGGGATCGATGCGGCGCCCGAGCGCCTCGCGCTCACAGAGCGCTTGGTGCAACACCTCGCTGACTTGGCGTTGCCGTGGATCGCGCTCGATGTGCAGACGCCGCAAGAGCACCGTGCCCTCTTGGACTTGGGTTGCACGCTCTTTCATCCGCCGCGCTGACCGTTGGCTGTGTCCTACGCGCTTGTGGCGATCGACACGCCTTCGCGCAGATCAATCGTTCGGGGCGCCACGCAGGATCCACGCGCGGATCTGCTCGATCTCGCGTGGCTCGACGAACACGCCTGGGATCCTTGGCATGCGTCCGCCACAGGGCGGCGTGTCGCTCGAGACCTTTGCCAACAGCAAGCTCGCGTCCGGCTCGCCGGGCACTACGATCACCAAGCCTTGATCACGGCACATCGCACCGGTGGCTTCGTGATCGACCAGGCTCGCGTACGCCGCTTGCTTGCTCGAGAAGTTGAGCGTCGCGCCGCCGATGCCATGACAAAACACTGACGTGCAGAAGCGTTGCTCGAACACCTCGTTGAAGACAGCGGTGAACGTCGGGGCGTACGTTGGCTGCGGCGGCGGCATGAAGCCCGCGTCGTCCTCGGTCATCGCGCGATCGATCAAGCCAGCTTCCGGCGGCGCGGCATCTTGTCTCGTGTCGGACTCTGCGGCGCACGCGCTCAGCACACAGGGCAGTAGCCACCATGACCGAGCGCGGGCGTTCACGTGCAGAGGCTCCTCGTTGTCACTGACCTTCTGTCAGCGCGGGTGGGAGCTTGCCCGATTGGTGGCCTCAGCCAAGGGTTGCTGCTTCGAGCATCGGCATCGTGATGAACGGCACCGCCAAGGCGAGCACCATCACGGCCGAGCTGGGAACCGCCAGAGCCGCAAGCACCGGCACCGCCACAGTCACAGCCACGGCCGTAACGATCAGTCCACGCTTGTTGTTGGTCTTGGTGTTCATGGGTTTGTCTCTCTTTCGCTGCCTCCGACCTGGGGCCGGCTGCTGCTTGATGCGGTCCGGTTATCGTGACCGCTCATGATGAGACACTTATAACTGTGACATCGTTTGGTGTCAAGGTTCGCCTGAGGATTTTTTCAGTCGGACGCGCGGTATCTCTCGCCTGCTTGTGCGGGAGGAAGCGATGGCCCGGAGATAATCAGCAATAATTTCGACGATTAAAGCGTGCCTTCGACGCCGCCGCTGATGCTGAAGAAAGGCAGGTCACGGCGGCGGTCGACCAGGTCGGTCAGGCCCACCGCCAGCAAAAGCGCGTCGTTGGAGCGGGCTTCCCGGCTGAGGCAGAAGCGCAGCCCGAGGTTGGCTTGAAGGCCCAGTGTCACGGTCGGTCGCTGTGTGATCGTACCGCCGCCGTTCGTGCCGAGATCCACAGCGCGCGCGGCGAAGGGAAAGCTCACGAGCGCACGCCCACCGATGAACGGCACCAGGTAGCGGTTCTCGTGCGCGAGCACGAAGCCCACGTCGGGGGACGCGAACGCGCCGCCCGCCGAGAAGCCGGTCCCGAGCCCACCGGTTAGCGCGAGCCAATGTGCCACCTGGAGCTTTGCGCCGGTTCGTAGCGCGTAGATCACTGGGTGCGCTTGGCTGTCGCTGTTGGCCGCGTCCGTTACGTACATCGCGTGCGCCTCGAACACGGCCTCTGTGGTGTCGTTGATTCCGCTGCGACCGCGCAACGAGAGCGATGCGAGTGTCGGACCGAACACCGTGGTATGCGCGCCGCCCTCGAGCGCCGCAGTGTTCTCCGTTGTGCCTACGATCGCCACGCTCTCGACTGGCAGCAAGCGTGCGGGTGGCGAGAACACGTGGCGCGCGCACCCGCTCGACCAGAGACAGACGAGCCACAGCACGCGGGAGCACCAGCGCTCAGAGCGTGACATTGAGCGGCACGTTGCGCGCCGAGTCTTCGGGGATCACCACGTCGGGCACATCGATCTCGGCGTTCTTGGCCTTCACCTTGGCGCTGTAGCGACCGGGCGTAATCGAGACGAAGTCCGGTGCGCCCGAGGTCAGCGTGGTGACGATGGCGCCGTGACGCAGCAACGTGACCGTCGCCTTGTTGTCCAACTTGCCGTTGACGTTGACGGTGACCTTCACCTGCGCGCGCGGGAAATGCACTTCGAGCGTGCGCGAATCTCCACCGGCGAGGTCGATCTCTTCGCGCACCGTCGGCAGGTCGATCATGACCGCAGCGTCGGTGATGCTCGCTTCGACTGTGAGTGAGCCAGACTGCACCGTCATCGCGCTGCCGGTTTCACCCTCTGCGATCACGGCGCCATCTTCGCCCAGCACCTTCACGTGCGCGCTGCCAGCGGCGGTGCCGATCTTGGCGACGACGGTCAGCTGCGCGGGGCCTTGGGCAGCTGGAGCCGGCGCCTCGTCCGCGGGCTCATCGACGGTGGTTTCTTCGGGCTCGGCTTCGGGGGCCAGGTCTCCACCCGTGGTCTCGTCCGGCGCGGTGCTCGGCTCGGCGCCGGGCTCATTGCCTCCGCACGCGGTCAGCATCCAAAGCGCGATCACGACAAGTTGCGTTTGCTTGCTCATGGTTCCCCCAATTCATCGAAGCGGTTTCGACCCAGCGGCGTACGTGAAGGCTTCACTCTCATCTTCCTCGCGAGATGGCGCAAGTTGCGGGCCAGTGGCTGAACGCCGGTCTGGTACAACGCAGCACATGGTCGTTTCCGTGCATGGGTGTCAGCGCGCGATGGCGTTGCTGCTGTGTGTTGTCGCTGCCTGTGACGACGCCAAGGACGCGCAAGCGGCAGTCACGCTCGCACCGCGCGACACAGCAGCAAACAATGAAGCTCCGGTTGCGCCGCCTTCGACACCAACGAGCGCAGCAACACCGTCCGCAACACGCGCAACGAAAGCTTCCGTCGAGGCCGCGATCACGTGGCTCGATCAACAGGTGCGAGTGCCGGCGGGTGATCCAGAGAACCCGTGGGCGCTTGCCCATGGCTTGCTCGCGTTCGGCCAAGCCTTCAAAACCCGCGACGGCAAGAGCGCCATCGACGCGATCGCATCGTTCGCCGAGCACGGCGCCGGCACAGCAGGTGGTGCCGATCGCTATGCGTTTCCATCGCAGCGCAACGGCAAGCCCGTGGAGCCCCACACGTACCTGTTGGTGAAGACGTTCCTTGAGATCGATCTCGATCCCGCCTTCGCCCTTCGCACCGCCGACGGTTCTGCGATCGACGTTCGCCGTCTGCTGACCGACATGGCCGCGAGCGTGCACGCGCCAAAAGACGACCACGAGTGGCACGACGCTGCGTGGTGGCTGTCGGCGCTTGCGATGGACGAGACCGTGGACGACGCGACGTTGGCCCCGCTGATCGAAGCCGCGCTGGTGCGGCTCGAAGCAGACGACAGCGTGATCGCCGCTGCCACCGCGCTCGATCCGACGGTCCAGAACGCGTTTTCACCCGAGGCACCGATGGGCGCGGCGAAACGCAACAAGACCCATGTCTACGGTCATCCTTGTGGTGGCCTGCACTTCTTTCAGGCGGTCCTGCGCGGCGCGAAACGGAGCGCGTCGAGTGACGTGGCAACGCGCTTGAAGCGTCAGGTGCAGCTCTTGATCGCGCGCTACAACGCCGAACGCACGCTGTACGAAAACATTCTCCGTGCCAATCCAGCGTCCATGCTGCTCATCAGCGGGCAGCAGCTGAAGTTCTTCGGCCACTTGTTGGAGACGTTCGCGCTGGTTGAACAGATCGGGCCATTGCGCCAGGACTTTTCTCTCGTTCAAACCCTCACCGCCGTGCGTCAGGGGGCTGCATCCGATGTGCTCACGGTGGTGTCGCAGTTGCAGCAGATCGGTGCGTACGCGCGCTTGAACGAGCTGGCAGCGCGACAGCCACAGCTCTACTTGGATCTGATCGGCGACGGTTGTCACGCGATCCACGGCTTGCGCGAGACGTTGCCGGTGTTGCCTTCGCCCTGAGCACGACGCCCACGTCGTTCTGCTACAACGCAGCCCGGTCCCTGCTTCGCGAGAAGGTGACTCGTCGTCCTGACTGCTCTGCAACAAGGTGCTTCGCAAATGGCTGGCTCTGTACGGTTAGAAAAAGAGGGTTCGATCGGTTGGGTCGTGTTCGACCAGGAAGCGCGTCGCAACGCGTTGACGTTGGCGATGTGGCAGCAGATCCCTGGGGTCGTCGCGCAGGTCGAAGCCGACGACAGCATCCGCGTGGCGGTGATGCGCGGGGCCGGCGAGGTCGCATTCGTCTCAGGTGCCGACATCTCGCAGTTCACCGAAGCACGCATGGGTGATGCGGCGCGTGTCTACGATGAGGCCAACGATCGTGCGTTCACTGCGCTGAGCAACCTCGGCAAACCATTGATCGCTGCCGTGCATGGCTTCTGTGTCGGTGGCGGCTTGGCGATCGCGGCCACCGCAGACCTGCGCTACAGCGCGGACGACGGGCGCTTCGGCATCCCGGCGGTGAAGCTCGGCATCGGTTATCCGATCGAAGGCGTCGAGAAGCTCTCGCGCATCGTCGGCATGTCGCGCGCGAAGGAGATCATGTTCACCGGTCGTCGCTTCACCGCCGAAGAAGCGCTGGCGCTCGGGCTAATCAACGGGATGTTCGAGAAGGCCGAGCTGCTGTCGAAGGTGCGCGAGATTGCGCAATCCATTGCCGACAACGCACCGCTGTCGGTGCGCGCGGTGAAGCGTTGTGCGATCGAGCTGGAGAAACCCACCGCTGATCGCGATGCCGCGGCGGTTCAGCGTGCGATCGACGCCTGCTTCAACAGCGCGGACTATGCCGAAGGTGTCGCGGCGTTCCTCGAAAAACGCGCGGCTCAGTTCACTGGCAAGTAGCGCCTATTCCGGAACGATGATCGGCGGCATCTCACAGCCGAAGACGATGCTGATCTTGCCGCCGCCGCTCACTGCATCGCAGCCCGAAGGACACAGCTCGATCGTGCTCGGTGCCGCCGGGTCGTCGTAGTACCAGCCGATCTGCGTGCCGCAGTCCTGAGGCTGATTGGCGCGCGGCCATGCCATCGCGGTGCCGCTGCTGCCCGTGTACTCGAAATTCACGCGGTCCTTGTCGAGCTCGACGCCGGTCGGAGGCGGTGGGATCACGAAGCTGCACGGTAGCGGCACGGAAGTGATCACCGCGTCCTTCAACGGGCCGAATACCGCGCTCCAGTCCGGCACGCAGATCGACACCTTCAACCCGCTGGTCATGTCGGAGAGCGCGTAGTGCTCGAGGCCGGGTGCGGTCGCCACGTTCTGTCCCGCCATGCCGCCGACGCACACGAACGGAACGCCGCATGGACAGGGACCGCCGTTGACCGATTCCGACGCGATCGAGTGATAGAAAAAAGGATGGCCGAGCTGCTGCTCGAACATCGGCTTGAAGGTGGCTGCCGGTGTGTTGCTCTCGTCGTCAGTGACGACCACCACGTGCGTCGGCGCATTGGGCCGCAGGAACGATGAGTACTGGGGGAACGTGCTGATCAACATCGGCATGGCGTTCCACGAGTCGACGTTGGCGTTGATGTAGCGGTACCGGCTCATGTCGGCGCCAAGCGGTGTTCCGGCGGCCGGGTCCGCGAAGCCGGTGATCATCACGACGCGATGATCCACGCCAGCGGCCGCGATGTCCGTGGCGAACGCGTTGAGGTTCATCTGAACCTTCATCAGCTCGTCGAACATGCTGCACGAAGCGTCGATGATCCAAATGATGTCGACGGCGCCGCGCTCCACCGGCGATTCACTCTCGATGCTCTCGCAACCTTCGTTGCCACCGCTGCCCGCGTCCGGCATGCCGGCCACACCACCGACACCGCCGAAGCCCGCGCCGCCGACGCCGCCGATCGCTGCGCCGCCACCGATACCGCCGCTGCCGCCAATGCCCGCGGTCCCACCAATTGCCCCCGCACCGGCGGTACCTGCTGTGCCAGCCGCACCGCCGACGCCGGCTGCTCCGCCGCCACCCGCCCCCGATTCCGCTGCACATCCGAGCGCAACCAAGAAGGCGAGGGCGAGGACACCGAGCAAGCGACGAGACGACATAAGCAACTCCAGGCGACGGACGCCCGAAGGTAACCCCGGCTCGGGCAGTCTCCTACGCCTGTGTGCAAATCACGTACGGTTCATTCCGGCGGCGGGATGATCGGCGGCTCTTCGCAGCCAAAGACGATGCTGATCTTGCCGCCGGCGGGGACGGCTGCGGCGCCCTCGGGGGAGAGCGCCCTCGTCGGGGGGGGGGGGGGGGTG
>JACZCZ010182503.1_pt1 | contig 13315 bp, 14 predicted proteins | sample 8641811 | NCBI WGS metagenome assembly JACZCZ01 (sample SAMN15324610, study PRJNA640507) | soil metagenome | isolation source: intercropping peanut in the first line | place: China: Luxin town, Laibin City, Guangxi Province | collected 2019-07-25 | depth 10cm m | reverse complement strand
CGGCATTTGTGGCGGCGGTGGCTATTCGTTGGCGGCGGGCCAAACCGACAAACGCCTCAAATCGCTGGGGACGGTGGGCATGTTCAACTCGGGCCGGGTACGCCGCCACCGCTACAAGGGCTCGCAAATCGACAGCATCCAGCAACGTTTGCAACAGGCATCAGCAGCCCGTGCGCAAGAAGCGGCCGGCGGTGCGGTGCTGTATTCGGGCGATGCCAACCTCACCGATGAGCAGATAGCCAAACTGCCCTTCGAACTGTATCGCCAGGGCTACGAGTACTACTGGAAAACCCACGCACACCCCAACTCGACCTTCAAATACACCACCAGCAGCTTGCTGGATCTGATGCGTTTCGACGCCACCGACCACATCGAGCTGATCAATCAACCCTTGCTGATGATCGCCGGCAGCAAGGCAGACAGCCTGTACATGACACAGGATGCGTTCCCGAAAGCCACCGGCACTCCTGACAAAGAAGTGTTCCTCCTCGACGGCGCCACGCACATCGAAACCTATTGGGTGCCGCGTTATGTCGATGCCGCGATTGGCAAACTGAACACGTTTTACGCTCGCACCTTGTAAGCAACTCTCTGGGGGTCGCGCATCCATGCGCAACCTGCTTTCATGGATAAATCCCGCGCCCCTCATGGAAGGTTCTCATCAATGTCCCGCGCCAACCTCAACGACCTGCAAGCCTTCGTGGTCATTACCCGCGAAGGCAGCTTCACCCGCGCCGCCGCCCAGCTTGGCGTCTCGCAGTCGGCGCTGAGCCACACCATGCGAGCATTGGAAAGCCGATTGGGTGTGCGCCTGCTGACACGAACCACGCGTAGTGTCTCGCCGACCGAGGCGGGTCAGCGGCTGTATCAATCGATGGCGCCGCGGTTCGATGAGATCGAACTGGAACTGGCCGCCGTCAGCGAATTTCGCGACACCCCTGCCGGCAATGTGCGCATCCAGGCGTCGGAACACGCGGCGAACAATATTCTCTGGCCGAAGCTGCTGAAGGTGCTGCCCGACTACCCGGACATCAAAGTCGAAATCACCGTTGACTACGCCCTTTCCGACATCGTTGCACAGCGTTATGACGCGGGTGTGCGCCTGGGCGATCAGGTGGCCAAGGACATGATTGCCGTGCCGATCGGTCCATCGCTGCGCATCGCCGTTGTCGGCGCGCCGGAGTATTTCAAACAACGGCCTTACCCGATGGAACCGGGAGATCTGGCGGCGCACAACTGCATCAACCTGCGCCTGCCGACGCACGGCAGCCTGATGCAATGGGATTTCGAAAAGGATGGCCACGAACTCAAGGCCCGCGTCGAAGGCCAATGGACATTCAACAGCAGCGTGCCCATTCTGCGTGCGGCCGTGGCGGGATGTGGCTTGGGTTTCCTGCCTGAGGACATGGTGGCGAAGGAGCTTGCCGACGGTAGCCTTGTGCGGGTCCTGGAAGATTGGTGCCAACCCTTTGCCGGTTATCATCTCTACTACCCCAATCGCCGGGAACATTCATCAGCGTTTGGCGTTGTCGTTGAAGCGTTGCTCTACAAGCCCTGAGTCATCGATCTTCAAGACGCATGGGTTTCATCCACCCTGCCACCCACAAAGCCGCCATTACCGATTGGCTTAGACGGAGCATCAAACCCGGCATCCGCTTGGTATCAATTTGTTCTGGAGCTCTTGCAGCCGCACGGGCCTGAGGTGCCGGCTAGTCAGATGCGCGATGTTGGAGCTATCCCGCATCAGTCTGTGCCAGGGGATCGCGCCTGACTCATACCCATGGAACCATGGCCTCTTGCCTGCCGGCTACTGCGCCGTAGCTCTTGTGGAGTGCGTCCGACAACGCGCATGAAGCTGCGAAGCATATGATCGGCATCGCCGAATCCACAGCGCCTGGCGATACCCTCGAACGTCTGGTTGCTGTCCTCAACCAACGGCCGTGCCGACTCAATACGTAGACGTTCGACTGCTTTGGAGGGAGTCACTCCGATAGCCGCAGCAAATACGCGGCCAAACTGGCGCACGCTCATACTGGCGATGTCGGCCAATCGTTCAACGGACAAATCTTCCTGCAGGTGATCGCGTGCATACGTCAGCACCGCACGGATCCGGTCCGAACCCGGGTCAAAATCCAGCAACGAAGAAAACTGATACTGACCACCTGGCCGCTGATAATAAACCACCAGCATGCGCGCGACGGACCGCGAAACTTCCTTGCCCAGGTCTTGCTCAATCATGGCCAGGGTCATATCGATACCCGCCGACATACCCGCGGACGTCCAGACATTGCCGTCTTCGGTCCAGATTCTGTCTCCATTGACCTGCAGCGACGGGTATCGCGCTTGCAATTGCGGCGCATAGTTCCAGTGGGTGGTGGCCACGCGGCCATCGAGCAGACCGCTCTCGGCAAGCAAAAAGGCGCCCGTACACACACTCGCAGTGCGACGTGAGTTCGCGGATATCTGCCGTATGATCGCCGCCAATGAAGGCATCCTGTCAGCGATCGGCGCGGTTGGCGCTCCGACGACGATGAGCGTATCGAAGTGCTCGACAGCCTGTATCGCTTCCGTTGCAACCTGCAGCCCGCTCGACGCATCGATCAACCCGCCCTCCAGTGAGGCAATGGTGAATCGATAGCTCGAAGGACGTCCACGATTGGCGTTACTGAAGGCTTCGAGCGGGCCGCTCAGATCAAGGAGTACAAAGCCTGAGTAAACCAGAAAACATATATGACGCTGCATGAACGAAACGCCCGAAGTCCGAGTGATGGCGTCATGGTAAGCGGTTGCAACCTGGAAGGGCATCATAATTGCGATGCCGCTGGCGCACGCCAGGCGCCGCGCTTCTTGGCCGAAAGCCAAGGAAAAATGTCCATTGCGCCGGATCCTTGCAACGTACCTTGAATGCACCCAAACATGCATGAGGACTTGCAAATGACCTTCAACATTCATCCCGGAAAATTTTTGACATGCGCCCCGCTGCTGGCCGCATTACTGATGGCCCCCGGCATGGGCTACGCCGCCGAAGACCCTTATGCGGATCCGGTCAAGCCCGCGCTCCCGGCCTCCACTTTCGAGTGGGATTCCAGCCGTACCGCCTTGGTGGTGATCGACCCGCAGATCGACTTCATGAGTAAAGACGGTGCGGGCTGGGCAGTTTTCGGTCAGAGCGTCACAGAGCAAAAACTCGTACCGCACCTGAGTCAACTTTTCAAAGCGTTCAAACAGGCCGGAGCAACGGTAGCAATCTCACCCCACTACTATTATCCCCACGATCATAAATGGGAGTTTGAAGCTCCAGCAGAGTCCGTCCAGCACAAGCTCGGGCTTTTCGATCGCAAAGGTGCCTTGACGCTCGACGGGTTCCGTAACTCGGGGGCCGACTTCATGCAGGAGTTCAAGCCTTTCATCGAAGACGGCAAGACCATCGTCGCCTCACCGCACAAGTTGTACGGACCTCAAAGCAACGACTTGATGCTGCAGTTGCGCAAACAGCGCATCGACAAAATCGTCCTTGCCGGGATGGCGTCCAACCTGTGCGTTGAGTCACACCTTCGTGAATTCCTGGAACGCGGCTTTGAAGTCATCGTCGTACGTGATGCGATTGCCGGACCCAAACTGCCTGACGGCGACGGATACGGTAGCGCGTTGGTCAACTTCCGCTATATCGCCAACGGTGTGATGACTACAGAACAAGTCGTGAAAAAACTCGAAGGCCGGTAATCCTGCTTAGGAACGTTAACACCCACATACGGGAGCTCTAGCGGCTCCCGTGTCAATCACCCCACTAGGCAGAACGCTTGAGCACCCGTTCAACGCGTTGTACCTCTGGCCCCTTGAACACCTGGATACGGTCATCAAGGCCCAGGCGGCATTCGATTCGCGGGACATCGAGGCAGTGCAAGCCTGACCCGATGGCCTTAGAAGTCGGTGATCAACGTCCCCTCGATACTCTCGGCAAACCCGCCACCGAAGACTTTGGTCGGTGTGGCGAAACCCGACAGACGTTCACCCTCCAGCACCCGACGCGCTGCCTCCAGGGCCGCCAGAGGCGTGTAGGAATAGCCGTTCACGGTTTCGATCACAGACCGGGCGGTGACGCTGTCAACACCCATGACCTCAACAACGGCTCGGGCACGATGCGCCTCCCTTTCCTCAGCCGTCGGACCATCGGGCAGTGTTGAGAGATCTCCTTCTGGAAATGCATCGCCTGACATGTGCACGAACATCGCGATGTTCGGGATGCCAGTCGAGTGCCAGCCCGTCACCAGATCACCAAACGATAGCGGTGCGCACAGGACCGGGCCGTCACCGAAATCGAAATGACGCAGCGTGGCGTCAGGCGTGGCGATCAGCTCGCCATCGACCCTCGCCATGACCCCTGCCCCGATGATTTCACTGACGCTCATGGCCGAGCCACGTGACATCGAACCAGGGACCTGAAGCGCGATGCTCAGCGCAAAAGGCTGTTCGACACGCTTGGCGACATGCACCGCCAGCGAATCGGTCGGCACCACGTCCCAACCCACGCCGGGCAAAAGCATGACCTGATGCGAAACGGCCTCTGCGCCCAGTTGCTCGGCCAGCCGATAGACGTTGATCTCTGCGGTGATGTCCAGATAGTCGACACTGGCCTTGATACACGCACGCATCAACGGCTCTGCGGTGTGCGCAAAGGGGCCGGCGAAATTGAGCAGGACAGAGATACCGGACAACGCGCCCGCTGCATCGGCGTCGGCATCGAACACCCGAAACGGCACGTCCAGATGCGCAGCGAGTACCGCCAGACGCGCGTGATCGCGCCCGGCGATTTCGAACCGCAAGCCCAGCGTTTTTGCCCGTTCAGCGGCCATGCGACCGGTGTAGCCGGTGGCTCCGTAGATCAGCAGTGTGCTCATTGGACGTGCTGCCATTTTTTATAAACGAATTCAAGGCTGTACCCGTCCGGGTCCAATACATTGGCGGCATAGTAATCCGGGTCATAGTGCAAACGTGCACCTGGCGCGCCGTTATCGACCGCGCCCTCTTTCATGGCTGCGGCGTAGGCGGCGTCCACCTCAGCCTTGCTCTTGGCGACAAAACCCACATGGGCGGCACGTCCTTCAACGATCCCCTCACGCAGCCAGAAAAGCATCCGGCCATTGGCGCCGAAACCTTTGAGGTCGGGATGCCCCGGCGGGCCATCTTTGCCGTCGTAGTCCAGGCGCGCGGTCATGCCCAACGGGGTCAAGGCCGCTTCGTAGAAACGGATGGAACGGGTGATGTCGCTTACCGACAAAAAGACATGATCCAGCATTGCGTAATCCTCAAATGGTGTAGCTGCAAGCGGCTCAGATGTTGTAGCCGCCAGCGACTTCGATGGTCTGGGCATTGATCCAGTTACCGTCCAGCGACAGCAAACTGGCAATCACGCGCGCGACGTCCTCCGGCTCACCCACCCTGCCCAGCGCAGTCTGCCCCGCCAGCAAAGCCTCGAACTCGTCGTTCAAGCCGCCGCCAAGTTCGGTACGGATCGCGCCGGGGGACACGGCGTTGGCGCGAATCCGTCGTTCGCCAAATTCTTTGGCCATGTAACGGGTGAGCACTTCGAGTCCGCCCTTGAACGCCGCATAAGGCGCAACACCCGCCGTGGCGACACGAGTGGTCGCGCTGGTCAGGTTGACGATACTCGCGCCGTCCGCCAGCAGCGGCAGCAATGTCTGCGTGAGGAAAAACGGGCCTTTGAGATGCACATTGAACAGGCCGTCAAACTGCGCTTCGCTGATGCTGGCCAAGGGTTCGAACAGACCATACCCGGCATTGTTGACCAGGCCACTGAGGGTGGTGAGGCCCCACATCTCGCGCAAGGCACGTGTCACAGACTCGCGAAACCCGGAGAAACCTGTAACGTCAGCCACATCGAGCTTGAGCGCAACTGCCTTGCCTCCCGCCTGCTCAATACGCTCCACGACGGAGGCGGCTGCTTCTGGATGACTGTTGTAGGTCAGGATGACACCCATACCGCGCTGCGCAATATGCTCGGCGGCGCTGGCCCCGATGCCGCGACTCCCACCTGTAATGACAATGACGCTCATGCGCTGTTCCTCTGTGCTTCGAATGAGAACCCAGCGTACTGAGCCTTACCAACCGGAGCGCATCCGTTTCTGCTCGAATCCTGCCTGTTTCTGCTTTTTGCTTGCAGCACACTCGCGTCTGCCCTCAGCATGCAAGCCATGGACAATCAACTGAACGAACTCAGGTCACTCGCGGCCAAGGCGGAAAACCGGCGTACGGAAACCGGTATTCCGCGTGTGGCCATGGTCAAGGGCAAGATCCCCGAGCACATGCTCGCGGCGGTCTATGACCCGATGATCAACGTGATTCTGCAAGGCAGCAAAAGCATGACCGTGGGCGACCGCACCCTGCGGTATGACCCCGCGACCTATTTCGTCATGTCCATCGACCTGCCTGCCGTGGGTTCGGTACACCCTGCCGAAACCGGAGAGCCCTATCTGGCCGTCAGCCTGACGCTCGACCCAACGGTGTTATCCACCCTGTTCGCCGACCTGCCCAAACCTGCCAGTCGCGTCGATCACACGCCTGGCTTTTCAGTCGCGTCCATGAACACTGACCTCATGGACGCCTGGGTGCGCATGCTCAGACTCATGGGCGATCCGGCTGCCATTGCAGCGCTGGCCCCGGTCTACGAGCGGGAGATCATCTTCCGCGTGCTTCAGGGCCCCCTTGGCTGGATGCTGCGAGAGATCGCGGCGCCCGACAGCGCGATGGCCCGAGTAAACCTTGCGGTACAGTGGATCCGTCAGGACTTTGCCCAACCCATCGGCGTCGAGCGCCTGGCCGAACGAGCGTCGATGAGCGTCTCGGCGTTTCACCGCCACTTCAAGGCCGTGACCAACCTCAGTCCGTTGCAATATCAGAAACGCGTGCGCCTGCTCCAGGCCAGAACACTGATGGTGACGAATGCAAAGAGTGTCATGGCCGCTGCATTCGAGGTCGGGTACGAAAGCGCAACCCAGTTCAGCCGGGACTACGCAAAGGTGTTTGGGCTTCCCCCGGCACAGGATGCGAGCAAAATCCATGCGCAAGTGAGAGCCGTTGGAGGCGATTGAGCGGCATACCGCAGGTCACTGTGACTGGCAGCAGAGGCAGGCTTGCTCAAAGGTCAAACGCCGGACATCCTGGCGGTGAAGGCGACCTTCTTCGACCGGGCGTTTGCCGAGGGCCTGGATGTGAGTCTCTCCGACCTTCAGCGCCTGCGGTGGGGTGTGCACGGCGTAATAGCCCAGGGCAAGATCGTGCTTGTGAGGCACGGCTGATCCGAGAATGAACTGAGTATCAGAAACCGCTTCGAAGTGGACCGACTGGCTGGAGTGTTCGAATGCCACCAACTCTTCAGGCTGAAGTTCTTAGCCATTAGCCAGCAGCTTCCCTTCGACGGGAGATACCCAAAGCACGGTGTGTCCGCTCGGCGAGAGGCAGGATCTGGTTGACTGCTTCTGGTCGAAAGTGATCAGCCGTGAAAATCTGTTACTGGCCCGACCGTTCGTAGACGGGCGACAACCGGATCTGTACGCTCCCGAAAAATCCCCCCGACCTGAGTAAAAACTTCTGGAAAGGAATCCCAGCGTAATTTGCGACAGGAGACGCGCATGTTTTCAAAAAACAGACTGATCGGTTTGGCCGTGATGGTTTTCATCATCTCGGTGTGGGCAATGGCGTGGCCTGTATCGAAAGCGCTTCCAGGCGGGGCTTTCAGCGAACCCGTAGGCTCTGTCTACAACGGACTGAACGTTCTTTTTACGGCGCTGGCTTTTGGCGGAGTGATCATCACTTTGCTCTTCCAGGCCGAAGAGGCCAAACATGCAAGACGTGAAGAAATCGAACGTTCCATATTCGATTTGTTTCAAACGTTCACCTCTCAAGAGTTCCAGGAGGTCAAGAACGGCGCATTTCGTGCTCTGCTGGCTGGCGTGCAGGACGAGAAGTACGCGCATTTTCTAGCCAGTCGACTATACGCCGTGGACCAATTACCTTTTCCCGAAACAGTCATTCCCATCCTGCGTGCACTCGATGAGTCGAAGGCGAACCTCAACGACGCTCAGATCGAGCAAGCGGACCGGGCTGATCGATTGATGCTGGACAACGTGCTCAACTTCTTTGCATTGCTGGCACAGCGCAAGTCTTCGTCAATGGTCATCAAACACTGCGACTTCGCATACGATTGGTGGCGGCCAACGTTATGGCTGGTGGCACTGCTGCAGCAGGAGCATTTTAAAAATTCCGAAGCGATTCCGGTGTATTGCAGAAATCGTAAAATCGCCGAGACCCTGGTCGTGCTGGACGAAATCTATGGGCACACTGCGCTGACGACACCGCTGGAAATACGTCGTTATATCGATACGCACCCAAAAATCGTGATGTTTCGTAGCAAGCCACAAGCCAGAACTGCAGGGTTTGAGCACGCATCAGCTAGCCCTCAATGACTTGGGGTTCCACTCGCTCCCCTGATTCGTGCGGTGTCCTTTGCCGGCCGCAAGCAGAACAGGCGCGCGTAATCCTGGCTGCACTGAGTTTGGCTCGCGTAACCCGAACTCACCCCATCACGGCCAATCAACCACCACCGCCTGCGGATCGCCCTTCCTCATCTCCGCCACTTGCATATCCGCCTGCGCCTGGGTCGCATGACAGAACACGAACGCATTCTGGGTCTTCCCGCTCGGCCCCTCCCCTTCGGCGCTGCAGACCACCGCACCTGGCTGGCAGACCAGCGTATTCACCGCCAACTCCCCCCAGAGCCCAGGTTGCGCCTGCTTCACCTTGGCGACGTAGCTCCTGAGCGCCGATTGGATATCCTTCGCCGCTCCCGGGATGAGTTTCACCGGGCTGACGGTCGAGCCATAGGTGTGCTGGGTAGCCAGCACCGCACTGCAATAACGGGCATCCACCGGCGCTGCGGTAGGTTGTTCCTGGACCAGCGCAGCCGGCTTGACCTGCGGCACCGACGCACTCACCCCGGCAGGAACGACCAGGGCTAGCTCGCGACTGGCCCGATTGCGCCATACCGTCATGCTCGACTTGTACCCGGCGCGCATCTTCCCGATGATGGCCTGCACATCGCCGGGCCGGCTGACGACTTGCCCGGACACGTCGAGAATGACGTCCATCGGCTTGATCCCCGCCTCGGCCGCCGCACTTCCCGCAGCGACACTGATGACCCAAGCACCCTCGCCACTTTCCAGCCCCAGGGCCTTGATCAGCTCAGGACCGGGCGCTTGCAGTTTCAGCCCCAGAGAGTTGCCCACCTCGGCAGTCGGCGTGGTCGTTTTCAGCGGCGCGGCAACCGGCGTCGGCGCTGACTTGGCAATCGGTGGTGGCGCCCAGTTGATACGGATCGTGTCTCGGGTCAGTTGCAGGTTGGTATAACCCGCTACCCGTTCGACCGCCGCCTGAGCCTTGGCCTGGCTGTCTTCCATGACGCAGACGCCACGGTTCGCTGCGAGACCATAGGCCGAGCGCAACATGGCGTTAAAGGCCGCCGTCTCGGCGGCGCCACTATCGGCGAAGTAATCGGTGTAGCGGAACACGGAGGTCAGGTACTGATGTTCCTCGGTGACTTCGAGGCAGTAGCCATAGGTGGCGATCTGGGTATGACGTGTATGGTCGGCAGCGCCGTTGCCACTCAGGCAACCCTGCTCGTTGCGTACCTGCTGGATGGCATCGACCTGCCACCCGTGCACCTTGGCCATGTGCGCATCCCCGGAGGCGGCGGTCTTGCGCTGGGTGTCGCTCATATAGTCGTAGCTCGACGTCAGTTCCTCGCAGGTCTTGCCGCGCCAGGTCGAGGTGGTGATGCCCACGCTCTCGGGTGTCTGGCTCGCCTCGCTAGCCGAGGTCAGCATTGGCGAAAACACGGCGTGAGCCACCTGCGCCACGCAGCCGCTCAATAGGCCGCCGGCAAGCGCCACGATACCCAGCTGCAATGCCATCCGCCTTGCTCCACCCATTGCCCTGCGCTCCCCTTCATGATCGACCTGTGCTGAAAAACCACCCGCGTTCCTTTTGAGTGCCTTGCAAACACGGGACGGAGTGGGCTGGCCGCTAAGCTAGTCCAGCAAAAGGCTTTACGCCACTACGTTTTTCTGGCGCCTGTAAATCCGACAACTGCCGTTGCTGCAAATAAATCTGACGGATCGACTCGGGCCCACTAGCTTGCCCTTCAGTGCATAGGAGATGATGGCAGCCTGCCTTGGGGAGGGTGTCAACTTGAACAACAATTTCACCAGCGGTTTTATCGCTGCGGCGCGCGCAGTTGCGCTCGGCGGCACAGTCGCGCTTTCGAGCGGCTGCGTGCTCGATCCGGTTTCTCTGATCGCCGATCCGATCATGTACGCCGCCGGCCCGGACCCTGACGAGTACGCGGCGCAAGTTCAGGCGGAACTCAACACCAACCTGAAGAATACTTTTCTTGCACAGTACCGTGGCGAGACCTGCGCGCAGATCACCGCGTTCTGGCCTGAACGTATGGCGTCCATTGCACGGGACCCGAATAGCTGGGGCGGAAAGCCGGCCACGGAAGCGGTGCAACAGGTCGTCCAGGAAAAGAACTGTCCGCTGCCCGATACGACCGTGGCGACGACAGCAGCACCCGCCGCCAGCGCTACGCCAGCGATCGAACGTGATCCGGCGAGCTTTGCCGCAGTCCTGGCCAACCCGTCGGCAGGCTGGGGCACAGTCTCCACGAAGGGCGGCGCACAGATGTCGCTGACGCAGTGGATTGCCCGAGAGCGGCCGGAGACGTACCAGAACCGCTCATGCGACTACCTGCACCAGGCAATGCTCTACAGCAGGGCGATGGAAACGACGAAAGTTCCCGAGATCCAGGCCTGGGGCGCCTACAAGCGAGTGGCGCTGCGTCAGGTGCTCGACAGCCGCGACTGCCCCGCATTCACTTCCAATGGCATCGGCAGAACCGGCGCCTATACCAGCCCCATGGATCCGATCAAGGCCCAGCGCCTGAACCTGCCGCTCCAGGGCGCCTCAGTCGAGGGTCTGGTCCCTGGTGGCACCGCCGAGCGTGCGGGCCTGCAGTTCGCCGACGTGGTGGTCGCGGTCGGCACGACGCCAGTGGCCGACAATGTCGACCTGCTGGTCGCCACCGGCAAGCTACCCACCGGTTCGAGCCCGGTGTTCAAGGTCTGGCGTAACAACGGTTTCATCGAAGTGCCCGTTGTGATGGGCCCGCCACAAGCGTCCCCGACGAGCACCGCCAGTACGGCGAAAACTGCACCGGCATCACGCTTGCTGGACATGCAGCTGGCAACCCTCACCCCCGACTACGCCAAGGCTGTAGGGCTGCCTGAGGCCAAAGGCGCCTGGATCGTCGAAACCAGCAAGGGCGGCCAGGCCGAGCGAGCCGGCCTGAAGGCGCTGGACGTAATCCTGGAAGTGTCTGGGCAGGACGTCACCTCGCCAGAGGACTTCGCAACCGTTGCGGCGAAAACCCGCAAGGGCTATGGCACCAAGGTGGTGGTGTGGCGCGCCCAGGCCAGGAAGGAACTGAAGGTAGTGTTGAACAACGGTTCGCTCTAGGCTATGTACGAAATGTATTCGAGCTCGTCCTTCAAGACGGGCTCGGAATGCTCATTTACTTCGCCTCCTACATCAATCGCCACATTTCATAGACGGGCCAAACTGCTCCGGGTCGATTGCATCCCGTTAACGGCAGAAATCGGCCAGAAGCCAGCATGCGCCCTGGACACTATGCGCACTCAAGCTCTTCCCGCAGAACTCCCTCCCTCTCAGAAGCGCAAGACAGCGTCCAATGACCTGCACCTTGGCCACGCAGGCGTAGGTACTCATGATCAACCAGTTCCGATGGCGGCGCGTCGCCGACAGCCAGGGCGAATGACATTGCCTTACGCCGTATGGACAAAGCCGGTGTGACGCTGACCACCACCAAACAATTGTTCGCCGAACTGGCGGGCAGTTGGGCCACACCAGAAGGCGGCAAGTTGGTTCAAGTGCTCACGGAGGCCTTCGGCGAATAAAAAGCCAAAGAACCACATGCGGACTGGCCTCACAAGGGAAGTGGCCTGTCCTGGACGACCCGTTTCATGACGAGAGTCGAGGTCAACCGTTGCACATTGGGTAACGTCGAAAGGCACTCATCGTAAAGCCTCTGGAAGGCCGGCAGATCCTGCGTGATCACATGCAGCAGGTAGTCGGGCTCCCCAAAAAGACGCTGGGCATCGACCACCTGCGGTATTTCGACAAGCGCGGTTTCGAAAGCTTCGACTGCTTGCCGGTCACCCTCGCGAAGCGTTGCAAACACCATGGCGGAAAAATTCAGACCGAGAGCCGCGGGATCGAGCTGTGCGCGATAGCCCATTAATACGCCCGACTCCTCCAATGCCCGGACTCGCCGATGGCATGGGGAAAGGCTAAGGCCCACACGCTCGGCCAGTTCGGTGACGGACAGGCGACCATCCTTTTGCAACTCCGCAAGAATCTTTCGATCAATTCTGTCCATACAGAAAATTCTCCCAATCACAGACGCCATGATGAGTATCTTTGAAAGTAAATTCTAACGATTTTTCACTATTCTTCCTCCTGACATTCATTGCCACGCTCCGCTCACAAACGATGCAGGGGCGCATTTGATTCAAGGAGCGAGGAGCCCCATGACCCTCAGTGTTTTCGTTGCATTCTGGGCAGTGTCGATGCTGTTCATCATCACGCCCGGAGCCGATTGGGCCTACGCGATCTCTGCAGGCTTGAAACACCGAGTTCTCCTGCCCGCCATCGGCGGACTGTTATCCGGCCATTTGCTTGCAACGCTGATTGTTGCCGGAGGAGTTGGCACGCTCGTCGCCAACCGCCCTGGGGTCTTGTCTGCCCTTACGGTGGCTGGGGCGGGTTATCTGCTTTGGTTGGGCACCAACATGCTGACCCGTCCAGCCACGGCCTGCGCCGATGAGACCCAGGAACCCGGCACATGGAAAAACTGGGCGTTCAAGGGACTGTGCGTGAGCGGGATGAATCCGAAAGTGTTCCTGCTGTTTCTGGCGCTCTTACCTCAATTCGCCGACGCTACCGCTCCCTGGCCGGTGCCGATGCAGATGATTGCGCTCGGATTCCTGCACACTGTCAGTTGTGGCCTGATCTACCTGCTGGTGGGATTTGGTTCGCGAGTCATTCTTGGGGCGCGCCCTGGTGCCGCTCAATGGGTCAGCCGTTTCTCGGGGGCCGCGATGATCGTCATCGCGCTGGTGCTGCTGATCGAACAGATGCGGGGGTGACCCCCTTGAGCGAGATG
>JACZCZ010009151.1_pt1 | contig 13317 bp, 11 predicted proteins | sample 8641811 | NCBI WGS metagenome assembly JACZCZ01 (sample SAMN15324610, study PRJNA640507) | soil metagenome | isolation source: intercropping peanut in the first line | place: China: Luxin town, Laibin City, Guangxi Province | collected 2019-07-25 | depth 10cm m | reverse complement strand
CTCGGTGATCATCGTCGAGGAGCTCGCCTACGGTTGCACCGGCATTCAGACCTCGATCACCGCGACCACACTCGCGGCGACGCCGGTGATCTTCAGCAAGAACGAAGTCGCCAAGAAGAAGTACCTCGGCATGCTGACGGCGGAGCCGATCTTCGCGTCCTATGCGACCACGGAGCCGGCAGCCGGCAGTGACGTGGCGGGCTTGCAGTGTCGCGCGGTGCAGAAGGGCGATGACTGGATCCTCAACGGCCAGAAGTGCTTCATCACCAACGCGTCGCTCGCGAGCTGGTACGTGATCTTCGCGACCGTCGATCCGACCCAGAAGCACAAGGGCATCATGGCGTTCGTGGTCGATCGCGATACGCCCGGTCTCACCATCGGCAAGAAGGAAGACAAGCTCGGTCAACGCGCCAGCGACACCGCAACGGTGATCCTGGAAGACGTGAAGGTGCCGAAGGAGAACGTGCTCGCGCCTGCCGGTGAGGGCTTCAAGCTCGCGATGCAGACCTTCGATCAAACGCGACCCGAGATCGCGGCCGGCTGCTGCGGCTTGATGCGCCGTGCGCTGGACGAGAGCATCGCCTACGCCTTGGAGCGTAAGACCTTCGGCGTGCCGATCGCGCAGCACCAGGCGGTGCAGTTCATGATCGCGGAGATGGGCATCAAGTACGAAGCGACGCGGCTGATGATGTACGAAGCGGCGTGGTACCTGGCCAAGCGCGCCAAGAAACCCTTGGTGTCTGCCTACGCCAAGGCGTTCGGTGCCGACAGCGCGATGCAGGTCGCGACCGATGCGGTGCAGATCTTCGGCGGCAACGGCTACATGAAGGAGTACCCGGTCGAGAAGCTGATGCGCGACGCCAAGATTCTCCAGATCTACGAAGGCACGTCGCAGATTCAGCGCGTGGTGATCGCACGCAACCTGTTGGCCGGCCTGCGCTAGGCTCAGGGCCGGTGCGCCGCTCCCGACCCGCCACTTTCGCTGATCGACGCCGACACGGTCGGGCGTGGCACGGGCTGGTTTGCGCGGGCTTGTGCGTGGCGATCGGCTGTGGGCAGGAGCGGCCAGCACCCGGTCCAACCGCGGCAGCGAGCGCACCCACCAAGGCAGCCGCACCGGCACCGCCGACACCTCGTGAGGTTGCACGGCCGCTCGCCGCGCCGACGCCGAAACCAACAGTCGACGCACCTGCCGCGCCGCAAGAAGCGTCCGCGCCGACACCCAGCGACACTGCGGCTGAGACCGCGCCTTTGCCTTTCGCGAACGCTGCGCTCGATCAAGACGCGATCCTCAAGGTGTTGCTCGACGCACCGGTGTCGCGGTTTCGTCCGGTCGGTACGTCGTCGATCGTGTTTCGCGCGTCGCTGGCCGCTGATTTCGACGCGGCGTTCAAGTCGAGCAGCGAGAAGCGTCCGCGCGCTCATCAAGCGGAGATCGCGTCCTATCGGCTGGCGCGGTTGTTGAGCTTGGACAACGTGCCGCCCGCGATCACCCGACGCTTCACGGCTGAAGCGATGCGGACGCGCATGTCACCGTCTGCGGCGTGGACCGAGCTACGGGCGTGGATTGGTCTCGATGCCGGTCACGTCACGGGCGCGGCGATCTACTGGATCAACGACATCGTCGAGAGCGGGATCGACACGCGCGCCGGCACACGCCGTTATGGCGAATGGCTGCGCCATGGGGGCACGATCAAGGACGACGAACGCGCGTTGGCACGGGATGTCAGCAACATGCTCGCATTCGACTGCTTGATCGGGAACTGGGACCGCTGGAGCGGTGGCAATGCCAAGGGCGACGCCGCGGGCAAGCGTCTCTACATCCGCGATCACGACGTCGCGTTTCCGGGGCGCCTCAGCGAGACGTTGATGCGCCGGATGTTGGATCGCCTGACGCCGGTGGAGCGCTTCTCGGCTTCGATGGTGGAGCGGATGCGCGGCTTGACACGCCAGCGCTTGGAAGCGGAGCTGGCGCGCGATCCGTCGCCGGTCACGATTCTGGATGCCCGACAGGTCGAGGGGTTGTTGGACCGGCGCGACGCGGTGCTCTCCCACGTCGACGCGCTGATCGCGCTGCACGGCGCCGAATCGGTCCTGTTTTTCCCGTGATTCCAACGCTTTCGTAAGAAAGTGCCGGGCATGACGTCGCAGGTGCCTTTCTAAGGTCCGGATAGCGATGTTATGTGCGGCGCCGCATCGACTTTGTCTTTTGGGGTCAATGCGTAGGGGACGCTGAACCGTAAGGGTTCAGGAATCACTGTTTGGAACCGTTTCCAGACTTTCACGGATGGCAATTATGACCATGCCCTCTCGGCAGGCGTTGGGTGATGTCTTCGCGCTCGTGGTTCACGATCTTCGGAACCCCACGGCGACCATCAGCGCCAACCTTGCATTTGTTCGCGAAGTGCTGGGCTCGACGCCCGACGAAATGTCTTCCGTCGACGTGCAGGAAGCGCTCGACGATGCCGCGATCGCGCTGCGCGACTTGATGCGCGGGCTGGAGCAGTTCTCCGCCATCGCGCGCTGGCTGGCGGGCGAAGACGTGGTGCCGAAAACCCCGGGTGATGCCGGCGCTGAAGTGCGCGGCTTTATCAACCGCCACGTGGGATCGGTGATCGAGCACGACCTTTCGGACGAGCCGATGCCGATTGTCGGCGCGGGTGGCGCGGTGGCGCGTGTGCTCGACATGTTGGTCGCCAACTCGCTGCAGCACGCACCCAACAAGCCGATCAAGATCACAGCGATGCCAAAGAACGGTCACGTGGTGATCGAAGTGCACGACGGTGGCACCGCGATCGCACCCGAGCTGCGCGATGCCGCGTTCAGCTTCGAGGGGCAGTCCTTGCTCAAGGGGCGATCCGATGGTCGCTACGGTCGCGTGGTTGGCCTGTTTGCCGCGGCTGCCATCGCCCAGGCGATCGGCGCCAAGCTCGAGCCGGATGGGACCAACGGCGCGGCGATCTTCCGTTTGACGATTCCACTGCGTCAGACCTGAGGCTGCCGGTCGCGGCCATGCGCCAAGCTCGCGCCGTTGCCTGCCAGAGCGCGCGGTGTTGTCGGTGATGTGCCCCGCGCCGTGGTAAGGACGCGACGCCCTATGCGTGTGCTTCAGCTCTTCTTGCGCGGTCTGTGGATCGCATGCGTGATCGGCTTCGGTCTCTTGCGTTACCTCGGTCAGCGCATCGCCGGCGGCTTGATGTCGTCGAGCGATCGCGAGCGCCTGCGCGGGGTGGTGCTTGCTGACACGCTGCAACGGCTCGGGGCGACGTTCATCAAGTTCGGACAGATCCTCGGATCGCGCCCGGATTTGCTGCCTCCGGGGGTCATTGAGGGCCTGACCCGCCTGCAGGATCGCGTGGCGCCCGCGCCGTTTCGTGAAGTGGAGCAGGTGCTGCACGCCGAGCTGTCACGCGAAGCGCGCGTGCGGATCTTGTCGGTCGAGAAGGAAGCGCTGGCGGCCGCGTCGGTCGCGCAGGTGCACCTGGCACATCTCGACGGTGGCGATGTGATCGTGCTCAAGGTGCAGCGCTTGAACGCAAAGGCCCAGATCGATCGCGACCTGTCGATCATGATGCTGGGCGCGCGCTGCATCGACGCGATTCCGCAAGCGAAGTTTCTGTCGTTGCCAGGCGCGGTGGAACGCTTCGCAGAGTCGTTGCGTGGTCAGCTCGACTTTCGCGCCGAAGCCGAAAACAACCGCACCTTCGCCCGCAACTTTGCGCAGGTCCCTGCCGTCGGTGTGCCTCGACTGATCGACGGGCTGTGCACGCGGCGCGTGTTGGCGATGCAGTTCATCGAAGGTGTGAAGGCAAGCGAGCCGGAGAAGGTGGGCGGCGATCGGATCGCGCTGGCGCGCACTGGCTGCACCGCGGTCGCGCAGATGGTGTTCATCGACGGCTTCGTCCACGCCGATCTGCATCCCGGCAACTTGATCATCTCGCCGGACGGACGCCTGATTCTGATCGACCTCGGGATGGTCGCGCGCATCCCTGCCGACTTGATGCGGCCTTGGATCGAGACCTTCATGGCGTTGGCGCAACAGGATGGTCAGGCCGCCGCGCGCCTGTTCTATGTGTATGCGCCTACCGTCGGCACGCGCGACTACGCGGCGTTCGAGCGTGACGTCGTCGAGTACTTCAAGGGCCTGTACGGGCTCAGCTTGGGTGACGTGGAGATCTCCGAGGCGTTGGGCGGGATCATGAACGTCTTGCGACGCCATCGAGTGCAGATCGATCCGAGCTTCACGGTGGTGCATGTCGCGTTGCTCGTGGCCGAAGGCTTGGGCAAACAGCTCGATCCGAATGTGGACTTGATTGCGCTGACGCTGCCGTACTTGACGCGCGCGTTGGAGGTGGCGCCGCCTGCGCGTCCAGTGAATCGCGAGCTGCCGGTACGCGCGGGTTGATCAGGATCGGGTCGCGTGCGGTCTGGACCATGCGTGTAGTAAGGTCCGCAGGCTTTCACCTGTGCGCGTGATCGCGCTCGGAGGCTCCATGTCGCGTTTGTCCGTGTCTCGCTTCGTGTGTGCTGCGTCGATCGTCGCCGCAGCTTTCATCGCTGACGTAACGAGCGCTCAGGCACCCGCGCCCACGTCGGATCAGGGGCAAGGCATCATTCAGATGCAAGAAAATCAGATGGGCAACGACGAGCGTGCGAAGGCGCACTTCCGCGTGGGCACGAGCCTGTACGAGGCCGGGCGCTTCAACGAGGCGGCCGAGGAATGGCAGAAAGCATTCGAGCTCTCACAGCGGAGCGAGCTGCTCTACAACGTGTACGTCGCGTATCGCGACGCCGCGACATCCAACGACAAGGCGATCGGCGCGCTGCGGCGCTACTTGGAGCTCGGCACGATCGAAGCCACGCGTCGTCTGCAACTGGAAGCGCGTCTGCGGGCGATGGAAGAGGCGCAAGCGCAGGCAACACAGAACGCCGCGCCCGTGGCCGAGCCCGCGCCCGTTGCATCTGAGTCACCGGCGCCAACCACGGCTGCCAACAGCACACAGGCAGCATCGCCGTCCAACGTGGGGCCCATCGTGCTGATGGCGAGCGGAGGTGCGCTGCTGATCGCGTCGGTGATCACAGGTGTGATGGCGAACGGCGTGGAGTCCGACCTGGAAGACAAGTGCCCGGACAACCTGTGCCCGGCGGACGTGGACTTGGAAGGCGAGCGGTCGAAGGGAAACACGTTGATCGCGCTCAATGCGATCACGGGCGTGGCAGGCGTTCTTGCCCTCGGTACCGGCGTCGTATGGATGCTGATGAATGGCGGTAGCGACGAGACCGCGACGTCAGCGCCAGCACTGAGCTTTGGTTGCGGCATGCAAGGCTGCGCAGGTCAGCTCGCGACGCGCTTCTGATAAGCGTGTCGTCCAGGCGCCTCAAAGGTTGACCCAATGCGCGTCGCCGTTCGGCGCCCATTCCTTCTTCCAGATCGGCACCGTCTGCTTGATCTGGTCGATCGCCTCGCGACACGCGGCAAATGCTTCGGCGCGATGCGGCGCGCTGGCCGCCACGATCACGGCGAGGTCGCCCACCGCGAGCTGTCCCACCCGATGCAGCGCGCACAGCCGCACGCTTGGATCGCGCGCGACGAGGCTCTGCAGGATGCGCTCCATCTCTTTGCACGCCAGCGTGACGTGGGCTTCGTAGTCGAGCCGGGCCACCGGTTTGCCATCCGCGTGATCACGCACCACGCCCACGAACATGCACACGCCACCAGCGGTCGGATGCTGCACGCAGCGCAGGGCGTGATCCAACGACAGCGGGTGATCATGTAGCGCGCTGATCGCGCGTGGTGCAGCTGAGCTCTCCGACCCTCCCGCCACCGGCGGCAAGACCGAGATCTGATCGCCTTGGCATAACCGATCGCTCACCGGCGACAGCTCGTCGTTCACGGCGATCGCCATGCGCTCGATCACGCGCGCGAAGCGGGGGTGTGTGTCCACGATCCAGCGCAGCAGGTCAGCGCGGGTCGGCGCGTCATGGGCGAGCGTCACCGCTTCGTCGGACACGCCGGCGAGCTCACGGGCGGCAGCGTAGTAGTGGACATGGATCACGCACGACACGGCTCCGATGTGCGCGTGACGCCGTGTGGTGTCAAGCGTGTCCGCAACTTGACAATGCGAAGCGCGCGCTCCTAGCGTCGCTCCAGCTCGCCTACACCCGACACGATCTTGCCCGCACAACAGCTCGCACTTCAGTTCGATGCTCCGCCCGCGCGCCCGCTGCGTGTCGTGCGTCCAGAGCCAGTGGTGACGGCCGACATCCGCAGCTCAGCCGATCGCGAGCGTGTTCGGCGAGAGCTCGAGCAGTACCTGCGCATGACCCTGGCCATGCGGGTGAGCCTCACCATCACGGACAATCGTCGCAACCTGTTTTCCTGGCGCCGCGGTGTGAGCCACGTGACGCTGCGCCTGCATCACATGTTCCTGACCGCTGGGCCTGACGCACGCGCGGCGCTGGCGGGCTACCTCGGTGGTGCGCGCGATCGCTTGAGGGAGATCCGCAGCTTCATTCGCCAGAACATGCACCAGGTGCGTCCGGTCTCCGCGGTGCCGATCGAACAAGCCAAAGGTGCGCACCACGATCTGCGCGCGTTGTTCGACGTGTTGAATCATCGCTACTTCGATGGCCGCTGCGACGCCACGATCTCGTGGGGCAAGTTGCCACCGCGTCGTCGTCGCCGCCGCACCAGCATGCGACTCGGCAGTTACACGTTGGGGGACGCGGCGATTCGCATCCATCCCTTGTTGGATGACCAGCGCGTGCCGACGTTCTTCGTGGCGTCGGTGGTGCACCACGAAATGCTGCATCACATGGTTCCAGCCACCGATGTCGGCGGGCGTTTGCAGTACCACAGCCCTGAGTTCCGTCGGCGCGAGCGCGAGTTCGAGCACTTCGAGCTGGCCGCGCGTTGGGAAAAAGAACACATCGACGAGCTGTTGCGGCGCTGAGCGATGGGTCGCCGCGCGATCATCATCGAAGCGATCTGGATCGCGCTGATCGGGTCGTGCGTGCTGCCGTTGTGGATCGTCGAGCATCCGCCGATTCAGGATCTCCCGCAGCATCTCGCCGCGATCCGCGTGCTGCACTCGCACGGCGATCCGAGCTTCGGCCTGGCGAAGTACTTCACGGTCGATCTGTTTCGCACGCAGTACATCGCGTACTACGCGCTCGCCGATCTGCTCTCGTACCCGCTCGGTGTCGCGCTTGCCAATCGCGTGCTCTTGACCCTGAGCCTGGTCGCCCTGCCCTACGCGATGCGCACGGTCTTGCGTCAGCTCGGGAGCAACGAGGAGCTCGCCACGCTTAGCTTGCCGCTGCTCTACAACGCGCACTTGGTGCTCGGCTTCCTCAATTTCTTGGCCGCGATTCCGCTGTGCCTGTTCGGGCTCGCGTTGGCGCTGCGCGATCGAGAGCGTCCAATGCGCTCGACCGCTGTCGGCCTTGCGGTGCTGCTCGTCGTCACGTTCTACATGCACGTCATTCCGTTCGCGTTGCTCGCGCTCGGCGTAGCTTTGATTCACTTGCAGCGTGATCTGCGAGCGCTGTTGCGCGGGCTCTTTCCGCTCGTGCCTGCGCTGGTCGCGGCGATCGTGTGGTTGATCGGATCGCCCGCCGGACAAGCCACGGTGGGCGCAGCGCGCGGCGATCGTGGTCACACCCTAGGCCCCGTGTTTCGCTCCGTCGAGCAGGCGTGGGCGACGGTGCCGATGTGGATGACCGACGTGCTGCGCAGCGATGCCGACGATCGCTTGCACGTGTACGTGACGTGGTTGGTGCTTTCCGCGTTCAGCTTTGGTCTGGGCTTGGCGTGGACCGGTGCCTTGCCGCGCGTGCGCGTGGCGTATCGCTTGCTCGTGCTGCCTTTGTCATGCGTGCTTGCGTACCTCGTGTTGCCCGAGTCGTACGATTGGATCTGGCCGATCGCGCCTCGCTTTCCACTGCTTGCGCTGCTGTTGTTGCTCGCTGTGGTCCCGCGCTTGCCCATGTGGATCGCGCGCGGTGTGGCGCTTGTCGCGGTGGTCTTGGCGCTCGGTCAGACCAAAGCGGTGGCCGATGCGTTCGTGGCGTTTGATCGGGATGAAGTTGGCGAGCTCGACGCGGCGCTCGGTGTGATTCCGCCCGCGCAGCGCGTGGCCGGCTTGATCTTCGATCGCGGCAGTCGCCACGTGAAGTTCTCCCCGTTCATTCACGCCGTCGCGTACTACCAGGCAGAGAAGGGTGGCGCGGTGATGTTCACGTTCGCCGATTTTCCGCAGTCGCCGTTTCGCTTCCGTGATGATCAGCGACCGCCGCCGGTGGGTCCGCGCTGGGAGTGGATGCCGGAGCGCGTAACGCCTGCGCGCGATCTGGCTTGGTATGACTACGTCCTGGTGCGCGGTGGCCCCGGCCGCATTGCACGCGACGCAGCGCGCTTTCAACCGGTGTTTCGCGGCCCGCATTGGAGCGTGTGGCGCAGGCTCTGAGCGTAAGCCGTGATCGCGGCGTGATCGCGGTCGCCGAGAGGCATCCTTGCTTCAGGCGACGGTGCGCAACAGTTGGTTGAGCGCCCAGACGTCGCGCGCGCGCAAGCTACCGAACTGAATGCCGACGCCATCGCTCTTGACCCAGCGCACGGTGCCGTCGACGACCATGTCTTCATCCACGCTCGGCAGTCGGAAGCGCGCCTGCACGGTGCTGCCGAACGGCGGTGGTGACTCGCACTCCACGTACATGCCGCCCAGTCCGATGTTCACCGCGGTGCCCGCACGTTCGGTGTTCTCGTCCAGCGCCAGTGAGACCGCGATCTTGCAAGCGCACCGTGGGTGACTGCGTTGCTTCTGACTGGACAACTTTTGGCCTCCCGAGCGAGGGTTTGATCGCCGACGCAGCACGCACGTGCAGCCACGCGGGGATGCTTTGACACTGACATTAAAGAACCCGGGTCGCTGGGGATTTTCTGATGCGCGCGGCGCAAGCGCGCTGTTGGTCGTGGCAGCTGTGTGTGGGTACGTGTTGATCGCTCTGCCACGCACCGCGATCCCGAAACAAACACCTGCCCTCCGTTGCTCCGACGAAGACCTTGCCGAGATGGTGCGCAAGGATCGTGCGTTGGCGAGCCAAGCGCCGACGTCGCCGATTGCTCTGGCCGTGGACGCGCTGCTGGTGGAGCAGGGCGAGGCCGAGCGCGAGATCACCGAGACCGTCGACAAGCAGACCTGGCGAAAAGGACGAATTCGCGATGCGGTGGCGGCCTTTCGGCGGGCGGAGGGCGATGCGGCGCTCTTGGCGATGCGTGCGCGGGCGGTGGAGCGGATGCAGCAGGCGCTCGACCTCAAGCTGCCGTCGGAGCAGGTGCAGGGCGTGCTCGGTGGGTTTCCCACCATCCTGCGCGAGACGCTGGCGAGCCGAGACGGGGTGATCCTCGCGCCGTCGCTGGTGGTGCGCACGCTCTACAAGGTGCGTTGGAACGTGGTGATGGGCTTGGCACCGCTGCATGCGCTGGAGCGACCCGAGCGTCGCGCCTACAACGGCTGGTTCGGATTGCACGTCGTCAACGGTCCACCGCTCGCCCGGCTCGAGGTGCTGACGGCCTACGGCGCAGACGGCGGTCCGTACTTACAAGAGGCGCGCGGCATCCTGGGTTACGTCGGGGGTGATCCGGCGGGTGCGCGGCGTGCATTCGAGCGGGCCAACGCGGTTCGCCCCAGCTTCCACCTGCGCAACATGATCCGCGCCGCCAAGCGCGCCGAGTTCACCATCGCCGAGGGCGTCCGGCCCGCGCCGTAGTCGACGTCCGCTGCCGCCAGTCACCCCGAAACCCGCTGCCTAGACAGGGGTGGGGGCGCCCCTTAGTCTTGGAACGTCAGAGAGGGTGAGGTCACGTGCACATCAACCTGCGCAAGAGTCTGTTCATCCTGCCGAATTTGTTCACTCTTTCGAGCATCTTCTGCGGGTTCAACGCGATTCTCCTGTGTGCCTCCAACCCCTCGGAGGACGACTTCTACCGGGCCTCGCTCCTGATCATCTTCGCGATGTTCTTCGACGTGATCGACGGCCGCGTCGCCCGGCTCACCCGCACCCAGAGCGCCTTCGGCGTGCAGATCGATTCGCTGGCGGACGTGGTGTCTTTCGGCGTCGCGCCCGGCCTTCTGGTCTACCAATGGGCGCTTTCGCCGCTCGGGATGCTGGGCGTCGTGATCTCGTTCTCCATGGTCGCCTGCGGCGCGATCCGCCTTGCCCGTTTCAACGTCCTGGCCACGGCGTCTGACGGAAAGCCGACCAAGCCCAGCAAGTACATCCTCGGCCTGCCAATCCCAGGCGCTGCCGGCATCCTGGTGTCAGTCATCGTCGCCAGCCGCGCCGTGGACGCCAACATCCACGCGCGCACCGGGTTGATCGTCGCGATCGTGCTCGCGCTGTCGTTCTTCATGGTCAGCACGATCAAGTTCCGTTCGTTCAAAGACGTGAAGCTGTCCTGGCGCACCGTCGCCTTCGTGGCGATCGCAATCGGGATCGGCGCCGCCATCGCCTTGACCTTCCACATCTCGGTCGCGCTGGTTTGGCTGCTCGCGAGCTATGTGATCATCGCGGTGGTGGAGTCGATGATCACCATCTCGCGCCGGATCCGTCGCCGCGGCCTGCCGCCGACTACGGAAGAAGAAAAGCTCGCAGGGCGCTGACGGGCGGCTGTGAACGGCGACGTCGAGGTCAGCCCGGGCGTGTGGCTGCGCTACGGGTGTGAGCTGAAGCGGCTCGGTCCGTCCGTACGCGATCGTTTCGCGACGCTGGCGATCGACGCGCCCACCCGCGCCTTCGTGGCGGACGCCCTCGCGCACCCGGCTGGACCGATTCGGACCCGTGTGTTCCACGCGGCGCGCGCATGGCTCAGCGACTACGACGCCTACGGCTTGCTCGGCATGTATGGCATGCACCTGTTGACCACGGCGCATGTGCGCGCCCTGCTGGGCGACGGTCCCCGCGTGTCGCTGTTGGACGTGGGTGCCGGCGACGGTGCTGTGACACAAGTGCTCGCGCCGTTCTTCGATATCGTCAGCGTCACCGAAGCCTCGCGGGTGCTGCGATCCAAGCTGACGCGCCGGGGCTTCTCCGTGCTGTCGACGGACTTGAGCTTGGCGCCGACACCGACGATGCAGCTTGACGTGATCGCGTGCCTGAACGTGATCGATCGTTGCGTACGTCCGCGCTCGCTGCTGACGAACTTGCGCAGCATGTTGAACGGGCAAGGGCGTCTCCTGCTGTCGGTGCCGTTGCCGCTGCGGCCTCACGTCCATCTCGGCGCGCGCACAGCCGACCCGGAAGAAAGCCTGCCGCGCTCGGACGATCAGTGGGAGCTCGACGCCACGGCCTTGGTCGATGAGCTGCTGTCGCCCCTTGGCTACGACGTCGAGCGGCTCAGCCGTCTGCCGTATCTCTCGCGCGGCGATGCGCACGCGCCACTGTACGTGTTGGATGCGGCGGTCTTCGTGCTGCGACCGCGCCCGACGATTTGACGGCGATCGTGGCCTACCCGACGATGCGCCCCCATGGCGCTCGTACCGCGCAGCCGCTTTCACCCCACCGCGCGCGGCGTGGGTTTGACCTTGTCTGCGGGGCTGCCGTTCTGCTGCTACCTCGCGAATGCTGCTGGCTATGGTTACTGGCTCGACGCGGGCGAGTTTGTGGCGTCGGGTGTGAATCTCGGCATCAGTCATCCCCCAGGACAACCATTGCACGCGCTGGTCGCGGCGTTGTTCTCGCTGCTGCCGATCGGACCGCTGGCGTTTCGTGTCGCGCTGGCTTCGGCGGCGATGGCGGCGCTTGCCTGTGCGGCGTTGTACTTGGCGATTGAGACGACCGTGCGCGCGCAAGGTCTCCATCGTGGCTGGGTGATCACACCGCTCGCGGTGGGTGCCACCTGGCTGTTTGCCGGAACAGGCGCAGTGTTTCTGCAAGCGATCCGCCCCGAGGTGTACGCGCTGCAGGCGGCGCTCGGGTTCGTCGTGATCGAGCGCGCGATTGCGCTGGAAGGCGCATGGCCGACGCGAGATGTGCGGCCGGTGCTGACGGCCGCGCTGGCATGGGGCCTCTCACTCGCGAATCATCACTTCCTGGCCGTGCTGTTGTTGCCGGCGCTGTCGCCGACGGTGGCGCGCGTGCTGAGAACGCGGGGTGCGCTCGCGCTGTGGATTTCGGCGGGGTTCGTGGCCGCGGGTTTGTCGGTGTACCTGTACTTGCCGCTACGAGCGGCAGCTGAACCGATTCCGAACCTGGGCGCGCCGACCACGTTTGCGCGCTTTCTCTGGGTCGTGACGGCGCAAGCGTTTCAGAAGAACACGGGTGAGGGTGTGCCGGAGTCGGCGGACGAACGCGTGGCCGACGTGTGGGTCATCGTGATCAGCAACATGCACGTGGTCACGTTGTTCGCGTTGGTCGGCCTTTACGCCATGTTGCGAACGGCTGGCGTGCGCCGCATCGGCGTGATCTGGCTCTTGGTGTGGATCGTTCCGTTGTTCGCGCGTGCATGGTTGGGTTTCGCGCGCAGCAATCCGGACGCAGAGGGTTACCTGCTTTCGACGTTGGGTGCAGTCGCAGCGCTGGGCGCGGCGTTCATCGCGCGCTTGGTGACGCCGCTCGGTGGCATGGATAGTCGCGCTCCCAGTCGCAGCGCAGTCACGTTGTCGCTCGCGGTGGGCGCGCTCGGTCTCGCACAGTTGCATCACGGCGCAGCGCAGATGTCGTTCGCGCAGCTCACGGCGGTGGATGAGCTGGATGAGTTTCAACGTCGACGCGTGCCGCAGCACGCGATCGTGATCGCCCATCAGCCCGACACTGTGTTCGCGCTCTGGGGCGGCCAGGCCCAGGATCGCGCGCGGCCCGACATCACGGTCGTGCCCATGCCATTCCTTGACTACCCCGGCATGGTCCAAGCGTTGCTGCAACGCGATCCAGATCTGGTGGAGCTCCTGCGCAGCTACATGTTGCTTGGCGAGCTGCGCCAGCCGGACATGCAGTCGTTGGCGTCACGGCGTCCACTGTTGATCGAGCTCGATGTGCGCGTGTCGCCAGACCTGTACGAGACCCTCGCGCCCGCTGGCTTCTACTATCAAGTGCTCGCCGCTGGCACGACCGATGCCGACGAGCGGCTCGGTCAGAGCGAGCAGCATGCGATGTACGAGACGTTGTATCGGCGGCTGGGCGAGCAAGTGCGCGAGACCGGCACACGCAAGCAACTGCTCTGGCACCACTACATGGACGGTCTCTACTACATGGCCTACGGCGACATTCCGTCGGCGCACCGCGCAGTGTCCCGCGCGCGGTCGATCGAGCCGCGCG
>JACZCZ010101961.1_pt1 | contig 13340 bp, 16 predicted proteins | sample 8641811 | NCBI WGS metagenome assembly JACZCZ01 (sample SAMN15324610, study PRJNA640507) | soil metagenome | isolation source: intercropping peanut in the first line | place: China: Luxin town, Laibin City, Guangxi Province | collected 2019-07-25 | depth 10cm m | reverse complement strand
CGTCGTTGGGCGAGGGCGTGGCCGTGCACGCGAGCCGGAACGGGGTCTGCTGGAACGCCTCGATGAGCATCGTCCGCGTCTTGCCATCGTACGCCTTCAGGATGCTGCTCTCGTCGAGCACCACGCCACCGAGTTGCGGGATAACGTCGGTGAACCGCTCGATGCGCTCGTAGTTGGTGACCACCACGTTGCCAGTGCCCATGAACCCCTCGTCCGGTACGTCAATCGCCTCGCGCACGTGGACGACGTCGACCCCCATCTTCTCTCCCTCGCGCACGAACTGCGCAGCCACCGCGAGCGGGGTCAGAATCAGGACTGGCCTTCCAGTGTGCTCGGCAACGACGCGCGCCCAATCGATGGCCATCGCGGATTTCCCGAGACCACAGGCGGCCCAGATCGCCGCTCTTCCTTTGCGCAGGGACCACTGAACTATCTCTTGCTGGAACGCGAAGAGACGCTGGTTAAGCGCTGCTCGCTCAACCTCCACCCCCGCGTCCGCAGCCCGCTTGGCCTTAGACGAGAGAAAAGCTTCGTAGCTCTGCATCACTCAGTTTTCCCCAATGGCAAAGCATGTGAGTCCTGCTGTCCGGGAACAGCATGAGGTTCGTCAGCGCGTTGTTCTGACGATCCAAGTCAACATGGTGAACGACCTCGATTGAGGTCAGCGGACGCCCGATGAACTCCTCGACAACAACACGGTGAATGTGCCTCGGACCGATCTTCAAGTACGAAGTCGATCCAATCTGGCGCCATTGCATATAGCAGTCACGTGAACAGAACTGGTGGACCCTGACGTCCTGATCCTGCTCGCCGAATCGCCTATAGAATGGCTTGTCACACAACGCACAGTACAACTCAGAGCCGTGACGCTTGGAAGCTCCTAGGCACGCGCGCGAACAGTAGACGTGGCCCTTGCCCTTGATCTGACACTGCAAGCGCAGCACCAGTGTTCCACATTCAGAGCACGCCAGCCTGAGCCGCTCAGCTTTCACGCGCCCATCTCCAGCTTCTCGATCTCCCGCTCTTCCCGCCACGGCAGCAGCTCGTGCTCGATCGCGTTGAAGTCGGCCGCCCACTTCTCCAAGTGCTCTCGGTTCGACCGGGCCCGCTTCACGCAGCTGATGATGGTCGTGTGGTCGCGACCACCAAACTCCTGCGCCAGCTCCGGGTAACTCAACTCGAGCCGCTCCCTGCAGATGGCCATCGTGATGTTACGGGCCCGGGCCAGCGTCTTGTTCCGGCCAGGCCCGATGATGTCGCACACGCGGATGCCGAAGTGCCGGGCCGCGACTTGCATGATGTCCGTGCAGGTCACTTGGACTCCCTCACGTGACGTTGGACACGGTCGTGCCAGTCGTGGGCGCGGTTCGTGAACTCGGCCCACCTGTCATCGTCCGCGGTGATATCCGTCGTTCTCCACTCGAGCCACAGCGGGACTGCTTCCTTCAGCAGCGCGTTCGCGGCGGCGAGTTGTGCGCGCGCACCGTCGCGCTCCTGCTGGAGCGTGGCTGGAATGATGACCGAGCCGCACTTCTCGCACGTGGTCGTCTCGCGCCAGGTCATCCCTCATCCTCCTCAAACAGCGGCTTCTTCATCTTCCGCTTACCGCCACCGATGCGCCCACCGCGACTGGCACTCGCCGCGAGACGCGCACGGTCGATCCTGAAGCATCGGCGCGGCTCGTACCCGAGCGCCTCCGCGCGCTGCTTCTCGTCCTTCGACGATACCGCCTTGGCGATCGCGTCGACCCATCCCGGTCCCGTTCCGTTCACTTCGTCTCCTGTTCGAATTGCTCACACTGAGGCTCGATGATTCCGAGCCGTTGCCATGCCTCGGTCAGGCACCGTGCACAGTGCAGGCTCGGCAGCAGCGCCTTTTGCTGCTTGCAGTTCCAGCACCAGACGATGCCGTCTCTGTCGATGAGGTTGTGACGCTGGGCCAGGTTTCGCGCCATGGCCACCAGCACTGCGTTCGTGTCGCTCCCGAGTGTATTCACGTAGCCCTCGCGAATGGCTCTGTGACTGCGCCTACTTGGGCCCCCGCCTCCTCCGAAGAAGAGGCTGTACATTGAAGGGTAGGGTCGCCCGTTTTCGGGTCCTGCCAAGTCACAGAGCCATTCGGGAGGTTGCTGCGCACTGGTCCCTTACTGTACTGACGTTGTCATGACAGTCAAGTTCAACCTGACTTCTTAACCTTGCCACCGGGCAGGAGCCGCAGCGCGCGTTCGCCAAGTGTCCCGAGCTGGGAATCGGTCAGCCGCGGGCGCCGTCGCTGGAACAACCGCCGCGACCGCTCACGTGCCGCCGCCGCTGCCTTCGCCCGGTCGATCGCCGCACACTCCTCGCGAATCTCCGCGATGCTCGGCATGAACTTGCTCGTGGCGATGAGCCGCTTCACCGCCTCGCGCGCCGTGCGCACGTCCAGGTCCGTGAGCATGCTCTCGAACACGTGCCCAGTCGCCGCCGTGGACTTCGCGTTCGGGTACGCGCCCAGTAGCATCATCACGAGCTCGGCGGCTTCGGAGGGTTTCAAGGCTGCCCAGCCTCCCTGGCTCGAATTGCCGCGTTCATAATCTCGTGGTGCCACTTCGTGCGAAACACGGTGCACCTGAAGGCGCCCCGACCGGGTCCGCTCTCCCATAGCTCGCGCCGCCGGTTTCCCCATTCGTCCTGACCGTTGAACTGCCACCTGCAGTACCCGTGGATTGGCTCGCCCACGTAGTCGACTTCGCCCAACTCACGCAGCAGCGTGGCCTTCGCCTCAGTCGGCGAGACATGCCCCCTGACCACGTAAAACTGCGGGTAGTCGTCCTCCCAACGCAGGTCGATATACTTCCCGGATTCGCTCACCCGCTACCTCCCGCGGCCTTCTGCCGCTCCTGCTCAGCTTCCTGCTCGCGCAACATCCGCACCCGGTCCGCCTGCCGCTGCAGGACGTCGTCGGGCCCACGGATGCGCGTGCTGCTCTTGGGCGCGAACTTGTGCGCGTTGCGGATCCAGGTCCGGATCGCCGCCTGCCAGTCGCTGAACGTCGAGCCCTTCGCCCGGTGATGGTCCACGAACGCCGCGAACTCCTCGAGCAGGTTCACGCCGAGCTGCTGGGCCAGGTACCGGGCGGTGTCGTTGGGGGCCAGGTCCTCGGGGAGGGAGACCGCTGGGCGCTTCCGGCCGGGTTTCGGCTCACGGTGCAACGGCGTTGCATCGGGTGACTCGAGCGGAGGCTCGTCCTCCGCGAACGGATCCTCCATTCCCTTCCCTAATCCATTCCCTTCCCTTCCCTTCCCCACGTGACTTCCCGTGCCCGGCACGTGAAAGCCCGTGCCTGGCACGTGACTTCCCGTGCCTCCGTGCTCGTCAGGGGAGGGGAGGATGCTCGCGGGCTCCTTCCTGTTGACCGCCTGGTGCTCCTTGAATGTCCGGACATAGCCGTAATCCTTACCGTTTACGGTGTACCGGACGATGTAGAGCTTGCCCGCCAGCGTCTCGAGCGCGGCCGCCATGTCGCCGTCCCAGCAGGGCGCTATGGCACCGCGGAGCGCGCGCGGCGACCACACGAACCGTCCCTCGCGGTCGCAGTAGCACCACAGGCCGATGAACACGCGGAGCAGGGGCAGACCCGTCTCCTGCTCCAGGTCCCAGAGCACCTCGTCGGAGAACACCTCAGGCTTCACGGACCGGATCCTTCCCCTCACAGCGCCCCGTCCTTGCGCTCGAGCCGCTCCTGCCCGTCGACGATGGCCCGGGCGAGCTCGATGGCTCTACGGAGCGCGTAGGGGCCGCCGTCGAGCACACCGAGCGCGAGCCGCCCGATCGTCGTCAGCTCGAGCGCAGCACGCGCCAAAGAATTGACGCTCTGCTCCGGAACGGAACCTGCGGCCGCAGCTCCGAGCACGGCAACGGCCAGTTCGTGTGCTGACAACATGTGGACAGTGTCCTGACGTTGACCAGCCGTTTCAGGTTCTGGTGTCCGAAAGGACGTGGAGGTTCGACCCCTCTTCTTCGCACCATACTCGGAATCATTGCGCTTTTCGTTGGCCGCTAGATACCTGCCGGTTCTATCGAGCGGCCCGTCGAAAGGGGCGAGAGCGCGCTCCGCCGCACGAAGTCCGGGCCTGACGTAAATGCTCGTGGTAGTCACCAGCCGATGTCCGGCGAGATAGGCCACGCCCGTGAGGTTGCCGCCCTCGGCGAGCTCCGTGAGCCGAGCGTGCCGAAAGTCGTAGGCCGCAAACGAGCGCGCCTTGGCGGGGGGCAGGACCGCCTTCGCGGCCTTGCTCAGGTGCCGGCGGTAGTTGTGCCGCCCGAAGATGATCCCGGTCCGGGCGACGCTGTCGAGCGCGCGCCGGGCGTCGTCCGTCAGGGGCAGAACCCGGCCGAACCGCGCCTTGTCGATCTCGTCCGCGATGCGGATGGTGTCATCGCCCTTGACGTAGTGCTCCGGAACCGAGAGCGCGTCGAGCGTCGCGGGCCGGAGCGCGGTCTCGTACGCGACAATGAACCGGGCCCGCACCGGAAACGGCTCCGCCTCGCCGCGCGGGCGAGACCACTGCGGCAGCGCCGCGATGACGGCCCGGCACTCTTCGGGGCTCAGATCCGTCGCCTTGCCCCGACGCGGCACCGCGTAGGCCGTGCCGATGGCCCTGCGCGGGAGCTTCGGAAACTCCGGCGGCTCGAGCAGGAAAAGTTGCTCTTCGCACCATGCGAGGAAGCCGCGGAGCGCCGACCGTTCTTTTTGCAGTGTCGAGCGCTTAACCACTCTCAGCCGACGCCGTCCATAGTCGGAAATCGCAGCGGCGGTGATGCCGTGCGGGGACCCAAAGTGGGGGATTAAGTGAGTGTTTAGATGCATCCGGTAAAGCCCAACCGTGCCCGCATCGATCGTCGGGCTGATATCGTCGAGCCATTTATCCGCGAGTTCACTCAGTGTAAGGTCGCCTGGTAAGTCCCATCTGCTCATCGATTCCGGTCTCCTGCTCCGGATAGTCTTTCGAGCACGCGCCTTGCCAGCTCGCGCTCGAGGTCACTGCATCTCAACACGACCGCGCGCTTGCCGCGCAGTGTCTTCCGTCGCTCTTCCGCGGCTTCGGCTTCTGCCAGAGCTGCGCGCACCAGAGTTTCGTCCACGGGCGTACCCTCCCGAATGTTTCATGAAGTAGCGCGGCAGAACGCAGCACGCAACACGAGGTTGTCACATTCACTGCTTTTGGTACGACACTGTCGGATATATCCTTGCCGACTGTCACCCGTCAATGTACTGACAATCGCCCTCGCCTATGAACAGACGTTTTGACGCAAAGACACGCAGCTCCGCCAAGATCGAAGCTCGCGTCACGCCCGATGAAGCAGAAGAGGCCCGCGCTCTCGCCGCGTACCTGAAGATGTCGATGAGCAACCTGCTCCGCGAGTTGTTCGCGACCAAGCGGAAGGAACTCATCGCGGCCGGCCACAGACCGCCGCGCAGGTTGAAGGAGTCGGTGCGGAGTTGAGGCTGGCGGGTCGTGTGCCGTTGTGGGAGCCTTACGTATGTTCGTTGCAGCGGCGCTGTTCCTGGCCGCGATGGGGCTCGCTGCCTACGGGTTAAGGCGCGCGGTGCGTCAGGACCGGTTCGTACGGACACTGTCGGACAAGGTCATGGCGCTGGAGGTGAAGCAGGCCCAACTCCGCGCGCGTCAGGACCGGCTGCAGAACATGGTCGTTGACCGCGGCTGGCGCGACTCGATGATGCTGACGACGATCGACTGGCGGAACCCGCCGAAGAAGTTCTAGCCCTCGTCGGCGATCTTCACGAGCTGCGGCGCGGGCACGAGCGTGAAGCTCTCACCGCGGATGCGGATGGGCAGGGTCGAGTAGCTGCCATCGTAGATGATGAGGTCGCCGGCCTTGCACGGTGGCTCGCTCCAGCGCCCGTCCCGGTAGCGCCCCGGGCCCACGGACACGACTTCGCCGTACTCCGCGACGATGGCCGGTGAGCGCACGTCGTCGGTGGCCATGGCTTCGGTCGGGAGCCAGATGTTGCCGCCGCTCTCGCGCATGTGACGGAGCGCGCGATCCTCGTTCTTCTTCACCAGAATCAGGTCCTGCACCGGCTTCACGGCGAATGTCTCCTTGTCCACGGTGGCGTAGATGACGCCGCTCCGGACCATGTACGTTTTCTGCCCGCCCTCGGTGACCTTGTAGCTGATGTTGTGGAGGTTGCAGACGAACACGTCGCCGGGCTTGACGCACACGGCCTCGAGGTGCCCCAGGTGGTCCTTCATGCCCGGCCCGGTGCCGGTGGCCTCCGCGATGAACGGCTTGTCCCGGCTCGCATCGCTGCCCGTGATCTCGTAAAGAACCGGGGCGATGACGCCGCCGACCGTGCGCGATTCCCCGTCACGGCGCCAGGGGATGCACTGGACGAAGTCGTAGATGTTGCGGCCGGTCACGACGAGTGCCTCCGCGCTCGGCATGCGGCACGCCTCTCGGGGTCACGATCCTCGAAGCCAGGTCCCATACCCCAATGCGCAGCGCACGGCGTACCGTCTGGACTCAGATACACGTACCAGGGCCAGCGGCCTCCGAAAGTTCGCGTCGTTGGGTGCGCGCAAAACCAGCCCCAGCGCGTCCGGATGTTGATGGCCCAGTGCATCGCGTTGGCGCCGTAGACGGTGATTCGCCACCAGTGCCAGTGCCCCGTGAACACTCGATCGATCCAGCGATCTTTCATACGCTAGTCGCCCGCTTCCTCTGCGAGGGCAGGATGTCGCGCAGGATGTCGTCCGTGCTCTCGGTCTTCTCGTCAACGGCCCCGTTGCCGCGGCTGTCCCGGCGCAGTGCCGGCGGCGGCTGCCGGTCCTTTCGCGCCTTGGCCAGCGTCGATGCGGCGGCGCTTACCGGATTCTTTGGCTCGGCCTTGGGCAGGAGCGGGTGCGTCGCCAGCTTCCGGCGCTCGGCCGCGAGCACGCGCCGGCCCGCGTCTTCGATGCTCATCGAGAGCCCGGTCGGGGTCCGCGTCTTGACCAGCACCTGATACACGCGCTCGGCGAACCGCGGCACCTTCGTCACCTCGCCCTTGAGCGTGCTCGAGATGATGCCGATGTCGTTCGCGTACTGCTGCTGCTGGGTGAGCTGCTGAGCCTCCTCGGCTTTCTTCTTCTCGGCCTCTTCCAGCTTCTGCATCAGGGTCTGCACCTGCTGCTGGAGCGCGCGCTCGCCCGGGGATCGGCGGCTCTTCGTGAGGATGGCCTTCTGCGCCTCGTCGTAGCTCATCCCCGAGGTCTTCTCGATGATGGCCTTCAGGAACTCGGGGTCGCCGCTCTGCTGGAACGCGACCCGGGCCAGGTGGATCTCTTCGTACGGGCGCAGCTGCTCGATGATGCCCGAGATCTGCTGGCGCTGGCTCGCGACCCACTGCTGGGCCTGCTGCTCGCGCTGGGCGACCTGCGTCTCCTGGGTCCGGATGGCCTGCTCGCGCTTGTTGTTAGCGGCGCGCCACTTGGTCCAAACCTTGTCGTTTGGAAACAGCTCCTCGGGTTTCTTGCCGAACGCGAGCTTGAACGCCTTGTCCAGGTCGCCCTCGTCGGCCGCCTTCCGCGCCGCAGCGAGGTCGCCGCTGGCCTGACCAGGCTCGGCAGCGTCATCGTCGCCGGCGCCGTCCGCTGGCAGGCTATCGTCGTCCTCCCCCGAGGAAGTATCGGGGTCGGCATGGTCATCGTCAGCCTGGTCCTGTTCCTGCTCTCCAGCAGCGTCATCGCCACTCTCGGCATCGCTGCCCGCTTCTTCGGCATCCCCCTTGAGGATGTCGCCGATGAGCGAGTCATCTGACTCTGCCGCCGGAGCGCTGGTCTGAGGCGCTGCGGCTGGTATCGCTTCTTCCGCCATTGGTCTCCTGTCACGCCGCCGGCATCGGCTGCTGTCCCTGAGCAGCAGCCTGGGCCTGCGCGGCTAGCATGTCGCGTTCCTTCGCGTTCGCGGCGAGCTGGCTCATGAACGTCTTGAAGAACCCGAGGCGCGCGGTCACCTCGGGGTCATCCATGTCGTCGATCATGTCGAGCCGCGCCTGCAGGTACGCACCGCCAACCTTGAGCGTCAGCGAGTAGTCCTTATCCATCCAGATCTCGGGCGCCATGTACCGCTGCTTGCACGTCTCGATATCCGCGTACATCCAGTCGTCGATCTGCCGCTCGATGAACCGCTCCTCGGCCTGCGATAGGGCATTGCCCGTGGCACCGAACACGTTGAAGTCCTGCAGGATCTTCGCGTACGCCTCGCCGCTGATGATGCCGATCTGCACCAGCTCTTTCGCGAGCTCGACGTTGTCCGCTGGAGTGTTGATGCTCCCGCTCACGCTTTGCGGCTCGACGCGGTACTTGTGCTTCTCCAGCACGTCGAACACATCCGCGCCGATCTCCTGGAGCCAGCCCTTCTCGCCGCCGCCCTTCCACAGCGACGTGAACCCGCCCTCCTTCTGCAGCTCGCGCGCGCACCGGATGATCTGCTTGGCCGTCTCGGGCCCGACGCAGCGGGTGAACTCGTCCTCGAGCGGGGCGAAGATCTCGTACACTTCCTGTTTCAGGAGCCGGATCGCGACGCCGGACAGGCCCTTGCCGAGGGCCATCGTCGCGTGCGCCTCGTTCATGCCCGGCAGCTCGAACGCCGCATCCTTGTGGATATTCAGCAGGTCGAGCGTGGCTGGGTGGAACGGGGGCGGAGCCGTGTACTGCGGCGCGCGATCCATCGGGCCCGTGTGGGGGATGAGTACCACATCCTTGATGGCCTTGAGCTGTTCCTCGTCGGAGGCGGTCGGGTCGAACACCACCGCGCCCTTGGGGGTGAGCCGCTCCGCCTGGTCGATGCTGTTCAGGATCTCGTTGTACCGGCGCACGGCCGCGACAGAGCGCTCGAAGATGGTGCGGCCCCAGACGCCGGCGAGCTGCGGCATCGGGCACATGCGCACGCAGGGCGGGTCGGGGCTGTCGTACGCGCGCCTGTCGAGCGTCAGGCCCGGGATCGCGCACATCTGCACACCGGGCACGCCACCGTCATCGGTGTCGCCCCACTGCATGCGCCAGCCCTGGATGAACGGCACGCGCAGGTCGTCGTCGGTCTCCTCGTCCTCCTCCTCGGAATAGAGCTCGCGCCAGCGCGTGAGCATCTTCGGGTCCTGTGCTGCCTGCAGGATCTCCGTCTTGAAGTCCGGGAAGCGGGCCGCGAGCTTGCGCGGGTCCCAGTACGTGATGCGCCCGATCGCCGAGTAGCCGTCGTACGGTAGCCCGCCCGTCTCGACCCAGATGTTCAAGGTGTCGTCGAGCTCGGTGACGATCTTCTTCTGCCGCGGGTCGGTCCAGAAGAACATCATGGCCGCGCCCGTGGCGATGGTGGTGAGCCGGGCCCCGTGCCGCCACGATTCCCAGAGGTCTTTGAAGATGCCGCTGGGCTCGCTCATCTGGCCTTCGACGAAACGACCCGCCTTCACCGCAGCGGCCTTCACGGACCATCCGCCGTCGCTGACAACGAACTGCGTCTTGGTGCGTTCGAGGCTGAAGATCTTCGCGTCGATGGCATCCATCACGCGCGCGCCGAGGTTGTGCGTCTGCTTGTACTCGGCGTTGGATCCGTCGGTGGGGCGGGTGACGTCGACGGAATCGTACTCTGCGGCGTCGTAAGCGAGCGAGTCGAACCGCTCGATGCCGAGGCCCTCGTACTGACTCAGCAGCTCGCACGCGCGCCGCTTGCGCTGCGTGATCGCGGTCTGCTTTTGCCGAGCTTTGGCGACGAGCGCGTCACCGGCGAGCTTCTCGTCCTCGATGTCGCCCCAATGCTCCGTGCGATGGCCCATGCGACACACAGCCTGCCCCAGGCTATGTTCTACGTCAAATCAGGCTACTTCTGATGTGACGTAGGATGGCAGGCCTCCTTTCAGACCCCGACGACACCCTCCTGGAGGACCTGATCCAGGAGAGCCACGTCGCGGACGACCCGGACTCGCCCTGGTGGCGTATCCTCGCGGACCTGCACCCGAAGCAGCGGGCGGTGCTGGAGGACCCGTCGAATCGGAAGTGTCTGGAGAAGGGCCGCCGCGCGGGCGGCTCCCACGTCGTTGCAGCGTGGCTGCTCGAAGAGTGGCATCGCTGGCCCGGGCACACGGCGCTGTTCGTGGCCCTGACGAAGGAGCACGCAAAGAGCATCCTGTGGCCGACGCTGCTCAAAATGGACGAGCGGTATCAGCTCGGCATGACGTTCAACGCTCTCGACCTGAGCGTGACGATGCCGAACGGCTACCGGATCCTGCTTCGAGCGGCGAAGGACCAGGCGCAAGTGGAGAAGCTGCGCGGCATCGCGGGCGGGCTCCGGCGCGCGGTCGTGGACGAGGCGGGCTCGTTTGGGCGCCACGACAAGCAGTTCCGCTACATGCTCTCCAGCGTCATCGTCCCGCAGTTCATGGATACCCACCATCTCGGTGGCGGGCAGCTCATCCTGTGCGGCAGTCCCGGGCTCGACCCGATGGGCTTCTACTACGAGAAGTGCGTCGGGCGTGACCACAAGGGACGCGCGGTGCCGAAGTGGTCGACGCACCACTGGACGTCGCTCGACAATCCGACCATCGACGCGGTGGGCTACCTCACCGAGGAGCTGGCCGCGGGCGACTACATCCTCGACGACACGAGCGTTGAGGACATCGTCCAGTCGCTGGTCGCGCTCAACGGCGTGCCGCTGGACGACGAGCGGTGGGCGCCGATTCTGGCTCGGCTCACGGCCGAGTTCCGGCGCGAATACCTGGCCGATTGGGTCAAAGACACGGACTCGCTCGTGTACCACCCGACGGCGGGGAACATGCTGCCCGAGGGGTGGGAGTTCCCGGACGGCACCGCGTGGCGCAAGGTCATCGTGGTCGATCCGGGGTGGGGTGACGGGAACGGCTTCGCGGTGGCCGCGAAGAGCCTCCGGAGCCGCACCATCGTCCTGCTCAAGGCCTACTACCTGCCCGAGCTCGACGACGACCAGATCGCCGAGGAGCTGAAGGTCCTGCGCAAGGATTGGCGCACGAGCGAGATCTACGCGGACTGCGGCGGCGAAGGCGACCGGTTCGTTCAGAACATGGCCAATCGCGGGGTCATCGTCCAGGCGCTGGGCAAGCCACGGAAGAAGCCCCGCATCGAGTACCTCCGCGCGCTCATCAAGACGCTGGCCCTGCAGATACGACCCGAGCACTGCGCAGACGTCCTTTCGGAGTGGAGCGCGCTGCCATGGTCAGAGGACCGCCAGAGTCACCGGGAGGGTTTCGTGGACGATGTGGCCGATGCCGTGCTCGGGGCCGTGAACCAGCTTTCACAGCTGTTCGTGCCGGCGCCGCCCCCGCGCCCCAAGCCGGGCGAGCCGGGATGGGATGCGTACCAGGAGCGGCTCGAGCACGCGGCCGCGGTTAGGGCCGGGAAGCGGATTGTGCGCCGGAAGCGGTCCGTGCGCGGCTAGTACCCCTTGCCCTTCTTCGGCTTCGGCGGCGGCTTCGGCTTGGTCTTCTTCGTTCCCATGGTGCTCCTCAGATCGGACGGGTCGTCCGCGTGATAGTGTCGAGCTTCTTCACAGCCAGGTCGAGCCCCCGCACCTCGCCGGCTGTCTCCTCGAACGAGTCGGCCACGACCTCGAACTCCTCCAGCTGCTTGACGAGACCGTTCAGTCTCTCGTGCAGGTGGCTGTTCGTGTCGACGACCTTGGCGAGCCGCTCCTCCAGCCCGCGCACCTGAGCGGCGAAGTCGGGCTGCGACTCCCGGAGCTTCTCGTACACGAGGGCGGTGTCACGTGCCTCGGTGGCGGCCTTGGCGGCGACCTTCATGGCCCCGTTGCACTCCTCGACGCCCTTGCGGGTGTGGTGCATGGCGCCTTCGAGCGCGGTGGCCTGACGGGACGCGGCCTCACGCAGCTTCGTGTACCCGTCCTCGAGCTTGGCCACCTTGCTCGCGAGGTCGGCGACCTGCCCCTGCATCGAGTCCCGCACCGCAGCAATGGCGCGCTCGGTCTCGAGTTGGAAGCGGGCGACGAGCTCCTCTACCCGTTCCTGAACCTGATCGCCGACAGGCTTCAGGTCCTGCTCCAGAGCGGCGTGGTTAGCGATGTCCCTATGCTTAGCCATTGAGCGGCGCGCTCCCGTCGTCGAACCAGAAGGCGGTGACCTGGGCGATGGTCTCGGTGCCGGTCGACTCGATGGCGGCGACCACGGCGGGGATATCGGTCACGTCCACGGGACGGCACGCCACAGCTACGTTCTCCGCATCGGTGCCGCGGATGACGATGTCCTGATTCGTGGCCTCGTCGTTCTTCACGGAGATCATCGATGCCGGGTACGGCGGGCACCCCGTCTGCGCCGTCAGGTCAATGTCCGACGCAAAGCTGGTGAACGTGCGGAACACGTTGTACGGCGCCCCAAAGTTGTTCGGCGGCTGTCTCATGATGCTTGCCTTTCCGCCGCGACTGCAGCGAGTTTGGTGCGGAACTGCGCACCCGCCTGTCCTGAACTTGGCATAGCGCCCGTCTGTTGCCCAGCCTGCTGACGCTTGGCCAGTTCCGCGTCCTGTGCCGCGATGAAGTGCGCGGCCACGTCCAAGCTCGCGCTCGGGTCGAGCTGCCCGTTCAGGCCGAGCAGCGAATCCCATCGCCGGAGCCGCTCGCTCGGGATGTGCCGGCCGGCGTCGTGCATGCGCTGCACCTGGCCCATCATCTCGATGCGGAACGGGTCCCAGAGTTCCTCGCCCCAGTTCTCCTGCAGGGCCTCGATCATCTCGGGCGGCGCCGTGCCCCGGACCACTTCCCGGAGCGCGACGCGGGGCTGGGTCGCGCCCACGAACCGGGCGGCATAGTCCCAGGCGCGGTCGAAGCTCAGGGCCCCGCCGCGGGAATCGAGCAGGGTCGTGGCCGTGCGCTTGGGGATGACCGACTGCAGGTACATGGCCACCTGCGTGGCCTTCTGCACGAGCGAACCGTACACGGTCGGGTGAGTCTTTCCGAGGTCTCCGGCGCTGCCCCCGAGCTGCTCGAGCAGCGTCGACGGGTCGGCCGCGATCTCGTCCAGTCGCTCGCGCGTCTCCTCGACGGCATCCTGGATGCTCCGCTTGCCGGCGAAGAGCGAGAGAGGGTCACGGTCCTTCCCACGCGGTGGCTTCTTCTTGAGCGCCTCCGTGGCCAGGGTCCGGACCTGCATCTGCCCGGCCTGCTCGATCTCACGGAGCGCGTCGCGGTAGGCTGCCTCGGGTGGCTGCTGCGGCGGCGGCTCCGGCTCCTGCCCCATCGCGTACCGCGCGCCTAGCCCGCCAGCGACCGCGGTGCCGGCCCCGAGCGGGGAGGCGGCTAGCCCGCCAGCGACGTCGG
>JACZCZ010107791.1_pt1 | contig 13380 bp, 8 predicted proteins | sample 8641811 | NCBI WGS metagenome assembly JACZCZ01 (sample SAMN15324610, study PRJNA640507) | soil metagenome | isolation source: intercropping peanut in the first line | place: China: Luxin town, Laibin City, Guangxi Province | collected 2019-07-25 | depth 10cm m | reverse complement strand
GCGGCCGCACTGCTGCTGATTTTCTTTCTGCTCGCCGATTGGCCATCGCGGCGTCTGCGGGTGTTCATCTCCACGCATTTCTACCGCAACAAATACGACTACCGCATCGAATGGCTGCGCTTCGTCCAGACGCTGTCGACCGGCGAAGAGCCCGATGCCCGGCGCAACTCCATCCGCGCGGTGGCGCAGATCTTCGACAGCCCGGGTGGGCTCGTGCTGTTGCGTGAGCAGCCGGGCGGACCTTACTACCTCCAAGCGGCCTGGCCAGAGAAGTCCAGTGAGTATCCACAGGTGACGCCGGTGGCCGGCGACCACGATCTGCCGCGTTTCCTCATGAACAGGCAATGGGTGGTCGACCTCCACGAGTACGTCGATCATCCGCAGCAATACGCCGACCTGAAACTGCCGGATTGGCTGAACCCGGCGGGTCCCTGGCGAATCGTGGCGCCGCTGCTCGTGGGCAATCAGCTGCTCGGTTTCCTCGTTCTTCGCTCGCCGCCGGAGCCTTTCGAGATCACGTTCGAAGATCTCGACCTCCTCAAGACCGTGGGGCGCAACGTCGCCGTGCAGCTCGCGCAACGCAGTGCCGATGAGCAACTGGCGCTGAGTCGTCAGTTCGATGCGTACAACCGGTTCGCGGCGTTCGTCATGCACGACCTCAAGAATTCGGTCGCGCAACTGCAGCTGCTCGTCGCCAATGCCGCGAAGCATCGTGCCAACCCGGTGTTCGTCGACGACGCCATCGACACCATCCGCAATACGTCCGAGCGCATGACGCGGCTCATCGAGCAGCTGCAGCGCCGCGACATGCAGGGTTCGTCGCGCAGCGTGGAGCTGGCGCCCATCGTGGCCGCGGCCGTCTCGCGCAGCCAGGCACGTGAACCGGCCGTCCGCGTGGAAGGCCAGCTCGAAACGCAGACGGTGATGGCCGACCCCGAAAGGCTGACCAGCATCCTCGAGCACGTGATCCGCAATGCGCAGGACGCGGCGCCCGGCGGCAACGTCGTTCTCAAGATGGAGGCCGACGACAAGGAAATCCGCCTCACCGTGGTCGACGACGGCGTTGGCATGAATGACGACTTCCTGCGCAATCGCCTGTTCCGTCCCTTCGACAGCACCAAGGGTTCCAAGGGAATGGGAATCGGCGCGTACCAGGTGCGCGAGTACGCGCGCACGGTGGGCGGAGAGGTGGACGTGTGGAGTGCGCCCGGGCGGGGCACGAGGTTCTGTATTAGGCTGCCGTTATGTCCGAAGAAAAACCCAGACTCCTGATCGTCGAGGATGACCAGGGGCTGCAGCGTCAGCTCAAATGGTGCTTCGACGAGTACGAAGTGCTCATGGCCGCGTCGCGCGCCGAAGCGCTGGCGCTCGTGCGCCGCTTCGAGCCCGCGGTGGTGCTCCAGGACCTGGGCCTCCCTCCCGATGCCGAAGGCGTCACCGAAGGGATGCAGACACTACGCGAAATCCTGACCCTGGTACCGCAGACCAAGGTCATCGTCGTCACCGGCAATGCCGATCGCGACAATGCCGTGCGCGCCGTGTCGCTGGGCGCATATGATTTCTATCAGAAGCCCGTCGACACCGACGTGCTCAAGCTGATCGTCGGTCGCGCCTTCCACATCCATGCGCTCGAAGAGCAGAACCGACAGCTCCGCGAGGCGCAGCTCACTTCGCCTATGGAAGGACTCATCGCCACCGACGACGCGATGATCCGCGTTTGCAGGATGATCGAGAAGGTGTCGCCGACGGATGCGTCGGTGCTCATCCTCGGCGAGAGCGGCACCGGCAAGGAACTGGTTGCGCGCGCCGTGCACGCGCAGAGCGGCCGCAAGGGCGCGCGCTTCGTCGCGATCAATTGCGCCGCGATTCCCGAACAGCTGCTCGAAAGCGAATTGTTCGGCTACGAGAAGGGCGCGTTCACCGGCGCCGTGAAGACCACGCTGGGCAAGATCGAGACCGCGAGCGGCGGCACGCTGTTCCTCGACGAGATCGGTGACATGCCGCTGGCGCTGCAGGCCAAACTACTGCGCTTCCTGCAGGACCGCACCATCGAGCGCGTGGGCGGGCGCCAGGAGATCGCCGTCGATGTGCGCATCGTCTGCGCCACGAATCGCGACCTGCAGGCATTCATCGCCGAGCAGAAATTCCGCCAGGATCTTTATTTCCGCATCGGCGAAGTGACCATCAACGTGCCGCCGTTGCGCGATCGTGTGGGCGGCGCCACCGTGCTGGCGCACGCCATGCTGCGCAAGTTCAGCAACGTCGGCGGAAAGTCCAAGCGCGGGTTCACCGAAGAGGCCACCGCGGCGCTCGAAGCCTATTCCTGGCCCGGTAACGTGCGCGAACTCGAAAACCGCGTGAAGACCGCGATGATCATGGCCGAGACCAACCTCATTTCACCGAACGATCTCGGGCTCAAGGAGAGCACGGAGACCGCGCTGCTGTTCAATCTCAAGGAAGTGCGCACGCGCGCGGAGCGGCAGGCCATCAGGCAGGCCATGTCGATCACGGATGGAAACGTGTCGCGCGCCGCGGAACTGCTGGGTGTCACGCGCCCGACGCTGTACGACCTCATGGAGAAATACGGGATACGGGAGCAGGCGTGAGCGAGGCGCGAGCACCCGCCGGTGCGGCCGCGGTCGCTGCGCCCGACGCGGATCGCGCACTTGCCGCGTGGCTGACATCGGCGCTGCTGGTCGTGGTGGTGCTGGGCACCGCCGGCTTGTACTGGCCGTCCACGCAATCGCTGCTGCACGAATGGCTTGAAGTACCCACCAGCGTCTACGGTCACGGACCGCTGCTGGTCATCGTCGCGCTGGCGCTCATCGTGCGCGCGGTGCAAGCGGCGCGCCTCGCGCCGGCGCCGGAGTGGGACGCGCGCTGGTGGGTGGTGCTGGCGCTGGCCAGCGTGGCGTGGCTCGTGGCCCTGCGCACCGGCATCCAGGTGGCGCATCAGCTCATGGTGCCGGTGCTGATCTGGCTGGCCATTCGCACGTTGATGGGTCCGCGCATCGCCGCCTTGTCGCTGGTGCCCATCGGTCTCATCTATTCGGCGATCCCGGTGTGGCACGTGGCGATCCCGGTGCTGCAGGACCTGACCGTGCTGGTGGTGCGCACGCTGCTGCGCGTGGTCGGCATCGCGGCGTACGCGGAAGGGGATTTCATCTACATTCGCGGCGCGGTGTTCCACGTCGAGGACGGTTGCGCGGGCCTGCGCTATTTCACGGTGGGCGTGGCGGTCGCGGCCGTGGTCGGCGCGTTGCGCGGCGACGGATGGCGCAGCTACTTCAAGCTCATCGCGCTCGCCGTCTCGCTGACCATCCTCGCCAACTGGCTGCGCGTGTTCATCGTGATCGTCGCCGGCCATCTGACCAACATGCAGCACTATCTGGTGCGCGTCGAACATGTGAAGTTCGGCTGGCTGGTGTTCGCGCTCGCGATGCTGATATTCCTGATGGTAGTCCGGCGATGGCCGGCGGCTCGCGAGGCGCGGCCCGAACTTCCGCCGAGCGTTGCACGAGTCGCACCCGGCGGCGTGTTGCTGGCGCTGGCGGCGCTGGTTTCGGGCCCGGCCTGGTCGTGGCTGGCGCCGGTGCGACCTGCGGTCGCGGTGAACGTTTCCCTACCCGAGACGGTCAACGGATGGCAGGCCGTCGCCGAAGGTTGCCGGGAAAGCTGGCAACCCAGCTTCGCTTCCGCCGATCGCGAGTCGCTCCGGGAGTTCACGGGGGAGGGCGGATCCGTCTGCGCCTACGTGGCTAGCTACCTGGTCCAGCGCCAGGACAAGGAACTGATCGGTTATGGGTCGCAGGTGTACGGATCGGCGCAGGTGCGCGCCGTGGACGCGCTCGAGATCGTCGGGCGCGGCGTGAACGAGATGCGCATCGCGGCGGTCGCGGGTCCGGAGCGCATCGTCTGGTACACCTACGCGGTTGGTTCGCGCGAGATGCGTCGCGGAATCGAAGCGCAATTGAGATATGCGGTGGGTACGCTGCATGGCTCGCCCGCGGCCAGTGTAATGGCGTTGAGCGCCGTGTGCCTGCCCGACTGCGACGCCGCGCGCGAACGGTTGAGCCGGTTCCTTCCCAACATCCAGGTGGGAGATGTCGATGACTGATCGCCGGGTGAAGTCGCTTGCGCTGGTGCTGTCCTGTGTCGTCGCGCTGGCCGGATGCGACCTGTTCGTGTCACCCGATCGTCGCGTCGATCGCGCGCGCGAAGACATCGCGCGCGGCGACTACCTCACCGCCGTCATCGAGCTCAAGAGCGCTCTCGAAAGCGATCCGGGCTACATGGACGCGCACCTCCTGCTGGCGCAGACCTCGCTGCACCTCGGCGACGCTCCTGGCGCGGAGAAGGAATTGCGGCGCGCGCGAGAAGCGGGCGCCTCGCCCGAGCAGCTCGCGCAGCTCACTGCGGAGACCTGGCTGGCGCTGGGCGACGCCGACAAGCTGCTGCAGCAGGTTGGCACTCCCGAACTGCCGCTGGCGGAGCCGGAACGCTCCATCTATCGCGGCGAGGCGCTGCTCGCGCTCGGCCAGGCCGACGCCGCCGTCGAGGCCTTAGACACCATCCAGGCCGGCAGCATTCTCGCCGACCGCGCCGCCATTGGTCGCGCGCGCGCCCGCGCGCTGCAGGGGCGCACCGACGAGTCGTTGCGCCTGCTTGATGCGCTGCCCAGGGAGTCGCCCCTGCACGCGGCCGCGCTTCTGGCCAGAGGTCAAATCCTGGCCACGCAGGGACGGTTCGCCGACGCGCGCGGCGCGCTGCAATCCGCACACGAGCTCCGCGCGCAACTCTCGGTGATTCAGCAGGGCACGCTGCTGGCGGCGCTGGCCGAATCGGCGCTGGCCATCGGCGACGTGAATTCCGCTCGCACGCATCTGCAGGGACTGGTTCAGCTCGCGCCCAATGCGCCCGCCGCGCTGCTTCTCGCCAGCCGCATCGCCATGGCCGAGCAAGACTACACCACGGCCGTGGCCGCGCTGCAGCGCCTGGTCGCGGCGATGCCCGACTTCTCTCCCGCGCGTTTGCTGCTGGGCGCGGCGCTGGTGGCGCAGGGCAATCTCAACCAGGCCGAGCTGCAACTCACGCGCGCCGTGCAGGTGTCGCCGGAGAATCTCGAGGCGCGCAAGCTGCTCGCGAATGTGCGGCTGCGTCTAGGACATCCCGATGCCGTGCTCAGCCTGCTGGCGCCGCTGCAGGGTGACAGCGATGCCGACGTGAACACGTTGCTGGGCCTGGCGCACCTGCAGATGGGTGACGCCGGCGCCGCGTTGTCGAGCATCGAACGCGGCGCGGCAGATCGTCCTTCGGATCGCGCGCGCCAGATCGAGTTGGCGTCAACCTACGTGCAGATGCGCCGCTACCCGCAGGCCATCGCGACGCTGCGCGCGCTCGCGCATGCCGACGGCGACGCGCGCCGCGAAATGCTGCTGGTGGTGTCGGTCAGCGCGCTGGAGGGTTTCCCCGCCGGTGACGCGGAGCTCAACCGGCTGGTGAGTCAGCATCCGCGCGACTCGGCGCTGCTGAACGCCGCGGCCAACTACTTCGCGCAGCGCGGTGAATTCGATCGCGCGCGCACGCTCGTGGGTCGCGCGCTCGCGGTGAAAGCCGACGATGCCGCGAGCATGCTAAATTCGGCGCGCATCGAATACGCGGCCGGCGACATGCCCGCCGCCAAGGCGCGTTTACAGGGTCTGCTGGCCGCGCATCCCGGGTATGCCGCCGCGCGCATGAGCCTCGCCGAGATGGCGATGCGCGAGAGCGACCTGGCTGGCGCCGCCGCGGTCATCGAGCCGCTGCGCGCGGGCGATCCCAGGGCCGTCGAGCCGCGGCTGGCGCTGGCGCGCATCTATCTACTGGGCGCCAGGCAGAAAGACGCGGGCGCGGTGCTCGTCGAGCTCGACAAGTTGTCGGCCGGTAACGCCGCCGTCGGCAACGCCATAGGCCAGCTGTATCTCGATGCAGGCCGCTATGACGAGGCGGGCGCCTATTTCAAGAAAGCCATCGAGATGGATCGCGACAATGCGCAGTACTGGCTCAATCAGGCGCGCGTGCAACTGGCGCTGGATCGCCGCGTGCTGGCGCGCGAGTCGCTGGAGCATGCGCTGGCGCGCAATCCCGAGTCCGCGATGATCGTCGCCGCGCTCACCATGCTCGACCTGCGCGAGGGCAAGGCTGCCGCCGGCGCGCAGCGCATTGCCGCGCTGCGCAAGGCGCGTCCCGAAGATCCCGCGCTGCTGGCGCTCGAAGGGGACTTCCACGCCGCGAATCGCGATTACGCGGCCGCGAGCCGCGCCTTCGACGCGGCGCTCAAGATCAAGCCCAGCGCCGCGGTCAGTGTGCGCGCCTACCTGGCGCGACGCGATGGTCGCCTGCGCGACGTGACCGTGCCGCTGGAGCAGTGGGTGGAGCAGCAGCCAGATGATTTCACAGTTCAGTCCGTGCTGGCCGAGGCCTATGCGCTGGGCGGGCAGCGTCGGCGCGCCATCGAGAAATACGAGCTCATCGCCGACAAGGGCCCGGCGAATCCCGCCGTACTCAACAATCTCGCGTGGCTCTATCACGAGGCCGACGACGAACGCGCGACGAGCATCGCCCAACGGGCCTTCGAGATCGATCCGGCCAATACCGAGATCGCGGACACCTACGGCTGGATCCTCGTCAGCGAAGGCCGGGTGGACGAGGGCCTCAAGATACTGAAACCCATCGCCGAAAAGGGCGGCCCGAACATCCAGTTCCACTACGCGGCCGCCCTGGCGCGCGGCGGTGACGTGGCCGGTGCGCGCGAGCGGCTCAAACCCCTCGTGGCGGGCGAGCCGTTCGCGGCGCAAGGTGACGCGCGGAGACTATTGCAAGAACTGTCTACTCGGTAGCAATCGCGCGGGCGGGCCCGTCGTGCCTAGCGCGAAGCAGATTGAACGAATGCGATCCAGATCACAGTTGTCGAACCGGTCCTGAACGACCCACTCTGGTAGGCTTCCGCCCGTCTCAGGTGGCGTCCCGGCACACGGATAGCAGGTTGATTGCACTCATGAAATTCTCCTCTGGCCGGCTCGCGGCCCTCGTCATTTCACTGCTCGGATTCCTGGCTGCACCGGTCTCGTTCGCGGACCAGGCGGCGGCCGACCCGCAGTCGGCTACGGCCGCACCCGCCGCGGCCCCGGCAACCGCGGTCGACTCCTCCTACATCATCGGCCCCGGAGACGTGCTGCAGGTCTTCGTGTGGCGCCAGCCCGAACTATCCGTATCCGTGCCCGTGAGGCCCGATGGCAAGGTGTCGACGCCGCTGGTCGAAGACATCATCGCGGTGGGCAAGACGCCCTCGCAGCTGGCGCGCGAGATGGAGCGCGTGCTCAGCGAGTACGTGCGTTCGCCGCAGGTCAACGTGATCGTCAGCCAGCCGGTGAGCACGTTCAGCCAGATAAAGATCATCGGCCAGGTCGCGAGGCCGCAGGCGGTGCCGTATCGCGAAGGCATCACCGCGCTCGACGCCGTGCTCGCGGTCGGTGGGCTGGCGCCGTTCGCCGCCGGCAATCGTTCCAAGATCGTGCGCGAAGAAAACGGCAAGCGTCGCGAAATCAAGATCCGTCTCGACGACCTCGTGAACAAGGGCGACATGCGCCAGAACCTTCCGCTGCAGCCTGGGGACGTGCTCGTCATCCCCGAGTCGCGCTTCTAGGAGCGTCACGTGCAGGAAGTGCTCCTCAAGTTACTCGATGATTTCCGCGGCGCCTGGCGTTTCCGCCGGTACGCGCTGGCCGTGGCGTGGATCGTCTGCGTGGCCTGCTGGGTCGCCGTGTTCACCATGCCCAACATCTACCGTTCGAGCGCGCGTGTGTTCGTCGACACGCGCACGGCGCTGGAACGCTACGTCAACGGCCTCGCCATCCAGCAGGACGTGAACGCGCAGATCAACTTCGTGCGGCAGTCGCTGCTCAGCCGTCCGCAGCTCGAGAAGGTGATCCGCGAGACCGACCTCGATCTGCGCGCGAAGACGCCGCAGGCGCGCGTGGCCATGGTCGACCGGCTGCTGCGCGACATCAAGGTCACGGCCTCCGACACGGGCAGCGGCGGCCTCGTCTTCATGCTTACCTATGACGATCAGGACCGGCAGACCAGCCTGCGCGTCGTCGAGCTGCTCATGAACACCTTCGTCGAGGACATCCTCGGCGGCAAGCGCACGGGCTCCGAGGTGGGCAAGAAATTCCTGCAGGAGCAGATCGAGGAATACGAACAGCGCCTGCGCGAAGCCGAAGAGCGCCTCGCGGATTTCAAGCGTCGCAACGTCGGCTTGATGCCGGGCGCGCAGGGCGATTACTTCTCGCGCCTGCAGAACGAGATCAACGCCGTCGACAAGGATCGCACCGACCTGTCGATCCTGCAGACCAGCCGCGATGAACTCGCGCGCCAGCTGCGTGGCGAAGCGTCGGCCGCTTCGCGCGCCTCGCCGAGCGTGGCCACCGCCACCAGCGAGACGGCACAACGCATCCAGGAGTCGCAAGCACGCCTCGACAACCTGCTGCTGCAATACACCGAGAAACATCCCGACGTGATCGCGCTACGCGAGACCATCGCGCAGCTCGAAGCCCGTCGCAAGCAGGAACTCGAAGCGCTGCGCGGTGGTGCGTTGCCCGTGGGTGCTTCCAGCAATCCCGTGGTACAGAGCATCCAGCTGCAGCTCAACAAGGTGGATGTGGAGATCGCGAGCCTGCGTGCGCGCATCGGCGAAGGCCAGCGCAAGGTCGCCGACCTGCGCAAGCTGGTCGACACCGCGCCCGAAGTCGAGGCGGAATTCACGCGCCTCAATCGTGACTACGACGGCACGCGCGAACGCTACGCTGCGCTGGTCGATCGCGCCGAGCGCGCCAAGCTCGGCGACCAGGCCGAGGAGACCGGCCACGTACGTTTCGACGTGCTGGACCCGCCGGCGTCGAAGATCGAGCCCGTGGCGCCGAATCGTCCGCTGTTGCTCATCGGCGGCCTGTTGTTGGGTCTCGCGGCCGGCGCCGCACTCGCGGTGGTGCTGCACCAGCTGCGGCCCGTATTCGCCAGCAGCCGTCGCCTCGCCGAGGTCACGCAGCTGCCGGTGCTCGGCATCGTCAGCGAGACGTGGCTCGAGAAGCATCGCCTGCGTCGCCGCGGCGAACTGATTCGATACGCGGCCGCCGCCGCGGCGTTGCTGGTGGTGTTCGTCGTGGTGCTGAAGTTCAGCAATGTCGGCGCCCAGGTCCTGCAGTGAGTCAACGAAAGGGTCCGGAGAAACCATGAGTCTCGTCGAGAGGGCGCTCAAGAAGCTGCAGGAATCGAAGCAAGGCCAGCCGATGGGCGCCGCCGCGCGCGTGGGCACGAGCCCACGCAAGCCGGAATCGCCGCCGCTGCCGCCGCCCGCCGAGTTGCGCCGGCTCTCGCCCCAGCACGCCATCATCGAGGTCAATCGCAGCGCGTTGCGCCTGGCCGGGCTGTTGCCACCCGAGGGACAGGAACGCCAGATCGCGGACCAGTTCCGCCAGATCAAGCGTCCGCTGATTGCGAACGCCACGGGTCGCGGCGGTACCCGGGTGCCCAACGGCCATCTCGTCATGACCGCCAGCGCCTTGCCGAATGAAGGCAAGACCTTCACCAGCATCAATCTCGCGATGAGCCTGGCGCTCGACAAGGACATCACCGTGCTGCTCGTCGACGCCGACGTCGCCAAGCCGCACATCAGCCGCGTGTTCGGCGTGGAGAAGGAAGCCGGCCTTCTCGATGCGCTCAAGGATCCCACCATCGACGTCGAGTCGCTGGTGATTCCGACCAATATCGATGGCCTCAGCCTGCTGCCGGCCGGCACGCGCACGGACATCGCCACCGAGCTGCTGTCCAGCGCGCACATGCAGACCACCGTGGGTCGTCTGGGCGCCAACAACTCCAACCGCATCATCCTGCTGGATTCGCCGCCGTTGCTGCTGACCACCGAGTCACGCGCGCTCGCGACCATCGTCGGGCAGGTGGTGATCGTCGTTTGCGCGGGCGTCACGCCGCAACAGGCCGTGCTCGACGCCGTGGGCCACGTGCCGCAGGACAAGGCGATCGGCCTGATCCTGAACCAGACCAACGTGCGTGTATCCGAAGGTTATTACTACGGCGACCAGGTATACGGAGAGACCAAGGGCTGAACCCTTGGCGCAGGGAGAAGGGACAATGAAAACCATCGGCCGGCAAGTGGCGGCTGGCGTGTTCGCGCTGGCGGGCGCGGCTGCGTCCGCGGCCGAGCTCAGCTATGGCGTCGACGTGGGCGTGGGCTACGACGACAACGTCGTGCGCATCGCCGACAGCGAACAGGACGACACCATCGCGACGCTGGGCGCGCAATTGAGCCTGAGTCACGAGTCTTCGCGCATCGACGCGAACATCGCGAGCCGTCTCGAGTACCGCGACTACCTCGATGATTCCTTCGGCAGCGAACTCCTTGGCAACCTCATTGCCGACAGTCGGTTCGAGTTTATCGAGGAACGGCTCACCTGGGTGCTGGAAGACACCTTCGGTCAGAGCACGCGCAACCAGCTCGCGCCCGATACGCCCGACAATCGCGAGAGCATGAACCTTTTGTCCACGGGTCCCGAACTGGAACTGCCGCTGGGTTCGCGCAACTCGCTGTTGCTGTCGGGCCGCTACGTCGACATGTATTACGAGGACAGCGATCTCGGCAACGACCGCATCAGGGGCGAAGTCTCGTTGCAACGCGAGTTGTCGGGCGCCAGCACGATCTCGTTGAGCGGCGTCACTGAGCAGGTGACCTTCGACGAGTCGCTGTATCCCGATTTCGATCGCAGCGAGGCCTTCCTGGGCTACGAAATCCGCGCGGCGCGCACTCAGATCACCGCGCAGGGCGGCATCACCGAAATCACCTCCGGCCAGAGCGAGGGCTTCGACGACTGGCTGGCGAGGCTGCGCATTTCGCGCCAAGCATCGTCGGCGCTCACGGTCGGCCTGGAGCTCGGTCACGAGATCTCTGATGCGGGCAATTCCTTCGCGCAGCAACAGGGAGTGCAGCCGGGTGACCTCGATCCAGTGTCCGTGCAGCAGACCTCGTCGCCCTTCCTCAACGAGTACCTCGAGGTGTTCGGCACCTTCATGCGCAACCGCACGAGCTTCGATTTTCGCGCAGGTCACTACGAGGAGACCTACCAGGACATGCCGCTGTTCGACCGCGAGCGACTGTCGCTCGACCTGAGCGCGCAGCGTTCGCTGTCGCCGATGCTCACCGCCCAGGCCACGGCAAACTACTCGCGCAGCGAGTACACGGCCACCGGCCGCGAGTTCTCCGAGATCCGCGCCACGCTGGGCGCGCGCTGGTCGCTGGGCCGCGCCAGCTCCATCAACGTCGAATACGCCTACCTCGATCGCAGCGACGACGTCAGCGCGGTCGATTTCAACGCCAATCAGCTCTGGCTACGTTTCGCCTATATCGTCGGCGAAGGCGCCAGTGGCGGCTCATCCGCGGGACCGTGAGTGGTGCGGATCGAAGCAGCCTCCGTCGCGCCTGGCGGGTGGGACGAGTTCGTCGACTCACATCCTGAGGGAACCGCCTGGCATCGCGCCGCCGCGGTCGCGATCGGCGCGCGTGCCTTCGGGCTCAAGACCTTCTACCTCACCGCGCTCGATGCCGCGGGCTCCATTCAGGGTGTATTGCCGCTGGTGGAACAGTCGAGCCTGTTGTTTGGCCGTTTCCTGAGCTCGGTGCCTTTCTTCACCTACGGCGGGATCCTCGCTCGTGACACGGCCGCGGCCGCCGCGCTCGCGGCGCGCGGCAGCGAAATCGCGCGGGAACGGCACGCCAAACATCTCGAACTGCGACAGGCGGTGCCCTGCCAGGGCCTGCAGCTCGCCGAGAGGCTGGACAAGATTTCCATGGTGCTCGACCTGCCCGCCGACGAAGCCGCGTTGTCGAAGCAGCTCGGCTCGAAGCTGCGCTCGCAGATCAAGCGCGTCGAGCGCGAGCAGCCCACGGTGCAGTGGGGCGGGGTGGAGCTATTGTCCGAATTCCACCAGGTCTTCGCGCGCTCCATGCACGAGTTGGGCACGCCGGTTTATCCGCGCAAGTTCTTCGACATCACCTTCGATGCGCTCCAGGGCCGCATCGAGGCGCTGGTGGTCAGGCTCAAGGGTCGTGCCGAGGCGGCCGCGATTGTCGTTCGCCACGGGGACCGCATGGAAGTGCCCTGGGCCGCGTGTTCGCCCGACGGCAAACGCGTGTCGCTGAACATGCGGTTGTACTGGGAGATGCTGAGCCGGAGCATCTCGCTGGGAGCGGAAGCCTTCGATTTCGGGCGTTCCAGCATCGATAGCGGCACGCACAAGTTCAAGGCGCAATGGGGCGCGCAGCCGCGCCAGCTGCACTGGTACTACTGGTTGCCGCAGGGCGCGGACATTCCGCGCCTGAACCATTCGAACCCGAAGTACGAGCTGGCGGCCAAGGCCTGGCGTCGCATGCCGCTGTGGAGCGCGAACCTGCTGGGACCCTGGCTGGTCCGTCACCTGCCCTGAGCGCTCAGGCGTGCGCGTCGAAATGCGGATGGATCCAGGCGGGCAGCGTGGTCATCGCGCGGAACAGCTGCGGCGACATGTCGGGACCGATGCCGATGCGTCGCAGCTCGAAGGGCTGCAGGTTCCCCATCCAGTTGACGCCCTGGCGATACGACACCGCCAGCGAGTAGCCGCAGTCGCGTGCCGCGCGCATCGCGCGCGCATCGTACGTGCCGGGCACCCCGAAGGGATACGCGAGAAATCGCACCGGCCGGCCGAGCAGGGCTTCCAGCTCCGCCTTGGAGCCGCGCAGTTCGCGTTCGATGTCGGCATCACTGGCGCGCAGCAGGTTGGGATGCGAGATGGTATGCGATCCGAAGTCGATGCCCCCGCGCGCCATGACCTCGATCTGCGAGCGCGAGATCGATCTGCCCGATTCGAGCGCGCGCGCGTCGAGCCGCGACGCGAACTCGCACCGCCAGGCATCCACGAGTTCGCGTCGCCGCGGTTCCTCCAACGCGGTCAGCAATCCCTGCAGCGTGGTGATGGACTGTCGTCGCGCCACGATGTCATCACCTGTGGGAAATCGGGTTGCGCTGCCTTCGAGCTGCAGCGACCGCGGCGGGATGCGCAACATCAGGTGCGCCACGAATTCGAACCAGAACGGCTCCTGGCTGTCGACGTGGCCCGTGGACACGAACACGGTCGCGGGGATCTCGTACTGGCGCAACAGCGGGAATGCCGTGTCGAATGTGTCGACGAAGCCGTCGTCGAAGGTCACGGCCACCGCGCGCTCGGGGGGCGCGGGGGCGGCCGGGGGCGGGGCCGCGGGCTGGGGCAGCGGGGCGGGGGTCGCCCCCTGGCGGCGCG
>JACZCZ010303006.1_pt1 | contig 13404 bp, 9 predicted proteins | sample 8641811 | NCBI WGS metagenome assembly JACZCZ01 (sample SAMN15324610, study PRJNA640507) | soil metagenome | isolation source: intercropping peanut in the first line | place: China: Luxin town, Laibin City, Guangxi Province | collected 2019-07-25 | depth 10cm m | reverse complement strand
CGCATATGCCACAAAGGATTCGAGCCCGACCTGCAACGTTTCGTCCGGTGCAAGCTCGACGCGCAGCGCGGCGTGCACCATGTCGGTTTGCTGCGGCGTCGGCGTGTAGAAGGCACAGTCCTTGATGTCCATGTCAGGGTTGCCACCGGCCTGTAGCGAGCACGTGTGCTGCGCTGCATACAGCGTGCGATCGAACATGTACGCGAGCTCGGCGCCGATCTGCAGCGGTCCAACCGGCATCGCGGCGTCAGTCGAGATCACCCAGTAGCGGTTGTATTCGACGTCGAATGGTCGCGTGACGCTCGCGAGTCGATTGTCGCGCTGCCACCTGGTCAGGTTCGGCCGCATCGCGTCCTGAAGTCCTTTGTCGACGTACAACGACGGCAGATGCTCGAGCGCGGTGCCCAGCGTGATCGAGATTTCGCCGAGCGATGAGCGCGCTGTTGCCCGCAGTGCTCCTTGCGGGTTCGCAAGGGTCGGCGCTTCGCCGAACGCGCCAAACGCGCCGGATCCCAGTCCCGACGTGCCTGAACGCGAGATCTCGCTCCACCATTGGCGAATGAGGCGACGCGCGGTGCAGCGCTGATCGGCTCCCATGCTCGGCTCATCGCAGTCGAGCGGTGGCTCCGACGGATCGATCGGGTTGCCCTGATTCGCCATTTGATCCAGCGCTGCCTCGATGTCGGCCTGCGTCGTTTTGAACATCGCGTAGTCGCCTTCGACGAAGTCCACGATGTGCGGTTGGAAGAAGGGGACGTGGATCGCTTGCACGTTGAGCCAGGGCGTTGCGTCCCAGTCCAAGCGCACCGCCGGTTGCGCCACGTCGACCGCGTCGGGCATCGAGACTGCGCCGCTGCGTAAGTCCGCGACCGCGAGCATGTTCGTCGCTGAGAACAGATCGAAGCGACCCATCCGCGTCACTTGATAGCCGGCGCGCACGTGCACACCGTCGCTTACGGTAATGTCCGCGTACGCAGCGGTTGGCACGACGTCCAAGCTGTGACGCACGGCTCCGGCTTCGGAAGTGGCGTGCTCGCGAGTGGCGATCTGATGACGCGCACGAAGGCCGGCCACGAAGCGCAGCGTCTCACTCCGTCGTAGCCGTGTTTCGAGCAGCATGATCTGCGTGCCTTCGACCACGTCTTCGCGCGTGTTGCGCCACACAAGATCGGCGCCGACACGACTCTGCAACACCAACCTCACGTCGCCTGTGGGAACGAACGCAGCCGTCGCCGGATCGACCGGTGCGGTGCGATTCGCGATCGACGTCGCGTCATCGAGCTCCGGGTCGACGATGACGCCGGTGTCGAGCTCCGGGTCGATGATGACGCCGGTGTCGACCGCGACATCGGATCCCGCGGGCGCGCTCTCGATCGGTGTCGCCGGTGGTGGTGTCGCTGTTGCCGGTGACGTACCGCTGGTGTCGTCGGGCGGCGCGGCAGGCTCAGGCGCAGCGGCGGAAGGGGCGGGCTCGGTCGTACCGCCTGGGTCTTGTTGTGCGCGTGCGGTCGCGGTCGTCAGGTACACCAGTGCCGCTGCGAGCCACAGACACCGGATGTGCATGACGGATTATTGCTCTCCGGTCGGCGTGAACTTGTACTTGTCCTGTACCTGGGGCGCTTCTTCCGGATCCGCGACCCACCAGGTGCCGAGCAGCATACACATCTCGTCGTCGGCAGTGGGTCCGAATGACACCGGATAATCGCGGTCGTTCACCCAGTTGCAGGTGAAGTTGAAGCCGTCGCCCGCGCGCACGAACAAGGGCTCAAGGAACGTCCAACCCGGATCGTTCTGGTAGTCGGTGCTGGTGAAGATCAAGTCGCCCACCGTCGGCCCACCGTTGCGAACGCCCGTGTAGTGATGGACTGGAACATCGGTGCCGAGGCCGTGCGTGTGCCGGAACAGATCACGCACGTAGACGTCTTGGCTGAAGGTGACCGACCATTCCGAGCTGTAGGTGCCGCGCGCGGGAATGTGGATGTCTTGGTTGTAGAAGCCGAACTGCTGCAGCTCGGTGATCTCGCTGCTCCCGTCGATCACGCGACCGTTGAAATTGAGCTTCACGCGGGCGACCGCATCGTGATCGCTGGTGTTGAGGTAGTGGTAGTTGATGCTGATTTTTTGGCCGCCGTGGACGACCAGACCCACGCCTTCGGGATACTCGACGTGGACCAGGTCGCCTTGCGGCAACGGGATCGGGATCAGGTCGGAACCGTACGTGACGTGCGCGCCTCCAACGCAGCGTACCGGCTTGCCGACCTCCATCAGGCCCTCGCTGACTGAACCCGGCGGCGCCTTGGCCACGAACAAGTGGTGGTAGTGCGGGGTCATCGCGACATCGAAGCTCTCGATCGCGTACTTTTGATCGGGCGTGCCCGGAACGACGACGGCTTCACACCATTCGTCGTCGGCGTAGGGTGGGAGCGTGACGCCTTCCGCGGCGACCTGGAACCCTTCGCCCGCGGCGGGAACAGCAAGCTCAAGCTTGACGCCGCCTTGGCTGTCCTCGCCGCATCCCGTGCCTACCAACGACGTCGCGAAGACAGCGACGATCAGCGAACGGTGACCCACAACTTCCATGCGCGTGCTCCTGTTGAATCGATGTTTCATTCGGGGCGCTGACACACGATGCCGACCATGCCCGTGACCCACTCCGGAACGATCCGGAAGCGTGCGGCGCGCGGCGTGTCCGTCAGCCATCCAGCTTCTTCAAGCTTCTCGGTGCAGTCGAGTGTCGGGTGGCTGAACACAAGCTCGTAATTGCCGGGGGGAATGTTGGCGATGCCGCCGACGCCACGGCGCGAGGACTGCTCAAGGCGCGGGTCCGGCACGCCGTCTGCGCTGGCGTAGGTGATGTCGTCGTGGTCGGTGAAGACATTGCCGTCGAGGTCGTGCAGCTCCACGGTGAAGCCTTCCAGCTCTTGCAGCTGCAGCACGCCCATCGCGGGGTTCATCGCGAAGAACTGCAGCGAGCCGTGGCCAGGCTTGGCGATGAAGTCGTAGTCCTCCGCCAAACGGCGGGCGAGGGCGACGGTGCCCATGATGCTCGGGGCCAGCAGGATCACGTTGTTCTCGCGCGTGAGAAGCATGCGCAGCGTCGGCACGTAATCGGGATGTTCGTAGGAGAGAATCAGCTCGCTGTTCTCCGGGACGCCGTCGATTCGATAGTTGCCGTTCTCGTCGCTGGTCCCGCAGATGTCGTGCCCCGGATATACGCACACGCGCACGCACGGAATGCCGTCGTAGAGCTGCCGCTCCTTATTGAGCTCCAAGTTCTGAACGACGCCCGTAATGTTGAGCGGACCACGTTGAATGCTGGCATCGGCCGGGTCTTCACCAGCATCGATGTCGCGGCAGGTGCCGCCTCCCGCGTCGCCGCCGTCGGGGCCCGTGGCTGCCGGTTTGTCGTCATCGCAACCGACGACCCCGAGCAGGACTGACGCAAGCAAGAAACCACCGGCCAAACCTGACCACCGACCCACCAAAGCCTTCGCCATTCGCGTTTTGCTCCTCATGTCGTTGTCTATGCCCCTTGCACGCACATTCTTGATCAAGCAACTTCAGATTGTGCAAAAGGCGCACACAGTCCGCATTGTGGTCCGGCATTAATCCGGTGGCGAGGCGCTAAACCAATATGAGATGCAGCCACAGTGCACAATTTCTGTATAAATGCAGCGATGGTAAGCTGCAAACCCGAAAGCGAGGCCACCTGTGCAATTGAGTTGTTGTCACGTGAGCACGGAGAACCGTCACGGCAAGGTCGCGCCGGTGGGGTTTGGTGAGGTCGCGCATGCTGGCCGCTAACGTGGAAGGCGACCTGCGTGTGGTTCCACCGTCGCCACTGCGCGCGCTCGAAGACCCGTTCATCGAGAACTGGGGCACGTTGGCCGACGCGTTCGGCATGAATCGCACGGTCGGCCGGATCCACGCCTTGATCTACGTTTCGCGTGACCCGATCGACGAGGCCTCGATTGCGTCGCGCTTGGGATTGTCGCGCGAGAGTTGCCACGATTGCCTCAAGGAGCTGCTGGCCTGGGGCGTGGTCCAGGTCGCGCACCACTACACCGACGGCACCGAGTACTACTCGGCCGAGAATGACCCGTGGGCATGGTTTATTCGCACCGTCCGCGAGCGTCGCCACCGCGAGTTCGTGCCGATGCTGATGTCGGTTCGTAACGTGTGCGACTACGCGAAGGAGACCGCGAGCGCGAGCGAACATCGCAATGACGCCGATATCCAGCGCCTCGCACGCAAGATCGAAGTGTTCACCGGTTTCGTCGATGAGCTCGCGCGCTTCATCGATGCCTTCGCGATCCTCGGAAAGGGACCGATGCTCATGGCGCTCAAGACGGTCGCGAAGCTGATGCCGCGCGGCTGATCTGCCAACGCCCCTGGCCTACCAGTGCTCGAGCGCGCTCGGCGTGAACGTCGCGTCGGGTAGGCCGTCGCTGCGTTCGATCGCTTCCACGACCAAGTCGGTCTGGTGACCGGTCTGCTGATTCTCCATGCGCGCTTCCATCACGATCGGCTTGCCTGACAGCTCGCCAACACGGCGCGTGTACAGTGTCTTGAGCAGCTTGCCAGCACGGTCGTAGAAGCGCGTGCGCAGCGGCAGGTAGTCAGTCGTTCGCACCCAACTCTGTGTCTTGGCATAGGCCGAGCGCGCATCCGGCTTGATCATGGATTCGACGACGTAGCAGGCGGTGGGACCGACTTTTTCGTCGGGCATCCGGGTGTGCGTGGCGTGCTGCGGATCGACACCCTGCATGTCGGCATAGGTGAAGTCGCTGCCCATGAAGCTGCCCTCGGTCTCGCGTCCGACGATGCGCCGCGTGCGACGCAGGCCGGGCAGGTAGATGTGCTGCTCGGAGCGCTGCCCGCGTTGCTCCAGCATGAGGAAGGCAGTGCCCGCCACGTCCTGCGGTGAAAGGAAGCGCACCACGGTCTGCAGCAAGCCGCTGCTACGGCGCCCGAGGATCTCCATCACGCGTGTGCGTGCGCTGCCGTCGCGCTCGGTCAACGTCATGCGCAGTCGCGTCTTGGCGCCGTCCCACCCGAAGGCATCGCCGCGCAGCGTGCGCTGCGCGATTTGTTCACCGGTGAGCTGAGGTTGTTGTGCGAAGGCGATAGCCGAGGTGAGCACGAACATGCAGAATACGAGTGTGAGCTTACCTGTCTGCGCCATGCTTTCCCCGACGAACCGTGTGCTTGTTCGATTCACGGTGCGCGAAAGTACTCGGTTTCCAGGCCACCTCCTAGGCGTGACCCACAACGCGCCCAACGCTGAGCGCAGCTGCCTCGCTCAGCTTCACACTCTGATTCGCTGACGAGAACCAATGGAAGAAAACCCGATCGATTGGCCGGGGCCAGGCCCCATTGACCTGAACGTTCACGACCTGCCCCACGCGTCGTCGACGACCGAATGGTGGTACCAGAACGGCCACCTCACCACCGAAGATGGTCGCAACTTTGCTTTCTTCGCCGCGTTCTTCCGCCAGGTGAAGGGCAAGAACCCCGTGACCAACGAGCGCGAATACGGTCACTCGATCACCTGGGCGGTGGTCGATCTCGATCAAAAGAAGTACGCACATTTCTCCGGCGTTGATCAGAGCGCGCCGAGCGAAGGCTTGAAGCGCATCGCGCGTGGCCTCGGCTCGAAGGACTCACGCCTCAACCGTGCGTTGGCCGAGATCCTCGAGCGCGGAAATGTTCCGCAGCCCGATCGCGTATTCAAGGAGCGCGTATTCGTGAGCAGCGAGCGCCTCGACATCAGCTACTCCGGCGATTGCTGGAAGAAGCTCGACAACGGCAATTACCAACTGAAGCTCTTCAGCGAGCGCTTGCGTGCGGGCGTCGATCTCGAGCTCGCGCCGATGAAGCCTGCCACGCGTCACGGCATCGACGGTGTTGTGCGCGGCTCTGCCGACGAACGGATGTTCTACTACTTCATTCCGCGCAACCGTGTAACGGGGACGGTCGTTCACAATGGCGTGAAGATGAAGGTCGGCGAAGGGCTGGCTTGGTACGACCACGAGTTCGGCGTTGGTCACGAAGACGACATCGATGATGCGGCCGAAGCCAAGATGGCGCCCGATGCGCGAAAGAAGCTTCAAGGCGAACGTCGCCTGCGCAAAGAGAAGGAAGCCGTTGGCTGGAACTGGATGTCGTGCCAGCTCGATGACGGCAGCGAGCTCTCGATCTATCCAGAGGAGTACATCCACTCGAAGCAATCTGCGGGGCACTACGCGATCCGCATTGCGCCCGACGGTGGACGCGAAGTGTTCACCGACTTCAAGCTCGAGCCGCTCACGTGGTGGCAGAGCATGCAGACGTTCTTCGACTACCCGGTGAAGTGGAAGCTGACGATTCCGAGCGCAGGCATCGACATCGAAGCGACCGCGGCATTCGAGGATCAAGAGTTCATCACGCTGATCTCCAAGCCCTCGTTCTGGGAAGGTCGCGTCAACCTCGATGGCACGGTCAAGGGCAAGAAGGTTAGTGGCCGCGGTTTTGTCGAGCGCAGTGGCTTCACGCCGTTCGAAGATCTGGACGGCTACTTCGAGGCTGTCGGCAAAGTGGTGCGGCGATCTGTTGCGAACGTCTTACCGCTGGAGCCCACTTACGAGCAGGCCCGTGACTTGGTCGCGTCCAAAGAGCGTGAGCAGTACATGGATGGCCTCGATATCGCGCAGTACGCTCGCACGCACATCAAGCCGATTCGCGAGATCACGGATCGCGGCGGCAAGGGTTGGCGTTCGTACGCGGCGATCACCTGCTGCGACATCGTCGGAGGTGACTCCCGCGATTTCGTCCAATGGCTTGCGCTGCCCGAGATGATGCACGTCGGCTCGCTGATCGTGGACGATGTGCAGGACAAGTCGGAAGTTCGTCGCGGCGGCAAGACGGCGCACCTGATCTACGGCGAAGCCCAGGCGATCAACTCCGGTACTGCGGGCTACTTCATCTGTCACAAGTTGCTCACGACCGAGAAGGTCTCGGACGCCGATCGCTTGCGTCTCTACGACTTGTACTTCGAGAGCTTGCGCGCCGGCCACGCCGGGCAGGCGATCGATCTCGATGGCTTCGAAGCGATCATGCCGGACATCGTGGAGCGCGGTGCCGGTGACGAGCTGGAGCGCCGTGTGTGCGCCGTTCATCGGTTGAAGACCGCTGCACCCGCAGGATGTCTCGCGCGCATGGGCGCGATCGGTGGCGGCGGTACGGAAGCGCAGATCGATGGCCTGGGGCGCTTCTTCGAGGCGGTGGGGCTTGCGTTCCAGATTGTCGACGACGTGCTCAACCTGCGTGGCTTCAAGGGCGATCTGAAGGCGAAAGCGGAAGACGTCGCGCATGGCAAGATCACGTTGCCGGTGGCGAAGGCAATGTCACGGCTGCCGATCGAAAAGCGTCGCTGGTTGTATGCGACGCTGAAGGCGAAGCCTCAGGATCGTGCCGTGATCCAACAGGTGGTCGACTTGTTGGAGGAATGTGGTGCGGTCGACGCATCGGCCAAACACGCGCGCGACATCGTCGAAGATGCATGGCTCAAGCTGCAGCCGCTCGTGCAAGACACGTTGGCGAAGCTGATGCTGCGTGCGTTCAGCTGGTACGTCTTGGAACGCCACTATTGATTTCGCGCCAGCTATCAGCCTGGTGGCAGTGCGCGGGGGCGCTTCCAGATCGCCATGCCGTCGGTGCGCGGGGCCATGAAGAATCCAAACAACGCGTAGAAGATCGTCAGCGGGCTGTAGAGCCTCCAGCTGTTGACTTGGATGCCATCGAACGCCACGTCCAACGTGTTGTCGAAGCAGGCAAGGTAGTGCAGCACGAAGCGCGAGTTCACGAACGGGAAGGGCGTGTTCGCGTACATCGTTGGGTAGTAGCGGTGCAGCGCCCAACCTTGCTTCTCGCCGACGGACATCAGCGCGCGCTCGCTCAAGATGTGCAAGTGATAAGGCTGGTGCAGCGCATGCACATAGGCGCCGGGGTTCTTGAGATCGAACGCGTCGGCGTTGGGTGTACCGACCACGATCACGCTGCCCGCTTTGGTGATGGTCTGGAACTTGGCCGCAAGGTCCCATGGGTTGGTGACGTGCTCGATCACATCCTGCGCGATCACCACGTCGTATTGCCTTTGCAGCGTGCTCGGATCGCGGAAGCGCTCTGAGAACTCATCGAAGCCGACGGCGTTGTAGCCCTCGTCGCACAAGAACTTTACGAGCGTGCCGCCACCACATCCGTAGTCGAGGATGGTGTGACTCTTGTTGACGCCCGCGTTCTTCAGACGGTGCAGCATGTTCGTGTACATCGCGTGCAGCCGCCAATCGATCGCCATCTCGTGGAACGGGTAGCCACCGTAGTAGTGGGCGAGATCAACCTCATCCCGTGCGTGCACGCTGCGGCATTCTCGGCAGCGCCACACTGCGAAGCGCTCGTTCTTGAAGCGGCGCACGTTGCTGTGGACGTCGGTGGTTTCCTCCGTACCGTTGGTTGTCGTCCCGCACATCACGCACGTCGAAGGGGTCGTCATGGTGCCTCGCTGGATGGATGATCGAGAAACGCGCGGATCAGCTGCCCGGCGACTGAGTACGGCGGTGGAAAGAAGAAGGACGGATCGCGCGGATGCAGCAGCTCGTCGCGGGTGAACCACGCGGCGTCTTCGATCTCAACGCCATCAACGGCGATTGCCTCGCTGATCGCTTCGGCACGGAAGGCCAACATCAAGGACGACGGGAACGGCCAAGGCTGCGACTTCCAATAGACCGGATTCTGCACGCTCACGCCGGCTTCTTCTTTCACTTCGCGCACGACGGCCTGCTCAAGATTTTCACCAGGCTCCACGAAGCCAGCCAGCGTGGAATACATGCCCTTGGGCCAGCCGCGTTGATGTCCGAGCAGACAACGTTCGCGGTGCGTCACGAGAACGATGATCGCGGGATCGGTGCGCGGGAAATGCTTGGCGCCACAATCAGGACGGCTGCAGTAGCGGGCGTGGCCGCCTTCGCGTGGGCGTGTTTCGGCACCACACGCGCCGCAGTACAAGTGCTGTCGATGCCAATGGAACATCGCGCGACAGAACGCTGCGAGCTCCGCGTCGAGTGGGGCGAGCTGCCCGCCGATCGTCAGCAGTTGTTGAAACGTCGCGCGCGGCGCCAGGGAGGTGCGATCGAGCGGGTCAGGCAGGTTGGACAGGTCGACCGTGAACGCTGGGCGACCGTTGAGCGTGCCGATGAAACACACCTCGGTCGCGCGGTCGATCCAATGCTGCGCCTCGGCCGCTTCGATCACGCACAAGCGTGGCGCATCCTCGTTCCAGGTCAGGTTGTGATCGCGCCAGACCGGCAACAGCAAGCTGTCGCGCGCGCCGAGCATGCGTTCCAGCGCATCGAGATCCGACCGCAAGTGCGCCGCGCGATCGAAGGTGATCAGCGGGGTGACGCGTGCGTTCATGGAGGCGGCGAGGCTTGCACAACGCCCAGGGCCAAGCAATGGTTCGCGCCCGATGGACGACACGCGCCACGATTCCGACGCTGCGTGGGAAGCCGCGCAAGAAGGCGCCGAGCTTCTGAACGAGGGTGAGTACGCGGCCGCCGCCGAGTGGTTGACGGGTTTGACGCAGCGCGAGCCGAACAACGAGTACGCACACTTCTTTCTCGGCTGCGCGTACTACGAGCAAGAGCAATACGCGAAAGCCTTGCGTCCGTACCTCACGGCGGTGCAGTTGGCGCCACGCTACATCGGTGCGTTGACGCACCTGGGCCACACGCTGCGCATGTTGCGCCGCTACGACGAAGCGATCCGACTCGGCCACGAGATCTTGAAGATCGAAAAGGAAGACCCCGACGCGCTGTACCTGATCGGCACCAGCCATTTTGCAGCGGGCAATGGCGACGCGGCGCAGCAGTTTCTTCAGCGCTTCCTTCAAACGCGCGCCGAGCCGGAAGTTGCGCTCGAAGTCGAGGGCATGCTTCAGGTCTTGCGTGGCGAGGTCGTGGACGCCGGCGCAATGGACCCTGACGACGCCAACTGACGTTGTTGCGTCTCAGTCTGACGACGCCCGTCGCTAGACGCCGACCAGCGCGAGCTGGCGACGGTTCGGTGGCACGGTCTGGCGGAAGGGCACCGGGTATTCGCCCGTGAAGCACGCGTCGCAGTAACCAGCGCCGCCGACTGCCTTGTGCATGCCTTCGACCGAGAGATAGCCGATCGAGTCGCACGTCACGTATTTCGCGATCTCTTCCGCGGTGTGGCTGGAGGCGATCAGCTCGCTGCGTGATGGCGTGTCGATACCGTAGAAGCACGGCCAGCGCGTCGGCGGCGAGCTGATGCGCATGTGAATCTCGCGCGCGCCGGCGTCGCGCAACATCTTCACGATCTTGCGGCTGGTCGTGCCGCGGACGATCGAGTCGTCGATCACGACTACGCGCTTGCCGGCGAGGATCTCGCGCACTGGGCTGAGCTTGAGGCGCACGCCGAAATGGCGAATGGACGACTCCGGCTCGATGAACGTGCGGCCAACATAGTGGCTGCGGATCAATCCCATCTCGAACGGAAGCTTGGCGGCCTCTGCGAAGCCAAGCGCGGCCGCAACACCGCTGTCGGGAACGGGAATCACCACGTCCGCATCGATCGGCTGCTCGGCAGCGAGCGTGCGACCCATGCGCTTGCGCGCTTCGTAGACGCTGATGCCACCCAGCGCCGAGTCGGGACGCGCGAAGTAGACGTACTCGAAGATGCACATCTTGCGATTCACGCTCGCGAAGGGGAACAGGCTGCGCATGCCCTGTTGATCGATCACGACCATCTCGCCTGGTTCCAGATCGCGCAGGTACTCGGCGCTGATCAGATCAAACGCACACGGCTCGGACGAAAAGACATAAGCGTCCTTCGTGCGTCCGATCGACAACGGGCGAAACCCGAACGGGTCACGCACGGCGATCATCTCGTCCGCGGTGAGGAACAGCAGCGAGAACGCGCCCTTCACCTGGGTGAGGGCGTCCGCGACGCGATCGACCGCGGTGGGCTGACGTGAGCGCGCGATCAAATGAACGATCACTTCGGTGTCGCTGCTCGCCTGAAAGATCGAGCCTTCGCTTTCCAGCCGCTCGCGGGTCTCGTCGGCGTTCGTGAGGTTGCCGTTGTGCGCTACGGCAATCGATCCCAGCGAGTAGTCGACCGCAATCGGTTGAACGTTCTTGAGGTGACTGCCACCCGCCGTCGAGTAACGCACGTGACCGATCGCGTTCTCACCCGGGAGCTTCGCCAACACGTCTTGGGTGAACACTTCTTGGACCAGGCCGAGCCCGCGGTGAATCAGCAGGCGTCCGTGCTCCACCGTGGCGATGCCGGCGCTTTCTTGGCCGCGATGCTGCAACGAGTGCAGACCCAAGTAGGCCAAGTTGGCCGCTTCCTTGGAGCCATAGACGCCAAATACGCCGCATTGATCGTGAAAATGATCGTCGTCGAGCGTCACGGCGCCCCCTATAGCGCCGGGCGTCGCCGACGTCTAGGCGTTGTCCTGAGATTGGATCAGTTGGCCGACAAATCTGCTACATGGTCGCGCGATTCGCGATGCATCCGCTGCTCCGCCCCGTTGAAGCCATTCTTCCCCGCGCAAGTCGCCAGTTCGGGATGAAGGCACGCAACCTCGCTGCGCTCTCTCGCGCGGGTTTTCCAGTGCCGGCAGCGTACGTGCTCGCATGCGAAGGGACCGATCGGTTCTTGGCCAAGACGTTGCCGCCGGACCTGCAGTTGGCGCGCGTGATCGAAGCCTCCGACGTGTCGATCGAGCAGCTCGCAGACATCCGCACATCCATCACAGGCGCCGATGTGGGCGGCGATCTGCGCGAGGCCCTGCGCTCGGCCTTTGTCGAGCTGCAACACGCAGGCGCCCACGCAGTGGTGCTTCGACCTTCGCGCATCGTCAGTGAAGATGCCGAAGCGGCGGTGGCAGGCCTGCATGAATCGACGCTCGCGCTCGGGTCCGTCGAAGCGGTGATCGATGCGGCGCGACGTTGTTGGGCGAGCCTCTACACACCAGCGGCGATCACGTGCGCGCGCACGCTCGGTGCAGATCAAATCGGCTCGTTGGCGTTGGTGATCCAAGCGATGGTGCCCGCGGAAGCATCCGGCACATTGTGGACCGCCAATCCGCTCACCAGCGATGCGAGCGAGATGACGTTGGAGGCCGTATTCGGCCTGGGCTTGGGCTTACATGACGCGACGATCACGCCCGACGTCTACCAAATCGATCGCCGAAGTCACTGGATCCGCGACCGCGTGGTCGGGCGCAAGGAGCGGGCGTTTGGTTTGTCTGCGGATCGCAGCTTGCAACCGCGGGCGGTCGATCCGGGGCAGCAGCACAAGGAGGCGCTCGACGATCACACGCTGCGCCAAATGGTGGAGCTTGGTCGTCGCATCGAGGCGCACTTCGGTGATCCGCGTGAGATCGAGTGGGCGGTCGTGGCGGATGCCGTTTATGTGCTGCACGCACGTCCGATCGCAGCGCGTCCCGGCATGATCGCGCCCAGCGATCCATCACGTGGTCGTGACGATCGCGATCTGGCCAACGCGCAGTGGCTCAGCCTCGGTGCGCTTGAGCCCTTGTCAGACGTGGTGACACCGCTCACGTGGTCGGCGGTGAATGCGTTTTGCCGCGACGGGCTGCCGCGCGTGCTCAAAGAGATCGGCGTGGAGAGCCAGCGCGGTGCGCAAGGAGTGCGCTGTCATCGCGGCCGTGCCTACGTCGACGTCAGCGAGCTCGGCTTGTTCGGCACCGGCTACCGGTTGTTTCTCGATGGAGCGACGCAGCTTCCGTCGGCGACGGCGGGCCAGGCGTTGTCGTTCGCGGAATTGATGGGCATGCCGATGCAGGTGCTGCGTTACGGGCGACAGCGGCATCAGCGCCGCGCGCGGTTGCCAGACATGGAGCGCGTGTTTCACAGCGAGCGTGCCCGGCTCTTGTCGATCGATCCGCGGATCCTTTCGGGTGTCGCGCTGGCCGATACGCTGTTCGACGCGCAGCGCCTTACCGATCGCTTGATGCGTCAGTGGATCATCTGCACGGCCGACCTTGTCGCCAGCTGGGGGCTGCTGCGCCGCGCGTTGTCGACGATGGACAGCGGTCGCGCGCGTTCGATCGAGCTGGGTTTGTTGTGTGGGATCGAAGCGCTTCACGGAGACGATGAAGTGTCAGCGTTAGAGCCGCTGATCGCCGTCAACCGCGATCCGATCGTGCGCGAGCAGTGGACCGCCACGAGCTCGGTTGACGCTACGTTTGCGCGCTTCGCTGGCACGCCGGTGCACGGGCCGCTGGCTGCGTACCTGAGTGATCACGGTCATCGCGCGCTGCAGGATTGGGAGCTCGCGTCGCCGCGATGGGAGGAGCAGCCAGCGTGGGCGATG